>Ga0316208_1000015_pt1 | contig 321602 bp, 337 predicted proteins | sample 3monopyrite_MG_FD_204944 | JGI IMG/M metagenome (GOLD analysis project Ga0316208, IMG submission 204944) | Microbial mat bacterial communities from mineral coupon in-situ incubated in ocean water Damariscotta River, Maine, United States -... | ecosystem: Environmental > Aquatic > Marine >...
CTATTCACCGGACTTTAACCCTATCGAACAGTCTTTTGCTGTCATTAAAAAACGTCGACAATTCTTTAAAGGCTCAAACGCTTTGGAAACAATATTAAATGGGGATTTATAAAGTGGAATTACTATAACATTGTTGAACGCTGAAACACTAAGCCCAGAGTGGCGTGCAGGCCATTATTATCGCTATATGCAAGCAAAATTCGCGAATGATTGGACCACAGCAAAAGAGCATTTCTCGCTTGCTTCAAAAGAGCTGTGCGACATGCCTCAAGCCATCAAAAACAGCTATATCAAGGAAGGTGCACTTTTATGTGCGTTGATAGACGGTGACATAACCGGAGCCGCAAAAACCCTGCGCGAAACAGGAAAAGCCCTGATGACACAGGCACATACACTTTCCATCCACAGCGCAATACAGCATATGAATGAAGAAAACTACCATGCGGCGGCGCAGGCACTTGACAAAGCCGAGCTTGAAACCATGGACACTATGTTTAAAGGGTTAATTCCGCTGGTGCTTCAGGATATTCGGTTGCTTCGTGTGCGATTGAATGAGCAGGCTGCCGCCTAACTTATAGGCTCGCTATCACTGATAATACGGTACACGTCAGGAAACAGATAGCGTTCGTGCACAGCGACACGCGCTTTGTAACCAACCTTGAAAAAGAAGGGTGCAAGCGTTTCGATGATGTGCTCGCTGCCATTATCGAAACGCACAGTTATACGCCTTAAGCCACGGCTTTCCGGTACATCTTCAAGCGCAGTTACCTCTCCTGTAAGAGTGCGCGTTGAATCCTCAGGCGTATGCCACAAAAACCATATCGTCAGCAGAAGCCCGGTAAAACCAACAAGAGATATCTTTTTCATATATTATACTTACCTGTGAAAACCAGACTCAGTTACAGCCTTCACTCAAACACTTCCTCTACATCTTTCTGTGTCAGCAAATCACTGCGCCCTTCGGCCTTTCGTTCTTTTTGGTGGACATGGTATGCGGAAATACCTTCAACACCTCCCCACAAACCGAAAAGAATAGCCGTTTTTGCCACCAGGAGCATACTGAAGCCAATACTGCCAACCCAAATAAGAACAATAATCGTGCCGCCAAAAAACAATAGGTATGTAACAAATGCTGCCATTGCCGCGACCCGTGATTTCTTAAGCATCAAGAAGCAACAAATACCCATAAACAAGCCAAGGGTTATGTTTGCTATAGCCCCTGCAACACCAAGTGTCGCAAAATTGATGGTCGCTACAATCAAATAAAGAGCTGCTGCTGCTCCCGCAGAAATGATACCAATTGCTGCCTTGCTTGAAAACTCATCCACATGGGCATCTTCGGTGATTTCCATTTGTGGCTCGGTGGGTGTTTCGGTATGTGCAGATTACGCACTGATTACCTTGCGCTTTGTTGGTGATAAAGTCTGCGCAGGCTTAATCTTGATTTTTGCCATCCTGTTTCCCCAATCGGTTCTGCGCCCAGCGGGCCGCATCTTGTACCGTGTCACACTTATCCTTAAGGAGGCACCCCACGGCTGACAAGTAACGTTTGTCGCCAGAGTTACCGATGGCAATCAATACGTTGCGCACAAAACGATCACGTCCGATGCGCTTGACCGGACTGCCTGAAAATACCTCCCGAAAGCCTTTGTCATCAAGCCCCACCAAATCGCCCAGTTCGGGCGCGCCCAGTTCCACACGCGCATGGAAAGCCGCTTCATGCGAGGCTTGCGCAAACTTATTCCAGGGGCAAGCGGCCAAACAATCATCGCAGCCATAAATGCGGTTACCCATTGCAGCACGGAATTCTTCTGGGATTGGGCCTTTGTGCTCAATCGTCAGGTAACTAATGCAGCGGCCCGCATCAATCTCATACGGCGCAGGAAAAGCATTTGTCGGGCAAGCATCAAGGCATGCACGGCAACTACCACACTGGTCACGGTGCGGCTCGTCCGCCAGCAATTCCATATCCGTATAAATGGCTCCCAGAAACAACCAGCTTCCAAATTCTGGCGAGACCAGATTGGTGTGTTTGCCCTGCCACCCCAGGCCCGCCGCAGCAGCAAGCGGTTTCTCGGGCACAGGTGCCGTATCGACAAATACTTTCAAGTCGCAGTCAAACGCAGGCACCATCCAGCGCGCAAGCGCCTTGAGGCGCTTTTTGATGATATCGTGATAGTCCTTGCCACGCGCATAGACCGAAATATTGGCCATATTTTTTTGGTCCAACAGAAGCCGGGGGTCTTCTTTGGGGCCGTAATTAACGCCAAGCATAATCACCGAACGTGCTTCAGGCCACAAATGCTGAGGATGTTCGCGCTGATGCATGCGATCCGCGAGCCAACTGAGGGAGGCGTGACGCTCGAACTTGATAAAGTTCCTAAAGCCTTCGATCACACTGTCGTTGGTTTCGGCCTTGGTGATACCAAACTGGTCAAAGCCAAGCTCACGCGCTTTGACTTCAATTTGCGTGCGGATGTCTGTGTCCGCGCCCATGGCTAAAAGTCCAGTTCCGAATAATGCTTCGACGGCGCAAGGCCGTTGATTTTATCGCTGAGCAGCGAGCGCACCGAGCGGCGCGATTTCACACGCACATACCAATCTTTCACCTGCGGCCAATCTTGCCAGTGCACATTGCCAAAATAATCAGCGACAGAGATATGTGCTGCAGCAGCAGCGTCTGCCATCGTAAACTGCGACCCAGCCAGATAATGGCGACGATCCACCAGAAAAGAGATATATTTCAGGTGCGTTTTCATATTGTACGCAGCGCAGCGCACAGCTTCGCTATCCGGCTCGCCCATGCCAAAAAAACGCTTATATAGCTTCTCGGTTACCAAATGGCGCGTCACTTCGCTGCCGAGCTTGGTATGGAACCATCCAACAAGGCGCCGGATTTCATAGCGTTCGTCAGCATCCCCAACCAAAAGCGCCGGCTCGGGCACGATTTCTTCAAGAAATTCAGCGATCGCCATCACGCCCGAATAAGCCTTACCATCATCCATCACCAAAACAGGCACTTCGCCAGCGGGGTTCAGTGCCAGAAATGCGGGCCTTCGGTCCCACTCTTTTTCAATACGCAAGATAAAATCAATGCGCTTCTCGGTTAGAAGCACACGAACAAAACGGGCGGCAGGACTGAGCCAGTGGTGATAAAGCGTTGGCATGATGGCTATTTGTTACCCTAAGTTTCATGTGGCTGCCAGTTGTCATTTACGGATTGCGCAAGATTGTATGGATTGTTTGGCAGTAAGATGACCAGACACTATTTTTTGTTGGTGTCAGTACGGCAAACAGTTGTATCCAAGAGCCAAGCCTTTACTCAAGATTTTCGAGAAGCCTATGTTCGGATTAAAATCCTTCAAAAACCGGCGTGGAAAAAAAGCTACGCAATCTTCCGGCACGCTAAAGGCGCGCAAGATGCGGGATGCCGAAGGCACACTCAACGACGACAAAGACCTCACCGGATACTTCTGCCCCCATCCCTTCATGCAGTTGGATATCTACAACTCGGGGGATGCCTATAGCTGTTGCTCGGGCTGGCTCAGGATGCCTCTGGGCAATGTAAAGGATATGCCCGCAGAGGACCTGTGGAATTCACAAGCTTCCCAGGCAATCCGCCGCTCGGTTTTGGACGGCACCTTTAAATATTGTGACAAGAAGGTCTGCCCCCTGATCCAGGGCAATATGCTGCCCACTAAAAACGCGGCTCGTGCCCGTGCTGATTACGCCGATATGATCGACAATGAGCGCACCATCATGGATGCGGGGCCAACGCTGATTAACTTCTGCAACGACCAGTCTTGCAATCTCTCGTGCCCCAGTTGCCGGGTTGAAAAAATTATGCTCTCGTCGGGCAAGCTTTACGAAGAGAAAAAGGCGATCCACCAAAAGGTGGTTGAGGCTTATCTGAACAAACCAAACGATCAGACTTTCAATATCAATGTCACCGGGTCAGGTGATCCATTTGGCTCAAAAATCTTCAGAGAGTTTCTTTTTGAACTAAATGGTGAAGATTTTCCAAATATGACCGTGAATCTGCAAACAAATGGCGTTATGTTTACACCACGCAACTTTGACCGCATCCATAAAATTCATGGTAATTTGCAGAATCTGTTGATCAGCCTCGATGCGGCTACTGCGGAAACTTACGCGATAACACGCCGAGGCGGTGACTGGGACAAGCTGATAGAAAACCTCGAATTCCTGGTGCAGAAACGCAAGGAAGGCTATTTCAAACTGATGCGGCTCGATTTTGTGGTGCAATCGGATAATTTCCAGGAAATGCCTGCTTTCATTGATATTGCCGAAAAGCTGGGTGTCGACAAGCTTCAATTCAGCATGGTCACTGATTGGGGTACCTGGACAAAAGAAGAATACGAAAGCAAATGCATCTGGAAAGAAAATCACCCGCAATTTGATGCGTTTATCAAGGTGATGAAGCACCCTAATTTCGACAATCCAAAAGTAATGCTCGGCAACATCACTGCCTACCGGGAACGGGCGCTGAAGGCGGCCTCTTAGGGCCGCCCAGCTCACTGTTAGAAATAGGTTGTATCCGACAGATTTTTGGCCATGCACTTGCTGTGCTTTTTGCTGTAGGCACGAAGGCGAATGATAAAGCTGACCTGTGCCACAAAAAAAGTGATCAGCGAATAGACGGCAATCATCCAAAAGCCCGCATAAGTGTAACCAAACAGGACAAAGGGCAAAAACGCATACATAAAAGTGTTGCGCCTACCCCCCACCAGCCGCCAGGTTTTTTCGAACTTGCCTGCATCATCCAACTGACACCCAGTCAAGCGCCTGTAAAACTCGCCCTGAACAGTTTCCGCCCAGGCAAAACCTGTGGTCACAATTGCAAGCGCCCAAACGGGGCTGCCATATTCTGCTGCGAAATACCAAGCCAGTGCGAAATACCAGCTATATTCAACAAGCTTGTCGATTAGGTGTTCAAGCTCCCCGATCGCTGTTTCCTGCATTTTTGCGCGCGCCAGTTTACCATCAACGCCGTCAAGAATACCTACGGATAAGATCAAGAGCAGCGCCGCAGTAAAACTGCCGGTGCCAAGCAGATAGGTCGCATAGAAACCCAACACGCTTGTCAGCAAAGTAATACCATTCGGCGTGATCCACGTGTTTGAGACCAAATAAACCAGCCAATTCTCCGGAACTGGGTGTAGCCAGCGCGCTGGCCAGTCAAGTGTGCCTTTTTGCCCCTGCCGGATCACGTCGAAACTGCGTTTCTTGCCGGCGGCGGCGTCCGTTACCTGCTGAAACAGATAAGGCACATCGCGGCGTCGATTGGGTATATAAAGCGGCAAGCTGGAAATATCGAGCGTATCCGCCACTGACCCTGCTTTTGCGTTCAGGTCAGCGAAGGTATCCGCGTCAAGCGCGCGGCTCACAGGCCACTTGAGACATACTGTTTGCTGGCTAGTCTCCGTCCCGATTTTTGCCACAACAAAATCTGGCCCGGATTGCTGCAAGAGCGCGTCAAAAATCCGGTCGTCAATTAACGCATGACCTTCCAGGACCAGGTAAGCGTCCGCGCGCAATTTTGAAAGCGAATCGCTGAAGTCAGCCCCGGTAATCGTCACCTTTGGCATATGCCTGGACTTCTGATGGAGTTGCGCCAAGCAGCTATGATCAGCATAAGCCCCCGCAACCACCAAAGCCTCTTCAACACCGCGGCGCTTAAGTTGTATCAACTGGCGCTCAACAAGGCTTCTACCAGCCACAACCAGCGAAGCCGCTAGCCTATCACCATCGACGGTCAACTGATCCGCAAAAATTAAGGCAGCGTACTTCTTGGAAAAAGAAGAAAAGTCTGTGCTAAGGGCTTTAAAGGGCTTGTTTTTTTCATCTAGAGTATCGTGCAAAACAGCCTCCATACATAAGAGATCTAATTTATCCGGTAATCTACCTAAACGATAAAACATGTTGTTTTTTGGGCATTGACCAGAATCAATTAAACCCCACCAAGTAATGGTGGGGTTTAAATTAATTTGGTTTTGCGACGAGCGATTAGGCCGAGAGCGCGGCCTCTTCGGCTTTATCACTCACAGGGTGTTCAATGCGGTTGATCATCTCTTTGGGCACAACCTGCCAAAACTGGCCGCGCTTGGCTTCCCAGTTAGAGAGAATAGTCATACCCCAACGGCTATGGGTTTCCCGTACATGTTCTTCAATCAGCGCCGAAAGCGTCGCCTCCCAGTGCGCACTATCAAGGCGGTTAATCAGCACATTTTCGTTGTTTACATGCTCTTCAAACGTTTCATCGCCGTCATAAATGAAGGCCATGCCACCAGTCATGCCCGCGCCGAAGTTGTCGCCAACACTGCCAAGGATCACTGCCGTACCGCCTGTCATATACTCGCAGCCATTGGCACCGCAGCCTTCAACAATCACAGTCGCGCCGGAATTCCGGACTGCGAAACGTTCGCCAGCACGACCCGCTGCAAACAGTTTGCCTGATGTGGCACCGTACAGCACCGTATTGCCAATGATGGTATTATCCTGCGAATTAAAGTTCGCCCGGTTTGAGGGCCGTACCACAATCGTGCCTCCAGACAGGCCCTTGCCGACATAATCGTTGGCGTCTCCTGCAACTTCAAGCTTCAGGCCCTGCACCGCAAAAGCGCCAAGGGACTGGCCCGCCGAGCCGCGCAAACGCACGGTTACATGATCCGCCTTCAAACCTGTCATGCCAAAAGTCCGCGTAATCTCAGAAGAGAAGCGTGTGCCGATGGCGCGCAGTGTATTCTGCACGCTGTATGTAAGCTGCATCTTTTCACCTTTGGAGAAAACCGCTTGCGCATCTTCGATCATCTGTGCGTCCAATGTATCCGGCACCGGATTACGCTCTTCGAGCGTGCAGATATGTTTCTGGCCCCGGCCACCGACTTGCACAAGCAACGGGTTCAAGTCGAGATCGTCCAGATGGTCTGCCCCGCGGCTTACCTGGTGCAGCAGTTCCGTGCGGCCAATAATATCCTCAAGCCTCTCAACGCCCAGTTCCGCAAGGATTTCGCGGGTTTCTTCAGCGATAAAACTGAAAAGATTCACAACTTTGTCAGCGGTGCCATCAAACTTCTTCCTGAGGTCTTCGTCCTGTGTACAAATGCCAACCGGACAAGTATTCGAATGACACTGGCGCACCATGATGCAGCCCATCGCCACCAGGGACGCCGTGCCAACGCCAAACTCCTCAGCCCCAAGCATCGCAGCGATCACAACGTCGCGGCCGGTTTTAATGCCGCCGTCCGTCCGTAATTTTACGCGGTGCCTCAGGCCATTCAATGTCAGCACCTGATTCACTTCTGCAAGTCCGATCTCCCACGGCGTACCAGCATATTTTATGCTGGTCTGCGGGCTTGCGCCCGTACCGCCATTATGGCCTGCAATCAGGATTACGTCTGCATGCGCTTTTGCAACACCCGCAGCGATCGTGCCAATGCCCGCTGAAGAAACCAGCTTCACACAAACCTTGGCGCGCGGGTTGATCTGCTTCAGGTCATAGATCAGTTGCGCAAGATCCTCGATCGAATAGATGTCATGGTGCGGCGGCGGCGAAATAAGTGTCACACCCGGCGTTGAATGCCTAAGCCGTGCGATCATATCCGTTACCTTGAAACCTGGCAGTTGCCCGCCTTCGCCTGGCTTGGCACCCTGCGCGACCTTGATCTCAACTTCTTCACAGGCATTCAGATATTCGGCGGTTACACCAAAGCGGCCAGATGCGATCTGTTTGATCGGGCTGTTGGCATTGTCGCCGTTTTCATAAGGCGTGTAACGGCTTTTGTCTTCACCGCCTTCACCGGAAACCGACTTGGCACCGATGCGGTTCATCGCAATCGCCAGCGTTTCGTGCGCCTCTTTCGATAGCGCACCCAAAGACATGCCCGGCGTGATGAAACGCTTCCTGAGCTGGGTAATACTTTCAACCTTCTCAAGCGGCGTACCTTCGCTTGCTTGGCGAAAACCAAGCAGGTCCCGCAAATTCACCGGCGGCATGTTCGCCAACCCGCGCGAATATGTCAGATATTTTGCATAATTATCGCTTCCCACAGCATTCTGAAGCAGGTGAATCAACTGGCCGTCGTGGCTGTGTACTTCACCGTCGCGGCGATACCTGTACAGACCGCCAATTGGCAGTGTGTTCTTGCCATCAAAGTAGGCTTTACCATGCTGCTCCAAAACTTTCTTCTGCACACCGGATAAGCCGATGCCTGAAATTTTCGTTGGCATACCGGGGAAGAACTCCGCCACCAAAGAACGCGAAAGACCAAGCGCTTCAAAATTATTACCGCCCCTGTAGGAGCTGATGATCGAGATACCCATCTTCGAAAGGATTTTCAACAGGCCCTGATCAATCGCTTCGCAAGCACGTACAATGCATTCGGTAAGGTCAAAGTCTCCGAACAAGCCCTTCGCCTGACGGTCCGCGATCGCATCCTGCGCCAAATAGGCGTTCACCGTTGTGGCACCCGCGCCGATCAGGACAGCAAAATAATGCGGATCCAGACATTCAGCAGAGCGAACATTAAGGCTTGTGAAGGTCCTGAGGCCATTTTCAACCAGATGCGTGTGCAAGCCGCCCGTTGCCAGAATCATTGGCACCGGCGCACGCTCTGCGCTGATGTTTTCGTCGGTGAGGAACAAATGGCCACGGCCTTCCCTAACAGCGTCTTCCGCTTCGCGGCGGATACGATTGAGCGCCTCCCGAAGCGCACCAGGGCCGCCATTTACATCGAACGTACAGTCAATCGCCTCTGCCGCATCACCGAAATGCTTGATCAAAGCTTGCCACTCACGGTTCGACAGCACAGGGCTATCAAGTACCAAAGCGCCCGCTTGTGTATGGCCTTCATCGAGCACGTTCGCGAAGTTACCAAACCGTGATTTAAGGCTCATCACCCTATGCTCGCGCAGACTATCAATTGGCGGATTGGTCACCTGAGAGAAATTCTGGCGGAAATAATGCGACAGATTGCGGTACTGGGATGACAATACCGCAAGCGGCGTATCGTCTCCCATCGAGCCAATCGCTTCCTTGGCCGTCATCACCTGCGGCTGCAGGATCAACTCAAGGTCTTCGTGGCTGAAGCCTGCAACAATTTGACGGCGGCGCAGTTCGTCGCCTTTATAAGACGGAACTTCTTCGCCTTTATAGCCCGGCAATTCATCGATCGACTTCAGGTCATTGACCCACTCGCCAAATGGCTGGGATGCGGCGAGTTTGTCCTTTATTGCCGCGTCGTGGTAAAGGCGGCCTTCCGCAAGATCGAGCGCGATCATCTGGCCAGGGCCAAGCGCACCTTTTTCACGCACATCTTCTTCTTCCACGACAACCATACCAGTCTCGGACCCGACAATCAGGAAGCCGTCGTTCGTAACCGTATAGCGCATCGGGCGGAGGCCGTTGCGGTCAAGGCCCGCAACAACCCAGCGGCCATCAGTGGTTGCCAAAGCTGCAGGGCCGTCCCACGGCTCCATCACACTGTTGGTATAAGCATACATATCCCGCCACGCCTGCGGCATTGCGGATTTGTTTGACCAGGCCTCAGGCACCAGCATGGTTTTCACCATCGGTGCCGCGCGGCCAGACCGCACCATCACTTCAAAGACGGCATCCAAAGCAGCACTATCAGATGCTCCTTTTGGTACAACCGGCTTGATATCTTCTGAATTATCGCCAAACGCAATCGACGCCATGCGGATCTGGTGGCTTTTCATCCAGTTCACATTGCCGCGAATGGTATTGATCTCGCCGTTATGAGCAAGCATGCGGAATGGCTGAGCCAGCCACCACTGCGGGAAGGTATTGGTTGAATAGCGCTGGTGATAAATCGCGTAAGACGACACATATTTTTCGTCGAGCAAATCCGGGTAAAAAATCGAAAGCTGTTCAGCAAGGAACAAGCCCTTGTAGATCACCGATCTGCTGGAGAGCGAGCACATGTAAAAATCGCCAACCTGGCTTTTGATCACACCCGCCTCGATGCGGCGGCGAATTATATAAAGCTCGCGCTCGAAGGTTTCATCGTCGACGCCTTTCGAGTTGGCGATCATCACTTGCTCGATCTCAGGGCGCGTCGCTTCTGCCTTTTCACCGATCACAGAAACATCAACCGGCACCTGGCGCCAGCCATAGATGGTATAGCCCAAATCCAGGATTTCGGTTTCAACGATCGTGCGGCAGGTTTCCTGCGCCGAAAGGTCAACGCGTGGCAAGAAGGCCATGCCAACAGCAATGCGGCCCTTAGCCGGCTGATGGCCTGTGGCAATAATATGTTCACGGAAAAATTCCTGCGGAATCTCCAACAGAATGCCCGCACCGTCACCTGTTTTTCCGTCGGCGTCCACCGCACCCCGATGCCAGATGGCTTTCAGAGCCTCGACGCCTCTCAAAACCACTTCACGGCTTGGTTTGCCGTCAAGCGCCGCCACAAGGCCTACACCGCAGGAAGAATGCTCATCGGCAGGATCATAAAGACCAACAGGACCGGGTACATGTTTGTTGTAACTGTTCATTTTTCCGGTCCCCCTTATGCCGCTACGGCTTTTTGTTCTTTTAGGAATTTTTTGATCGACTCTGCGGCATCACGGCCATCGCGGATCGCCCACACAACCAGCGAAGCGCCGCGCACAATATCGCCCGCAGCAAACACACCGTTGAGGTTGGTCATCATACTATCGTGATCTACCGTTACAGTACCCCAACGCGTTACGCGAAGCTCGGGCGCGCCGAACAGCGCGGGCAGATCCTCGGGTTCAAACCCCAATGCGAGGATCGCGAGATCGCAGTCCATATTATAGCTGCTGCCAGGTACGGGTTCAGGTGCCTGACGGCCCGTCGAGTCTGGCGCACCGAGCCGCATCTTATACGTGCGCACGGCTTCAATTTTCTCGTCGCCGATAAAAGCCTCAGGACCAGCGAGCCACACAAATTCAACGCCTTCTTCTTCAGCGTTCTGCACTTCACGTACACTGCCGGGCATATTGGCTCGGTCGCGGCGGTACACACATTTTACCGACTTTGCGCCCTGGCGTACCGCTGTGCGTACACAATCCATCGCCGTGTCGCCCCCGCCGATCACAACAACATCTTTGCCTTTAGCGTTCAGATTGCCGTTTTCAAATTCCGGCACAGTGTCACCGAAGCTCCTTTTATTAGAGGCGATCAGATAATCCAGCGCCGCGCGGATATTCTGCAGCCCAACACCCGGCACTTTCAAGCCGCGCGCCCGGTACACACCTGTTGCGATCAGCAAAGCATCATGCTTGTCACGCAAATCATTAAGTGAAGCCTGATTGCCGATTTCAAAATCCAGATGGAAGATGATGCCCGACTGTTCAAGCCGACCAGTGCGGCGACCAACAACGTCTTTCTCAAGCTTGAAACCGGGGATGCCATAAACCAAAAGGCCACCCGCCCGGTCATGCCGGTCATAAACATGAACTTGATAACCAGCTTTCCTGAGCTCTTCTGCGGCCGCAAGGCCCGCGGGACCCGCACCAATGATACCAACCGACTGGCCTTGTTCAACGGCAGGCGTGATCGGCTTCACCCATCCCTGTTCCCATGCGGTATCAGCGATATATTTCTCAACACTGCCGATCGTGACCGAGTTGAAATCTTTTTCGATCACACAGTTACCTTCACACAGGCGGTCCTGCGGGCAGATGCGGCCACAAATCTCGGGCATATTATTAGTGCTGATCGCCATTTCATAAGCATCTTCCAAACGGCCTTCCGCCGTAAGGCGCAGCCAATCCGGAATATTGTTCCCAAGCGGGCAGTGAATATGACAGAAAGGCACCCCGCACTGCGAGCAGCGGCTCGCCTGTTCTTTGGCGCCCGTGGTATCAAATTCAGCATAAACTTCGTTAAAATCGTCCAGCCGTTGCTGTGCCGCACGTTTTGCCGGCATCTGTTGCTCGATTGAAACAAATTTCAAAAGCTTTTCAGCCATAAGTCACCCTTCAACACTCGGTCTCTTACACAGCCGAGGGGCCGGCGGCGGCCCATATAAAAATGGGCATCGCTGCAAGCTCCATGGTGCGTGTAATTTTATTTCTGCGAATCCGTACTTGACGCACTATATGTTCAAAAATAGAGAAAATCACCTCTAAAATAGCCATTAGGTCAATTATACTGACATAAAAAACACAAATCCTTGCTTTTTCAACGGCATATACCGCCCTGCCGGACCATTTTTAGTACCATTATGGTATTTTTATTCTTCTCGTGCACGCTTACCCGGCCTGATATAGAGAAAGCCAAGGGCACAACACAGCAAACCACGTGGCAGCAAAGGGTTATCGGTACAGTGACAATCTTTCAGATCATCATTCTTGCTGTCGTGCAGGGCATCACCGAGTTCTTGCCAATCAGCAGCTCGGGGCACTTAAAATTGGTTCCGATCCTCACGGATTGGGCCGACCAGGGGCTGATGATGGATGTGGCGATGCATGTGGGCACGCTCGCCGCGGTTCTTCTTTATTTCTGGAGGGACACCAAAGGCTTGGCGCTTGCCGGGCTGGGCAGCATAGGCATTGCACCCGCCAAACGCGCAGTTGCAGGTACGCTTTATGCCAAGCTTTTTTGGGCTTTGGTGATCGGCACCATCCCAATGGTGCTAGTAGGTGGCCCTATATTGTTTTTAGGTCTTAAAGAAGCGCTGGACAACGCCGAGGTAATTGCCACCACCAGTATCTTTTTTGGTATACTTCTTTACATAGCGGACAAAAAAGGCGCGACGGAAAAAACGCTTGAGCGCATGGCGATCAAACCCGCACTGATTATCGGCGCGGCGCAGGTTCTGGCGCTAATCCCCGGCACAAGCCGCGCGGGCGTGACCATGACAGCCGCGCGTTATCTGGGTTTCACTCGGCAGGAGGCTGCGCGCTGGTCAATGCTGATGTCGATCCCGGCAATCATCGCCTCAGGCGCGGCGACAGCCCTTAAGGCTTTCAAGGACGCCACGCCAGAGATGTGGATCGACGCCGCTATCGGCGCAGGCCTTGCGTGTGTGGCAGCACTTGCCGCGATCCATTTCCTGATGCGCTGGCTGGAGCGCGCCAATATGACAATCTTTGTTATCTACCGCGTGCTTTTGGGGGTGATGCTGTTTGGCCTTATCCTCGCAGACCGCATCTAATTTCGCAGGCCATAATTAAAGCTGGCCATATCTAAAAGAATCTTTGCGCAGAGAGCCTCAAGGCGCTTGACAGCGCTTGCCGAGCGGGCTAAATCCCCCCAACCATTCTCGTGTGCCCAGATGGCGGAATTGGTAGACGCGCTAGCTTCAGGTGCTAGTGTCCCTTGTGGACGTGGAGGTTCGAGTCCTCTTCTGGGCACCAATTAAAAAGCTCTCACCAATTGCTCGGGAGGGCTTTTTTGCTGGGTGGCCAAAAGCCTCTGCCACTAGTTTGACATCCTCACCCCCTTCCCCCATAGAAGCGTCATGCAGATATTTGACAGCATACTTACTGATCGCGGCTCGAAGTATGCCGTATCGGGCGGACCCTGTGCTTCACCCGCAGAGGCCAAGGCCTTTATTAAAGAACTGTGTCGCAAGAAGAAATTCGCCAAAGCCACCCACAACACCTGGGCGTTCATAGGCGACGAAGGTCCGGTTAAAAACGATGATGGGGAATCCGGTGCTGGCATGGTGATCGTGCGCATGCTTGAGCGTGAGGGCCTTAAGAACCACATCCTTGTGGTTACACGTTGGTACGGCGGCAAGCATCTGGGTGGAGACCGATTTCGCCGTGTGCAAGACGCAGTGCGACACTATCTCGACAACGCCTTTTTGGCGGAAAGTAAATAGGCCATGACCTCAACCGATGATCTTGAAATATTCCTCTCAACCGTGCCGGGCCTTGAACGCTTTTTGCTTGCTGAAGCAGAAGAACGCAGCTTCAAAAGCGCAGAAGCCAGCAAAGGCGGCGTGACCGTGCGCGGTGATTGGCGCGAGGTTTGGCGTGCCAACCTGATGCTGCGCGGCGCAAGCCATGTGCTGGTGCGGCTTGGGTCTTTCAAAGCTATGCATTTGGCCCAGCTCGACAAGCGCGCACACCGCTTCCCATGGACAGACGTGCTGCGTGCCGACCTGCCTGTGCGCGTGGAAGTAAGCTGCAAGAAATCGCGCATTTATCACGATAAAGCGGCTGCAGAGCGCATCGAAAAAGCAATCAGAGAAACGCTCGGCGCTGAGATCAACAAAGACGCCAGCATTTGTATCAAAGTTCGCATCATCAGCGACATCTGCACAATCAGCGTCGACACTTCGGGCGAGCCACTACACAAACGTGGTCACAAAGCCGTCGTCAACAAAGCACCCATGCGTGAAAGTCTGGCGGCATTGCTGCTGCGCGCCTGCGGTTATAGGGGCCGGGAAGCCGTGGTCGACCCTATGTGCGGCTCCGGCACCTTTGTGATTGAGGCCGCCGAAATCGCTGCAGGATTGGCCCCAGGCCGGTCCCGCCGTTTTGCCTTCGAGCAACTGGCAACTTTCGATCCCAGCGTTTGGCAAAAACTGAAAGAGCAAGTCCCCGCAGCAAGCCGCATGCCCTGCTTTTATGGATTCGACCGCGACCAGGGTGCTGTACAGATGAGCGAAGACAACGCAACCCGCGCAGGGATCGCCGCGCACACAGCCTTTGCGCGGCAAGCCATTAGCGAGCTTAAAGCGCCTGAAGAATCTACGGGCCTGGTGATTGTCAACCCACCCTATGGTGCGCGGCTCGGCGACCAGAAGAAGCTTTTACCACTCTATCAAACGTTAGGCAAAACCCTAAAGCAGCGCTTTCCGGGCTGGCGGATCGGCATCATCACCAACTCAGCCATGCTTGCCGATGCGACCGGCCTACCCTTTAAAAAGCGGAAAGTCGCTTTTTCCCACGGTGGTATATCGGTGAAACTCTATGCCACGGTGGCGCTTCCGAAAACGGATTCTTGCTGATCCAAGCCAGGTTTTCCGGTATTATTTAGGCTCGAAATAGACCATACACTGGCGCGAAAGCGCACAGAGCTGGCCATTTTCATCGAAAATGCGGCCATTTTGCTGACTGTATCCGTCAGCGGCAGCTTCAAGTTCATAGTCCAGATAGAACCAGTCGCTTTTGACTTCCTCCGCCGGGCGGACAAATTCAAGCGACCAAGATAACGAACTCGCCATGATCGGCTGGATATAATGCGCCATCATAACGGGCGGCGGAATATCGGCAATCGCGACAATTTTGGCCGCAGGGAAAGCATCCATACTTTCCCGGTGGCGCACCCACATGCCGGTTGACATTTCTTTGGTGCCAGAGCGCGGGATGCCGCCCCCGGTCCAGTGAATATCAAAGCGCTGCAGAAAACCAGGCAGCTTAAGGCGAACCGCATCCAAAGGCGGCACACTGTCCCTGGGCGCGGCAGTGAACGCAGCGGTGGGGGCCACCACCTTGCCTTCCCGCGCACCGCCAAAGGCCGCAGAGGCATGCAGGCAAACCTGATCGTCCGCCATAACATCAACAGAAGCCTGAGTAACAGCGCGGCCCTTCCGCATAATTCGGGTGTCGGCGGTAACTTTGGCTTCGGGCATGGGCGCGACAAAATTGGTCATCAGTGACCGAAGTGGCACCCCGCTGCCAACCAGCTTCTCCATCGCTCTAAGCCCAATCACCGCCGCGAGGCCCCCAAAAACCGCCCGGCCCTGTGCCCAGCCCGGACCAATAGTTACCGATGAACCTTCATCATTTTGCTGCTGCTGCATCAAATCCGGCAGAGAAATAACTGTCATATCCTGTGTCCCATGCGTTATTTTTTGTGCCACCTTTTGTGCCGCTGCTTATGTCTGTGGCGGCGTTCAAAAGCCGGTGCTTACTTGTCCTGATGAAGTAACCCGGAACAGCCACAGATCAAGCATACATTCATTTATGCCCGCCATACCGCACTGCATAACCCGACCCCCCTGCCCGCGAAAGGGCAGATTGGTTCTGAGACATATGTTTGGGCATATAAAGAGGTGTTTTTGGCACGAATTTAAGGTGCGCCTGCAAACACTCCTTTTTTCTGCCACAAGGCCCTCTATAATAAACAAAACTCATTTGGCACTCGGAGGCACTATGGCCAACTATGTTCACAACGGAGACCTGCCTGATGGTCTCGACTTTGGCAGCTCGGTAGCAGTAGACAGCGAAACCATGGGGCTTAATCCGCACCGGGACCGGCTGTGCGTGGTTCAACTGTCTGATGGAAACGGAGACGCCCATCTGGTGAAGTTCCGGCAGGGCGAATATGCAGCGCCGAACCTTAGGGCACTTATGACAAACCCTGACGTTTTGAAGATATTTCATTTCGCCCGGTTTGATGTGGCAGTGCTTAAAAAATACCTCGAAGTGGACACAGTGCCCGTTTATTGCACCAAGATCGCCTCCAAGCTGGTACGCACCTACACCGACCGGCACGGGCTTAAGGATCTCTGCCGTGAACTGGGCGGTGTAACGCTCGACAAACAGCAGCAGTCAAGCGACTGGGGTGCCGACGAAATCTCGGCCGCGCAAAAAGACTATGCCGCATCAGATGTACTTTACCTGCATAAGGTTAAAGCCAAGCTTGATATAATGCTTGCGCGCGAGGGCCGCATGCCTTTGGCGCAAGCTGCCTTCGACTTCCTGCCAACGCGCTGCGAGATGGATCTGGCAGGCTTCGGCGACATGGATATTTTCTCGCACTAGAAACGAACAAATGCCTGCAACCACGACAGACCATTTCAGTAGCGAAGAACGCGCCCGCGATGAAGCCCGGCGCGCCCTCCTGCCTGTAGCGCGGCACCAGACCAGCCCGTTGTGGGACAGTTTCATTCACGTGATGAAGATTTTCCTGCCTATCGGTGCGCTGGTCCTTGGGTTGCTGACGGTCTTGTGGCCGTATCTGGATGACAGGGAAGTTGCCTTCACGCTTTCAACCGACGATGTCGCCAAGGGCGAAAGCAGCATCCGCATGACCAACATGCACTATGTGGGCACCGACGCTGTGAATCGTCTTTTTCATGTACAGGCGGCCTCGGGCCTGCAAGACAGCCCCAATGCGTCGCGCGTCACACTATCGGATATCAGGGCCGAGATGGCACTTGATGGTACCGGCACCGCAACAGTAAGCGCCCGCACCGGATTTTACCGCATACCGGATGCAACGCTGTCACTGGTTGGCGGTGTTCAATTGATTACCGGCAACGGCTATTCACTGGACATGGCGGGTGCGGAAATAGACCTTAACAACCATATTGCCACTGGTCAGGGCTCTATCACGGGCCGGTCACAGATCGGCTCGCTTGCAGCATCACATATGGTGATCTATGCAGACGAGGAAAAAGGCATTTTTGACGGCGGCGTGAAACTGCGCATCATTCCACAGCGCCCTAAAAATGATAAACCACTGGACGGCGCGCCGCAAACAGGCAGTAAACCAAAATAAATTTATACCGTACCCAAGCCCCCGAAACCATGACCCAGGAAATGTTGATGAAAATACTATGGAAAGCTTTTGCGATCACCGCGCTATTCGCCGCCGCAACCGAAGCCCCCGCTCAGTCAGCCCTCAAAAGTCACGACACTTACCAGCCGATTGATATCACCGCTGAACGCTTTGAGATGAAGCAAAAGAAAGGCCGCGCCATATTCAAAGGTGCCGTTAAAGTTATTCAGGGACAAATGACCTTGTCATCAGAAACGCTCACCGTTTTCTATAAGGCCACCGAAGGCGAGGACAAACCCGCCATCTCCCGCCTCGACGCGCAAGGTACGGTAACGCTGATCTCTTCAACAGAATCGCTCGCGGGCGACTGGGGCATTTATGATGTGGATCGCCGCCTGATCACCATCGGCGGCAATGTAACCCTTAAGCAGGGCGACAATTTACTCACCGGCGAACGGCTTGAATTTGACCTTGTCTCAGGCCTCGCCAAACTCGACGGTCAGGAAAATGCGACCAACGATGGCCGCGTGCGGGGTTCTTTCACGGTGCCGAAAAAAGAAGACCCTTCTGGCAATTAAAACAAATTTCTAAAAGGCCGCCCAAAGGCTGGCATATGGGCGGTTCTCGTATGGGCAGCAATGGCTGTCCACCCTGCCTTCGTCGCTGATTTTGCGCTTGATGTTTGGTTGCTCAAACACTGCCGCCCTGGCGAGCATTCCGGCGACGGCGCGGCCATGCTCGTTAACATCACGCGGTATTTTCCAGGATAGCGTATTCAGGCAACAGCATCAGCGAGAAGCGCGCGCGGTACTCCCTAAGTTGCTATGGCCGGTAAATACTGGATTACAGGTAAAACGGTTCACTGCCTTGAAACGTTTCTCGCTAATTTAAAAAATCTCACTAATTGCAAAAACTGTTATTTTCACAAAAAAATATCCGATTTTTTATAGAACCTGACGCGTGTTCATGATTTATTGAGGAAGCACATGCATAAAATGAGCCAATCAGCCGTGGGATCTGTGGTATCATGCATAGGCTGCTAAAACGATTGTGGGAAAAGTAATGAGTTTAAATGGCCAAAACGGCGCACAAGGAGCTGTAGAGGGGTTGACGGTCAGCGGGATCGCCAAATCCTACAACGGCCGCCCTGTACTGCGCGATGTGTCCTTGTCGGTACACCGCGGCGAGGTTGTTGGGCTGCTTGGCCCAAACGGGGCCGGCAAAACCACCTGCTTTTATTCGATCACTGGCCTGATTGCACCCGATCAAGGCCGCATCGAACTGGACGGCGAAAATATCACGCATCTGCCCATGTATCGCCGTGCACGGCTTGGCATTGGATACCTGCCGCAGGAAACATCCATTTTTCGCGGCATGACGGTTTCAGAAAATATTCGCGCGGTGCTTGAGGTCGCCGAGTCCAACCAGGCGCGACGCGACGCCATGCTGAACGAGCTTCTGGAAGAATTTTCAATCACCCATCTCAGGAACACCCCTGCGCTGGCGTTGTCAGGCGGGGAACGCCGCCGCTGCGAAATCGCGCGCGCACTGGCGGCCCGGCCAAGTTTTGTATTGCTCGATGAACCCTTTGCCGGCATCGACCCGATCGCAATCGCCGATATCCGCAATCTCACACACCATTTAAAGGACCGCGATATTGGCGTTTTGATCACCGATCATAATGTGCGGGAAACCCTGGATATCATCGACAGGGCTTTCATTATCTATGATGGCTATGTGCTGTTTGAAGGCACGCCAGACGAAGTTCTTAAAAGCGAAGATGTACGCCGGGTTTATCTCGGCGACAGCTTCAGCTTGTAGGGGGGTCGTCGATGGCACTCGGCCCCAGATTAGATCTTCGCCAAAGCCAGCAACTGGTTATGACGCCGCAACTACAACAGGCGATCAAACTGTTGCAGTTATCGAACCTTGATCTTGCCGACTATGTAAGCCAAGAGGTTGAACGCAACCCGATCCTTGAGGTCGGTGACCCCAACGCTGATACCGGCCCCGCAAACGAAGGTGGCGAGCAAGGCGGCACTGTTACCGGCGAGGGCCTGCGCGAAGGCGGCAGCGACGAGAGTGTTGGCGACGGGCTTGTCGCGGCTGACAAAAGTATGGAAAGCGCGATGGATACCGGCACCACCGCCGACAGCGCGCTTGATGCCAACTTCGAGACCAACATCTATAATAACGACGCAGTTTCTGACCGCGCCGATATGCAAAGTGTCGGCTCAAGCTCCTTGAGCTACGAAGGCGCAGGTGCCATCAAAAGCGGCGGCGGCGGCTTCTCGGACGAGCGTGGCCTTGACCAGACGCTTGAGGGCGAAGAAAACCTGCATGATTTCCTCACCCGCCAGATGGCCGTACAACTCACTGATCCGATCGAGCGCTTTATCGCCGTACACCTGATCGACCTGGTGGACGAAGGCGGCTATGTAGATGCGGACTCTGTCGCAGACGTGGGTCCACGACTCGGCGTTGAGCCCCACCTTGTTGAAGCAACGCTTTTGTCGTTGCAGTCCCTCGAACCCTCCGGCGTTTTTGCACGCACTTTGTCTGAGTGCCTCGCGTTACAGCTCAGGGAACTGGACCGATACGACCCGGCAATGAAAGCTTTGGTGGAAAATCTCGAACTTTTAGCGAAACGTGATATGGCGGCGCTGCGGCGCATCTGCAAGGTCGACCAGGACGATATCGCCGATATGGTCCGTGAAATCCGCGCGCTTAACCCCAAGCCCGGGCTCGCTTATGGCGGCGTATCCGTACAGCCGGTTGTGCCCGATATTTTCATCAAGAAAACCCGCGCCGGAACCTGGGTCGTGGAGCTTAACAGCGACACGCTACCAAAGGTACTTGTCAACTCGCAGTATGTAACCGAACTCAAGGACGTGGGCGGCAGCAAGGAAGCGAAGGCCTTTGTTTCTGACTGCGTTTCGAACGCCAACTGGCTGGTGAAAGCACTTGACCAGCGGGCGCGTACGATTCTTAAGGTTTCGACCGCGCTGGTGAAACGGCAAGCGCTGTTTTTCGAGCACGGCGTGCGCTTTTTGAAGCCCCTTACCTTGAAAGACATCGCAGACGAGATCGATATGCACGAATCGACCGTTTCCCGAGTAACCAACAATAAATTCATGGCCTGCCCGCGTGGCATGTTTGAGCTCAAGTATTTCTTCACCTCAGCGATATCGGCTGGTGACGGCGGTGATGCGCACTCTTCCGAGTCGGTCAAATACCGTCTCAAGGAGCTGATCGACGGTGAAGACCCAAAGAAAATCCTGTCTGACGACAAGCTTGTCGCCCTGATGAAAGCGGAGGGCATTGATATCGCCCGGCGCACGGTTGCCAAATACCGCGAAGCCCTGAAGATCCCCTCTTCCGTACAACGGCGGCGGCTTAAAAATATGACGCAGTGAACGGGCATTCGCGAGTCGTTTTTAAAAGCTGTAAATCACACTGTTATTTTTTTCCTGAAAACGCTTTAAATTCATAAATTTGTCAAAAAAGCACTTCTGTTAACCACACATAAACCAGATTTTGTGGTAGGCTTCAAAGTATGGTCGCAATGGCCATAATCGCGGTGCTGAATGCTGCTTGGGGAAGCACATTTACGGTCAACCACCGCAAAAAGAAGCCCGTCGATTGGGACGCAGGGCTTAGTACAATAGTAGCGATCACCCCGATCGCTGAGAAAGGACGATTGGCACCCATGGATATCAATGTAACCGGACGGAAAATGAATGTTGGTGATGCTTTGACAACACACGTTGAGGAACGCCTATCCACTGTCGCAGACAAGTATTTCAGCCGCACCATTGATGCTTCAACCACCTTTGCAAAGGAAGGACACACTTACAGATCTGACGTGTCATTTCACGCCAATCAAGGGATCAATCTGCAGAGCCGCGGCGAAGCAGGTGACCCTTACGCTGCTTTTGAGATGGCAGCAGAGAAAGTAGAAAAACAGTTGCGTCGTTACAAACGACGGCTTAAGAACCACCACAAAACGCCCCAGCGCGAAGTTGACATGGAATTAGCCCATGACTTTACCCTCGCGCCGGAAACGGAAGAAAGTGATGCCGCACCCAATGGTGCCTTTGAAGACCGACCACTGATTATCGCAGAAAACCGGACAGAAATCCCTAACGTCAGCGTGGGGGACGCGGTGATGTTGATGGATTTGGCTGATGCGAATGCGTTTGTCTTCAGGAACACCAAAAATGATACACTAGAAGTGGTGTACAAAAGGAGCGACGGCAATGTGGGTTGGATCAGCCCTTCGAGTACTACGAATTAGCACTCACCGCGCTGATCAAACATAGCCAAAGGAGCACCGGACCCGGGAAAGTACACCAGGGTCCGGCAGAGAGATTAGGCAATGGAAATCGAGGATCTGCTATCAGCGGATAGCATTCTTGCTGATTTTAAAACATCCAGCAAAAAGCAGGCGATCCAGTCGCTCGCCAAATATATGGCTGGGCAAAATTCACTCTGCGGACGGGAAGTTTTTGCAAACCTTCTTGACCGGGAAAAGCTTGGAAGTACCGGCGTTGGCAAAGGAGTTGCCATCCCCCACACACGCGTATCGGGGCTGGACCATATCATCGGACTTTTCGCCCGCCTGACAACCCCCATTGATTTCGAATCGGTTGACGATCAGCCCGTCGATTTGATTTTCATGCTTTTGGCACCCGAGGAAGCCAGCACCGAGCATCTGAAAGCGCTCGCACGGGTATCGCGCCTGTTACGGGACGATGCTATATGTGCCAAATTGCGCATCACGGCCGATGCTGGCGCGCTTTATGCGATGCTCGCAGCACCAACAAGCGTCGCGGCCTAACACCCCTGAAAAACACTTCTATTTCTGCGAACCAAAAACAAAACGCAGGGCATCTGGAAGACGTTTCTTCCAAGCACCTTCGCTGTGGTTGCCGCCCTTGTGAACATCGTTTCCAGTTGGCACCCGTAAAAACCCAGTTGTCATCCATAAAATCAAGGCCCTGCATCAAGGCATCGGCCCTTCTTTTGGATAAAAAGCATCGAGTCTCTGATCACCATAATCGAAATAGATATGGCAGTTGCCTGCGGGCGGAAGTTTTTCACGCATACCTGCAAGAAGGCTTTCCGGCACCATGTCTATATCTTTGGGCTGGATACCCGGCAGGCACCTGCTTAAAACCCAGATTTCAGAGCGAGACCTATCCGTTCTGAAATTTGTTTACGGCGCTATTATCTTCAGCTTTTTTGCGGCGTTAATCAGGCAAATTCGACAAGGCGGAAATAGAGGCCGTCAGGCGGCGCATTAAAACCGAGTGCTTCGCGGTCCCTGGCATCAAGCGCTGCCTGTACGTCTGTCTTTGTCCATTTACCAGCGCCCACCAGCTTCAGAGTGCCCGTGATCGAGCGAATCTGGTGATGCAGGAACGAGCGCGCACCCGCTTTGATATGGATCTCGTCGCCGTCCTGTTCAACACTCAGGTAATCAAGGGTCTTAACGGGGCTTTCAGCCTGGCAGTGAATATGCCGGAAGGTCGTGAAATCATGGCGGCCCACAAGAAGCTGCGCGGCTTCATGCATCGCCGCTGCATCAAGCTTTTCCTTTACATGCCACACAAGGCCACTGTTAAACGTTGTCGGGGCGCGGCGATTAAGAATGCGGTAAATATAATGGCGCTTAGCCGCGTCAAACCGTGCATGAAAATCGTGCGCGACAGCTTCAACTTCCAGAACAGAGACAGGCGCACGGCCCACATGATAATTGAGTGCTTCGCGAAGCTTGTCGGCAGTGATCTCGCGCTTCAGGTCCAGATGCGCCACCTGACCAAGTGCATGCACGCCAGCATCTGTGCGGCCCGAGCCCTGTACCACCACACGGTCGCCGCCTTCGAGCTTGGTAGCCGCGTCTTCAAGTACCTGCTGCACCGAGGGCGCATCCTTCTGGCGCTGCCATCCGGCAAAAGGCCTTCCATCATATTCAATAAGAAGTTTGAAGCGCTGCATGGTCTGCCCCGCTACTTAAGCTTGCGGCCAGCAGGCACTGGCTTGCCGCGCAGGAATGCATCCGCATCAACGGCACCCTTGCCCGCTTTTTGTACTTTCAAGAGCTGATAAGCACCCTTGCCGCAACCAACCGTTAGCTTTTCATCCAGGGTGACACCAATATCACCTTGTTTTTCTTGTGTTTTTCCAGCCAGCAATTTGATGCGCTCGCCGTCCAGTTCAAACCAGGCACCCGGAAATGGAAACAGCCCGCGCACCTGCCGGCCAATGGTTTCAGCGCTTTCCGCCCAGTTGATCCGCGCTTCTGCCTTGTCAATTTTCTTGGCGTAGGTCACACCATCCTCGGGCTGGATCGCGGCGCTAGCCGTACTGTCCTCGAAGGAGGCCAGAACACCATTGATCAACGATGCGCCCTGCGCTGCAAGTTTATCATGCAAGCTGAGGGTTGTATCGTCGACCTCAATCCCCGTCTGCGCGCACGCTAAAACCGGCCCGGTATCAAGGCCGGCTTCCATTTGCATGATGCAAACGCCGGTCACGCTGTCACCGGCCATAATCGCCCTGTGGATCGGTGCAGCCCCCCGCCAGCGCGGCAGAAGGGAGGCATGCACATTGACACAACCATATTTGGGGATATCCAGCACTGCCTGCGGCAGGATCTGGCCGTAAGCCACCACCACCGCCGCATCCGCGCCATAAGCTGCAAATTCGGCGATTGCATCCTCGGCTTTCATGGACTTAGGCGTGAGCACTATCAAGCCCAACGCTTCGGCAGCTAAGTGCACCGCGCTTTTACGCTCTTTTTTTCCACGGCCTGCGGGGCGCGGCGGCTGAGTATAAACAGCGGCAATCTCGTGACCGGCATCCGCCAATGCATCAAGGGTTGGCACCGCAAAATCAGGCGTGCCCATAAAAATAAGCCGCATCAAAGGTGCTCCTCTTACCTTACAAAACCGCCATATCCTTGGTGGCTTTCTGCACTTTCTTGATGATCATATTGCGCTTCAGGCGTGACAGGTAATCAATAAAAACCACCCCGTTCAAATGGTCGATCTCATGCTGCACACAGGTCGCCAAAAGGCCGTCCATCAGGTCTTCGCGCTGTTTACCGTCATAATCCAGATACCTGACTTTCACAGACGCCGGGCGCTCGACCTCGGCGTAATGCTCAGGCACCGACAGGCAACCTTCATTATAAACGTTAAATTCGGGCGACTCCCAGGTTACCTCGGGGTTCACAAGAAAAATCGGCTTTTTGTTTTCGTCGTCGCCTTCAGTATCCAGCACAATCACGCGCTTTGGCACGGCCACCTGGATCGCGGCCAAGCCAATGCCGGGCGCGGCGTACATTGTCTCAAGCATATTATCCATCAGCGTCCTGAGTTCATCGTCCACCTGACCCACCGGGTCGGAGATCTTCTTCAGGAGCGGATCTGGAATATTGATAATATCGAGCTTTGCCATTGTCTTTCCGTCGGTCTCGTCTGTATTAGCCGCTTTAGGTATTGAGCCTAACCCATTTGGTCAAGCCTTTCAGCACTGAAGCAGGCCAAAAGCTGACACTTTTCTCAAAAATCGCTGATTGGTGCGTCCAGTTCATATTCCCCACGGCCATCCTCGATCTCGATAATCCACAGATCCGGATCAAATTGGCGCTTCTTCGCAAGCGCTGCGTCGGCGTCGCGTTCAGCATCAGCGTTATATTCGCCGATGTCGCGCCACATTTTGTTGCCGTCAAAATCAAGCGCCTGCTCAAAAAGCTGGATGCCACCGCGAAAGCGGTTAAGCTTCAGGATCACGCCGCCGCGCTCCGCGTCACCTTTGGCAACCACAAAAGACGGCATATCAGCAAGAAAACACTGACGGATGTGGGCTTCAACCCACAGGCTGGTTTTAAGTCTGGTTTGCATAAGAGCGGTATGCGGACAATCACGCGTCGACGTCAAGGCCCAAAATATGGAGGCGATCTTCAAACATGCGTTTGATCACGTCAGGGCCAACGGTAAAATCCAGCCCGAGGCTTCCTTGCCGGGACCAAACAACCTTGGCTGCGATTTCGCCTCTGTCGGCGACACAGAGCTTCAAGCGAGTATCTTCCTGGATCGGCAGGTCGATACGCACCCGCGCACCGCCAAGCGATAAATTCCATATCTGGCAGGAAAACTCATGTTTGCCGACAAGAAGTTTAGCTGGCCACAAAACAGAACGCCGACGAAAATCCCGATTTTCGCGCGTGCCCTCTTTCACAGGCGGTTGAGTATCGCTGGTCGTTGCTTCTGGCATATTTTTGCCCGATTACTTGTGACTATCTCTGTAGCTTACCGTATGAGGGTAAAGCATTTATCACCAAAAAGGTGCAATTTTCTTAAAATCGAGATACTTGCCCCTTGTGTCTGCATTGAGTACCTATTGGAATGGTTACTTCACTTTTGCACTTTTGAGACTTTCACCTATATGGCTGATACTGATTAATGGCTAACACTGGCGCAAATATCCTGATTGTGGAAGACAGCCCCACCTTGGCGCTAACGTACCGCGAATATATGCGCGGGCTTGGACTACCGATCCATCTGGCGGAAACAGGTGAAACGGCACTTGAATTAATCGCCAAACATAAGCCAACCGTGATCCTCCTGGACTTGAAGCTGCCAGATATGGACGGTATTGAAATCCTCAAGCGGCTAAAATCCTCCGGCAATGACGCACGTGCGATTGTAATCACCGCGCACGGCTCGGTTGCGGTTGCGGTTGAGGCCATGCGTGAGGGCGCATCGGATTTCCTTTTGAAACCCTTTAATGCCGAACGCATCGTCACCACGGTTAAAAATGCGCTTGAACTGCACCGGCTCGCGAACCTTGTAGAGCAGTTCGAAGGCCGTCAGGCCAAGAAATTTGACCGCTTTATTGGCGAAAGCCCCGCGATGCAGGCGGTTTACCGCATGATTGAAGACTGCGCGCCGTCGCGTGCCAGCGTTTTCATTGTAGGTCCCTCGGGTACAGGTAAAGAGCTTTGCGCCGAAGCCATCCATCATATGGGGCCGCGTCGCGCTGGGCGTTTTGTGGCGCTTAACTGCGCGGCAATCCCCGAAAACCTGATCGAAAGCGAGATTTTCGGCCACAAAAAGGGGGCTTTCACAGGTGCCCACTCTGACCGCGAAGGCGCAGCCATTACCGCCGATAACGGCACGCTGTTCCTGGACGAAATCTGCGAGATGCCTTTGGACCTGCAGTCCAAACTGCTGCGCTTTATTCAGACAGGCCAGATTGTGCCGGTAGGCAGTAATACGCCGGTGGACGTGAATGTACGCTTTGTCTGCGCAACCAACCGAAACCCGTGGGAAGAAGTGAAAGCCGGGCGTTTCCGCGAAGACCTGTATTACCGTTTGCATGTGGTGCCAATTCATGTGCCCCCCTTAAAGGAACGCGGCCAGGATATTATCGCCATCGCCGAGCATCTCCTCAAATCTTATTCAAGCGAAGAAAAAAAAGACTTCACCCAGATCGAGCCCACCGCCAAAGCCCGGCTTCTTGCCCATAGCTGGCCGGGTAATGTGCGCGAACTCGGCAATGTGATCCAAAGCGCGGTTGTATTGCACGACGGCCCCATTCTTACCAATGATATGCTCACCCGGTTGTTAGGGCCTTCGGAAGTAACGCATACGGGTCTCCCAACCGGCGGCGAAACGCCGCAAAACCATCGTCCGGCGGACACCCTGACTGGCGAAAATGAAATCGAACCTCTAGACGTATCGGAACGGCGTATCATCGAGCGTGCTATCGCGCTTTCAGGCGGCAAGGTTCGCAAGGCAGCCAAAAAGCTTGAAGTCAACCCTTCAACACTTTACCGCAAGCTTAAGGACTGGGCGGCGGAAACAAAGAGCCAAACATAAAAGGCTGGCTGTATTCTAGTTCCCAAACAAAAAAGGCCCGCCAAATGGCAGGCCCTTTCCGTTATTTTGGCCAGCTATCCCTCTTTTTCGGCAGCCATTTGCTCAAGCGCAAAGGCATTACTCGCTGCAAGCCCAGCCATATTAACAAGGTCAGACGCAGTCGCCGTCATGCGCGCAACCTGAATAGACTTGGTCATACCCAGAAGCATCGGCCCAACAACACGCGCGTCACCAAGCTCCGCCAACAATTTGTAAGCGATATTCGCTGAATGCAGCGCGGGCATAATCAAAAGATTTGCGGGACCCGATAGGCGCATGAAAGGATACAGCTCCATCAAATCCCGGTTCAGTGCCACGTCAGCCTGCATTTCACCGTCATATTCAAATTTCACATCACGCTCATCAAGAATATTCACTGCTTCCTGGATGTGGCGGGTTTTATCTGACGGCGGGTTGCCAAAGTTCGAGAAACTGAGGAAAGCTACGCGCGGATCATGGCCAAGCCGCTTCACAAAGAATGCAGCATTTTCAGCAATATCTGCCAGTTCTTCAGCAGACGGGCGCTCGTTCACTGTTGTATCGGCCATAAAGACCGTACGGCCCTTGGTAACCACGATCGACAAACCAAACGGACGCTGGCCGGGCAGGGGGTCAATCACACGTTTCACGTTCTTGAGCGCACGCCAATAGTGCCGCGTGACACCCGTGATCATGGCGTCAGCGTCCCCGGTTGCGACCATACAGGCCGAAAAGACGTTCCGATCCCGCTTCACAAGGCGCTGAATATCACGCAGCAGGAAACCACGGCGGTTAAGGCGTTCGTAAAGATAGTCGATATAATCATTGCGGCGTGGGGTGTTGGAAGCATTCTTGATCTCATAGTCCTGATCGTCGACACCCATTTCGCGGAGCTTTTCACGGATCGGTGCTTCATAGCCAACAAGCACAGGCGTGCCGTAACCGGCCGCTTTGAACCCAACCGCCGCGCGCAGCACTTTCTCTTCCTCGGCTTCCGCAAACACAACGCGTTTTGGTTTGCGGCGCTTTAATTCTTCGAATATGCCCGAAAGTGTACCCGCCGTAGGGTCAAGCCGGGCGGCAAGCTCGGCTTCATAGGCTTCCATATCCTCAATAGGTTTACGCGCAACGCCCGTATCCATCGCGGCCTGTGCCACCGCCATCGGCAAGCGGCAAATCAAGCGCGGGTCAAACGGTGCCGGGATAATATAATCAGGGCCATAGTGCGGCTGCTCGCCGCCGTATGCTGCCGCCACTTCGTCGGGTACATCTTCGCGTGCCAGTTCAGCCAGCGCTTTGGCGGCGGCAATCTTCATCTCTTCGTTGATGGTACGCGCCCGCACATCAAGGGCACCCCTGAAAATATAAGGGAAACCAAGCACGTTGTTCACCTGGTTCGGATAATCCGAGCGGCCCGTCGCGATGATCGCGTCTTTCCTTACTGAGCGCGCATCTTCCGGCGTGATTTCAGGGTCTGGGTTGGCCATCGCGAAAATGATCGGCCTGTCCGCCATCGAGGCGACCATATCCTTCGAGATTGCGCCTGGCCCCGCAAGCCCAAGTACAGCGTCAGCACCCTTCATGGCTTCTTCAAGCGTACGGTGGTCCGTTTTGATCGCATGCGCTGATTTCCACTGGTTCATACTCTCGGTGCGGCCCGCATAAATCACGCCCGTACGATCTACCATCGTCACATTCTCGTGCGGCAGCCCCATCGCCTTGATCAGTTCGATACAAGCAATACAAGCAGCGCCCGCGCCGATCGCCACCACGCGGGTATCCTTAATATCCCGGCCCGTGATATCGAGCGCATTGAGGAACCCGGCGGCCGTGATGATCGCTGTGCCATGCTGATCATCGTGGAAAACCGGAATATCCATCAATTCCCGAAGGCGTTGTTCGATAATAAAGCAGGCAGGCGCGCCTATATCTTCCAGATTGATGCCACCAAAACTTGGCCCCAAAAGCTTCACGCAGTTTACAAATTCGTCAATATCTTCGCTATCGACTTCCAAGTCGATGCTGTCAACGTCTGCAAACCGCTTAAAGAGAACCGATTTTCCTTCCATCACCGGCTTCGAAGCCTGGGCACCCAAATTCCCAAGGCCAAGAATTGCCGTGCCATTCGAAATAACCGCGACAAGATTACCTTTGGTGGTGTAATCATAAGCTGTATCGGGTTCTTCCGCGATTTTGAGAACCGGCACAGCCACACCTGGGCTGTAAGCAAGCGACAGGTCGCGTTGGGTTGCCATCGGCTTGGAGGGGGTTATCTCTAACTTGCCGGGCCGACCGGCAGCGTGAAAGCGCAGTGCTTCCGCATCCGTAAACTTGGATGATTTAATGGGCATTGGAGATCCTCTGTTCTTCTTGTAGCCGTGAGTGGCAGAATGCTCTAAAAGCGAGGTACATACGGCGCATACTATGGCATAAAGCTGCTGACAATTGAAATTTTTACAATGTTACCAAAGGTTTTTCTATAATGGCATCGAGTGCAGTTTCAGGCGCAGCGCAAGAAAGTTACAGAGGCGAGCAAATTGCCCCCGGCCAAAGCGCGGCCAAGAATGCCGAAAACAAATGGTCCCAGATGGCCAAAGCATCCGGCGTGACGCCGATGATGAGCCAATTTCTTGAAATTAAAACCGCCTACCCAGACTGCCTGCTTTTTTACCGCATGGGCGATTTTTATGAGCTTTTCTTCGAGGACGCCGAGCGCGCATCAGCGGCGCTTGATATCACGCTAACCAAACGCGGTAAAATTGACGGCAACGATATTCCGATGGCAGGTGTGCCGGTTCACGCCTCCGAGGTATATTTGTCGCGACTCATCAAGAAATCTTTCAAAGTTGCAGTGTGCGAGCAAACCGAAGACCCGGCAGAAGCCAAAAAACGCGGTGCCAAGGCAGTTGTGCGCCGCGAAGTAGTGCGGCTGGTGACCCCCGGTACCATCACTGAAGAAAACCTGCTGAACCCACGTTCGAATAATTATCTGGTAGCACTGGGGCGTGCGCAGAAAGACCTGTCCCTGGCGGTTGCTGAGATGTCGACTGGCGAGTTTTTTGTTTTACCGACAAAAGCCGGGCGATTAGACGCGGATTTGGCACGCCTGCAGCCGGGTGAATTACTTGTTCCAGACGACTTATTGCAAGACACCGCCTTGGCACCAGGCCTGTTTGACTGGCGAAACACCATCAGCCAGATGGATAAAAGCCGCTTCGACAGCGGTTTCGGTGTGCGTAAGCTTAAAGAACTGTTTGACGTTTCGACGCTCGATGGCTTTGCTTCATTCCAGCGCGCCGATCTGGCCGCTGCAGGTGCTTTGGTTGACTATCTAGAGGATACACAGAAGGGTAACCTGCCGCGCCTGTTCCCGCCGCGCCGCTTGTCGGCCGAAGGCACAATGATGATTGACGCCGCCACACGCAGGAGCCTTGAGCTGGTGCGCACACAAACCGGCGACACAGCAGGCAGCCTCCTGTCGACGATCGACCGCACGGTCACTGGCGCAGGGGCGCGCCTTCTGGCCAAACGACTTTCTGCCCCCTTGACCGACCCGACGCGGATCAATGAGCGGCTCGACTGCGTTGATCATCTACATACTCGGCCTGTACTCCGCGCTGATCTGAGGGAAACCTTGAAGGGCGCGCCAGATATGGAACGTGCGCTCGCGCGGCTATCCTTGGGGCGCGGCGGGCCACGGGACCTGGCGGCGGTGCGCGAAGGTCTCAGGGCCGGTCGTACGGTGCAAGCGCTTTTGTCAGGCCCCGAAGGCGTGCTTGACGAAGTTCCCATGCTGATTGTTGAAGCGCACGAAGACCTCGGCAATCATGACGGCCTGATCACCGAGTTGGAGCACGCGATTGTGGCCGAGCCACCGCTGATTGCGCGGGACGGCGGCTATATCGCTGAAAAATACAGCGAAGCGCTTGATGAATACCGCACACTCAAGGACCACAGCCGCCGCCTGATTGCCCAGCTAGAGGGTGAATATCAGCAGCTAACAGAAATAAATTCCCTGAAGATCAAGCATAATAATGTGCTTGGCTATCATGTAGACCTCAGCGCCAAACATGCCGAGAAGATGATGGCCCCGCCCTTGAGCGAAACCTTTATCCACAGGCAAACGCTTGCGAATGCGGTGCGTTTTTCCACCTCAGACCTTTCAAAGTTGGCTGGGAAGATTTCAGAGGCGGGCGATAGAGCGCTGGCGCTTGAAAATGAAATATTCGCAGATCTGGTCGCACGGGTGCTTAAGGAAGCAGGCGAAATTTCACTGGCGGCAGACGCTTTGGCGATGCTCGATGTATCCGCTGCACTCGCGACGCTTGCAGAAGAAGAGCGCCAGGTGCGTCCCGAGGTGGACGATAGCCTCGCCTTTAATATTAGTGGCGGACGCCATCCGGTTGTGGAGAAAGCGCTTCGGCAAACAGACAGCAGCCCTTTTGTCGCCAACGACTGCAACTTGGCGCCCGACGACAGACTTTGGCTGATCACCGGCCCCAACATGGCAGGTAAATCAACCTTCCTTCGGCAAAATGCCCTGATCGCCGTGCTTGCCCAAATGGGTGCTTTTGTACCCGCTGCCTCCGCGCATGTGGGTGTGGTTGACCGGCTTTTCAGCCGCGTGGGTGCTTCCGACGATCTGGCGCATGGTCGTTCAACCTTTATGGTTGAGATGGTCGAAACTGCCGCAATCCTCAATCAGGCAGGCCCGCGGTCCCTGGTGATTCTGGATGAAATTGGCCGCGGCACCGCCACCTATGACGGCCTTTCTATCGCGTGGGCAGCGGTTGAAAACCTGCATAATATTAACCAGTCGCGCGCGCTGTTCGCCACTCACTATCACGAATTGACCGCCTTGAAGGAAACGCTAGAAGCTGTGTCCCTCAGGTCAATGAAAGTACGGGAGTGGAAAGGTGAAGTTGTCTTTTTACATGAAGTTGGCGCAGGCGCGGCAGACCGTTCATATGGTATCCAGGTTGCGAAACTCGCCGGGCTACCAAAAGCCGTTATTAACCGTGCACGCCAAGTGCTCGACCATCTGGAGAATAGCGACAAGGGTGACAAAGCCCAGGGCCTGATCCAAGACTTGCCCCTATTCCAGATGGCGTCCGCTGCGCCGGTGGTGGCAGACGCTGGGCATTCGGAAGTGGAGGAAAAGCTCAGCACGATTAACCCGGACGAGTTAACGCCCAAAGAAGCGCTTGAAATTCTCTATGCACTCAAGGACTGTATACCTGCCGACTAACACCGCCCGAGGCCCTAATTCATGACTAGAATCCACAAGCGCCGCGACCTTATCAACCGCAAAGACCTTGTCATTGCGCTCGACGCGATTGTGGAAAATATTCCAAAGGAAAAATGGCAACTTGAGCTGGTAAAAATCCTGAAGGGAGCACATCAGAAGGGCTGGAACGAGGTAAAACGGCGCTTTTTCGAAGACGCCGAAAAGGGGCAGATGTCTGCGACTGAGCTTTCTTATGTGCTCGATCAATTGCTGCGTACTTTATTTGATTTTGTCACTAACCATGTTTATCCGCTTGCCAACCCAACCTCCGGTGAGCGGCTTTCTCTGGTGGCAACGGGCGGTTATGGGCGCGGTGAACTGGCACCCTACTCGGATATCGACCTTTTGTTCCTTATTCCCTATAAGGCCACCGCCTGGGCTGAAAATGTGGTGGAATATATGCTTTATGTGCTGTGGGACCTGGGCCTGAAGGTTGGCCACGCGACACGCACGCCAGACGAATGTACCCGCCTCGCCAAAGAAGACCTGACGATCCGTACCGCGCTTCTTGAAGCCCGTTACCTGTGGGGCGACGAAGAGTTATTTAAAACCGCGGCAAAGCGCTTTTTCCGGCGCGTGGTTTCTTCAACCCATGCAGATTTTGTCGACCTGAAGCTTGAGGAACGCAACAACCGTCACAAAAGGCTGGGCGACAGCCGTTATGTCGTGGAACCCAATATCAAGGACGGCAAGGGCGGCCTTAGGGATCTGCAAACCATGTGGTGGATTGCACGATACCTGTACGGCGTGAGCCGCGCCAAAGCGGTGCAGCCTGACATTCTGACCGAAAGTGAAAATCGTCAATTCCATAAGGCTGAATCCTTCCTCTGGACCGTACGTGTTGCATTGCACTTCCTTGCAAACAGGGCCGAAGAGCGACTGACATTCGATATGCAAAAGCGGCTGTCGGAAACGCTGATGTATAAAGCGCACCCCGGCCTTTCGGGTGTCGAACGCTTTATGAAACATTATTTTATCGTTGCCAAACAAGTGGGAGACCTGACACGCATCTTCTGCGCGGTCCTCGAAGCGCGGCAGAAAAAAACCTTCTTTTCCAGGATGCGTCGCACGAAGAAGCTCAAGGAATTTGCTGTCGAGAGTGGCCGCCTGACGGCGCTCAATGAAACTGATTTCAAGGATAAACCCGAACTGATGGTGCGCATTTTCCGGGTTGCAGACCAGCACGACCTGGACATCCACCCGGATGCGCTGAGATTGATCAAACATAACCTTAGGCGTATCACCGCGCGTGTACGCCGCGAGCCCGATGCCAATGATGATTTCCTCGCCGTCCTGACATCCCCACGTGAAGCCGAAATCAACTTGAGGCGTATGAACGAAGCTGGTGTTTTTGGGCGCTTCATTCCCGATTTTGGTCGTGTAGTCGCGCAAATGCAATATGATATGTACCACCATTATACGGTAGACGAGCATACCATCCAGGCCATCGGCTTATTACCGAGGATCGAATCAGGCGAGCTGGCGGGGGAGCACCCCCTTTCCACAGAGGTGATCCAGAAGGTGATTTCGCGGCGCGTATTGTATGTGGCGGTTTTACTGCATGATATTGCCAAAGGCCGAGGCGGCGACCATTCGGTGATCGGTGCCCAAATTGCAAAAAAACTATGCCCCCGCTTTGGCCTCAAGCCCGCTGAAACGGAAACCGTTGCCTGGCTCGTGCGCCAGCATCTTTTGATGTCCAATACCGCCTTCAAGCGTGATCTCGCAGACCATAAAACCATCCTTGATTTCTGCGAGCTGGTGAAAAGCCCCGAGCGCCTACGGCTTCTTCTTGTGCTCACGGTTGTGGATATCCGCGCTGTTGGCCCCGGCACCTGGAACGGCTGGAAAGGCCAATTGCTTAGAGATTTATACCGCGCTGCTGAAGAAGTCTTGAATGCGGGCCACGCTGGCAAGGGCCGCGAAGCCCGGGTGAAAAACAAAAAGGATGACCTGGCCTCCGTGCTCCAGAAATGGAGCAACAATGAGCTTGCAACCCACCATCAGCGCATGAATGATGCCTACTGGATCGCGGAAGATAAAGATACCCTTGTGCAAAACGCACGGCTGATGAAAAGGACCGACGAAAAAGGCCAGCCGCTTGGCATTACTGCGCGCATCGAAACCTTTCAGGATATGACTAACGTGGCTGTCTATACCGAAGACCATCCTGGCGTATTTGCGCGTGTGGTAGGCGCCTTGGGTGTTGCGGGTGCCACGATCACAGGTGCCAAAATCCATACGTCTCGGGACGGTATGGCGATGGATAACTTCACTGTGCAGGATCTGGAAGGTCGCGCTTTTGGCAACCGCCGCCAGCTTGATAAACTAGAAGAGACAATTTTCAATACGCTACAGGGTAACGTACGCCCCAAAGAACAATTGAAACACAAACGGGTCTTCGGTGCCAAAGACAGCGCGTTTAAAATCGAACCCGTGGTCCTGATTGATAACAAGGCATCTAACAGGTCAACAGTGATTGAAGTGAACGCCAAAGACCGGCCTGGCCTGTTGTATGATCTGGCCTATGCGCTTTACCGCCTTAAACTTTCCATCTTCTCTGCGCATGTTGCCACCTTCGGCGAACGTGCGATCGACGTTTTTTACGTCCGAGATCTGGTGGGGCAGAAAGTGGAAAATAAAGTGCGGCTCAGAAACCTTGAAAACAAGCTGCTGTTAGCGGCAGAAGGCAAACCAATTTTCACCAAAAAGGAAAGCGGCAAAAAGCTGGAGAAATCCGCTTGAGTTTCGCAAAAAGCATTTCGACTGTCGGTGGTTTTACGCTCCTGAGCCGTATTTTTGGCTTTGTACGCGATCTTATGATGACGCGTTATCTGGGGGCAGGCATGGCGGCGGACGCTTTTGTAATCGCCTTCAAGTTACCCAACTTTTTCAGAAGGCTTTTCGCAGAAGGCGCTTTTTCGGTTGGTTTTGTCCCGCTGTTTTCCCGCGCGCTCGGCAAGGATATCACACCAGAAAGCCGTGCGGCTGCAGAGGCTTTTGCAGGCCGTGTGCTGAGCTGGCTTTTACCAGTTTTGCTTATATTCCTTATTATTATGGAAGCGGCAATGGTGCCCATCATGTTCGGGCTTACCGGCGGTTTCGAGGGCGACGAGACTAAATTCAATTTTGTTGTTGAATTGGGTCGCTACACTTTTCCGTATCTGATGCTGATCTCGCTGGTTTCTTTTTTCGCTGGTATGCTTAACGCCTATGCGCGCTATTCTGCGGCAGCGTTTGCGCCTGTTCTGTTGAACATCGTCATGATTGGTGCGCTTTACATATACGGCGACAATGATATAGCAGCCGCGCGCGCACTTGCGATTGCGGTATCGCTTGCTGGCGTTGCCCAGTTGCTGCTTCTGTATGGCGGCGCAATCAAAGCAGGCATTAAAATTCATTTGCCGCGCCCCAAGCTAACAGCCGATGTTAAAGAATTGCTGATTATCATCGGCCCGGCGGCAATCGGAGCAGGCGTGATGCAAATCAACCTGCTCATAGACGTATTGCTCGCTGCACGTTTTCTGCCTGAAGGCTCTGTATCCTGGCTTTTTTATGCAGACCGGCTTAACCAATTGCCGCTCGGTGTGATTGGCATTGCAGTTGGCACTGTTTTGCTGCCAAGCATCTCGCGCTTGCTTGCGTCAAAAGACGAAAGCTCAGCAAACCTGCAACAGAATAAAGCGCTTGAATTCTCGTTGTTTTTGACGTTGCCGTCGGCTGTTGCCCTTGCCGTAATCGCCGGACCGATTATCGCTACATTGTTTGAGCGCGGTGCTTTCCTGCCGGTTCATACAGAAGAAACTGCGGCGGCTCTGACGGTTTATGCGCTTGGACTGCCCGCCTATGTAATCGCCAAGGCCCTAACCCCCGGCTATTTTGCTCGCAAGGATACAAAAACGCCGGTATGGCTGGCGGTAATTTCGCTGATAATCAATACCACCCTCAACATCATCCTGATCCAGTATTTCGCCCATGTAGGGCTTGCCGCCGCAACGGCGATTGCAGCCTGGATCAATGCGGGCATGCTTTATATCGGCCTTAGACGCCGCGGGCATCTTGAACTGTTGGAGGCAACAAAAGTTCGCATCCTTAAATGCGCGGCCGCAAGCCTGTTGATGGGCGTAGGCGTTTGGCTTCTGCACCAAGAATTTGCTTCAGCTTTCACTGCTGATGGCAGCGCCCGTATTTTGGCCCTTGCCGGGTTAATCAGTGCTGGCATTGCGGTTTATTTTCTGGCGGCGGTTCTGCTGCGCACGCTCACAGTCGCAGAAATTAAGGGGTTTATGCGCCCCAAGGGCTGATCCCTTCTTGACCGGCATTGGCCACCTTGCCATAAGGCCTGATCTAGTTTTTTCTTTGGAGTAGAAATCCGTGACGGACACTGCAGTTAAAGGGCGCGTATTTTCAGGTGCCCAGCCCTCAGGCAACATGCATCTTGGCAACTATCTTGGTGCCTTCCGCAACTGGGTGCGCCTTCAAGAAAATTATGAGTGCATTTACTGCGTTGTGGACATGCATGCGATCACCGTCTGGCAGGACCCCGCCCAACTGATTGCGCAAACGCGCGAGGCCGCCGCCGCTTATATCGCGGCGGGCGTAGACCCCAAGCATTCGATCCTTTTTAACCAGAGCCGCGTGCCCGGCCATGCCGAACTTGCCTGGGTTTTCAACTGTGTAGCACGCCTTGGCTGGCTCAACCGCATGACCCAGTTCAAGGATAAGGCAGGCAAGAACCGCGAAAAGGTTTCAACCGGGCTGTATGTTTACCCGAACCTGATGGCCGCAGATATCCTGCTGTATAAAGCAACGCATGTGCCGGTAGGCGAAGATCAAAAGCAGCATCTGGAGCTAACCCGCGATATTGCTCAGAAATTCAATCATGATTACGATGTCGAGACTTTCCCGCTTACCGAGCCGCTAATCCTTGGCGAGGGCGCACGGGTAATGAGCTTGCGAGATGGCAATAAAAAAATGTCCAAATCTGATCCATCAGAAGCTAGTCGTATAAATTTGAACGATGATGCTGATACTTTGGCCCAAAAAATCCGCAAAGCTAAGACGGACGCGGAACGGCTGCCTGCAACAGCCCAGGCCCTTGAAGGCCGCCCGGAAGCGCAAAACCTGGTGGGTATTTACGCAGCTTTGATGGACCTAAGCCGCGATCAGGTATGCGCCGAATTTGAAGGCAAGGGTTTTGGGGACTTCAAAAAAGCCCTTACGGAAGTGGTTGTCGACAAAGTCGCACCAATCACCGAAGAAATGGCGCGCCTGATGAATGATCCGGCATATATTGATGCGGTGCTCAGGGAAGGCGGCGAACGCGCACAGGCACTGGCAGAGCCGACCCTCGCAGAAGTGAAACGCGCGGTTGGCTACCTAGTTTAGGCACCGGACCCGGCCAAGATTAACCTGAATACCGTTCAGCGGACGTTCAGGCTTTTTTTGTTACTGTCATTCTTGGATCAACGTCACTATATCGGTTGAAGCAGAAAAATGCCGCCTTATAGTGAAGCTTTACTGCGCGGGGAAAATAGGGAGACTTTTATGAAAACGATCATCAGCCGACTTTTTTTGGCTTTTGGACTATTTGCCCTCGCGGCTTGCGCCAACAGCGTGCGCAGCAATGTTGCAACCTTTCATGATATGACAGTGCCCGGCGGCGAACGCGTGATGATCATGCCAATGCTGACGGAAAAGATCGACAGCCTTGAGTTCCAGCAATATGCCAGCATTCTTGCGGGTCACATGCAGAAATATGGCTACAAAGAACCGGGCGATAAAGGGCCACAATTGATTGCAGGGTTTGACGTTACGATCAATGATGGCCGTGAAAAACTGGAAAGCCGCTTGTCAGCACGGGCTGGCTCGTATTGGCACAGCGGATACTGGACGTTTGGTCGGTTCTGGGCTCCGGTTTATCCAGTATACTATGACCCGTTCTTCAACGATACCGAGCTGGTTGCACGCACCGTTTACACGGCAACCCTGACGTTCGAGCTGCGCACACCCGACGGCGAAAAGGTATTTGAAGGCCGCGTGGATACTGAAACACGCAGGAAAGACCTGCCAACGATCATGCCCTATCTGGCTGCGGCACTTTTTGAAAGCTTTCCGGGCGAAAACGGCGTGACACGCCGTGTGAAAATTGAGCGCGAGAAATCCACAGGGGAGTAACCCTCTTTAGGTTGGGAAAGCAAAAGCCGATTAGAATACAAAGGGGCCATCGGCCCCTTTTTTATGCGGCCCAACTTATTATATTTAGCTATCCTCAAAAGAATGGCCGCCCGGTTTATGGACAGAATCAATAAATCGATAACTATGTCTTTTCAAACAGTGATGCCTTGTCATCTTGCTGCAACCCGAAGCATATTGACATATTGTTCCATCTTACATACTTTGAAAAACAAAGTTCTTTGTAGGTAATAAATTATGAGCGACCAAACCAATCCCGCACGCCCCCGCAGCGCAGAAGAAGATCTCGCCCTTATCCGCCAAATGATGGCCGTCGGCAGGCGGCGCGCAGGAGTGAATGGATCACACCTTGTTTGGTGGGGCGTGCTGTTAAGCACCGCCTTTTTCCTCCAGTATGCCAGCGTGGTTAACTGGATCCCGGAATACGGCGCGACCATCTGGATCACCATGATGGTGATCGGCTGGGCAGGCTCTTTTTATCTGGGCTGTAAATCCGACCGCTCGCACCTTGAACACAATCCGACTTTCAAAGCCTATGGTGCTGCATGGCTCGCTGTTGGCATTACCATGCTTGTGCACATGATTGCCTCTTTTGCTGGAAACGGAACCAGCCCCACAGGATCAACAATGCTGGCTGGCGGTGTGATTGGCAGCTCCTTTTTTGTGATGTCGCAGGTGCTTCGTATCAGGCCGATGCTTTATGCGGCTTTTGGCTGGTGGGCGATCATGGCCTACGCAGTTTATACCCCCAGCTTCCCAAAAGAGATTTTACTGATATTGAGCGCAGCGAGTGCCTTGCTGATTATGGCACCGGGATTGTATCTGAGCCGTCTGGCCACGAACGGAGAATAGATTTATGGCCGGGTATAATTACCGTGCCATCGACGACTTTATTCATTCGCGTGTGCGGCTGATGATTATGTCGTTCCTGGCCGCCGCACGCAGCGCCGAATTCACTGAACTCAAGAAGCAGCTTGAGGTATCGGACGGCAATCTCAGTACACACCTCAGGAAACTTGAGAATGTTGGTTATGTGGCGCAGACAAAAGGCTTTGTCGACAAGCGCCCGCAAACGCTGATCGCGATCACAGAAAAGGGGGATGAAGCCTTCAAGGATTATGTAACGAGCCTCGCGGCAACGATCGGCATCCAGGAACCATAAGAACCCGAACCCGGGCACGGCAGCAAAAGGGGGCCTTTAAGGCCCCCTTACTCATTTAACTCAATTGTACCAGCTAACCCAAACTGTACCAGCGCTGTTGCTGTGCCCGTGCTTATCTTCCGGGGCCACTATTATTTCAGGCTGTCATACACAAAACCGATAAACATATTGTGCCATTCGGCGTTGAAGCCCTTGAAATCGCCTTTGTAAGCGGCAAGCGGATCTGCTGCGCGCACATCCTCAAGCGACATACCTTTTTCTTTCAGAGCCGCAACGGCGGTGCGTGCGCCCGCAAGCATCGTACGATATTTCATCAAACCCGCTTTGTCGGTCACCGGGCCGTGGCCGGGAATGATGATTGTTTCATCGTTCGCGGCTGCCAATGCCTTGTCCGCGCCCACAATCATACCGCCGATGGAACCTCCGTTCGGTACGTCGATAAACGGAAAGAGTTCATTAAAGAACAGGTCACCCATATGAATTATGTTCGAACCCTTAAAATGGATAATGCTGTCGCCGTCTGTGTGGGCACCACTTACATGGATGATACGCGCTTCTTCACCGTTCAGATGCAGGGACATCTCGTCGTTAAAGGTAACCGTTGGCAACGCCACCTTAGGGGCCGGGCCGGTTTTCATGTTGAAGGCTTTAACAAAAGAACCCGCTGACAGACGCTGGCGCACATTATCGTGGGCGACAATTACCGTGCCGCCTTCGCCCATATTTTCATTGCCGCCGGTATGGTCGCCGTGAAAGTGAGTGTTGATCACATAGCGAATTTCCTTGTCCGATATTTTGGTGATCGCCGCTTTGATCTTGTCGGTAAGGAAGGCATATTGGTCGTCAATAATAAACACCCCGTCCTCGCCAACAGAAACACCAATATTGCCACCTTGGCCATAAAGTACATGCAGAGCGCCTCTAAGCGCCTCGGTTTTCACCTCAACGTCTTGCTCCTGCGCTGTGGATGAAGCCGACATCACCACAGCGGCAACAGTGCCCAAAAGAATCTTTTTCAATGTCATTCTGGTCTCCCGAACCTGATCTAGCCCTACTAATCTGAAAATACTTTAGCGCATATTAGTAGCGCACCTTTCCCCGTCAAATGAATTAGAAGTGAAGGCTGCACGCATATCGCCTTCGTCAATACACAAACCGCCAGAAAGTGCCATCAAAACGCCATGCTTTTTATTTATTTACCTTTGCCTTAGTGCCGTTATTGGCTACATGAAGAAGATTGTTGCGTTTCATAGTTTGGAAGGGGGACCTATGGCCGAAAAGAAGGTCATTGCAGTGATGTTTGGCGGCCGCAGTGTCGAGCATGATGTGAGTGTGCTGACGGGCCTGCAATTCCTTGAGGCGCTGGACCCTGGAAAATTTGAAGGTTTGCCCATCTATATTGATCCGCTCGGACAGTGGTGGACTGGTGATGCCCTCACCAACCGCAAACGCTACCCCGTGGAGGTGGGCACCGTTAAAGGCCTTACCCAGCTTACGCTTGATCTGGCCACGCCGGCATCTGGTCGCCCACGTTTTCTCGCCTTTCAGAAAGGCCTGATGGGTGCCAGGCAGAAAGAAATTCCTTTTGATCTGATTGTACCCGCGATCCATGGCTCAAACGGCGAGGATGGCACGTTGCAAGGCCTGCTTGAATTTGCCGGAATCCCTTACACCGGCTGCCGCACGCTTGGGGCTGCCACCACCATGAACAAAGTATTCGCCAAAAAAACCGCCCGTGCTGCAGGCATCCAGGTGTTACCCGAACTGGTTATAGCTCGGCCCGCAAAAGGCACATTCCTTGCCCCCGAGACCCTTAAGGCTGATTTGGCTGCCACGCTCGGTGACAATGCCTATCCGCTGATTGTCAAGCCGATGAACCTGGGCTCCAGTGTCGGCGTTGGCAAAGCGGACGATATGGACGGCCTGATTGCCGCATTGATGGTCGCCTTCCGGCTCGATAGCGAAGCGATCGTCGAGCCCTTTGTCACCAACCTGACGGAATATAATGTTGCGGTGCGCCGCAGTGAAGACGGCAAAGCCGTTTCAAGCGCAATTGAGCGCCCCTTAAGGGATGCGGAACTGCTGGACTTTAAAAACAAATATCTTGCAAGTGGCACACCGGGCGGGCCAAAGCTTGATAGTGGCCCAAGCGAAGGCATGGCATCCCTTAATCGTGCGCTCAACCCCGAGGAACTGACAACAGAGCAAGAAGCCTTTATCAGGGGTAGCGCCGAAGGTATTTTTGATTTGCTTGCGCTTGCGGGCAGCGTACGCGTTGATTTCCTCTGCAACAGCAAAACCGGAGAGCTTTGGCTGAACGAGGTCAATACCATCCCTGGCTCGTTTGCTTATTTCCTTTGGGAGGCCGCTAAAGAGCCGCTGAGCTTCCTGGCACTGACAGATGCGATAATCGCTGAAGGGTTTGCGCTTTCTGCCAAGCGCCTCGGGGCAACAGATGCAAATTCGGGCGGCGCAACTATATTTGCGCGGGCTTAAACCAACATGAGCAGTTCTTCCTGGCACCATGATACCAGCGGCAGCGGCAACAACAGCCTTATCTGGCTACACGGCTGGGGGTATGATCGCAGAGGCTTCAGCCGTATCGCTGCGCTGTTTCAGGCCGAAGGTAAAAACCGGCTTTATGACCTGCCGGGCTTTGGCAGGACATCAATGCTTCAGGAAGGTGCGAGTACCGAAGTCTATGCCGACGCGCTCGCCGCGCAGCTTGACGCAGATAAGCGCCATACGCTTATTGGCCATAGTTACGGCGGTCGGGTAGCCGTGCAACTGGCGGCTAAACACCCCAAACTTGTAAAGGCTATAATTCTTGTGGGCGGCGCTGGCCTGCCGCGCAAACGCTCGCTTGCCTTTAAGCTGAAGGCCGGCTGCTTGCGGCTTTTGGGCAAGATAGCCTACCTCAGCGACACAATCTTCAAAACAAAGTTTCGCGGTGCCTATGTGGCGCGCTTTGGCAGTACCGATTATAAAAATGCAGGTGCCCTAAGGGCAACACTTGTAAGCGCTGTAAAGGAAAACCTTTCGAATAAGGCGCGAGCACTTAAGTGCCCCGCACTCCTTTTATACGGTACCAACGATGTAGACACACCGCCCGAGATCGGCCGCAAATATGAAAGCCTTATCCCGGTCTCGCGCTTTATCGAACTGAAGGGCTATGATCACCATGATATCTTAACGCGTGGCGCTTACCAATGCGAAGCCCTGATCAAAAGCTTCCTGAAGGACCTGGACACATGACTGAACTGCCGATTGATTGGATATTGCTGGCGTTGGGGTCGCTTCTTGTTTTGTGGTTCGCACTGGAACGCGGCCTCAGCTTGATGATGTTTTTCCAACAGGAAGAGTATGACGGTCCGCGTTTTATTGTCTGGCTCAGGGAAAAGCGCGGCTTTGACAAAACCACCAGCCTTTGGCTGGCCGCCGCTGTCGTGATGGGGATCATTTCGCAGATACTGCTGCTGCGAGAAGGATCCTGGTTGTTGGGCTTTTTGGGCTATTTGATCTGGCCCTTGATGATCATCGGGCTGTTGGCAGGCGGGCGTAAATCGCGGGGGGTACGCCAGGATTCCAAAAAACCACTGGTAATGACCACGCGTGCCAAACGGATCCTCACGGTTTATCTGGCACTTACGGTTACAGCGGCAGCGTTTCTGGCATTGTTGACACTGATCGCACCAAAAGGCGACCATTTTGCTATCAACATTGAGGTCGAAAGCGACAGTTGGTTCGATATGTTCGCTTTGGTACACCTTTCCTACGACTGGCAAACCGTAGCGGGGGCAGTGTTTTTTATTCTGTTGGTGCAGGCATTGCCCTTCCTGCTGGTTGCCGCCAACAAACTTCTGGAACCCTTTGAAGAGAGGGTGAAAGCTGGATACCGAGACGAAGCGATTGAAAAATTTAACAGGCTAAAACCAAAAACTATCGCGATTACCGGCTCTTTTGGTAAAACCTCCACCAAACATATCCTTTCACATATTTTGGGCGCGGCAGCACCCACCCTTGCTACGCCAGGCAGTGTCAATACCGATATGGGCATTACCCGCGTAATCCGGGAAAGCCTGACGGACGAGCATCAGTTTTTCATTGTCGAGATGGGGGCGTATGGCCCTGGCTCTATCGCCAGGCTCTGCAAACTTACGCCGCCGGATGTGGGGTTGATAACCGCGCTAGGCGCGGCGCATTATGAGAGGTTCAAATCGCTCGGCACAGTTGCGCAGGCCAAGTTCGAACTGGCTGAATCCGTCTTTGAACGAGGCGGTGTAACAGTTGTGAACCGCGACGGCATGGACCCTGCACTCCTTAAGGACCGTATGGCGGCAGTGCCTGGCAATTACCAGATTGTCGGTGAAGGCGGGACGCTGGCGATCAGCACATGCGAACTAACAAAAGACGGGCTTATATTGCATGTTAAAGACGGGGATGAAGAGCATATCCTGAAGGCCCCACTTTATGGCCGTCATCAGGCGGGCAATATCCTGTTGGCAGCAGGCTGTGCACGCGCAGTAGGCCTGCCATGGGCAGCAATCAAAGGGGCGCTTGCGTCCGTGCCGCAAATTCGGCACCGGCTTGAAGTTAGCAGAAATTCTGGCCAACCAACTTTGATCAATGATGCTTACAATAGTAACCCCGTAGGGTTTGCTGGCGCGCTTGAATGCCTTGATACTTTGGTGGAACTGGGTGGCCGCCGCATTCTTTTGACACCGGGTATGGTCGAACTGGGTTCCAAGCACGACGAAGAACACGAGCGCCTTGGCATGCTGGCGGCAGCGCACTGCGATATTGTACTGATTGTCACTCCAGAACGTATTCCAACCTTCATGAAAGGCCTGGAAGCCGCCAACAAAGGCAACGTGACAGTGATGACATTTGCCTCACAGGAAAAAGCCGAAGAATGGGCCAAACGCAACTGGGAAGCCGGCGACGCGGTACTGTTTGAAAATAACCTGCCCGACCTGTACGAAGCGGAATTCAGCTTTTAAGCCAGCTTACCTGTCAGTACCTGCTCAAGGCTTTTGACAGGCAGATCAATTTATTCGACGGTAATGTCGATGCGCTCAAGGTTAGCGCGGGCGGCGTCTGCATCCGGCCCGCTTTCCACCAGGGACAAAACCATCAGCCAGCTTGCCCGCGCATAATCTGTTAACCCGCGTGCATCATAAAGATTGCCGTGTTCAAGGTGGCCGTCCGGGCGCTTAGGGAACAGCTCCAGAAACTCGTTGATGGCCTGTTCGGCTTTGCCATAGTCACCCGTGCCGCGTGCCGCAGCAGCGACCAGAACCAGTATATCCTTACGCCCCGGATCAAGCGCCTGTACTTTTTCAAGATCGCTAAGAGCAAGATCAAAGTCTTCGTCTACCGCTGCAATGCGGGCACGGTCCACAAGAAGCTCGGCTTCCTGTGGACTGCCATTGATTACCAGAGACAGAGCAGCGTCAATCGCACTTTCGGCGTTCACGACTTCGTCCGCCAAAAGCCAGGCGATCGCCGCCTGCCCGTACATATCAGCAAGCATTGGCCCTGTTGCAACCATGCGCTTGCGGTGCCGTACCGGCATATCCTTGCCAATGCGCATATCTTCCGCGATAGCTTCCAGGCGTGCCGCGGCCTCTTTATATTCCTTCAAATGGAAAAGGCCTGTTGCTTCGCAGTGGCGTGCAGGAATACCGCCGTGCTCATTTTGCCAAACCAGTGCCTTGTTGATAGCTTTGTCTGGCGTCTGCTTAGCGAGATCCATACAGTCGCTGTAACGCTTTTCTTCGGCACCGCTCTGTGCGGAAACGGGAGCGGCCAGGCCACAAAAAAGGGCGGCTGCGGTAACAGATATACTGACAAGTGCTTTCATGGGCGGCACACTGCAAAAGGCCCGTGGCAATTTCAAGGCAATTGTGCATGTAGCGCGGCTAAAAGAACGTTGTGAGGAGCTTTTATGTCAAATCATCTGCTGGTTTTCGGCCCAGGATACACGGCTGCCCCAATAATGGCACGCGTGCGCAAGGCAGGCTGGGTAGTGACATGCAGCTATCGCAGCCCTGAAAGTAAAAGCGCGCTTGAAGCACAAGGCTACCATACGGTTCCCGTGCAGGCAGGCGGCCTTTCCGCAGGCCAGCTTCCTATCAGCCATATATTGACCAGTGTTGCACCAGATGAGGATGGAGATCCCATTCTCTCAGATTGGAAAAGTTGGGTAAGACAACAATTTTCCCTGCGGTCGCTACATTATCTGTCGAGCACGAATGTATATGGTAACCACAACGGTGGATGGGTGGACGAAACCACCGCAGAAAACCCCTCGCTGGAGCGCGGTAAGCGGCGGTTGGCGGCCGAGCATATGTGGCAACAACTTGCCGCAGATATGGGTTGTGCAACTTTTGTCTACAGGCTTGCAGGCATATATGGGCCTGACCGCAATGCGCTGCATTCCCTGCAAGTTGGCAAGGCGCGGCGCATCATCAAACCTGGCCAGTTTTTTGGCCGCATCCACCGAGACGATATTTGCGAGACCGTTTGCGCCGCCATGACCGGCACCCACCAAGGAGGTGTTTTTAACGTTGCCGACGACAGGCCCACGCCGCCGCAGGAGGTAATCCTGGCAGCAGCCGATATGCTGGGCATTGACGCCCCGCCAGAGGAAAATTTCGAAGGCGCAGATATGTCCCCTATGGCGCGTAGCTTTTACGCGGAAAACAAACGCGTCAAAAATGACAAAATCAAAACAGAGCTTGGCGTTAAATTGAAATATCCCAGCTACATCGAAGGCCTGAAAGCGCTTTTAGCTGATATGAAATCAGAGTAACTGACAGGTAAATCGAGAAAATCTATAGGGAGCGCCGGCGAGAAAATCTATAGCTTACGCCATCGAATCAACTTGCTCGTTAGTCATGCCACCAGGGACAAGGATCACCGGGCAGGATAGGCCGGATATCTCTGCGCCGGTGAAATAATCAACCAGCGGCCCAGGTTCGCCTTCTGCGCCAGCGCCGAGCACCAGACCAAAAATATCTTTCTGGTCACGCAGAAAATCCAGAAGTTCTTGTTGTGGATCGCCTTCAACGATCACAATCGCCGGATCAACACCACAGTAATCATTCAGCTTCTTGGCTACCTGATTGAGCAGTTCGGTCGCGTCCTCATGCGCTTCTTCACGCATCCGATCTGCCACACCGATCCAGTGCTGGAACTCGCCAGGGCGAATGCAGTGAAATAAGATCAGTCCGCCGCCGGTGATATGGGCCGCACGCGCGGCTGCAAAGCGAATAGCCACCCTGGATTCAGGCGACTCGTCCACCACCACCAAAAGCTTCCGTAGGCGCTTTTTGATAGGCCGGATCGGGCCGTGAATTTCATCCTGACGTTTGCTTTTTTCGTCTATCATGCCGCCAGAGTGACAGCCAAGCGCCCCTCTGGCAAGCCTCAATTATTTGAGAAGGATATTGCTCACCTCTTTGAGCTGGGTACGCGCCCTGAGCAAGTAAAATCCCTGCATCGACAAATGGTTGGCAAGCACACCGTCGGCTGCCCCGTTTGCCACAAACACGGGATCAAGCGTTGCCGCCGCCTCCATCGAATGCAACAGTTCTTTATAGATGCTTGATAGCTCGCGGTTGCTGATCACCTTGGTAAAATCTTCTTCAAGCGCACGCAGGATCACAGTATAGGCAAAAACCTGGCCTTTGGTTTCATAAAACAAATCGTCTGCACCTGTATCGGGGAAGAAACCGCCAGCTTCTTCACTGATATATTGCTCCAGTGCTGCAGATGAAGCCCCAAGGTCAGACGCAATGCGATCAAGCGTTGCCAGAAGGTTATCCGAGCGGCGCTCAAACACCGCGTCACCCGCAGCAAGCCGCTGGTTATAAGCCTCAAGCTGGCGCACGGCTTCCTGGTAATAGCTATGGGACGCGGTTGTCGGCAAATAGCTGGTATCAAAATCCATCACCCAACGATCTGGTTCCTTGGCGAGGTTACCAGCCGCTTTTTGCAGGTCTTCGTCCACCGCGCTTGAACCGCGAGAACGGCCCAACTGGTCCCTTAGCTCAAGGCTCACACGTGACAAGGCACCAACAATGCCCTTTTGGTAATTGGGTGTATTGTCGAGCCACCAGCCCGGCATGAAGAAGGGATCATTTGGTGTCCAATTATGGATATTTACCTCACGATTAACCAAATATGATATTGCTCCAACAGTTTTTGATCCGCCAACAGGCGTTTCATCAGGCACATTCACAGCGTCGTCAATCCGGTGTGCTACCGGCATGCCAATCAAAATATAAAGGAAAAAGGCTACTGGAATCCCCAACAAAACCTTGCGCCACGTGCTGCCGGATACAGTTCTTACCCAACCGGCAAACCAGCGCCACAATTTGATCCAGAGGGAGCCAATGCCCCCAAACAACCGCCCGAATTGCTCCTTGATCCAGAGCCATATTTCTTTCGCCACAGCGCGCTCCTCGCATATTATTATCTCTAATGTCGGCATTATCTGCGTGATTAACAAGGGCAATTGGTCCATTTTTACGGACAGGCCATATATTAGGTGCCAACAAAAGGGAGCTTGGCGGCGATACCGCCTCCTGGGGCGACACCTGTATTCATGGCGCGTTCAGGAAAACTGCGGCACTTTCACAGTAAGAAAGGCGCATGCAGAAGAAGGATTGGGCCATGCAGCGTACCGTTCATATACACCGTCTGTTGATCGTGGGGCTTTTGGCAAGCACCTTGGGCGCGGTTGGGGCTGCCAGTCCTCTTTCCGCGGCGCAGGAAACCTCCGTACCAGCTAGCGAAAAGTTACCAGAAAAAACCCGTTGCGTCGAAACCGACCGGATCGCCTCCTATAAGGTAGAAAGTGACGAAATAGTCCGACTTTTTCTGAAAAACAATACGCAGATGATTCTGCGCTTGAAGCAACACTGTCCGCAATTGCATTTCCACCGCTATATATCCTATACGCCCATAGACGGAAAAATCTGTGCAGGTAACGACGAGATTAAAACCCGCGCGGGGCTCGCTTGCCGCATCGGCAGCATCAAGCTGATTCCTGAAGCGACTGAGATTGATGTTACAGGCACCGCCAGCACAAAGCCTAAGCAGTAGCCGCTTGCACGCGGTGCCATTCCCGCTTATTCAACGGGCATGGATAAAAACACCAACACATTTTTTAAAATCCTGCGCGAAGACGAATTGCGCACCGCATTAACGACCGCAACTTACACAGGCTCACCTGATGACGTGCGCGACGGCTTTATCCATTTTTCAACCGCAAGCCAGATACGCGGCACGCTTGAAAAATATTTCCGCGGCGCATCCGTGCATATCCTTGCGTTTAAAACAGACCTGTTTTCTACCAACCAGCTAAGGTGGGAACCATCGCGTGGGGGTGCGCTATTCCCCCACCTTTACGGCACACTTGATGCAAGCCTTGCACACAATCAGTGGCAAATTGAGATAGCAACCGACGGCGCTATCACGCTGCCATTCTCTGAGGAGGCCTACCGTGCTTGACCTGTTCCCAATCATCCGGCCTTTTGTGCATGCCTTTGACGCAGAACGTGCCCACAATCTTACAATTGCCGCACTGAAGCTTGGCCTCAATGGGCTGGCCGGGATTTCAAAGGACCCCGCGGTCCTGAAAACCGAAGTTTTTGGCCTGACATTTAAGAACCCGATTGGCTTGGCTGCGGGCTTCGATAAAAACGCCGAAGTAATCGCCGCTGCACACACTATCGGTTTTGGTTTTGCTGAGGCAGGTACGGTGACGCCCAAAGCACAATCCGGCAACGACAAACCTCGGCTGTTTCGCCTTACGGAAGACCAGGCTGTAATCAATCGCTTTGGCTTTAATAATAAAGGCCTTGGATATTTCAGCCGCGGTCTCAAAAAGCTGAAACCGGGAGGCGCCAAAGCCTTTGGTGCCAATGTGGGAGCAAACAAAACAACAGAAAATAAAACAGAAGACTATGTGAAAGGTATTAACGCGCTTTATGGCATGGCGGATTATTTTACTGTCAATATTTCAAGCCCCAACACACCTGGCCTGAGGGCATTGCAGTCCCGCAAAGCGCTTGAAGACCTGGTCACACAGGTAATTGCTGCCCGCGGCGAAAACATTAAAGCGGGCAAAGCATATATGCCAATACTCGTCAAAATCGCCCCTGACCTTACTCAGGACGATATTGCCGATATTGCTCATGTTGCGATGAACAGCAGTATCGACGGACTGATTGTCAGCAATACCACCATCGTGCGGCCCGTCGAACTTAAAAGCCGGCACAAAGACGAAATGGGTGGCCTTTCCGGCGCGCCCTTGATGGCATCATCGACCAAAATCCTTAGCGATGTATATAAAGCAACCGAAGGCAAAGTGCCGTTGATCGGGGTTGGCGGTATTGCGAGTGGTGCAGATGCCTATGCGAAAATCCGCGCGGGTGCCTCATTGGTACAGCTCTATTCCGCGCTGGTATATGAAGGCCCCGGCCTTGTGGACCGTATCAAGCAAGAACTTGCCGCGCTTCTTGAAAAAAATGGGTTTTCAACCGTGGCAGATGCGGTTGGTGCGGCACATCGGTAAACCGTTTTAGACCAGCAAATCGATGCTGATTGTTTGCTGACCACCAATGGCCCCGTCTTCGGAACCTGTGAGGGCGACGCCAAAAACAGCGGAAGGCTCTGAAGCCGTGCCATCCGCCAACTGCGAGCCAAAGTTTGCGCCTGCTTCAGCTTCCGCATTCGACCCTGCTACTGTCGAACCATTGTTTCCGCCCGCTTGAACACCCGTAGCAGGCCCGGAATCTTCATTCTTATCCAGTAGTTTTTCAAACTCTTCTTTTTCCTGCTTAGCCAGCGCCGCTTGTGCTGCCTGGGCTTTGCCAGAGGCTGCCGCCGCTACAGAACGGTCCTGCCCCGATGGCCGTGCGGGTGCCAAGGCGGCGTTGCGCACCACGTCCATCTTGATGATGGTTGCGCGCGGATCGTTTGGCACTTCGCTGACATCGATATCCACACTACCACCAACTGCATACTGAGCCCCGTCAGGCCCACGCGCGTACTCGAAGCTTGGTGTGCCCGTATAACCGCGCCCTACAGAGGCATGCGCATTTTCATGTGCCCGTACTTCCCGGTCCCGGTCCCGCAGCCGGGTTACAATTGCTTTCTCTTCCTCTGTTAGCTCGCCCTGAAGCTTCTGCTCCTTCACGTCAACCGCTGCGCCCTGGCCCTCCTGAACTTGGATGGCAACCGCCGATGCGCCGCCCAAGTTCGCGCTTGGTAACTGTTGAGACAGCGGAGGATCAGCTTGAACCGTTTGGCCACCGGGGCTTTGGCTCGCGGCCTTGTCAAACCGCCCAGTGAACTGCACCAAAGTATCCGCTGCCTGAGCGTCAGGTGCAATTTTCGGACGTCTTTGGTTGTTCTGAGGCGCAGATTGAGCGGGAGCCTTCTCGCGAGAGGACTGCTCAGCAATCTCGCTCGCCAGCTTGGGCCGTAGATTTTCCGGCACGATCGGACGCCGAAATTCTGGCGGCGGTGGGCCTATCGAAGGCAATATCGAACCGCTCGTCATGGGCTTATTATACCATAGTGGCGATAAAAGGTCGTCTTTTAATTATACACGAAACCACGCTTGAAATATCGGCCTTGCTTAGTGAAACACCAAGAGATCAAGATGTTGACGGCTAGATACCATCACCATCTTCTTTTTCTTCCGACGGAGGAATGCTTTCCGGCGAAGAACTATTGTGGCCGCGTGGTGGACGCTCCCCGCTGCCTTTATCGTTACTGCCTTTGTCGTCGCCGTGGTGGGGTGGATCATCGCCGTGGCGGGGTGGTGAACGGCGACCTTCAGGGCCACCACCAAATGGCGGATGGCCATTCCCGTGTATACCGCGTCTCCCACCGTGTTTAAACATATTTTCGGCCATCTTTGAACGTGTTTCAAAGTCCAGCTCAGCAATCACTTCCATCATCACGCGCTGCATCGGCTCGTGCATTTTTTGCATAAGGGCCGCATGGCTTTTCAGCGCCGCAAGAAGCGCTTCACGATCAACTTCCTTCGCAGCGATTAGCTGTTTGATATGCCGTTCGCTTATTTTCACTTCACGAAACCGGCCACCCAACTCGCCGCGCTGGCTATGCAAAATTTTTCTAATTTTTTTTCGTTCATCTTTGCTCAGATATTTACCAAAGCGCTTGATATTAAAACCAACAACCGGATCACCACCACGCATCCGCGGGCCGTCCCTAAAGCCTTTGCCCAGCATCATACCCGCGACAAAGATGTTCGCGGTAAGCGATACCACCAATATTGCTACCAGCCATTTAATCTTAGCGGTCATTTTCTATGGTCCCCATATCGTCCTATTGCTCATCCAGTTCATAAGCGCTTTCACTGACAAACCAGGCTTCACTAATATCAACCTCGTCATACTCGGCCTGCGGTGTGCTCATGCCCACAATCACACCCACCCCCAGCACAGCAGCAAAGGTTGCAACCTGTGAAACAAGTGCCGCCGGTGACAGCCAATCGGTGCTATCATCAAAAACAGCTTTAAGCCAATTGGTCAGGCCGCCCAACTTTTTTGCTGAGGTTTCCTGATGATGATAAATCGGAATATCCATCAAACGCTCAAGGAAAGCGTCGCTATTGCTATCGCTTGCACACTCGGGTCCTATAGCATGTGCTGAGGCAAACATCTCGTCGAGCGCGCTATCCGCTGCCAGCAGCAATTTTCCTTCGTTGCTCATGGCAACCACCTGCGCGGGCACCTGCCTGGAAGGAGGCCACATACCAATATCGCCACCAAAATTATCCAGCAGGGCTTCAAATTCATCCAGAGTCATTTTTTCAGTCATCAGACTTTCCTAACCAAATGCCGACAACAAATCTGCCTTGTCTGTCATCAGCATTTTTCTCATATTGGCGCGGGAGCGAACCAAAAGCGATTCGTACGCCTTAATTTTCAACTCCATCACGTCTGCGGCCTCCTGATTGGAGAGGCCATTAAAATAACTTAGCGTCACCGCCGTGCGCTGCCGCCCCGACAAACCATCAAGCGCCGTTTTGAGCCGGGCATTCACTGCATCGCTTTCAATTTTGGCATCTGCCCCTGCAGATATATCCGGTGCGTCGTACCCCTCCGGCAGTGCCTCGGGCTTACGTTTTCTTTTTTCGTCCAGACACCTGTTCACCACAATACGGTGAAACCATGTGGTAAATTTCGCTTTGTCACTATCGAACCGCGCTGCATGGGTCCAAAGTTTGATAAAAGCTTCCTGCACCAGGTCTTCCGCAAGCGCGATATCACCGACAAAACGATATGCAACTGCCCGGAAACGGTTGCCATGCCTGCCCGCAAGCAAGCAAAAGGCTTTTTTGTCACCCTTCGCTACACGGGTGACAAGCTCTTCGTCTCTCAAACTGTCGATCTCTGGCTGAACCACGGTAAAACAACCAAATTGTCATAATTACCTTATAGTACGGCAACCAACTGAAAATCCCTTCGTTTTTCAGCAATTGATTGAACACGATGGGTTTTCTGCTAATCGGAGGTCTGGCTTGCGTACGAGTTCAAAATCTGCTCCTGTAGTGCAAACGGATAAAGCATCTTTTGCTGGAGAATTTGGATGAAAATTGCAGTTGTTGGCACAGGCTATGTTGGGCTGGTATCAGGTGCCTGTTTCTCGGAATTTGGCCATACGGTCACCTGCGTCGACAAAGATGCCGGAAAAATTTCAGGCCTTCATAAAGGCATTATGCCAATTTACGAGCCTGGCCTTGATAGCCTTGTCGAGCGCAACCGTGATGCAGAACGTCTGTTTTTCACCACCGACATCAAAGAAGCGATGCAGGGAGCAGAGGCTGTATTTATTGCCGTTGGCACACCGAGCCGCCGCGGTGACGGCCACGCAGACCTGCAGTATGTTTTTGCCGCCGTTGAGGAACTCGCCGAGTATATCGACAGCTATACAGTGATTGTCACCAAATCGACGGTTCCTGTTGGCACCGGCGCCGAGATCAAAAAACGCCTTACTGGCAAAGTTGCAGACGAGCTTTATAGTGTTGCTTCCAACCCTGAGTTCCTTAGGGAAGGCGCGGCGATCGAAGATTTCATGCGCCCTGATCGGGTTGTTTGTGGTGTTGAGAGCAACAAAGCTAAACAAATAATGCAAGAGCTTTACCGCCCGCTTTTCATAAGCGAAACGCCGATTGTCTTTACCAATCTGGAAACTGCCGAGGTGATCAAATACGCAGCCAACGCTTTCCTGGCGACAAAAATCAGCTTTATCAACGAAATGGCTGATTTGTGTGAAAAAGTCGGCGCTGATGTGCAAATGGTCTCAAAGGGTATTGGTCTTGATGGCCGCATTGGCCGCAAGTTTTTGCATGCAGGGCCTGGCTTTGGTGGCAGTTGCTTCCCCAAAGACACCAGAGCACTGGTGCATTCTGCTGACACATACGGTGTACCAATGCAAATTGTGCGATCCGTTGTTGAAGTGAATGAGGCCAGGAAGCTCGCGATGGCTGAAAAAGTTATCAAAGCATGCGGGGGCAACGTTGCCAGCAAGCGTATTGCGATCCTTGGCCTGACCTTCAAGCCCAATACGGACGATATGCGCGAAAGCCCAAGCCTCGATATTATCCCGGTGCTCCAGAAAGCAGGCGGCACTGTACACGCGCATGACCCAAAAGGCATGGACGAAGCCAAAGAAATGCTTGAGAATGTAGTGTTTCACGACGATCCGTACAACGCCATGCAAAACGCCGATGCCGTCGTGATTGTAACTGAATGGAACCAGTTCCGCGCGCTTGATTTCTCGCGCATGCTGGAACTGATGGCAGCCCCTGTACTCGTGGACCTCAGGAACATCTATGCAGCAGTTGATATGACTGCGCTTGGTTTTAACTATTCGAGCATTGGTCGTTGATCCCAGCCTCCAGCGGATCGCTATTACAGCCAAACAGGCGCATCTGGGCCATTGCAGGCCCCGCCATCATCGCAAACTCTTCCGCTCCTTTGGTGGGGCTGGTTGATACGTGGGTTGTCGGGCACCTGCCGGGCGCGGTGCATTTGGCAGCGGTGGGCGTTGGTGCCACCATCTTCAGCTTTCTTTTCTGGGGCTTTGGTTTCCTGCGCATGAGCACAACAGGGCTGATTGCGCAGGCTTATGGCCAAAGCGACACAGATGGAATGGCGCGCACCTTGCTCAGGTCTGCGCTTTTGGGGCTTGTCATCGCTGCGGTCCTGCTGCTTCTGCAAAAAGCGATCTACATGATTGGCACCAATGTGCTTTTGCCGCCGGAAAGCACCAAAGGTTATCTGGAGGACTATTTCTTCATACGGATCTGGTCAGCGCCTGCGGTTTTATTCGTTTATTCCTTCTCGGGCTATCTACTTGGCACAGCACAGGCAAAAGCGGCGCTATGGCTGCAGCTTATTCTCAACATATGCAATGGCTTGCTGAACCTTTTGTTCGTGCTTGGTTTTGGCTTGGGTGTGGCAGGCATTGCGCTCGGCTCCCTGATCGCAGAATGGCTGGCCGCCAGCTTTGGCTGTTACTTGCTGTTCAAGCATTTTGGTCTGAAACCGTTACGGGCCGCCTTCGCAGACCAAACAACCTGGCACCTGGAAAAGCTTAAGAAGCTTTTGTCCACAAATACCTATATCTTCCTGCGCACGCTCTTGCTGATGATAGCTTTGGCGCTGATCACAAGGAAAGCCGCCGCGCTCGGTGAGGCAACGCTTGCAGCCAATCAGGTACTGATGACTTTCCTTTTACTGATTAGCTTGGGGTTAGACGCCTTTGCTCATACGGCAGAGGCCTTTGTTGGTGCCGCATACGGGAAAGGCGATAAAAGAGAAATACGTTTCTGGATCGTGCGCACCAGCCTGTGGGCAGGTGGCATTGCAGGCCTCTATAGTCTTGGGTTTTTCTTCGGCGGGCAGGCTCTCGTCTCGACACTCACCGATATCGAACCCGTGCGCGCGGCGGCGCGACTTGCTTTGCCCGTGATGGTATTGATGCCGGTATTTTCCGTCTGGTGTTACCAATTTGACGGCATTTATATCGGCATGACAGCAGGGCGCGGTATGCTGGCCACAATGGCAATTGCCTTTGCAGTTTATGTAAGCGTGATGCCTGCACTCACTGCCACCTACGGCCTTACAGGGTTGTGGCTTGCCGTCATGGTCTTTATGAGCACGCGGGGTCTCGCGCAGCTTATCTATTATCCGAGGATAGAACGGCAACTGGATGTCGCCGCAAAATCTTCCTAGAGGATATCAGCGACACCTTCAGGGGGACGGCCGATTTTGGCTTTGCCGTCATTGAAAACAATCGGGCGCTCAATCAATTTCGGCATATTGTGCATAGCAGCAACCAATGCGGCATCTTCCGCCACGTCAGCAAGGCCTTGCTCTTTATAATCCGCTTCCCCTTTTCGCATCAGTTCGCGCGGTGCCATCCCAAGGAGCGAGAGTGCGGTTTTGATCTCGTCTTCGCTTGGCGCGTCTTCAAGATACAGGCGAACCGCAGGTGTCAGGCCTTTTTCTTCCAGGATCGCAAGCGTCTGACGGGATTTGCTGCAACGGGGATTATGCCAGATCGTGAGGCTCATAGCCGGTCCTTTCCTGAAGGTGTGCCAAACAACTAATTTTATCGCATCATTGTTGGAGCGGGTGAAGGGAATCGAACCCTCGACACCGAGCTTGGGAAGCTCGTGCTCTACCACTGAGCTACACCCGCCCACATAAATCTGTTGGTCTATCAGGCCAACAGATGCGAACCTATCTACGACAAGATTTAAAATCAATGGGCATAAGAAATTTTGACGCCCTAAACGGCCATGATGTGCTACATGCAAAGCAGAAACACTTGGTACTGCAAAGAATTACGCAATCAAAAGCGAAACAAAAAAACCCATTAGGAGACATGGTATGAAACCGGGTGCCGGCACAGACAGAAAGCAAACATCATTGTGGTCCCGCCAGACCCAAATGGTGCGCGCCGGCAGCATGCGCTCAAACCTCGGTGAAATGTCTGAGGCATTATACCTTACCTCTGGTTTTGCATACGACACGGCTGAAGAAGCCGAAGCGCGCTTCGATGGCCGCGCGGAAGGCTTCACGTATTCTCGCCAAACCAACCCAACCGTATCTATGTTCGAAGAACGCATGGCACTCTTGGAAGGTGCGGAAGTCGGCCGGGCGACCGGCACCGGCATGGCCGCGATGACAGCCTCCCTTTTAGCGAGTGCTAAAGCGGGTGACCATGTACTTGGTGCACGCGCCCTGTTTGGGAGCTGCCGCTGGCTGATGGACGAACTTTTGCCGCGCTATGGCATCGAAACCACGGTTGTCGACGGCACGGATATGGATGCCTGGAAGGCCGCTGTTCGGCCCAATACCAAGATTTTTTTCACAGAAACTCCAGCCAATCCAACACTTGAGATAGTAGACCTGAAGGCGGTGGCAGACCTTGCACACGAAAATAATGCCAAGCTGGTGGTCGATAATGTATTTGCAACACCGATGCTGCAGCGCCCGATGGAGCTGGGCGCGGATATCGTTTGTTATTCCACCACCAAACATATCGACGGCCAAGGCCGCTGCCTCGGTGGCATTGTGCTCTGTGACAAAAAGTGGGATGACGAGCATCTTTACGCTTATTATCGCCACACCGGCTGCGCTATGTCGCCCTTCAACGCCTGGGTGATGCTTAAGGGGCTGGAAACTATGGGCCTGCGCGTACACGCCATGTGCGATAACGCCGAGAAAGTTGCATACGCGGTTGCCGAAAAACTTGATGATGTTCGCCACCCTATTCTGGATAATTTTGCACAAAAAGAGCTAGCTTTTCAGCAGATGGACCGCGGTGGCACCATGGTGGTGTTCGAGTTGCCCGGCGGGCGCGAGCAAGCCTTTAAGTTCCTGAATGCGCTTGAGATTGTTGACATCTCGAACAACCTGGGCGATTCGCGTTCAATCGCGACACATCCCTGGAGCACAACGCACAAAGCGCTGGCAGAGGAAATCCGGCTTGAGTTAGGCATTACGCCTGGTCTCATTCGCCTGTCGGTTGGCCTTGAGGATGCCGACGACCTTATTAAGGATATCGGGCAGGCGCTTGATATCGCGGGCGTATAAACTCATGGACGACGACCTGATCGATAACATTCTAACTTTCGAGGGCGTTACTGAGGGTGTGCGTGTTGCCGTGCAGTCCTATTTTCTCGAAGACCAGTCTGACCCCGACGAGGGCCAATATATCTGGGCTTACCGGATCAGGATCACGAACGAAAGCAATCAGGCTGTAAAGCTCTTAAATCGCCATTGGATCATCACTGATGGCCGCGGCGGCATCAGCGAAGTGAAAGGCGCGGGCGTAATCGGCGAGCAACCGCTTATTCAACCTGGCCAACACTATGTTTATACCAGTGGCAGCCCCTTAAAGACACCATCCGGCTTTATGCGCGGCAGCTATGAAATGGCTGATAGCAAAAATCGTATTTTTACCGTTGCTATTCCGGCATTTTCACTCGACAGTCCCTATTGTTCGCAAGGCATTAATTAATTCAGGGTCCGTCACTTTTGAGCTATGCATTACACATTGAAAGAGCTGGTAATCCCATAGAAATGGAAGAATGGGTTGCCGCTGTCGAAAGCATTCCAAGTGCTTGTCTTGGCACCCCCACAGCAGGTGCAAACAACCCAAAAACAGACGAGATTTTTGAAATAGTGGGGCGCTATGGCGATGTATCGGTTCGGTTTGAAAACAACGGCTTTTTGGGCTTTGGAAAAAAGTCCCACTGGGTTCCTTGCTTTAGCCTTTACAGCGGAAAAGCTTCCTTTCGCAGCCCAGATAATATGCATGACGCAAAAAAGCCGGTTAGGCAGGTGGCAAAAAAGCTGGCCGAGCTATTGAACGCCCAGATCGTCGGTGACGATGGCGAAATTTACGATTGGTAATACGTGTGGTAATGCGTGCCAAAGGCGTAGTAACGCCTTTTGCATCTAGACGCACATTCGTCTGCGGCCTAGATTGCCTTAACAGCAGACTAATCGCTAACAGGTAGGGAACATCCCGGGTGATCGATTTACGGCCGGTTTTATATGTGCTGGGCTCTTTGATCTGCATGCTTGCAACGGGCATGATGGTCCCGGTGGTTGTCGATGTGGCTGCGGGCAACCCCGACTGGCAGATTTTCGTGATGACCATGTTTATGTCGCTTGCGGTTGGCGGCATGTTTGTGCTGGCGAACCGTGGTACGGGTGATGCCCTAAACCTAAGGCAGGCGTTTCTTCTGACCACGTTTGCCTGGGCCGTATTGCCGGCTTTCGCGGCCCTGCCGATCGCATTCTCGGAGCTTAGCCTCAGTTATACAGACGCTTATTTTGAAGCCATGAGCGGCTTAACCACAACCGGATCGACAGTTATCACCGGGCTTGATACAGCGCCGCCCGGCATCCTGATCTGGCGCGCCTTGTTGCAGTGGTTTGGCGGCATCGGCATCATTGTGATGGCCGTGGCGGTTCTCCCGATGTTGCAGGTAGGTGGTATGCAGGTTTTCAAGGCAGAAAGCTTCGATACAGTGGAGAAAATCCTGCCCAAAGCCAGCCAGATTTCGGTGATGATCAGTGGCATTTATGTTTCTCTCACCGCAGTTGCCATGATCCTTTATATGATCGCGGGCATGAGCATTTTTGATGCGATGGCGCACTCGATGACCGTGATCGCGACAGGTGGGTTTTCCACATCCGATGGCTCGATCGGTCACTTTGACAGCTATCTGATCGATATGATTACGCTTCTTTTTATGATTATCGGTTCAATTCCATTTGTCCTGTTGCTCCAGTTGATCCGTGGCCGACCATTTATATTTTGGCGCGACGAGCAAGTGCGGGGTTTCCTGCATCTTACAGCCCTTCTGTGTCTCGGTGTTACTATATGGCTCGTTATCTGGAAGGATTTTAGCCTGTTTGAAGCGTTCCGGTATGGAAGCTTCAATATTATTTCTATTCTCACCGGCACGGGATATGCCACCACCGACTATGCCCAGTGGGGCAGCTTCTCAGCGACATTGTTTTTTCTGGTGATGTTTGTTGGCGGCTGCGCAGGTTCAACAAGCTGCGGTATCAAGATCTTCCGCTTTCAGGTGCTTCTTAAATCCATGCGCGGTTGGGTCAATCACATCATCCAGCCAAACGGTGTGTTTGTCGCAACCTATAACAAACGCCCTATCGCCGAAGATGTGCGAAGCAGTGTGATGGCCTTCTTAACGCTGTTTTTTGGTATGTTTATTCTTTTGGCGATTGGCATCAGTAGTACCGGCGAAGACTGGATTACCTCTTTTTCAAGCGCGGGCACCGCCCTCGCGAACGTAGGGCCTGGTCTTGGTGAAAAAGTTGGGCCAGCCGGAAACTTCGGTGGGCTAACGGATACCGCCAAATGGATTATGTCGCTGGGCATGCTTGTTGGTCGGCTTGAATTATTTTCTGTGCTGGTTTTATTTTCGCCCGCCTTCTGGCGCGGCTGATTTCTGGTTTAGCTGGGTTTTGGTTTAGCTGGGTTTTGGCTTGTTAAATTTTGGTGTGGCCAGTTTTTGGCCTCACATACAGCTTCAAATCCCATATTTGTTATGCTTCTGTTCAGGCACGCCCGTTATAGTGGCCCTATGAAGCATTTTTTTACCCATTTGGCCCTTGTTGTTTTTTGTACGCAACCTGTTTTCGCCGCCCAGCCCGGCTGGGATGCTTTTGTGCGAGGCGACTTTTCAGAAGCGCGTACAATCGGCCGGTCAGCAGGCACAGCCGAAAGTTTGGCGCACGCCTGTCGCGCCGGGCTTGTGCAGGGTGGTTTTATCGAAACGGGTATCAAAGCGGTCAAGTCCCTCCACGGGGCCATCCGGGACTGCGACAAAGCGCTTCAACTGGACCCCACCCATTTTTTCGCAAAAATGAGCCTGGCTATTGCGCTCAGTTTCGAGGGCAAACGCCTAAAGCGGCCAGCCTACCCCAAAATGGCAAGGCTTTTACTATTGGAACTAACCCAGAAGCACCCCCGCAACCCACTAGGATACGGCGCTCTGGGTGCCTGGCACTCTGAGGTCAGTGCTGCGGGTTTTATGGCGCGGCTTGCCCTCGGTGCACGGCGTAAAATAGCTGAAAACAATTACCAAAAGGCCCTGGCATTTGGCACAATAGATTTTGCGCTTCGGTTCGAGCATGTGAAGTTTCTCGCACGCGGTAAAAAAATTGAGCGCAAAATAGCTCTGCGGGAGGCCAAGGCACTCGTTGAAGAAACTGTCGATACGGCACTCGACAGGCTGTTACAACAGCGCTGTAAAGTGCTTTATGAAGCACTGCAGTCTGGCAACAAACGCCGCATCAAGACTGCGCTGAAGGCAAGCGGTGCGTTTCAGGGTGCTGGCCGGGGCGATGCACCCCATTTTCCGCTTGAAACTCTCAGTAATCAAGCTGCAGATTAACGGAAACACGGAGGGATGCATTGCTGCTCAAACAGTTGAACATAAAACTAGTTGCCGCGCTGGCGCTCCTGCTGGCACTGGCGGCCTGCGCCGCGACGGCCCGCATCCTGTTCCCGGTACATGACGACCCCTTAAAAAGCACGCCCGGTGTTTACACACTCGACCCCACGCACGCCAACGTGATTTTCGCAGTGAACCATCTGGGGTTTTCCTTGCACCATGGGCGCATCAACCAGCTTGCTGGCTCGCTTGAACTTTATACCCAAAATCCCAAGGATTCGCGTGTATTTATCAGCGCATCCACCGCCAGTATTGATACTAACAACCAGGAACTTGACGATCAGCTCAAGGCGAAAAGCATGTTCAATGTTGAAGCTTTTCCAAAAGCAAGCTTCGAAAGCACAAGCCTTCAACTGACAGGGGAAAGAAGCGCGCGTATTGAGGGGGTGCTCACCATTAAGGGCATTCGCAAACCCTTGGTTATAGAAGCTCTGTTTATCGGCACAGGCACCAATCCACTCACCGGGCTGGAGACGGTTGGCTTTAGCGGGTCAGCAAGCTTCAAGCGCTCAGACTTCGATCTCAAGGATTGGCTACCACTTGTCGGAGACAACGTAACCCTGATTATTGAGGCAGAATTTAACCGCGCCAGAGATTGACGCGGCTTTCAATAGATTTTGAATTATTCGGCTCAGGGTAAGTTTTAAATGTTCACGAAACTTTTCTGGCGGCTCGCAATGCCGCGTTCGATTGCCGCGGCTGTCAGCCGGTCGATATTGAAATAGTGACGGATCAACTCCAAAAGCCGGAGTTCTTCCTGGCTCAGGTTGCTATCTGACGCCGCAACTTCACACGCCAGCGCGTAAACAAGATCAATATGGCTTTCCGGTACTGCTTCTTCAACAAGGCCAAGAACGGCATCCAGGCCCTCTTCACTCTGCAGCAAGTCAACGCATGTTTCCGTATCGCCGCGCAGGCGCTCGATATTATAGGTACGGAATGCAGGCAAATACCCAACAAGCCCGGTCATGCGCGTCAGTTCGCTATCGGTCAGTGTTTCATCTGAGGCTGCAACGGTAACCATGGTGTAAACAAGCGCAGTTTCGGGGCTGATCGTAGACATATAACTCTCCTTTTTGGTGAAGCTATAATGGCGGTACATGCATCACAAGGGAAATAAAAAATCTTAGAAAAACCAACACATGCGCTTCGCCTCAAGTTGTGCAGGCTTCAGAAAAAAAAGCGCCTCTTCCTCACTGTCAACCAGCCCATATTGTTGCCAGACAGAGATAACTGCCGCCAAAATATCAGGGTTAGCGTCCGCGATAACACGCCTGTGCACCCCAAAACCAAACACGTCTTCCGCCTTAAGCTTATGAGTTGTAGCAATCGCGCGGTCCGGGTCTTCTACTGCGCTCGCCATCAGGGAAAAACTCGCCCGCGGCCTATGCACATAAAAAGCTTCAATCCCGCCGTGTACAGCTTCAAGGAAAGCATAATAAAGGTAAAATTCGGTGACCCGTGGACCTTTCATGAAAATCTGTTCAAAGGTTTTAGATTGCCGTGTTTCAAGCATTTCTATCATCTGGCGCACCAGGCGTGTATGCAGGGGAAAAGGCGTTACCATGGGCAGGCCCAGCACTTCCAGGTCAGGCGAAGGCAGATCAAAATGGGTGCGCGCATTCAGAAAATCGCGAAGGTAGCGCTGCTGCGGTTTTTTAAACTCAATCTTGAGATGCCCATCTGACCGCAAAAATGTCTGGCAGCCAAAAGGCCGGATAAAATGGTTTTTACAATCAAGGATCAGGTACTGATCTGTGTTTACCAACCCTGAAGCCATAAGTTTTAATAATTGCTGGCTGCGCCACCCCGGTTTTTTAAACCGCTTATTGCTGAGCGAACGATAATCGACGATAGAGACTTTATCGGCAAATGCACCGTATTCTGGCAACACCTCGGTTTCGATAAATGATTTGATGTGCCTGAAATTATTGTCGTTAACGACCAGATGAATACGCCCAAGTGACAACGCCTCCATATAAAGCCGGACTGAACGCGCCTGTAATTGCAGGAGTTTCAGCTCGTCCGCAAAGCACACTGTGACCAAATCCATTTGGTCAGTCATCTGGTGCGCCCTCTGCGTTGCTTTCTGGAAAGCCCTTCGGCGCACTAAAAAACTCTTTAACTTGGCTAACTGCGTCCGAAAGGCCAACACGTTCAAAGCCAACAGCTTCCGGTAAGGCCTCTAAAAGCCGCGTTGGCGTCTGGCCATCAAGCATCACGAACACGCCGCGATCATTCGCACGCCGGATCAAACGGCCATATGCTTGCGATAATTTAAGGCGCGTAAGCATTTCGTCGTAACCGCGCCCGCCAAACGCGCCGCGCCGCGCCCGGTGCAGCAGGGTTGGCCGCGGCCAAGGCACACGGTCAAATACGATCAAACGCAGGCTAGCCCCCGGTACGTCGACGCCGTCCCGCACTGCATCGGTGCCAAGCAAGCAGGCGTTTTCATCATCGCGGAAAATATCCACAAGCGTTGCTGTGTCCACCGGATCCACATGCTGCGCATAAAGCGACAGGCCTGCATCTTCCAGATCACCCGCAATATGTGAATAGGTCATACGCAAGCGGCTGATTGCGGTAAACAGCCCAAGCGCACCGCCGCCCGATGCAAAGAAAAGGGCGCGGTACGCCGCTGCCACTTGCTGGGGGTCGTGTTTATTCACATCGCCCACGATCAAAATCTTGGTTTGCTTTTCATAATCAAACGGGGATGGCACATGCAGGCGTTTGGGTGGTACAATCAGATGCTGCGCACCTGTGCGCATATCGGCACTTTGCCAATTATCATCAATACTCGAATGGTCTCGCAAGGTCGCCGAGGTGACGAGCACACCATGAGTGTTTTCCAGAACCAGATCCGCAAAAGGTTTGGTAGGATCAATAAAATGACGGCAATAGGCAATATCGCGCTCGCGCCCGTCGATCCGGTCTACGGAAAGCCAATCAACAAAGTCGTCTGGCACAGGCCCGCCTAGCCCTTCGGTGATCGCAGCCCATGTGGTAACCGTATCTGCCCGCAACCTTAGGGAGCGCGCGCTTGCTTCAAGGCGACCACGCGATGTGCTATCCAGCACATCCGCATCTTCGTCAAGCCGCTGCATCAAAAGGGTTGCAAGCGCTGTCATTGGCCGCGCCAACCCTGCAAGCGCTTCAAACAGCGCCTGCGCGGCATCCACAAGCCCATCAACCGGATCAGCAACACTGGCTTCCACCGAATGCGGGCCGCGCGCATCGGCGCGGGCCATCACTTGCGCCCTGACCAGCATCAAAAAGGTTTCAAAACGCGTCATGGGGGCAGCCCCTGTCACACGCCCCAACCAATTATCAGACGGCAATAGTCTTGCGGCTTCCAGAATATCATCCAGTAGCTTTTTGGCCTCCTCATCGTCAGCAATCAATTCTTCCAGCCGACTTTTAAGTCCGCGCGCCCTTGTGCTGCCACCAGATTCCTTGCCCCTGAGCCACCGCCGGAGGTCTGCGCCCTCAAGACCAGAAAGATGAACACTGAAAGCGCTGTCCGCCGCTTCAAACACATGATGGCCTTCATCGAACACCAAACGCTTAGGCAAATCCGGATCGCCCGCTCGCGTTGCAGCCTGTGCCACCACCAGCGCATGGTTTGCCACCACCAGATCAGCATGCTTTGCTTTGCGTGCGTTTTTTTCGATAAAGCATTTTCGGAAATGGCTGCAAGCTGAATAAAGGCACTCGCCGCGCCTGTCGGTAAGGCCTGCAATGCGCCCCGCACCAAAATGTGCGCCCAGCCAACTTGGGAAATCCCCGCCGACCATATCGCCGTCACGAGTATAGCGTGCCCAACGCGCCACCAATCCCACAAGGACTTTATCCCGGTCCATACCGCCACCAGCACCAGGGTTTTGGCGCGCCATCACAGCACGCAGCGTTTCTTCTATATTGAGGAGGCAGGCGTAATTTTCCCGCCCCTTTCGAATGACCGTGCGTTTGGCTTTCACTTTTGGGTCCGGGTAAAGCTTTGAGAGCTCTTGATCAAGCTGGCGCTGCAAATTTTTGGTAAAGGTCGAGAGCCATACCGGACCATCATTACGCTGCGCCCACAGGCTGGCGGGGGCAATATAACCAAGAGTTTTTCCGGTGCCGGTGCCAGCTTCCAGCAACTGCATATTCGGCCCATCCGCCAACTCGCGCGGCCGAAACACATGCGTCGCAGCCGCCGCGTAACGCGCCTGACCTGGTCGTTTCTCGGACGCTTCCCCAAGGAGTTCAATAAGCCGCGCCTGGCTTTCTTCAGCCTCGACAGGTTCATCACCCGGCGGCGGCGGCGGTGCGCCGTCTTCCCAGTCAGTAAGCGCTGTCCATACTTTCAGTCCGTCTTCGCGGCTATGGTCTGGATAGGCCTCTATCGCGGTGAGGACAAGCGGCCCCCACGTCCAGCCCGCACGCGCCATCATCATCGCAACCCGCGCACCGCCTGCCCTGTAGCCGTATGTCTGAGCTTCCATATCAGCGAATAATCGCTCTGCAATCTTAGCAAAAAGCAAACAGTCGTCTTCCGCACTCTCAGAGACCTCGTTCAGATGCAAAGCCTCCAACAGCCCTGTGCTTGTCGGCAGACAGTAGCGCGCCGGGCGCACAAATGCATAAAGTTCCAAGAGATCGTAAGCCCTGATCTGTGCCAGCCCAAGCCGCCGCGCAGCCAGAACCCGGTTTACGACCAGATGCGGCACCCTGCTCAGCCGCTCCGCAGCACTATCAAGCGGCATTTCCTTCAACTCGCCGTCGGCTGTCAGGATCGTTGCAAAACGCACCCCCACCACCGCCGCGGGCAAATCCGCAAGCGAGGCTCCGCGCCGTTCGGCATCAACAACCAGATCTGGACCAGAAAAGTCTTCCATAGGCGGAGCATACTGAGGCGCGGCGGCAAAAAACAGCCTAGATTGCGGGGCTACAAAAATCACGTTAAACAGATTGACACAGTTTGGTGTTTTCCTTGACGTGAGCCAAAGGAATCCCTAGTGTCCGGCGACTTTTTAACCCTTATTGATGGTGACGCTTATGACCAAGAATATTGATCTCGCTCTCTCTTCCGGTGCCTGGCCGTTTAAAGAAGCAGAAAAGCTGGTCAAACGGTACAAGTCGGGTGCGCCAGAAAAGGGTTATGTTTTGTTTGAAACTGGTTATGGCCCTTCGGGCCTGCCACACTTGGGCACCTTTGGGGAAGTGGCGCGCACAACCATGGTGATGCGAGCCTTTCAGGAAATCTCCGATATCCCGACAAAGCTAATCTGTTTTTCAGATGATATGGATGGCTTGAGAAAAGTGCCAAGCAATGTGCCGAACCAGGAACTGCTTGCGAACTCTATCGGCAAGCCGCTCACACAGGTGCCAGACCCGTTTGGCACACACACGAGCTTCGGTGCGCATAACAACGCGCGCCTCAAAGCCTTTCTTGATCAGTTTGGCTTTACCTATGATTTTTATTCCTCGACAGAATGTTATCAGTCGGGCCTGTTTGACGAGACGCTCCTGAAAATCTGCCAGCGCTACGATAAAGTGATCAATGTGATCCTGCCAACGCTGGGTGAAGAACGCCGCCAGACCTACAGCCCGTTCCTGCCACTCTGCCCCGATACTGGCGAGGTATTGCAGGTTCCCGTCCGGATCGAAAATCCAGAGACTGGCCTCATTTCATTCGAGACCAATATCGGCAAGCGGGTTGAAATGCTGGTGACAGGTGGGAACGTGAAATGCCAGTGGAAAGTTGACTGGGCAATGCGCTGGGATGCGCTTGATGTAGATTATGAAATGGCAGGCAAGGATCTGGATGAAAGCGTGAAACTTTCGTCAATCATTCGCCGGATCCTTGGCGGCAAGCCACCTGAGGCACTAAGCTATGAATTGTTCCTCGACGACAAAGGCCAAAAGATTTCCAAATCCAAAGGGAACGGCATCTCGATCGAAGAATGGCTGGCTTACGCGAGCCCGGAGAGTCTGTCTCTCTATATGTACCAAAGCCCGCGCAAAGCAAAGCGGCTCTATTTCGATGTGATTCCAAAGGCTGTTGACGAATATTATACCTTTGTCAGCAAGTTTCAGGAGCAGGAGCAAACAGACCGTTACAAGAACCCTGTGTGGCATATCCACGGCGGCGACGTGGCACCAGCCGAGCTTCCTGTGAGTTTTGCACTGCTTCTAAACCTGGTTTCGGCTTCTCATGCCCATGATAAAGGCGCGCTTTGGGGTTTTGTTTCCAAATATGCCGAAGGCGCAGATGCTGAAAAATTCCCGGCGCTTGATAAGCTCATGGGCTACGCGCTCAAATATTTTGAGGATTTCGTTAAACCAAATAAAAAATTCCGCGCGGCAACTGAGCAGGAAACAAAAGCTTTCAACAGCCTGCTTGAACGCCTTGATGCACTGGATGAAAAAGAACATAACGCCGAACTGATCATGACCGAAGTTTATTCGGCTGGTAAAGATGCCGAATTTGAAAACCTGCGTGATTGGTTCAAGGCTTGTTACGAGGTTCTTTTAGGCCAAAGCCAAGGCCCGCGCATGGGCGGTTTTATCGCACTTTACGGTGTGAAAGAGACAAAAACCTTGATCACCAACGCCCTCGCTGGTGAACTTGTAGCGTAACCAACATATTCGCGGGCATGTACAAGCATGCCCGCAGCCTGCTTTACGTGCGACAGACTCTGCTTACAATCCCGCCTTTATAGAGTGAGAAACCGAAAACACGCTCGGATTCCCCAGTATCCACTGTCACCAGCGACAAATCGCTCACTCCGTCGCCAGGGCCGTTAAAGCGGACAAGGTTCGGCACAACCCAAAACGGTAGCAAGGGTGCCCGCAAACAAAAAGCCCCACCAAAGGGCAGGGCTTCATAAAACAGTTTTGTTTGAAAGGCTTAAGCTTCGGTATCGAGCTTTTTGGCGTTGCCTTTGGCAACCCCTACCATCGCAGGGCGCAGCAAGCGGTCTTTGATTACATAACCAGGTGCCACTACCTGCATTACCGAACCGGGGGCATAGTCTTCGGTTGGCACCTCAAACATCGCCTGGTGAAATTTATGATCAAATTTTTCGCCGACTTCCGGTTCAACCTTTGTAATGCCGTAGCGTTCCATTGCATTCAATAGCTCGCTTTCCGTCATGGCAACGCCTTCGACAAAGCCTTTCATGTCGTCAGCAATTTCGTCAGGTTGCACATCAAGGGCACGACGCAGGTTGTCGCTTACATTCAACATATCGCGCGCAAAGCCGGTTACCGCATATTTTCCGGCGTCGGCTTTGTCTTTCTCCGCACGACGGCGCACATTCTCGGTTTCTGCAGCAGAGCGCAGCAGCCGGTCTTTTAATGTCGCCACTTCAGACTGAAGCTCAGCAATAATGTCAGCCTCTGTTGGCTCGGCATCGTCTTCGATATGCTCAGCGTTATCAATTTCCTCTTGGGTCAATCCGCCTTCGTCTTCTTCGATCTGGTTTTCGTTAGTCATTGTCAGTCCGTTTACTAAAGTCTTGGTAACCCCCTAGGGGTTATTCAGCAGGCTACTTACCACCTGCGCTGTATAATCAACCATCGGCACGATGCGCGCATAATTCAGCCGCGTGGGGCCGATTACCCCTATCACACCAACGACGTTGTTTGCAGCGCTCATATAGGGAGAAACCACCAAAGATGAACCCGACAGGGAAAATAAATTATTCTCCGCGCCGATAAACAAACGTACGCCGCGACCGTCTTTGGCGAGTTCCATCAATTTGATCAAGTCTTTTTTGCGCTCAAGCTCCTCAAAAAGCTGTCTGATACGCTCCAAATCCCCAACCGCTTCAATATTCTCAAGAAGGTTTGACTGACCTGAAACCAGAAGGGATGCACTTTCGCCGCCACCTGCCCATACCGCAAGTCCGCTTTCAACTACGCGTGTCGACAACATATCCAGCTCTGCTTGCTTGCCTGCAAGTTCCAATTGGATTGCCCCCTTCATATCTTCAAGCGAATGGCCAAGAAGGCGCGCACTCAGATAGTTACCAGCCTGCACCAAAGCCGCAGGTGGTAGTCCAAGGGGGATATCTATCACCCGGTTTTCTACGCTGCCGTCTTCTGCGACCAATACGACAAGCGCCTGCTGCACAGAAATGGGTACAAACTCGATATGTTTCACCCTGAGATCATGCTTGGGCACCATTACTACCGACGCGCAGCGCGACAAGCCCGACAATGCTTTGGTTGCGTCGCCGAGCACATTTTCCATATTGCGGCCCGTGACCGCACATTTGCCTTTAATGCTCTCGCGCTCAGCTTTGGTTAGGTTGCCTATTTCCATCATACCATCGACAAACAGCCGTAGCCCCAGGTCGGTGGGAATTCTGCCAGCCGATGTATGCGGTGCAGACAAAAGGCCTGCCTCTTCAAGATCAGACATAACATTGCGGATCGTGGCGGGCGATACGCTAATCGCCTCGGCCCGGCTGAGTGTCCTGGAACCAACCGGATCACCAGTATCCAGATAGGCCTCCACTATATGCTGGAAAATAGCAGAAGAGCGTTCGTTCAAACTCGCAAGCGACATAGAAACCGATCCCAACAACAGATGTGTCTGGCCCAAGTTTAAAAAGACGTTATCCGTGCGTCAATGCGGTGTTTCACTCATCTTCACCTTTGACCTATGGCCTCGCGGACGCTAGAAGGAGCGAAACAGCTTGATCCCTTATGAGAAGGACAATTTATGCGACCCAGCGGACGCGCCAGCGACGAAATGCGCACCATCGAAATGGTGTCCGGTTTTTCCCTCCATGCCGAAGGGAGTTGCCTTGTTAAGTTTGGCAATACCCATGTGCTGGTAACAGCCACTTTTGAAGAGCGCGCACCAAGTTTCCTGCGCGATACTGGTAAAGGTTGGGTCACGGCAGAATATGGCATGCTGCCGCGCTCTACCCATGGCCGCATGCCGCGTGAAGCCGCCAAGGGCAAGCAGTCTGGCCGCACGCAGGAAATTCAGCGCCTGATCGGTCGGGCCATGCGTGCTGTCGTTGATCTTGAAGCGATCGGCGAACGTCAGGTTCGCATTGACTGCGATGTAATCCAAGCGGATGGTGGCACCCGGACAGCGTCGATCTCAGGCGCATACGTGGCCCTGCACCAGTGCTTCACATGGATGTTGGAAAACGGCCATATCGAACGCATGCCTTTCACCGACAGTATCGCTGCAATAAGCTGCGGCATTTATGAAGGCACGCCAGTTCTCGATCTGGATTACCCTGAGGACAGTGCCGCCGAAACCGACGCCAACTTTGTACTGACCGGCAAAGGCGGTATCGTCGAGATTCAGTCGACCGCCGAAGAAGAGCCTTTCTCTGAGGAAGAGTTCCTGCGCCTGCTGCGGCTTGCACGCATGGGCTGCGACGATATCAAAAAAGCGCAGGACAAAGCGCTTGGTCTTTAGTCCGAAAGGCAACACAAATGGCACGGCAATTTGACAGTAACAAGCTTGTAATCGCGAGCCACAATAAAGGCAAAGTGCGCGAAATCGGTGAACTGCTTGCACCTTACGGTGTCGAGACGGTTTCTGCGGGTGATCTGGATTTGCCGGAACCTGTTGAAAACGGAGTTACTTTCATCGCCAATGCTGAAATCAAGGCGCTCGCGGCGGCAACGGCCGCAGGCCTGCCTGCGCTCGCTGATGATAGCGGGCTTGAAGTGGAGGCCCTTGGCGGCGAACCCGGCATTTACAGCGCGCGTTGGGCAGGGCCGGAAAAAGACTTTTCAGTTGCGATGGCGGCAGTTAATGAAAAGTTGGGCAAAACAACTAACAGGGCTGCAAACTTCACATGCGCGCTCACACTCGCCTGGCCGGATGGCCATATGGAAAGCTTTGAAGGTAAGGTTTACGGTGATCTCACTTGGCCAATGCGTGGTGAAAAAGGCTTTGGTTATGACCCAATCTTTGTCCCAACGGGACACAGTGTAACTTTCGCGGAAATGGAGCCCGCAGACAAGCACGCCATGAGCCACAGAGCTGACGCTTTCAAGCAATTGATCAATGCCTGCTTCAAAAACGGCTGACCCGGCGGCATTGCCACGCCTGCCTTTTGGTAACCATAAAGGCCCTGCTGCCATTTATGTGCACTGGCCTTTCTGTCTCAAGAAGTGTCCCTACTGTGATTTCAACAGCCATGTGCGTGATCGTATTTCACACAATGACTGGTGCCGAGCATTGGTGCGCGAAATTGAAACTATGGCTGAGCATTTCCCAAACATCAGTGCAAAATCAATTTTCTTTGGTGGCGGCACGCCGAGCCTGATGGAGCCTGACACCGTTGGTGCTGTTATTGAGGCCATAAAAAAATACTGGGCACCTCAGCGTGATATCGAAATCACCTTGGAAGCCAACCCTTCAAGCATAGAGGCTGGCCGCTTCCGCGCTTACCGCAAAGCGGGCGTAAACCGACTTTCCGTCGGCATCCAATCCCTTAAAGACGATGTATTGAAATTCCTTGGGCGACTGCATAGTGCCGAGGAGGCCGTGAAGGCCTTGAAAGTAGCACAGGACAACTTTGAGCGTGTAAGCTTTGACCTTATCTATGCGCGCCCAGACCAAACGCTCGAAGAGTGGCGTGCTGAATTAACAGAAGCGCTTTCGTTTGGCACCAGCCACTTGTCACTCTATCAACTGACGATCGAAGAAGGCACAGCCTTTCACCATCAGTTCCACCGCGGTAAGTTCAAGCTGCCGGATGAAGACCTTGCGGCAACGCTCTATGAGGTTACACAAGAACTGACAACGTTAGCAGGTCTACCTGCATATGAAACATCCAACCACGCTAAATCAGGTCAAGAAAGCCAACATAACCTGAGCTATTGGCAGGGTGACGCCTATGTGGGTATTGGCCCGGGTGCACATGGCCGCCTGCCGGGTATGCTTAGGGGCGAGGCATTTGCACACGCCCAGATCAAACGCCCGGAAGACTGGCTGAATGCAATTGTTTCACGTGGAACGGGACTTGAAACACTGACCACAATCGACGCAAAAGACCGTGCGGTCGAGGCAATCCTAACAGGACTTCGCCTTACCAAAGGTATAGCTCTTTCAGACTGGCACCAAAAATTTGGGCAGGACTTCGCAGCGGTAGTGGACCAAGGCGCGCTTAAGGATATGTGTGGCAGCGGTCATATCCGGTATAATGGTGAAACACTTGCCCTCACGAAAACCGGCCGACCGCTCCTTAATTTTATTTTGGGGAAGCTGGTTGCCTGAGCGCATACCCAAAACTTGGGAAGGCCGTTGGTGCCGGATCCACAACCTGAAAACCTCGGCGGTTAATTTCCAGAACGGCCAGAGAGCGCTCAACAGTACCATCCGGCAAAAAGCGGAACAAACCATCAAGCCCCGAAAACCCCGTTTCATTCATTAGACGCATACTGGAAAATGGCGTATTTTCGGCGCCAAAGCGAGTAGCATCACCAAGGCTGCCAGAATCACCAGAATTGTCAAAATCACCAGAGCTGTCAAAATCAAACGTGCGCAGCAAATGCGCCACAAGGCTCATGGCGTCATAAGCAAGTGTCGCGATCCTTGGTGGTGCTTCACCAAAATTCTCTTCGAGCCGCTGTAGGAATGCTGTTGGGGCCTCTGGCTGCGGTGCCGCGAACCAAGCCCCCTGAAGCGGCGGTTCACGCAGCAAGCTCGGATCGCTCCAAAGGCCGGTCCCCAAAAGCTTCACTTTATTGGGATCAATTTCATAGAAAGGCAGCAAAGGAGCGAGCGTGCCAAGCAACTCCCCGCCCTCCGGCAACAAAACCGCATCATAGGTGATGCTCTCAAGTACTTCGGATTTGCTGAGGTCTGCCGCAATCTCATCGGTCATATCGTCGCCAAGCGACCGTAAAAAACGAATCTCATCGCGCATGGCTTTACGCCGCTCATCATAGTTCGAGAGGCGCTTCACAGGTTCAAAAACCGCGTCTGGGTCTGGTGGATAATTTTCAATCGCTGCTATGGTGCCTCCGCCCATCGATACTGCATCGCCAAACGCGGCGCGAACCTTAGATCCATAACGCCCGTCAGGGATCAAAGCCGCCTGCTCAACCAAGCCTTGCTCTATGGCATGATCGACCACGCGCTTCACTTCAGTTTCCGGAATGAAGCCCATAATGAAACGGCCTGGTGCAGCAACATTGCTATCGTTAGAGAAACCAACAATCGGGATGCCTGCCGGGCCTAAAATTTCGCCGGCTGCCTCAAGATTGGTGGCAAGAAGCGGCCCGAGTACGATCGAAACATCTTCGTCGATTGCACGCTGTGCAAGCCTTTCGGTTTCCACTACATCTGCTTTGGTGTCATACGGAAGCAAAACAAGCCGTGGATCATACGCATCGAATAGTGCCGTAACCGCAGCACGCAAAAGCGCCTGCCCTGTTGAGGCTTCCGAGCCCGAAAGCGGCAACATGATCGCAACTTTTATTTTTTTAGCGAACTGAATATCAGCCTCGCCCTGAAGCTTAGCTTGCCCTGGCAAGGTCTCTTGTGCGCCGGTTTCCGCTGTGACGCCAGAGATCGGCGGCATCTGGGTCGAGGCTGGAGCGGGCACCTGAGGGCCACACGCCGCCAAAAGCAGAGAAAGACACAGAAAGGCCAACACTTTCAGCTTTTCTTTCAACAGACTTACAAGCATAACAACCCTTGGTGTTTGTCTTTGGCTTGGCTTCCTATAGGCTGCCAACCAGGCCCTATAAAGACGCTAAAACCTTTTGCGGACCCTAATCACATTTTGCCGCGCTGTAAAATAGAGACACGCATGCCAGACTAATAATTTAGGCAGGCTAATAATTTGGATGGAAAAAATGGCTGAATTCAGGTCGGAGCCAAAAAAACTGAGCGCAGGCCTTTATGTGGTGGCAACGCCGATTGGTAATCTGGGCGATATGAGCCGCCGTGCCAAAGAAACACTTGAGGCTGTTGATGTAATCGCCTGCGAAGATACACGCGTGACCGCCAAGTTGATGAATGCTTTTTTGATGAAAAAGCCGCTTATTGCCTATCACGAGCATAACGGCGCTATGCAGCGCCCCAGAATTCTGGCGAAGATAAGCGAAGGGCAAGCTGTGGCGCTGGTATCCGATGCTGGCACACCGCTGATTTCAGACCCTGGTTACAAACTGGTTGAAGAAGCGCAGAACGACGGGCTGAAAGTTGTTGCCATTCCAGGCCCTTGCGCCTTGGTAACAGCTTTGTCTCTCGCTGGATTGCCGACCAACAAATTCACTTTTCTGGGTTTTCCGCCCAACAAGCAAAAAGCACGACTAGACTGGTTCACTGCGGAAGCAGCAAGTGATGCAACGTTGGTATTTTATGAAAGCGCCAGGCGTTTACCCGCCTGTCTCAAGGATGCTGCTGAAATACTAGGGCCGCGCAGCGCAGCGGTTTGCCGGGAACTCACTAAAAAGTTTGAGGAAGTTGTTAAGGGCAACTTAAATGAGCTAACCGAGCATTATGAAAATCAAGGCTCCCCCAAGGGCGAGATTGTTGTCGTAATTGAAGGTGCCGCTAAAAAGCAGGCAGACAGCGAAATGGGTTCTGTTGATTTGGATAAGGCTTTGACACTCGCGCTCGAACATATGAGTGTGAAATCAGCCGCCACCTTTATATCCGAGCTATTGGGCATCAAACGCAAGCAGGTCTACAGCCGTGCGCTTGAATTAGCCAAAGAGTAAGCCGTATGCGCCGGTCCCGACAACAAGCTGAAAAACGCGGCAGGCAGGCAGAAATGCTAGCAGCCCTTTTTCTGCGCCTGAAAGGGTATCGTATTATAGAGCATCGCTTCAGAAGCAACCGCGGGGAAATTGATATTATCGCCAAAAGGCGCAATGTGACGGCCTTTGTTGAAGTCAAAGCTCGCAAAAGCGTTGAAGATGCGCTCTATTCCTTAAGTTTCAACCAGCGCCGCCGCATAGAAGCTGCCGCTGAAGACTGGATGAAACACACAGACTTTTCGGCTGGATCACTGAGGTTTGATATAATCGCGGTTGCACCAAAAGCCATTCCATCCCATATCACAGACGCTTGGCGTATCGGCGAATAAGATATTTCTAAAGATTTCTAAGGAAAAACAATATGGTAACCCAGTCCCTTAAGGTCGCGTTTCAAATGGACCCAATGGAAACCGTCAATATCCACGGGGATAGTACCTTTGTTTTGATGCTCGAAGCACAGGCCCGTGGGTACGAGCTGTGGCATTATGATGTAATGGATATGAGCTACCGACACGGCACTGTGGTCGCGCTAGCCCGGCGCGTAACCGTAGAGCGCAACAGCGAAAAACATTTCGATTTTGGTGAAGAACATATCATCAACCTGCGTGACATGGATGTTGTGTGGATGCGCCAAGACCCACCGTTCGATATGGCCTATATTACCGCGACACACCTTTTGGAACTTATCGAAGACGAAACGCTGGTGCTGAACAGGCCAGAAGAAGTCCGCAATGCACCCGAGAAGCTTTTTGTCACCAAATTTAGAGACTTAATGCCCGCAACCCTGATCACGCGCCGCGAAGACGAAGTCCGTGCGTTCCGGGCGGAATACGGCGACATTATTGTCAAACCGTTGTATGGCAATGGCGGCACCGGCGTTTTCCACTTAAAACAGGATGACAGCAACCTTGGCAGCCTGATGGAAATGTTCCTGGAATCGAGCCGGGAACCCGTTATGGTCCAAGAGTTTTTACCAGAAGTCGTCCAGGGCGACAAAAGGATCATTCTGGTGGACGGCGAAGCTGTAGGTGCCATTAACCGGGTGCCTGCTGATGGCGAGATCCGTTCCAACCTGGTTGCTGGTGGCACGGCAGAGCGCTCGGGATTAACAGAACGCGAACGGGAAATTTGCGAGCGCCTCAAGCCTGAACTCAAGAAACGTGGGCTTTTGTTTGTTGGTATCGATGTAATCGGCGATTGGCTTACCGAGATTAACGTGACGTCACCAACTGGCCTGCAAGCCATTAATAAGTTTGACGACGTTTCCCTTGAAGCAACTATCTGGGATGCGATCAAGTCAAAGCTTTAAAGCATCACTTTAAAAGTAAAAAATAAAGAGGCTGGTCTAGCCAGCCTCTTTTCATACAGGTTTCATTGGATTTCAGTTTAAAAACCGCAGACTCCAAGCTTGCTGCAAAGCTCGTCAAGTTGATCGAGGTCCGTGTAGTTGATCACTACTTTCCCGGCTTCGCCCTCATGATCAATAACAACCTTCATCCCAACCGCTGCAGACAGGTCTTTTTCCAGAGCAACCGTATCAGCGTCTTTTTTGCGCGAAGAAGCCCCGCCCGGACGCGGCTGACGCTTCTTTTTGCCTTTGCTTTCATTCGCGAGCGCCTCAGTTTGGCGAACGCTAAGGCCTTCTTTTATAACCAGATTTGCAAGGTCAACGGGATTGCCACTGCCAATAAGGGCGCGCGCATGCCCCATTGAAAGCGTGCCAGCACCTATCATATTCTGTACCTTTTCAGGCAACGTTAGAAGCCGCAGCAAATTGGTAATATGGCTGCGGCTTTTACCAACAATCTCACCAACAGCTTCCTGAGTATGGCCAAACTCTTCCATCAGTCGCTTGAAGGCTGTCGCTTCTTCAATGGCGGAAAGATTCTGGCGCTGGATGTTTTCAATTATCGCGATCTCAAGAACTTCAGTATCATTGAGTTCATGCACAACAACCGGCACTTCATGAATGCCGGCGCGCTGCGATGCACGCCAACGGCGTTCCCCCGCTACGATCTGAAATTTTTCCAGCCCCAGTTCACGTACCAAGATCGGCTGCAATAGCCCTTTCTGTTTAATCGAGGACGCCAACTCATCCAGCGACGCCTCATCGAAATGCACACGCGGCTGTGCAGCGTTACGCTCAAGAAACTCAATAGGCAAACGTCTACGACGGGACGGCGCGCTATCGTTTGCGCTTTCCTGCGCTACATCATTTTCAAAGACCGGCCTGTCGTCACCCAACAGAGCTGAAAGTCCCCTACCCAGGCCTTTACGCGCAGCTTTTGCCATACTATCCATACCTTATAACTTATTGTTTTATTTACCTATGCAGCGATTTGATCGGCACGGCCCAAGACTTCCCGCGCGAGCTGTATATAAGCCCGACTGCCGGTGCAGCGATGATCATACAAAAGCGCAGGCTTGCCAAAACTTGGTGCCTCCGACACCCGAACGTTCCGAGGAATAACCGTTGTGTAAACCTTATCCCCCAGATAGTCCCGCACGTCCTGCGCCACTTGCTCAGACAGGTTGTTGCGCTTATCGAACATCGTGAGCACTACACCGTTAATATCAAGCGTCGGGTTAAGGCTTGTGCGCACCTGTTCGATCGTCTTGAGGAGAAGACTAAGGCCTTCAAGCGCAAAAAATTCGCACTGCAGTGGAACAAGAACCGAATCTGATGCAACAAGCGCATTGATCGTAAGAAGCGACAAAGACGGCGGGCAATCAATCAGGATATAATCATACAGATCACGCGCCCCGGTTTTTTCAATTGCCTGCTGAAGGCGAAAGTTGCGCTGGGGCAACTCTGCAAGCTCCAAATCGGCACCCGACAGATCGACCGTTGACGGAACAATATCAAGCCCTGGGATTTCGGTATCATGCAGTGCATCAACAAGTGGCGCGGCACCCAAGACAACATCATAAGACGTTATCTCACGCGCTCCACGATCAATACCCAAACCCGTACTTGCGTTGCCTTGTGGATCAAGGTCCAACACCAAAACACGCTTTTTAACCGCAGCCATTGCAGTCGCAAGATTGATGGCCGTCGTTGTTTTGCCAACGCCGCCCTTCTGGTTTGCTACTGCGATGATTTTTGCGCCAGTTCCAGAACCAGACCGCATAACACCACTCCCCCGGTTAGGCTCACAAAAAGCCTATACTTTCATACAGTTACTTCTTTTTGATGTCGCAGAGCCTTAAGATCACCCCACTTGGATCTGAATGGCTATCAAAGCGACTTACCGTCATACTCCAACAAGCCTGCGCTTCGGTCAATTCCTCTTCTGCAGTTTCTCCCTTAAGAAGCCACATTTCTGGCGTTCTGACACCGTCCAAGGCAAGAAAAGGCGTTGCCCAATCAAGTAGTTGCCCGACCCGGGCGCACGCCCGAGAGGTTATGATATTCACCTGAAAAGGTTTAATTTCTTCAATCCGAGCATTATGAATCTGTGCCTTCACTGATGTTTCACGTGAAACCTGGCGCATGAAAATACATTTTCGACCATTTGATTCGACCATGTGCGCAGTGCCACCCCCCATAACACCCAACACCAAACCAGGAAAGCCCGCACCTGACCCGATATCAAGTATCGTCGGCTTTTTTTCACCAAAAATATTTTGAAGTAATGGGACAAGCTGGGCCGAATCCAGGAAATGGCGCCGCCAAACATCATCCAGTGTTGCATTGGAAACCAAATTTTTGGCTTTTTGCCACTTGATCAACAACTCTCCGTATATTTGAAGCTTATCCAATGTTTCACGTGAAACACCGAAGTCACGTATCAGATCATCAGCCAGATCGTCAAAAGAATAGTCCATACAGAAAATTACCGCCTAGGCAGCCTTCTTGTTTTTGATGTGCCCCAGCAAAAGCGTTAAGGCCGCAGGGGTTACACCGCCAATCCGGGCAGCCGCACCAAGCGTTGATGGTCGAGCGGCCTTAAATTTTTCACGCATTTCGTTAGACAACCCCGGAATGCAGTCAAAGTCAATTTCATCTGTGATAACAAGGGCTTCGTCCTTGCGAAAGGCCTCCACATCCTTGCGCTGACGGTCAAGGTATCCCTGATACATGGCATCAATTTCAAGCTGCTTGGCAATCTTGGCGTCGACCCAAGTTAGTTCTTCCGGCCATATTTCCCTGAGGCGTGCGAAGTCTATTGTATTGAAACCAAGCAATGTAAAGGCAGAGCGGCGAACACCGTCTTGCTTGATCTTGAGGCCGTGTGCGGTGGCCTCATTGGGAGTGAGCGACAATTCTGACAAGCGAGTCCGGCCTTGCTCCAATGCTGAATGCTTGGCGCTATATGCTGCCTCCCGGACAGGGCGGATCAATCCAGCCCGCTCACCCTGACGGGTCAGCCGTTGGTCAGCATTGTCTGCCCGTAACAACAGGCGATATTCTGCCCGGCTGGTGAACATTCGGTATGGCTCCCGCGTGCCTTGCGTAACCAAATCATCAAGCATCACGCCTATATACGCGTCGGCCCGGTCAAGGATAAATTTCTCTTCCCCCCTTACTGCCAGGGCGGCATTCGCGCCCGCCATCAGGCCCTGGGCACCAGCTTCTTCGTATCCTGTCGTGCCATTAATCTGACCCGCCAGATACAAACCATCAGCCCGACGGGTCTCTAGTGTAACCTTTAGCTCCCGCGGGTCGATAAAGTCATACTCAATGGCATAACCCGGCTGCAAGATAACTGCCTTTTCAAGACCTGGGATCGAGGCAATCATATCCACCTGAACATCTTCAGGCAAACTTGTCGAAATGCCATTTGGGTAAACCGTATGGTCGTCAAGTCCTTCAGGCTCAAGGAAAATCTGGTGACTATCCTTATCAGCGAAGCGCACCACCTTGTCTTCAATCGACGGGCAGTATCGCGGGCCATTACTATCGATTTGACCAGAGTACATCGGTGCCCGGTGGATATTGTCCCGGATAATCTGATGCGTTTTTTCTGTTGTTCGGGTCAGGTAACAACTGATCTGCGGGACTGTAATTTTTTGGGTCAGAAACGACAGTGGCACTGGTTCATCATCGCTTGGTTGCTCTACACACTGCGCCCAATCAATCGTGCGCCCGTCTAGACGTGCCGGTGTGCCGGTTTTTAGCCTTCCAAGCTCAAAACCCAAACTCATGAAGGTTTCCGAAAGTCCGTTAGCCGGCGCTTCGCCTACACGACCTGCCGCCACTTGTTTTTCGCCGATATGGATCAAACCACGCAGGAATGTGCCTGTAGTAACAACCACCGAACCCGCAGAAATCTCTGTCCCATCAGCTAGAATGACACCGGAAATACGCGGCTTCTTGCCCGTACTGTTACTGATCAAGTCCTCAACAGCCCCAGCTTTTAATGTGAGATTATCATATTCAGCGAGAAGCTTTTGCACTGCTTCACGGTAAAGTTTTCGGTCAGATTGCGAGCGTGGTCCCTGTACTGCCGGGCCCTTTTTCCGATTTAACAAGCGGTGCTGAATGCCTGCAGCATCCGCCGCAAGCCCCATCAAGCCGTCAAGCGCATCGATTTCTCGTACCAAATGCCCTTTGCCCAAACCCCCAATCGCCGGATTGCAGGACATGGTGCCAACTGTTTCAAGCTTATGAGTAACAAGGCAGGTGTTAGCGCCGACGCGTGCGGCAGCGGCAGCAGCTTCACAGCCCGCATGCCCCCCTCCAACAACAATTACATCAAACGATAGCATTCAACCTGCACCAACAATTACCCAAGCTCACTAAAATCCAGTAATTCACCGAGGTTTAGTAAAAATTTTGGCGCGGCACCCAAGGTGCAGCGCCGGTTTCCGCATGATATACAGGCCAAAAGCCTTTAAGTCAAAGTGAAGCCGCCACGGGCAATAAATTCGATGTTTCACATGAAACATCATTTCCCGATGCAAAAGTCCCCAAAGACTATATCGAGCATGTCCTCAACACCAACTCTACCCGTGATGCGCCCCAGCGCCCGGGCAGCCATGCGAACATCTTCCGCGGCCAATACAGCATCAAATCCAGCGTTTTCTTCAAACCTACCAAGGTGGTCAACGCATTCTTCAAGTGCCGCCCTGTGCCTGACCCGCGTCAGCGATGGTGACTCGCGGGGTGCCATCGCTTCCTGAACAAGCACTGTTAAACGTTCGAAAAGTCTACCGAGTCCCTGCTCAGCTTTAACTGATACAGTTACACAGCCCGCTATTCCATTTGGCACGTCTTTATGTTTCACGTGAAACATCTCCGTACGATCTGTCTGCGTTATCACTAATAACGTGTGATCATCCAGCAGTTCTTTGCTTGCCTCTGGCATCACTGGCCAGGCGTCGGCTCGCACCAATAACAACTTTAAATCAGCGTCACCGGCCTTTAAAAGTGCCCGTCGGATACCTTCTTTTTCAACCGCGCCCTCGCCCTTCCTTAGGCCCGCAGTATCAATAAGGCGCACCGGAAACCCAGCCAAATCAAGCGAAACCTCGATCACATCGCGGGTGGTCCCGGCCTCGTCCGACACGATTGCCACATCAGACTTTGCAAGCGCATTCAGAAGCGTTGATTTACCTGCGTTTGGCTCCCCCAAAATAACGATTCTGAAGCCCTCTCGAATAGCCTCACCGCGCCGCCCATCCACAAGATATTGTGTTAATTTTTCTCTTAACACCAAAATATCCGGTAAAACAGCACCTGCTACACCTTCTGGCAAGTCTTCGTCCGGAAAGTCTATATCGGCTTCCAGGTGCGCCAGATGCCGCACCAATTTGGCACGCCATCCCTCGTATAAATCCTTCAGTCCACCGTCTAGCTGGGATAAGGCCTGCTCGCGCTGCGCCGCTGTTTGCGCATGGATCAAATCATTAAGGCCTTCGGCTTCTGTGAGGTCTAGCTTACCGTGCTCGAATGCGCGACGAGAAAACTCCCCCGGCTCCGCGAGCCGCAGGCCATCTATCGCTGCAAGCGCCTCCACGACACCAGCAATCACCGAGCGTCCACCGTGCAGATGCAGCTCAACCACATCCTCCCCCGTAAAACTTGCTGGGTTTCCAAACGAAAGTACCAGCGATTTGTCCAGCCGTAATCCAGACGCCGGGTCTTTTAGCTCCCGCAGAACTGCCGTGCGTGACGGCGGAACCGGCTTACCCGACAAAATCGTCAAAGCATCAAAAGCCCTGGCACCAGAAATCCGCACCACGGCAACACCAGCCATGCCAGCACCGCTTGCAAGCGCAAAAATTGTATCACTATTGCCTGCCATATTGGTCCATCATAATTGTCTTGCAGCAGCGCCCGCAGCGCACTAGCAAGAAGGCTAACTTTATTCAAACCCATCTTTACTCTGGGGCCAGCTATGTCGCAACTGTCGATGCATACGCCGATCATTGATATTACCATCACCGAGCTTGAAGGTCAGATCATCGCCCTTGATTGGGGCTGGTCACCGTTCCAGGAAAAATCGTCCTTACTAATAGAAGCGAAGCGTCAGCTCGACTTATATTTTGACGGTGATCTCACTGAATTTGACCTGCCTATCACGCCGATGGGAACCAAGCATCAGGAAAAAGTTTGGCGCGCAATGATGGAAATTCCTTACGGCGAAACCACAAGCTACGGCGAAATGGCTAAAAATATAGGCTCGGCCTCACAGGCTGTTGGCACCGCCTGTGGGCGCAACCCCATTCCCATCCTTGTCCCGTGCCACCGGGTTCTTGGCGCGGGTGGTAAGCTTGGTGGATATTCTGGTGATGGTGGCCTTTATACCAAACGCGCACTTCTTGTTCTGGAAGGGGCGCTTAGTGTTGAAGAGGGTATTGTCCTTGAACAATCAGGGGCGCTCGACAAATAATCCCTGCTTTTCGGCTAACCAAATCAAGTCCCCCGTGAGGTAAAATAAAAACTTGGAGGTAAAATAAAAACTTGGGGATAAAATAAAAACTTGCTGGGGAAACAACTATCCAGCGACTAAATCATTCAGCTCGCCAAGGGGCGGCAACTCGCCAGAGAGCTTTGGATCACGAGAGAGCTTTGGATCACGAGAGAGCTTCAGACCAAACAGGAAAAGGTTTCCCTAACGATCAGATATACTCAGAGGCAAATAATCGCCGAGTGTGTTTCGTTCCATCCCATTACCCCAACCTTCACCGTGATCGCTCGTATTTTGAGCTACATGCTTGTCGCTGATCTTATGGGGCGGGAACGCCAAAAGCTGCAAAATCTTTCCTGGCCGCAGATGCCAACTTGCCCAACTGAGCGGAGAATCGCCGCCCGCGTCCCGAATTTCTTTATCAGCCCCGTGTTTCAGCATCAATTCAACAATAGCCGCATCTGCAAAGGCCGCGGCTCTATGAAGTGGCGTTTCACCTTTCGTGCGTACATCGCGCATAAAAGCAGAAGTTTCCACCCCCGCTATAGTTTTGGCATTTGGGTCTGCACCATGCTCTAATAACAAGCGAACAGTGTAGATATAATGCGGTCTATTTGCTTTACAGAGCGCTGCATGAAGTGCTGTTTCGGCTGTGTCTGGCAGCGTATGATTAACATCTGCGCCTTCAGTAATCAAAAAATCACATACCTTCCAATGCCCAAAAAACGCGGCACTGTTAAGCTGTAGATTAATATCTAGATCATCAAGTGATGCGCCAGCGGCAGTTACCGCTCGAAGCGCTGCTACATCATCATAATAGATAAACCACACAAGTGGGCTGATAGATGCCCCGACAATCTGTTCTTGCCAGTTCGAGAGCTTCAATAATTCAAAAACAAGGTCTGTCCGTCCCCTGCTGATACAGTTTAAAATCTCATCTACTGACATAAGAAACCTCCTATCAAACTATCAAAGACCTCAAGCAACTTTCATAAATTGGCTACCCTCTATTTTTCGTATCAAGTATGCCATGAAATATTGCCAATACTTTCACACTTTCGAAGAATGGTAGTTTTCGCTGAGCATCTCAAAGGCTAATCTGGCGTTAATCGGGCACCACACCAAACAGTGATTGCTCATGGGCAAATAGCTTTTCATCCTGCTGACAGAAAATAATTTTCCTTTTCAGAATTCCATAAAAACCAGATCCCCATAAAAACCAGATCCCCATAAAAAAAGGGCTCGACAATGCGAGCCCTCTCTAAAAATATTTAACCAGATCAGTTGTTCATCTGGGCGAAAAAATCTTCGTTGTTTTTGGCATCCTTGAGCTTTGAAAGCAAAAACTCCATCGCGTCGACCGTGCCCATCGGCGTAAGGATACGGCGTAATACCCACATTTTCGAAAGCGTTGCCGGATCGACAAGCAACTCTTCTTTGCGTGTACCAGACTTAAGAATATCAATAGCCGGGAATACGCGCTTGTCTGCAACTTTACGGTCGAGGATAATTTCGCTGTTACCCGTGCCTTTGAATTCCTCAAAGATTACTTCGTCCATACGGCTGCCGGTTTCAATCAAGGCTGTCGCAACAATCGAGAGTGAACCGCCTTCTTCGATATTACGTGCAGCACCAAAGAAACGCTTCGGGCGCTGCAGAGCGTTCGCATCCACACCGCCTGTTAGCACCTTACCAGAAGATGGAACCACCGTATTATAAGCACGGGCCAAACGGGTAATACTATCAAGAAGGATTACAACATCCTTGCCGTGTTCCACGAGGCGTTTGGCTTTTTCTATCACCATTTCGGAAACCTGCACGTGACGGGACGCAGGTTCATCAAACGTACTTGAAACAACCTCACCCGCAACAGAACGCTGCATGTCGGTTACTTCTTCAGGGCGTTCATCGATCAACAGCACAATCACATAACATTCAGGGTGATTAGCGGTGATTGATTTGGCAATATTCTGCAAGAGAACGGTTTTACCTGTCCTGGGCGGTGCAACGATCAAAGCACGCTGGCCTTTACCAATTGGTGCCACCAGATCAATCACGCGCGGTGATTTATCTTTCACCGTTGGATTATCAGGGTCGAGCTTCAGTTTTTCGTCCGGATATAACGGCGTCAGGTTATCAAAATGCACCTTGTGGCGAGTTTTATCAGGTTCTTCAAAATTGATTTGGTCAACTTTCAAGAGCGCAAAATACCGTTCACCATCTTTAGGTGCCCGGATTTGGCCATCAACCGTATCGCCAGTCCTGAGACCAAATCGGCGAATTTGGGACGGGCTGACATAAATATCGTCAGGACCAGGCAGATAGTTGGATTCTGGGCTGCGCAGGAAACCAAAACCATCAGACAAGGTCTCGATAACCCCCTTGCCCATGATTTTAATATCGTCTTCTGCCAACTGCTTCAAAATGGCAAACATCATATCCTGCTTGCGCATGCTGTTTGCGTTTTCAACACCAACTTCTTCGGCAAAAGCCAAAAGGTCTGCTGGGGATTTGTCCTTTAGTTCCTGTAAATGCATGGGTGCATCCGTTTATTTTTATAATGCTGTGGAAGGAGTGAGGCTAATGCTCGGCTTGGGGCTTACTCTGGAATTGAAGTGCCAATATTGGTGAACGATACAATCGGCAAAATGGGGGCATAGTCTAGATGGAGCGTCCGCGCAAGTGCTGCGAATGCAAGAAGGGTATCACGCCTCCTCTAACTGTCAAGATTTTTGAATGTATTGCAAAACTTTGTCTGTTGCATAAACGCTGCCTAAAAGGGGCGCACAATCACCAAGATGATCACAGCTATAATCACCAAGGCTGGCACCTCGTTTATTTTCCGGTAGAATTTCTCACTGCGTTTGCGCTCACCACGAGCGAATTCCTTACGCCATTTTGAAAAAGCGCCATGCAAGCCTGAAAAGAGAAAAACGATGAGAAGTTTGGCGTGCAACCATCCACCCGCATCAAGCCCTATATTCAAAACCAACAAAATCCCCAAAATCCAGGCAAGCGTGATCGCAGGGTTGATGATGATATACATCAGCTTCTGTTCACGCTCGATCCATTTGGTATCTTCGTCACAGCCAACTTCATATTGACTGTGATAGGCAAAATAACGCGGCATCATAAACATGCCCGCCATCCAGAAGATCACAAACATGATGTGAAACGCTTTTACCCACAGGTATGCTTCGCCTAAAAAGCCTTCCATCATCTGTTCCCTTAATTCTTATCTAGCGGCTGAAATTTTTAATTGTCTCTGACAAGAGAGCCACATGCTCGGGCGGTGTTTCAGGTACAAAACCATGGCCAAGGTTGAAAATATGTGCGCCGCCCTTGAGGCCTTCGAGGATACGAGTTGCCTCATCCACCATGGGCTGACCACCCGAAACCACCAAATGCGGATCCAAGTTGCCCTGTACACAGACTTTCGGTTGCACATGTTCCGCCGCCCAAGCCAGAGGAACGCCGGTATCAAGCGAAACGCCGTCCACGCCAGTCTCATCCACATAACGCGGCAGAAGCGCACCAGCAAGCCTTGGAAAGCCTATAATGGGCGTTTCAGAGTGTTTTGCCCGCACCTTTTCCACAATGGCACGTGTTGGCTCTATCACCCAGCGCTCAAACATGGTTTCGGGCAGTGCAGCCGACCAGCTATCGAAAATCTGCACAACATCGGCACCCGCCTTGATTTGCGCGCATAGATATTCAGCGGTGCTATCGACAAGCATTTCAAGGATTTTGCCAAATAACTCCGGATTGCCGTAACCAAGCTGTCGCGTATCCGCATGATCTTTGCTGCCTTGTCCTGCCACCATATAGGTGGCCACAGTCCAGGGCGCACCCGCAAAACCAAGCAAGGTCACTTCTTCTGGAAGCTCACTGCGCAAACGGCGGACTGTTTCATAAACATTGCCGACCTTATCATGGAAGCCTGAAAGCGATAGCTTACTGAAAGCCTCTTCATTTGCTACAGGCTCAAGCTTGGGGCCAAAGCCCTGTTCGAACCAAACCTTTTGGCCAAGCCCGTCTGGTACAACAAGAATATCGGCAAATAATATGGCACCATCCATGCCGTACCGCCGGATCGGCTGCAGGGTTACTTCTGTGGCCTTATCCGGGTTATAACAGAAATCCATAAAGGATGGAGCTGTTGCTCTTACCGCGCGGTATTCAGGCAGGTATCGCCCGGCCTGACGCATAAACCAGAAAGGGACCCGATCACCTGGATTACCCTTGAGAGTCTCTAACAATAATTTTGCCATAGGATACAGCCCTGTCCTTTTTACGCTCTGACCCGGTTATCAAGCATACAAACAAAATAAATAATATAATTAAATAAAGGTATTGTAGCTTTAGTGGATCCCTGTGAATCCTGGGGAAAACTATTTATCCACAAGTTTGTTCACACACAAGGTAACTGCGACATTTTTTACGGTGTAAATGTGTATAAAACTTTAGATTAGCCACTAATTCCGTGAAAACATATATTGTGTTGTTCCTGTGGATAACGGGGAAAACTATGGTTACTGCGGATCGACAAAAGATGGTTATCCCGGTTTTTACAGGCAAGGGATAAGATTCAAAAACTTTGGGATCATGTCTTCACAAAATGTGGTCAAGTAGCCTAGGTTGGTTGTTAACAGCTTTGCTAACAAGTTATCCACAAGCTGTTCCCATGATTCCTCCACGCTTGTTTTGAGGTAAAACCATGTCAACTGATTCGACGGCTGAAAGTACTAAATTTCACCTGCATCTTGTCTCTGATTCAACAGGCGAGACATTGGAGGCTATTATATCTGCGGCGCTTGTACAGTTTGAAGGTGTGAATGTGCATAAGCATTATTGGCCGCTTGTGCGGTCTGCGATGCAGATGAACCGGCTGATGGAAGATATAGCCGAAGAACCTGGGCTGGTTTTGTATACCCTTGTGAACCGGGAAATCCGCGAAGCCTTGGAAAAAGCCTGTATGGAAGCAAATTTGCCGGTCTTATCGATCCTTGATCCGGTGATTAACTTGCTTGGTTCCTATTTTGGCCAGAAAGCCTCTCATAAACCTGGTCATCAACATACGATGGACGCCCATTATTTCCAGCGCATTGATGCGCTGCATTTCACGATGGCGCATGATGATGGCCAATTGGTGGAAGATGCGAATGATGCTGATATTGTTCTTGTAGGTGTTTCACGGTCATCAAAAACACCAACTAGTATTTATCTGGCAAACAAAGGGTATAAAACACTGAATGTGCCGTTTGTACCCAATTGCCCCATGCCGGAGGAACTTGATAATCTTGAGAATAAGTTTGTACTTGGACTGACAACCAGTGCTGAACGGCTGGTCCAGATACGCACAAACCGGCTTCGGTCTATTAATGAAAATGAAGAAGCAGATTATACAGACCATGATCAAATTCAGGGCGAGATCAAGGAATGCCGCCGCTATTGTACGCAGCGTGGCTGGCAGACCATTGATGTGACGCGGCGGTCGATTGAGGAATCTGCGGCGGCGATTTTGCACCGCTATTATTCATGGCTCGACAAACAACCGGAGCCGCTGAAGAAAAAGCACAGATCACAGCCAGAAGATCTGAAATAAGAGTGTGTCAGTAAGCCAATTAAACAGTAAGTCAATTAGTCTGACCAGAAGGAATATATGACCAGAAGGAATATATGAGCAGAGTGATTTTGGCGTCCGGCAGCAAAACTCGGGCAAAAATGCTTAAAAACGCAGGGCTTGAGTTTGGAGTGCATTCGGCACCAGTAGATGAGAATACTTTGAAGTTCGCGATGATCGCCGACAACGTACCTGCGCGCGATATTGCTGATGCACTGGCGGAGCTTAAAGCGCGCGCGGTTTCTTATTTGCACCCTGAAGCCTTGATTATAGGGGCTGACCAGCTTTTGGTGAAAGACGGCAAAATTTTCTCGAAGGCTCAGGACCGCGCGGCGGCAAAAGACACACTAAGAGCCTTATCCGGCGAAAAACACGAATTGATCTCGGCTGCGGTGATTTATAAAAATGGTCGACCAGTCTGGCGCACGCTTGACACAGCAAAGCTTACCGTACGGCCATTGTCAGACGATTTCATCAAAGGCTATCTTGATGCGCTTGGAGATAACGCCTTTTGGTCGGTTGGTTGCTACCAGCTTGAAGGTTTGGGTGCGCAACTTTTCACTAAAGTGGAAGGTGATTATTTCACGGTACTTGGCCTCCCGCTTTTTGCCTTGTTGGATTTTTTTCGCCGTGAGGGGTTAATACCGTTATGAGTGATATAGCTTATAAACAAGCCGCAGTAATAGGTTATCCAATTGCTCAGTCCCTATCGCCGTTGATGCATAAACACTGGATGCAGCAGGTGGGGATCGAAGGTGATTACCGTACTGAAGAAGTTGTACCGCGAGATCTGGGCACTTTTGTCGAAAAAGCGAAACATCTTGGTCTTGCTGGGTTTAATGTAACCGTGCCCCACAAAACCGACATCATCGGGTATCTGGACAAGGTCGCCCCGCTCGCGCGTCAGATGGGCGCGGTCAATACGGTCAAAATCGCGGAAGATGGCAGCACATTGGGCTTTAATACAGATGGTATCGGTTTGGTCATGCATCTAAAAAATACAGTGCCAGATTATCCGCATGATCGGCCTGCTTTGATTTTGGGTGCGGGCGGGGCGGCGCGGGCGGCAGCGCTGGGTTTGCTTACAGAGAATATCCCGCTGGTGATGATTTCGAACAGAACGCGCGAAAAGGCCGAAGCCATCGCCCGCGATATTGGCCGGGGACGCATGACCGTGGTTGATTGGGATAACCGGGAAGATGCCGTTGCCGCAGCAGGCCTGATTGTTAATACAACGCTTCTTGGCATGACCGGCCAGCGTGCTTTGGAGGTTGATTTGTCGTCAGCCGCCAAAGATACGGTTGTTTACGATATCGTCTATAAACCACTGGAAACCGAATTGCTCAGGCAGGCAACAGGGCTTGGGCTTCGAACGGTAGACGGGCTTGGTATGCTTGTGCATCAGGGGGCCGCAGCCTTTAAAATCTGGTTCGGTGAAGAGGTTGGTTTTGACGCTGAATTGCGCAAAAAGCTGGGGGTAGCTCTCTGATGCTTATTGTTGGACTAACAGGATCCATTGGCATGGGTAAATCAGAAACCGCCAAAATGTTTGTTGTGGCAGGTGTTCCGGTTTTTGATGCGGATGCTGCGGTGCACCGCATGCAGGCAAAAGGCGGCAAAGCGCTGCCTGCGATCGACGCTGCTTTTCCTGGTGTGATTAAAGACGGAGTGCTTGACCGGGGTGCACTTGGCAAGAATGTTTTTGCGGATGCTGCGGCCAAAAAGAGGTTAGAGGCGATTATGCATCCGATGGTCGCCGAGGAACGCATTGGTTTTTTTGAGGCTGCTGAAAAAACAAAAGCCCCTTTTGTTGTTCTTGATATACCCCTTTTATTTGAAACGTCTGGTGACAAGGCTTGTCATAAGGTGGTGGTGGTCTCTGCCCCTGCTGACGTGCAGCGCGCTCGGGTACTTGAAAGGCCAGGCATGAACCCGGAGAAGTTTGAACAAATTCTTGCGAAACAGGTGCCCGATGCTGACAAGCGCGCCAAGGCAGATTATATCATTGAAACCAATAAAGGGCTTGATTATGCCCGCGCCCAAGTGGCTGAAATAATAAAAGACCTGAAGGAATATTCCCAAAATGCGTGAGCTGATTTTCGATACCGAGACCACAGGCTTTGACCCCATGTCTGGGGACCGTTTGATCGAGATCGGCCTTGTTGAAATGGTTGATCGGTCGCTTACGGGCAATCATTATCATGTTTATGTGAATCCCGAACGCGACGTACCGGAAAGCGCGGTAAAAATTCATGGCCTGACAACCGAATTCCTTTCGGACAAACAGGTTTTCTCTGAGGTGATGGATGAGTTCCTTGAGTATATAGGCGACGATAGTGTCCTGGTGGCGCACAACGCCGAGTTTGATATGAAATTTATTAACTGGGAGTTGGAAAATGCGGGGCGGCCGATTGTCCACAAAAAGCGTTTCATCGACACGTTGGCGATCGCACGTACCAAGTTTCCTGGCTCGCCCAACAGCCTGGACGCACTCTGCAAGCGCTTTATGATCAATAACGCCCACCGGACATTGCACGGTGCCCTTTTGGATGCGGAAATCCTTGCTGAAGTTTATATTGAGCTTTTGGGTGGCCGTCAGGGCGGCATGGACCTGACGGTTCAGAAGTCTATTGCTACAGCGATAGTGAAAAAAAAGCGGGAACCAAGAAGCTTTCCAGTGAGCGAAAACGAACTAGCCGCCCACACCGAATTTATCAAACAACTCAAAAACCCAATCTGGAACCAGTGAATTAATTCTTATGAGCAAAACTGAAGCGTTCGCGGATTTTTTCACTTTTGTGTTGTTTTAAAAAAGAGCCTAACTCTGCGACTACAGCCTTTTCTTTAGTATAGGCGAGGGGTGTAAGTTGCCTTTTTCAAACATTTGAGGGGGTCTGCTGACTCAACACCACAATATCCTGATGATAAAACATCATAAAACAATCAAGCCCTTCGGCTGAAAGGCTTGATTGTTTGGAGGCAATTTCCACTAGTCGATGCTGTTGAAGAAGCGACCGTATGGCACGCCGAGTGCGCAACCAACTTCTTTGCCCTGATCGCAGTCATACAGGCTGAAGGTGGTGATATCGGCGCGGCCGACCAGGTATTTTTTATGTACATAGCCCATGGCGCGCTCGCCTGGGAGTGCTCTGGCGCGGCTGTCGGCACTGGCGTCCCGGTTGTCACCCATCATGAAATAATGGTCTGCGGGCACTTTGAACAAACGCGTTTCATCGGCACCATAATTGTCGCTGCGCTCGTAGATGCGGTGTTTCACGCCGCCGGGCAGCGTTTCTTCATATTCTTTGCCGCGAATATTGGCACCGCGGTAACTTGTGTAATTCACATCCCGGATAAATTTGCGAGGCACAATCGTACCATTGATATAGAGGCGGCCGTCATGCATCTGGATGGTATCGCCCGGCAGGCCGATAACCCGTTTGATGAAATCCGTGTCCCCCTTGTAGGGAAGTGTGAACACAACAACATCGCCGCGTTCGGGCGCGTCTTCCAAAAAGCGACCTTCAGAGATTAAATCGGGGTCGAAATGGAAACTGTAGCGGTTAATACCGTACGCAAGCTTGGAAACAAAAATTCGGTCACCGACCTCCAGCGTGGGTTCCATGCTGCCGGAAGGGATATGAAAAGCACCCCAGGCAAAAGTGGTGAACAGCACGTAAAATACAGCGATTACCGCGAAATCTTTGACAATTGTTAGCCAGCTACTTTTGGGTGAAGAAACCGTTGTTTCTGAATCTTCCACTTTTTTTGCTACGGCTTCTTTGTCAGCCATTTGCTCTGCTGTCTTGTCGGTCATTATCCGCCCTTTTTCCGTGCGCCCGTCATTTTTTTCCGGTGCAATTTTTCTGCGAGTTTAGTGTCGCGCTCTTTATTTGCAATGGCTGATTATAGCTGCCAACCATGAAAAACATGTGATGGCACATGCTGTTTCCAGCCAAGTCTGTATGCTTATTAGACAATTGGCTTTGTAAAAACTTACATATTTTATTGCGGAACGCCCTTGCGAGCAGTGCTTTTGGACCCTATATAGGCCCTGAAAGCGGCAGTTTCTCCGGATGTTATGGGGTGCCTGCCAATACAAGCATGCAATATAAACGAAGCCCAGGAGGCTGCGGATGGATGCTCTACGGAGGTCCTGCGGGCAGTCGGCTGCAACGGGATGAGGTAAAATAATGGGTAAAGTAATTGGTATCGATTTGGGTACGACAAACTCTTGCGTATCTATCATGGACGGATCAAAACCAAAGGTAGTTGAAAACTCAGAGGGCGCACGCACGACGCCGTCTATCGTTGGTTTCGCAGATGAAGGCGAGCGCCTTGTAGGCCAACCGGCGAAGCGTCAGGCAGTAACAAATCCAGGCGATACGCTGTTTGCGATCAAGCGCCTGATTGGCCGCACCTTCGATGATCCAACCACTAAAAAAGACAGCGAAATGGTTCCCTACGATATTGTCAAATCAGACAATGGCGACGCGTGGGTGGAAGCCAAGGGCGAGAAATATTCACCGAGCCAGATATCTGCGATGATCCTTCAGAAAATGAAGGAAACAGCAGAGAGCTACTTAGGTGAAGGTGTTGACCAGGCGGTCATTACCGTACCGGCATACTTCAACGACGCTCAGCGTCAGGCAACGAAAGATGCCGGCAAGATCGCGGGCCTTGAAGTGCTGCGTATCATCAACGAGCCAACGGCGGCTGCGCTTGCTTATGGCCTTGAAAAAGAAGATGGCCACACAATCGCAGTGTTCGACCTTGGCGGTGGTACGTTCGATGTGTCGATCCTTGAAATTGGCGACGGTGTCTTCGAAGTGAAGTCCACCAACGGTGACACTTTCCTCGGCGGTGAAGATTTTGACATGCGTCTGGTGGATTATTTTGCCGACGAGTTCAAAAAAGAAAACACGATTGATCTTCGCAAGGATAAAATGGCGCTGCAGCGTCTGAAGGAAGCTGCAGAGAAAGCCAAGATCGAGCTTTCTTCTGCACAGCAGACGGACGTGAACCTTCCGTTTATCACTGCGGACGCATCTGGCCCGAAGCACTTTCAGGTAAAACTGACGCGCGCCAAGCTTGAAAGCCTGGTGGCCGATCTGGTTGAGCGCACGCTTGCACCGTGTAAGAAAGCACTGAAGGACGCAGGCCTTTCTGCCAGCGAGATCGACGATGTTGTTCTCGTGGGTGGCCAGACCCGCATGCCGAAGATTCAGGAAGTTGTTCAGGAATTCTTCGGTCGCGAGCCACACAAGGGTGTGAACCCTGATGAAGTGGTTGCGATGGGTGCAGCGATCCAGGCGGGCGTATTGCAGGGCGACGTGAAAGACGTTCTCTTGCTTGATGTAACCCCTCTTTCTCTTGGCATCGAAACGCTCGGCGGTGTGTTCACACGCCTGATCGAGCGCAATACAACGATTCCAACAAAGAAAGGCCAGGTTTTCTCAACGGCAGAAGATAACCAGGGCGCTGTAACGATCCGGGTTTTCCAGGGTGAACGTGAGATGGCTGCAGACAATAAGCTTCTTGGCCAGTTCGACCTGGTTGGTATTCCGCCAGCCCCGCGCGGTGTGCCGCAAATTGAAGTCGCGTTCGATATTGATGCCAACGGCATTGTGAATGTGTCTGCTAAAGACAAAGGCACAGGCAAAGAACAGCAAATCCGCATTCAGGCATCAGGTGGTCTCTCAGACGACGATATTGAAGCAATGGTGAAAGACGCAGAAGCAAACGCTGACACGGATAAAGCACGTAAAGAGCTGGTCGAAGCGAAGAATCAGGGCGAAGCGCTTGTTCACTCAGCAGAGAAGAACATCGAAGAGCACGGCGACAAAGTAAGTGAAGATGACAAAAAAGCCATCGAAACTGCGATCACTGACCTGAAGACGGCGCTTGAAGGTGAAGATGTGGCTGATATCACAGCCAAATCTGAGGCTGTAACCCAAGCGTCTATGAAACTTGGTGAGCAGATATATAAAGCTCAGCAGGCTGAAGCCGAGGCTGCGGGTAACGAAACCGAAGTCGAGCAGGCTGATGCTGCCGCGAAAGCAGCCGAAGACGGCGACGATGTTGTGGACGTTGACTTCGAAGAAGTTGACGAAAACGACAAAAAATAATGTGGCTGCCTAGCACCATGTGATTAGCGCGCCGCCTCTGGGGTTTCCTTGGGGCGGCGTTCACATATCACAGTGGTGCGATAAGGCTCTTTTAAAATGCTCAAGGAGCGGAGTAGCCGCGAATGTCCAAGCAAGATTATTACGAACTGTTAGGCGTTGAAAAAGGCGTTGATGAAGGAACGCTCAAAAAAGCGTTCCGCAAAGCGGCGATGAAATATCATCCAGACCGCAACCCAGGTGATGCCGGAGCCGAGAAAAAATTCAAGGAAATGGGCGAAGCCTATGATGTCTTGAAAGACCCAGAAAAACGTGCCGCTTACGATCGGTATGGTCATGCAGCCTTTGAAGGTGGCATGGGCGGTGCTGGTGGCGGCCAAGGTGCTGGTGGCTTTGATTTCTCGGATGTATTTGAAGAATTCTTCGGTGATTTTATGGGCGGCGGTGGCCGCAGGCAGCGCGGTGGTGGCCACTCTGGCCGTGGCAGCGACATGCGCTTCAATATGGAAATCACGCTTGAGGAAGCGTTTGCTGGTAAAACCGACCAAATTACGGTGCCGACGTCTGTTGCCTGTAACCCTTGTGGTGGTTCGGGCGCGGAACCAGGCAGTAAGCCTGAGGTCTGCGACACTTGTGGCGGCCACGGTAAAGTGCGTGCCAGCCAGGGCTTTTTCATGGTCGAGCGCGCCTGTCCCAAGTGTCACGGCACCGGAAGTGTTATCAAGAACCCCTGTAAAACATGTCGCGGTGTTGGCAAGGTAAATAAGGAAAAAACCCTGCAGGTTAAGGTCCCGCAGGGTGTTGAAGAAGGCACCCGCATTCGTCTTTCTGGCGAAGGGGAAGCCGGTGTGCGCGGTGGCTCGCCGGGCGATCTGTATATTTTCTTGTCTATCAAGCCGCATCCTTTATTCAAACGGGACGGCGACATGCTTTATTGTCAGGTGCCGATCCCGATGACAACCGCGACACTTGGTGGTCAGATCGAGGTGCCAACCATCGAAGGCAAGCGCGCGCGTATCAAGATCCCGGATGGCACCCAGTCGGGCCGTCAGTTCCGTCTGCGCGGTAAAGGCATGCCCGAACTGAATGGTGGTTTTGTCGGTGATATGATTATCGAAACCAGTGTCGAAACACCTGTAAACCTTACCAAACGGCAGCGCGAACTTCTTGAAGAGTTTGCTGCCGAAGGCGGCGATAAAATCAGCCCACGCTCGGAAGGCTTTTTCTCGAAGGTAAAAGACCTGTGGGAAGACCTGACGGATTAAGGTTTGTTGCGATAAAAATATAAAAAGCCGCCTGATTTCGGGCGGCTTTTTATTGTGGTAGATCGCGAGCAAGGCGGAAGTCCCAACTGTGACATTACCCGTGTGCATGGGCTGGTCCCTAACCAATATGGTCTGGGCTGTAGCTGCAGCAGCCCTCTTTGCCGCACAAGCCCTTCTGATCAAACGCCATCTCATACTTCCCAACAGCAAAAGCTTTTGGGATCGTAACTTTATGGAGTGGGGTTTTGTTCACCCGGTTTGGCAGGTCGATGTGGCGACCCGCCATGAAACTGCCTGCGGGCATCACCACCTCCTCCGGGCAGTTGCTGCAGGCTTTAAATGCTGCGCCTGTTTTTTAGGCACCACTGTGTTGTCCGCTGTCACGAGTGTTAAAAGCAGGCGGTAGGAAAATAGAGGTGGTACATAGTGCTCCCTTAATGGCACACAATAAACCTTCGGCAAGGGGGTGGCTGTCAACTTAAATAGCGTGCGAGTATATAAACAAGCTCGTCGATCAGCGCTTGCGCTTTATCTTCGTCTTCTTCTTCGATGGCAACATCGACCATCACGGAAAGCACGGTCGTGGTTGTGCGCATCACAGCTTCTTCGCGTTCCGGCGGGATTTGAAGGCCTGAAACTTCGAAGGTGCGGGCAATTACTTTACTGAGGCTGTCGTTGGTGGTGGTGGGCGTGACCTCTACAAAGCTATGTTTACGGTTGGCCCAGCGGGTTAGGGGGCGAAACGTCGGGTGCGCGCGGGCCGCCTGCCAAAAGCTTTGCAGTAAAGAGCGGTTGATTTCTTCGAAACCGAGGCTTTGGTCAACCGCATTCTGCGCGGCTTCGACATATTTCTGAACCTCGCAGTAGGCGATACGATAAAGTTGTTCGAGGATATCATTTTTATCTTCGAAATATTGATATATCGAGCCTACAGGTACATCTGCCGCGCGTGCGATCGCCGTGGTCGTTATTTTTTCGGTGCTTGTGGTTTTCAGTAGATTGTCGGTCGCCGCTAAAATAGCCTCAATGCGTGCTTTCGCTCGCGCTTGCTTGGGTGTTTTTTTTGTCCGTACCTGTGCAGTAACCATCAAAATCCAACGTTTTTAACCGCAACCTTCTCCTGCCACGTGCCACAGGCATTAGGGTAACGCAACAGACAATAAAGTGAAACACTTTCACATTTTCTTGACCCAAAACATACTTTCAGGCACAAGATAAGCAGGAATTAATGGATGTCATTGTTGCGGCTTAAAGGTTCTGTGGGGGGCTGTTGCTGCGGCTTTGCCTGTTTGGGCCTGTTAGGGGAAGTAAATGAATCAACTGTTTGGAATTGTGGCTGTCGCGGCGACATTTATGGCAACGACTATCGTGCATGCTGGCGGTAACGTTATCAATATTGACGCGGCGGGTGATGTGCAGGAAACCCTGCAGGAGGCGCTTATCCTGGCAGAGCCTGGGTCAACGATCCTTTTGCCGGAGGGAACGTTTGCCTTTACAGGGGCACTTTCTCTGGATGTACCGAACATCACGCTTAAGGGCGCGGGCATGGATAAAACCATATTGTCTTTCAAGGGCCAGACAACGGGTTCTGAGGGCCTGTTGATCACATCGGACAATGTTTGGATTGAGGGACTTGCCGTCGAGGACACCCCTGGCGATGGTATTAAAGCCAAAGGTGTTGATACCATCTCTTTCGTGAATACGCGTGTGGAATGGACGCGCGGCCCGAATGAAGGTAACGGCGCGTACGGCCTGTATCCTGTAGAATCAAAGCATGTGCTGATCGATGGTGCTGTGGTCAAAGGTGCGTCCGACGCGGGCATTTATGTTGGCCAGAGCCAGCAGATTATTGTCAGGAACAGCCTTGCTGAACTGAATGTGGCGGGCATTGAGATTGAAAACAGCTATTATGCAGACGTTTATAATAATGTGGCCACGCACAATACCGGCGGCATCCTGATCTTCGATTTGCCAAATCTGCCTCAAAAAGGCGGCCACTCGATCCGGGTGTATGGCAATAAATCAATCGATAATGATGTGCCGAATTTCGCGCCGCCGGGCAATATCGTCGGCACTGTTCCAAGGGGCACAGGCATGATTGTGATGGCCAACCATGATGTTGAAGTGTTCAATAACGAGTTTGGTGGCAATGCATCAGCCAATATGCTCGTGGTTGCGTACCCGCGCGATTACAATGATCCTGGCTTCAACCCGCTGCCGCAGAATATTTATCTGCATGACAACGTTTATGGCCGTGGTGGCTGGGATCCTGACAAGCTGGTAAAGCAAGAGATCGCGCCGCGCACCGGCGTGCCGATCCCCGACATTGTCTGGGACGGTGCCGTTGACGGCATCTGGGCGGCATTCTTTGGCCCCGATGATGATAAAGCTATTTATATTCAGGAAAAAGAAGGCACGACATTTGCCAATCTTGACTTTGTCTATGACATGATTGTGCCGTGGGACGCATCAATTGAAACTGACATTACACAACATGCGGGCAGCATCGAAACACGCGGTCCGGTTAACCTGCCGCAGGATAGTGCCGGCAAGAAATCAGCATCCAAATAGGGGAGGGTTGTTGTGCGTTTCCTGCTTGTAGTATCTTTTGGGCTTCTGGTTTTTGTGGCTGACATTGCTGTTGCTGCGGAGCCAGTGAATGACACAGCGCTGATGCAGCGCCGCCCAGCCAAAATGATTTCGGCTTATAATCTATTTGCCGACCCAAGGGCACAGGCTCCGAACAAAGGTGTGCATCCGTTTGATCTGCAACAGCCTTTGTTTACCGATTATGCGCACAAATACCGCTTTGTGTATCTGCCTGAGGGCAGGAAAGCAGCTTACGATGATACAGAGGTTTTTGCCTTCCCTGTCGGAACAGTTTTGGTGAAAACCTTCGCTTACCCTGCGGACTTCAGGAAACCGGAAGAAAATATCCGCCTGATCGAAACCCGCCTGCTGATCCACCAGGAAAAAGGCTGGAATGCCTGGGCCTATATCTGGAACGAAGAGCAAACTGACGCTATTCTCAAGGTTGCAGGCAAGGCGTTTCCTGTGTCCTGGATTGATAAGGCAGGCGAAAGGCGCACAATCCAATATGTGGTGCCTAACAAAAATCAATGCAAAGGCTGCCACACCTTCAAAAAGGAGTTTTCGCCCATTGGCCCGAAGGCGCGCAACCTGAATAAAGACTTCACCTATAAATCCGGGACTGAAAACCAGTTAAGCTATTGGAACCATGCGGGTTTACTTGAGGCGGCCCCTGTGCCGGCAGAAGCACCATCCGTTCCCGCACTGGATGATATGAGCGCCTCGGTCACAGACCGCGCGCGCGCCTACCTTGATATCAATTGTGCTCACTGCCACCGCCTTGAAGGGCCTGCTTCTACCTCGGGTTTGTTCCTTACCTACGGTGAAAACAGTCCGGCGGCATGGGGCTATAAAAAGCGCCCGGTCGCGGCGGGTCGTGGTTCGGGTGGCTTTGATTATGACATCGCGCCCGGCGACCCTGACACCTCGATATTAATCTACCGAATGGATAGCACCGATCCGGGTATCATGATGCCAGAACTGGGCCGTACCACCATACATAAGGAAGGCGTGATGCTGCTGAGCGAGTGGATAAAAAGCATCAGGTAAAGACAATCAGAAATAGACTAAAAGCCAGTAGCTTACTGTTGATGCAATCAAGGTTACCAGTGCGGCACTTCTGGTTTGGCAAAAATAAAATGGGCGCGTGGGTTTGAGCCTAACAACCTCGGGTATTTTGCGTACAGACCTTACCAAACACTTCTGAACTTGTCTGAGGCGGCAGAAATTATTGAGAAGCCGGGGAAACCCGGCCTTTTCTTTTGGGCGTACACCGTGTTAGGCAGAATGCGGGGCTATTTTGGTTAAAGGTTTGATCATGACAGATGAGCTAAAGCTCGGGGTTGTGGGCTGTTTGGGTCGTATGGGGCAGGCGATTGTCGCTGCGATTAATGCTGCTGAGGGAGCTGCCTTTATTGCAGGCTCTGAAGTGGCGACACACCCCAAAGTGGGTGCGCGGATGCCGGGCACCAAGGTGATTGTATCCGATAGTGCCAAATCGGTTTTCGAGGCTGCAGATGTCGTGATTGATTTCACGCCGCCGGGCAATAGCTCGGTGCATGCCGCGCTTGCCGCTGAAACAGGGGCGTCTTTGGTGGTAGGCACCACTGGCTTTAGCGAGGATGATGACGCGGCGCTCAATTTCGCGGCTGAGGATACAGTGATTATCCAGGCAGGCAATTATTCGCTGGGTGTTAATCTGTTGATGGCGCTTGTCAAACAGACGGCGGCCAAGCTTGGCACAGACTGGGATATTGAAGTCGTTGAAATGCATCACCGGCACAAAGTGGACGCACCTTCCGGCACGGCGGTTATGCTCGGCGAGGCGGCGGCGGGTGGCCGCGGCAAACCACTTGCGGATTTGCGTGCGAACGTTCGGGACGGTATCACTGGCGAGCGTGAAACAGGATCGATTGGCTTTTCAGCACTAAGGGGCGGTTCGGTGATCGGTGAACATGATGTGATTTTTGCTTCGGGTAGCGAGCGCATCACCCTGTCGCACAAAGCTGAAAACCGTACGTTGTTCGCAGACGGCGCTGTGCGCGCGGCCCTGTGGGCTGCAGGCCAGAAGCCGGGCCGCTATTCGATGAAAGACGTGCTAGGCATTGAGTAAACCAGATTAAATAAGCCAGGTTGAATAGACCAGACTGGCTGTCAGGGGCTTGCCAACCGTGAGGGATATATAGCCGCTTGCGGCTTGAGGGGGAAAAATGGAAGACGCACTTTTAACGCTCTGGGCCGGGCTTCCGGTATTTTTGATTCATTCGGGGCTCAGTCTTGTGATCCTGATAATCGGTGTATTTATCTATATGCGCATCACAGCTCATAATGAGATTGAGCTGATCCGGGAAGGTAATGTCGCAGCGGCTGTATCGCTGTCAGGGGCTGTGCTGGGTCTTGCGCTGCCGCTTGCCTTTTCGTTGAGTGTGCCAGCGATTTCCCTGTGGGATATTGTACTCTGGGGTTTTGTCGCGCTCATATTGCAGCTTGCAGCATACAGGTTGGTTGATCTTTTTCTTAAGGATCTGTCGGCGCGTATCGAAAGCGGAGAAATCGGTGCTGCTATCGCGCTGCTCAGTTTCAAGCTCGCCACAGCCTTCATTAATGCAGCCGCAATCAGCGGCTAGGCTTGGGTGGAGGGCTAGGCCATATGTTTCGCAAGCTTGAACTGTTAGCTTATCTTGTTGTTATCGCCTTTTTCATCGTACGCTATGCAAATGTGGATGTAGACACAGACCGGCGTGGAGCGTCGCCCGGGCCAGGTCTTCCAATCCGCTCTGCGCCGTATGATCCTTCGATATTTCTGCCCGACGGTGCTGCCTTGCCAAGGGACGGAAACAAGCCCGTGCTCGTGGAGCTTGATCCGCATGCCCATAACGGGGTTGGCACCGCCTTTGCGGTGGACGGCAATGGCACATTTGTCACTGCGCGCCATGTGATTGATGGCTGTGCGCGTGTTTATCTGGTGCATGGCCGCGGGCTGGAGCCTGTTGTTTCTGTTGTTTCAGAGCGCAACCGGGATTTCGCCGTTATCAAAGCCGCGGAACAGAATGAATTTCATCTGACGCTTTCCGAGGAAGCCCTGAGCCGTGGTACAGAGGGCTTTATGATGGGGTATCCGCAAGGTGACCCCGCCGACGTTCGTGCCACCGTGATTGGCCGCACCGAGATGCGTTCGTCTGGGCGCTATAGGATGCGCGAGCCGGTGATCACCTGGGTCGAGCGTGAGCGCAGGCCCAGTTTCGCGGGTTCGCTGGGCGGTATATCCGGCGGGCCGGTATTCGACGGTGATGGCAATGTGGTTGGCACAGTGGTTGCAGGTGCGCCGCGCCGAGGCCGGGTTTATACCACGCATCCGCAGGTGTTTGACGATACCGGGTTGATGGACGCCAGCCGAATTGGCCGCACTCCAACGCTTGATGATGGCATTACGGCGCGCAATTATCACCGTATTGGCAAGGCATTCCGCGCATCTGGTGCTATCAAGCAGATTTACTGTAAAGTCAGTTAGCCATGCTGCTGGTTTGCCGTTGAATCTTTCATTGCTAATTCAGTTGATGGGAAGTGGTTGCTGGTTGCGCCAGCAGTGCAGCGCCGCCGCCAAGGCTTTGTGCAGGTCCTTTCTTTCGTGCGCCGACAGGAACTGGCCCAGCGTTACGTGCTGATGATGCAAAGACAGCTCAAGCCTGTTGCCATAATGCTTGTCGCTTTTGAGTTTTAGCGAAACCCAATAGGGCTCGAACGACCAGCTTTCCCGCGTGCCGTTTGCCGAAATACGCTCAACGATCAGGCTGTTGTCAGAAAGCTGCACAATTTCGTGCGCCCGTGCGCTGCGGTAATTAAGGTAAAAGGCGAACCAGAGAGCCAGAATATCCGCGCCTAAAAATATGGTCACCGGCCATGCCCCCACCGCGATAAACCTGAGGCCCGCAAGCGTGCAAATCGCAATCAGGCCAAGAAGCAATTTAGAAAAATGAGCAGGCTTCAGGGACCGATGCGGATAAAGAATTGCACCGAAAGTATGGCTTGGCTGATTTACCGTGTCCGCTTCCGACATAGGCTAATCATAGCAGATTATATAAAAAACGGAATTCTGCGTGAAGTTACAATCTTGCACATGGAATTGTACCTGATTTTTCAGCCAACCCGTTCACCTTTCAGCAGTTTGGGTAATTCGCCCACGGTGCCGCGAGCGTGTGACATAAAGAAATTTTTGAGAGGCGGTATTTCATTCACGGCTGCCATGCCCAAGTCGCGCGCGATTTTGATCGGTTCGATATCGTTTGAAAACAGCCGATTAAACAGGTCAGTAATTGCATAGATGCTGGCGTTGTCGGTAGTGCGCCACTGGGCGTAATTCTCAAGTACCGAAAGAGAACCGATATCAAGCCCAACCTTTCGGGCTTCAACCAGCACCTCGATCATCGCCGCTACATCTTTGAGGCCCAGATTAAGCCCCTGCCCCGAGATCGGGTGGATGCCATGCGCTGCATCTCCGAGTAGCGCCAAGCGGTTGGTCACATAAGTCTCTGCATACTGGAGCGTAAGCGGATACGCCCAGCGCCCGCCGATGGCACGCACGTCGCCGAGGAAGTCGCCGATGCGCCGTTGCAGTTCTGCGTCAAAAGCCCGGTCTGAAAGGCCCATGATAGTGTCCACCAGGTGGCTTTTTTCTGTCCAGACAATGCTGCTGCGATTGCCCGTCAGCGGCAGTACCGCAAATGGCCCTGAGGGCAGGAAGCGTTCGTGCGCGATGGCACAGTGGCTCAGTTCATGCTCAATCGAGCAAACAATACCATGTTGTTTATAGTCGATATTGGTAACCGGAATGCCCGCGTGTTGGCGCACCAGGCTGCCGCGCCCATCAATGCCCAAAAGCAGCTTTGATACGATCACAGCACCGCTCGCGAGCGTGACAGTTGCTTCGCCAGCCGAACGCTCGATATTGCTGACGGTCTCGGGTGCAAGAAAGTGGATTCCGCCCATCTCCTTGAGGCGTTTAAACAAAGCAAGCTGGGTATGGCGATTTTCAACCATATGACCGAGCGGTCCGTCGCCCAAAATTTCACTGTCAAAATGCAGATGCAACAGGGACGGTCCGTCTGAAACCCGGATTTCAAGCATTGGCTGCGCATAGGGTGCCATATGGTCCCAGATACCTAGTGCCTCGAACAGTTGGCAGGATGCAAAGGCCAGAGCGGATGATCGCCCATCATAGGCGGCGTCTGTCATGTCCCGCTGGGATGCTCGGTCGACAACTGCCACCTCAAAGCCATGTACGGCAAGGCCGATCGCGGCAGTAAGGCCCGCAAGCCCGCCGCCGATGATGGTGATATCTGCTGTGATGCTTTTCTCTGCCGCCATTTGTGCCGCTATCCTTGCCGCCGCGCTATTGTTGCTGCCACAGGTGTATGCCCAAGCGGCCCCTCTGTCCAGAGGCCATGCTGTCGCAGGCTTGGAATTTCACACAAGAAAGGCTTGTATAATCAGCTTCTTCCAAAGGCTATGACGGCATGTCGGCTCTCACTTTTTCGGCTTTGGCGCGTAATTAAAAAGGCCTGCATGCATAAGGGCGGAACAGCCTTATGCTCTTGTTGGATCGCGACCAAGGGTTCCATTGGTTTGCAGCGCTGTGTGATAAAAAACACCATCACACAATCGCCACTCTTGTCCTCAAGGGTAGAGAAAGACTATGTTAGAGGGAACAGGACGTGAACATGCCTTAGCCGGTGTTTTGGGGTTGGGGAGGGGAGCATGAAAGACGTGGCAGCACCAGTGCAGTCATCCGCAGCAGCAGAAAAAGCCGCCCCAAAGGCGCGCAAGAAGCCCGTAAAAGCCGCGAAGAAACCCGCAACCAAGGCTGTGAAGGTCAAAGCGGAGCGCGCACCCTTTTTGCCGCCTGCGTTTCTGACCTTCCTGAAGAATAGCGGCTGGCGTTTGTTTGGTACGTTGCTGATCGTGTCGGCGGTGGGTATGCTGCTCTCGTTTGTGAGTTATAACCCCGCAGACCCCACTATCAACAATCAGGCTTACACAGATGTCACTAACTGGCTTGGCAGCATCGGTGCCAATGTGGCCGATGTATTGATGCAGACGTTGGCGTTGGTGGCTTACCTTTTGGCATTGCCGGTTGCGGTATGGGGCATCAAGATTGTGAGACTTAAGTGGTTGCCCTTGTTCTGGCTTAACCTGGCAGCACTGCCGGGGGCGCTTATCTTGTTGGCGGTGGCCGCAAGCGTGGTGGCTCCTTCTGGTGAATTTTCCGTACAAATTGGTTACGGGGGTGCGCTGGGGCAGCGGCTTTATGCGCTTTTGAATGATATGTTTGCTGGGATTGTGATTGTACCTTACTGGGTTACGGGGGTGGTATTCCTTGTGCTGGGCCTGCCTGCTTACGCTTTTTCGCTTGGTATGAACCGGGAAGAATGGGCTGCGGTTGGCCGGGCAATTACCTGGTTTGCTGCCAAGGTTTATGCGGGCATACGCTGGGTCTTGCGGATGGTTGGTACCGGGTTTTTGGCCGTCTTTGGGCTTTTTACAAAGAAAGAACGCGCACTAGACGATGATATCGAGCGTATCGAGCCAAGCGCTGCGCCGCGCAAGCGCACCGCCAAAAAGAAAGAAGCGACCGCCCCAGTTATAGTACCAGCAGAGAAGCGTGTGAAAGCACAGGCCAAACCCAAGCGCGGCAGACGTGAAGTACAGGAAGCGCAGCGTGCACTCGATTTTGGCGATACGGGTGATTTTCGCCTTCCGCCGCTAGAACTTCTGGCGCCGTCACCGCCAGCCGAAAAAGTTAGCCGTATGGGCGCTGAAGCCCTGGAACAGAATGCGCGCATGCTTGAAAGTGTGCTGGAAGATTTTGGCGTGCAGGGCGAAATCCATGATGTGCGCCCAGGCCCTGTTGTTACCCTGTATGAACTTGAGCCCGCGCGCGGTGTTAAATCATCCCGCGTGATCGGGCTTGCTGACGATATCGCGCGTTCAATGAGTGCTATTTCCGCCCGTGTGGCGGTGGTATCCGGGCGCAACGCGATTGGTATCGAGCTGCCAAACAATGACCGTCAGACCGTGTTCCTGCGCGAATTATTGGCGTCGCGGGATTATGAAGCAACGAAGGCGCGGCTTCCTGTGGTGCTTGGTAAGGATATTGGCGGTGCTCCGGTGGTGACGGATTTGGCGTCGATGCCGCACCTGTTGATGGCGGGCACGACGGGTTCGGGCAAATCGGTTGGTATCAATACGCTCATTATGTCGCTTCTCTATCGCCACAGTCCCGAGACGCTGAGGTTCATCATGGTGGATCCGAAGATGCTTGAGCTGTCGGTTTACGATGGTATCCCGCACTTGCTGACACCAGTGGTGACTGAACCCAAGAAAGCGGTGGTTGCGCTGAAGTGGGCGGTCCGGGAGATGGAAGATCGCTATAGGAATATGTCGAAGCTGGGAGTTAGGAACCTGGCGGCCTTTAACAAACGTATTGTTGAAGCCAAGGCAAACGGTGAGATCCTGACACGCGAGGTGCAAACCGGCTTTGACAAAGAGACCGGCCAGCCGATCATGGAAACGCAGGAGTTTGAATTTGACCCGCTGCCATTCATTGTGATTGTGATCGACGAGATGGCTGACCTGATGTTGGTTGCGGGCAAGGACGTGGAAGCCACGGTACAGCGCCTCGCCCAGATGGCGCGGGCGGCGGGTATCCATTTGGTGATGGCAACACAGCGGCCTTCTGTTGATGTAATCACCGGCACGATCAAAGCCAACTTCCCGACGCGCATCAGTTTTCAGGTGACCAGCAAGATCGACAGCCGCACCATTCTTGGTGAGCAGGGGGCGGAACAGTTGCTGGGTATGGGCGATATGCTGTTTATGGCGGGCGGCGGGCGGATCACCCGCGTGCACGGCGCTTTTGTATCTGACGAAGAAGTAGAAGATATTGTCGGCCACCTCAAAAAACAGGGCGCGCCAGATTATCTTGAGGAAGTTACTGAAGAACCTGAAGAGGGCTTTGACAGCCCGTTCATCCCAGGTCCAGCTCAGTCAGATGAAGATAAGGCCAACAGCCTTTATGATCAGGCGGTGGCAATTGTTATTCGTGACAAGCGCGCCAGTACCAGTTATGTGCAGCGGCGCCTCAAGATTGGTTACAACAAGGCCGCAACCCTGATCGAAGAGATGGAAGAGCAGGGTGTGATCTCGGCACCAAACCATAAGGGCCAACGCGAAGTTCTGGTGCCGAACAGAGAAGAAGAATTCTAGGAATAAGAATTCTGGACCGGGAAGAAAAACTCAGGGCTGGGAAGAAGAATTTTACGTGGTGGATTGCGCCCCATACTAATGACACAATATGTCCCAAAAATGGACAGATGAACGACACACGCCCAAAAGGGTGGTTTGAGGATAAACAATGCGGAAACCCTATCGCTTCAGCTTTTTGGCCGCGTTTCTTATGGCACAGCCGGTGACACAGTTTGCGGCGCAGGCGACCATGCAGGATACAGCGCAGCCGCAGCTACCACCCCTTGAGGAGCAGGTGGTTGAAGAAAGTAAAAGTCTTAAGGCTTTGAAGCTGGTTCAAGGCTATATGAGCGACGTTAAAAGCCTTAAGGGCAGCTTTACCCAGCGTGCGCCCGGCGGCGCGCTCTCCCGTGGCACGCTTTATATGGCGCGGCCAGGCAAGATCCGGTTTGATTATTCGGACGATATTCCTTTCCTGGTGGTCGCGGACGGCAAGACGATTAATTTTGTCGATTATGAAATTGGCCAGGTTCAGAAGTGGCCAGTGAAAGATACCCCCTTACTTGCTGTGATCGGGGAAGGCTTTGATCTGGCGAGCGTTAATGCCCATATCGAATTGGCACCAGAAGGTTTGGACGACCTGGTATCGCTCACCGCTAATGACCCAGACCGCCCGGAAATGGGTCAAATCAGCGTATTTTTTCAGCAGGCGCTTGACCCAGTGACCGGCGAAGCCGCGAGCTTAAATTTGATTGGCTGGCGGGTTCTGGACGCGCAAGGCCAAGTAACTGCCGTCGAGATTTACGACCAGGAAGTCAATGTGGACCTAGCCCCGACCCTCTGGACGTTTGAGGACCCACGCGGTATTGCCAAGCGTCGCCGCACGCGGCGCTAAGCCAGCAAGTCGTCAAAAGCATCTGAAAGGGTGCCATATTGAAACGAGAAACCCGAAGCGAGGGCTTTCTCTGACGAAAGGCGCTGGCCAGCCACAAACAGGTCCGCCATTTCCCCGAGTAAGACCTTCAGGAGCAGCGCCGGTGCCCAAAGGATCATTGGACGCCTGAGTTTTTTCGCGAGCAGTCGATTGAAGGCTTTTTGTGTGATGGCTTCTGGTGCTGCAGCGTTTACGGGGCCGCTTATGTCCTTATTTTCCAGGAAATGGTCAAACAGTCGGATCAGGTCGGTTTTATGTATCCACGGGAAATATTGCTCTCCCGAACCGAGCACTGCCCCCAGGCCCAAACGCACCGGACGCACGAGGCTTGGAAAAGCACCGCCGTCAGTGCCCAATACCACGCTGATACGCGGGGTCACCAGGCGGCAACCATGCTGCGTGACAGGTATAATGGCTTCTTCCCAGCGACGGCACAATTGAGACATGAAAACATCCTGTGGTGGTGTGTCTTCCGCGATCCATATGTCGCCGCACCGGCCATAATAGCCTGTTGCGGAGGCACTGATTACCGTATGCGGCTTGGTCTTCAATCGGTCGATCAGCCTGACTAATTCGTTGGTGGTGTCAAGGCGGCTGTTGCGTAACAGGCATCGGCGTTTTTTTGTCCAGGGTCGTGCAGCAATCGGGGCACCAGCCAAGTTTACCGCAGCATCGAACCTTTCTGAAGGGTCAATCTCAGCGAAATTGGTAACAAGGCGCACGTTTGCTCCCAGCCTCATTGCGGCCTGCGCCTTGTCGCGTACCAAGGCAGTAATCTTGTGTCCGCGCGTGAGCCAAAAACTGCAGAGCGCACTGCCAATAAAACCTGTCGCGCCGGTGATGAGTATATGCATGGGGGCACTTTATCACAGATAACAGGTCTATATTCCCAAAAGCGGACTCAGGCTCGGTTGATTGTCGTTTGCCGGATTGTATCAAAGCCGGCGGCGGGCTATATGAAACTATGATTTGTGTGAATGAGTGTTAAACCATGTCTGACATCGACAGCGATATTGAAGATTTATTTGAGGATTACCCGAGCCTCAGGTCTGTTGCGCCGTTTTTAGCGGTTGCCGAGAATGTGCATTGGTTCCGCACTCTTGGTGAACGGCCTTATGAAGAAACCAGAACAGCGGCGCGTGACTATGCGGATCTTCTTGGTTTCCCGGAAGCAGACCCGGTGTTCCTGCCTGAGTGGGAAGATGCTGCTGCTGCTGCCGAGAACCTTGAATATAACAGCCCTGCTTGGGAAGCTGAAGAGCAGCAGCGTGCGGTGCTGACTGCTGACATTCTTGATGTGATCGACGAAAACGTGCTTGAGATGGTGATGACTCATATTGTCACCTCCGTCACGCCTGGGATTGATGCGGCGGCACAGGAAGCGGCAGAGTACCTGAGGATAGACGACGAAGAATTTGTGCGCGCGGCGTCAGGCGCGGCGGTACAGGCTTGCTACCAGGCGGTGCTTGTGGGGCTCGTGAGCCCCGAAGACGAGCATCCGTTTGTGAAGCGTTTTGAGATTTTTGAAGCGGGCCACTGGCCGATCGCCATCATTGGCAACAGCTTTTTGATTTATTGATTTATTGGGCCTGTTGGGGCCGGAGAATTTCTATGCGGCTTATTACATGGAACATTAATTCAGTGCGTGCGCGGCTTGGCATCGTTGAGCAATTGATCAAAGAATATCAGCCGGATGTGTTGTGCCTTCAGGAAACCAAGGTGCAGGACCATATGTTCCCTGAAGGTTTTTTTGCTGATCTTGGTATGCCGCATCTGGCAATCCACGGCCAGAAAAGTCACCACGGGGTGGCGACAGCCTCGAAGCTTGAGTTTAGCGACAGCTTCAAGATTGATTGGTGTAAAAAGGGTGATGCGCGCCATATCGCCATCAAACTGAATGGTGGCCCGACCGTGCATAATTTCTATGTGCCCGCAGGTGGTGATGAACCCAACCCCGAAGTAAATGATAAGTTCGCGCACAAGCTTCAATTCCTTGAAGAAATGACAAGATGGTCGGCTGAGCTCAAGGATGACAGTATTTTGGTGGGCGACCTGAATATCGCACCCTATGAAGAAGATGTCTGGGATCACAGGAAGCTCTTGAAGGTGGTATCGCACACGCCTGTAGAGGTAGCTAAGATGAAGGGCCTTATCGAAGCTCATGACTGGCAGGACATCATGCGCGATTTTGTACCGAAATCAGAGAAGCTATATAGCTGGTGGTCTTACCGTGCTCGCGATTGGTCTGCGGCTGACAAGGGCCGCAGGCTCGACCATGTGTGGACCAGCCCGTCGCTCAAAGGCAAGGCGATCAAAATGGAAGTGCTGCGCGATGCCCGCGGTTGGGAAAAGCCCTCAGACCACGCGCCAGTGATGGTGGATTTTGAGCTATAGTTGATATGAGAGGATACAGACTTGACCTTCGGACTCTTTAGGGATTTCGAGAACATATTAAATAGATCACCTTGATTGATATTTTGCAATTTTGGCTTGAATGAGTATTAGATTGAAGTTGGTGTTACTCAAGCCTAACTTTGAGAGAATAATATGACTAAAAGCCAAGAAGAAACTAAGTTGTTATCTGAAAGACAACCAGAGCTAATCATTGCACTAGCTGGCCCAATAGGGACAGACTTCGGCGAAGTCACAGATATTTTCTCAAATGAGCTAGGCAAAGTCGGGTATCAGGGCGAGCCAATTCGGATCAGCCAACTGATGAGAGACTTAGATAGTAGCATCCCTGATCCTGAATACGCTGATGATAGGTATTTGGAACTTATCAAGGCAGGAACTCGCTTTCGGGAAGAAAGTAAAGACGCCAGCGTTTTGGCTTTGTTAAGCTCAATGAAGATACAATACATAAGAAAAAACATAACATCTTCGACAAAGTCCCCAGCAAAAGCTACTGCATATATAATTCGATCTTTAAAACATCCCGACGAAGTTCAGGCCTTAAGGATGATCTATGGGCAAGCATTCTTTTTAGTGGGTGTGACTACATCAAGAACTTTTAGAAAAGACAAATTGAGCAGTGATATTCGGAAGTCTCATCATGGCGTAACGGATTTCGATTATGGCTCAAAAGCGGAAAAATTAATTGAGATTGATGAAGAAGAAAGAGGGAGCAAAAAAGGGCAAAGATTGAGAGATACTTTTGCTCTTTCAGATGTTTTTGTAAGTGGTGATCGTAAAGATAAAGCACAACGTGATATTAAGAGATTTATTAAGCTTCTATTTGGCGAACCTTATATTTCGCCCAAAAAAGATGAAAATGCGTTATTTTTAAGTCACGCAATTGCTTTGCGATCTAGTGATCTCTCTCGACAAGTTGGTGCCGTTATTACGAATACTGACGGTGATATTATTGCTTCTGGCTGCAACGAGGTGCCAAAATACAGCGGTGGTGCTTATTGGGAAGGAGATGATGAAGATGGACGAGATCATAAGCTGGGGGAAGATCCAAGTCACACAGCAAAAATAGAAATGTTAAGTGAAGTTTTTTCAAAGCTGAAAAGTGAAGGTTGGCTAGAAGAGACAAAAAAGAATCAGGAAATTGGAGAGTTAGTAAATCAAGCTCTGTATCAGGATGGAAAGTCGCTGATGAAAGGAGTGCGCCTTATGGACACTCTTGAATTTGGGCGTGTTGTACATGCAGAGATGCATGCAATTACTGATGCTGCTAAACGTGGGATTTCAGTTAGCGGAGCAACCCTTTATTGCACTACATTCCCCTGTCATATGTGTGCAAGGCATATAGTTTCAGCCGGAATTTCTCGAGTAGTTTTCATTGAACCATACCCCAAGAGCATGGCAGAATCCTTGTACAAAGATTCGATCTCGCTAGGAGAAAATGGTGTAGGAGAAAGAGTTCAATTTGAACCTTTCTCTGGGATTGCACCCAATAGGTATCAGGAACTTTTTATGATGCCTAAACGGAAGCACAAAGAAACAGGCAAAGCAATAAAGTGGGAGCCAAACAACGCTACTTTGAAGACAGAAGTATATCCGTGGAGGGCATTGAACTTTGAAACTCTTGTAAATAAACGACTAAAAGAAACATTGATTCCTAGAATCAAGAGGCATAGAATCTCGAATGAACCGTAACTTTTCTGGGGAGAATTTGATGGTTTCCGCTCAATGGATTGATGATCTTTTAGAATCCTCTGAAGTACGTTATCAAGCCTTGCCTGATTGGATTAAAGAAAACGACAATCTTTCGCAAGATGATGATTCCGATGAAAAAGAGGAATCCGAAGAGATTAAAGAATAAGAAGATCAGATATAAAAAACGCACCTACAAATAAAGGTAGGTGCGTTTTTTTAATTAGCGATGAGTACTATCACTCAAATCAAATTTTCTATGCCGCTAAGCCCTGCAAACTATAACCACCAGGCTCGGTAATCAATAGGCGGGCCATACCGGGTTCATGCTCGATTTTTTGGCGCAGGCGGTAGACGTGGGTCTCCAGCGTATGTGTGGTGACACCTGAATTATAGCCCCAAACTTCAGCGAGTAGCTCTTCGCGGCCCACTGCCTTGCCATTGGCGCGGTAAAGATACTTGAGGATAGCGGTTTCTTTTTCAGTGAGGCGCACCTTGCGGCCTGAGGCCTGTTCCTCAAGGATTTTCCCAGAAGGGCGGAACTGGTAAGGACCGATTTCAAACACCGCATCTTCGCTTTGTTCATATTGGCGGAAGTGGGCACGTACGCGGGCCAAAAGAACGGTAAAGCTGAAAGGTTTGGTCACATAATCATTGGCACCGGCATCAAGGCCCAGAACCGTGTCGGCGTCGGATGTATTACCCGTAAGCATCAGGATCGGCACGCTGATACCGTTTTTCCTGATGCGCTTGCATAATTCGCGGCCGTCCATATCAGGCAGGCCCACATCAAGGATCAGCATATCGGCCTGATTACCCGCAAGATATTCGAGCGCTTCGCCAGCGGTGCCTTTCTCAACGGTTGAAAACTCGTCGCAGAGCGCTAGCTGTTCTGCGAGGCTTTCTCGCAGGTCCACATCATCATCAACGAGGAGAAGTTTTCTAACGGCCATGCTACTATCCTTGTGCGAAAGCTAATTTTTCTTATTGCTTCAATCGGTCATTCTATTATGCGGCAATGTCGCCTATATAAGAAGTAGAAAGCGAAACGCATATAAACTGCTGATAACATTTGTTTGATCAGTGTAGTTCGCCCCTTGAAAAAGGGACTGGAAAAAATTTCCAGCGAAAAATTGTCTGCTGAAATTTTTAAAAACTCGTCTATATGATGAGGCATGAACGAAACCGACCAAGATTTGATCACCATACAGCGCGCTGCAGACGATTTGCGGCGAGGACTACCTGTCATTATTCATGACTTGGGTGATAATGAAACTGGCGAAGGCGAGGCTGCTCTTATTGTAATAGCGGCAGAGCACGCGGATACAGCGACACTGGGCCTTTTTGACCGCCTTACCCAAAATAGCTTTATTATGCTCACCAACAACCGCGCGCTTTCGTTGAAAGTAGCGGGTGAGGATTGGCCCGCGGTTCGCATTGAGCGGCCAGGCTGGATGTCGCCTGCAGATATTGTGGCGATAGCCGATCCGACGCTTGATCTGTCAAATCCGATGAAAGGTCCTTTTAGCCGTATATATCATCCGGCCACGGATATAGACCGTGCGGCGATTAAGTTGGCGAAACTTGCCCGCTTGCTGCCAGCGGTTGTGGCGGCAGAAGTGAAGGGTGACCCCATTGACCTTTGCATTGAACATGATCTTTCGCAGGCGGTAGTAACCGATGTTTTAAATGCGGATATCACCCAGGCCGCGACCTTGAAACAGGTGGCGTCCGCGCGCGTGCCGCTTGCAGGCGCTGAAAACACGACGCTGGTTTCATTTCGGCCCTTATCAGGCGGGGTGGAGCATATCGCGATTGTGATTGGCGATCCGCCGCGCCGCGAACCTGTATTGATGCGCATCCACAGCGAATGTTTCACAGGCGACCTTCTGGGTTCCCTGAAGTGCGATTGCGGCGAGCAACTCAGGGGCGCGATCAAAGCCATCGAAGAAGCTGGCGGCGGTGTTTTGCTTTACCTGGCGCAGGAGGGCCGTGGTATCGGACTTGTCTCCAAGCTCAAGGCTTACGCGCTGCAGGATCAGGGTTATGATACGGTTGACGCCAATACACGGCTTGGCTTTGATGTGGACGAACGCATTTTTGCCCCAGCGGCTGAAATGTTGAAGGCGCTTGGCTTCAATGCCGTACGACTGATGACGAATAACCCAAGTAAAGTCGAGGGACTCGCCACTTACGGCATTGAGGTCACCGAGCGTGTGGCGCACGCTTTCCCGACGAACCCGCATAATGAACAGTATCTGGCGGTTAAAAAAGAACGCACAGGGCACTTGCTTGACTGATGACGATGTGGCGCGTGATACCGGATGAAGATGACGTGCGCCGCGGGCGTGTGATTGGCCCGATGTTCGATGAACCCTGCGCGCTCGGCAAGAACGGGATGGTTGCAGCGGCAGAGGGCCAGGAAGGTGACGGCAAGACACCTGTCGGCACGTACCCGTTCAGGCGGATATTTTATCGACCCGACCGTGAGGAAATGCCTGTCAGCAGCCTGCGTACAACCCCGTCGTCACCAAGCCTCGGCTGGTGCGACGCACCCAACAGCTCTCACTATAACAAGCTGGTGCAACTGCCGCTTGGCGACAGCCACGAAATGCTGTGGCGTGATGACCATCTGTATGATCTGGTGCTTGTGATCGGGCACAATGATGCCCCCGTGGAGCCAAACCTTGGTAGCTGTATTTTTGTTCATGTAGCGCGCGAAGGCTTCACACCCACGTATGGCTGCGTGGCATTAGAAGTAGGCGCGCTGCGCCGCCTGCTGCGCCAGATCGAACCTGGCGATATGCTCAAAATCGGTTAGTTATAGCCCCGTTCGCCGAAAATGGCGGTGCCGACACGGATGTCGCTGGCCCCCATAGCCGCCGCAAGGGAAAAATCGCTGCTCATACCCATCGAGAGCTTTGTGAGCCCGTGGCGTTTGGCGAGCTTTTTCAAAAGTGCAAAATGCAGTGTTGGGTCGTCGCCTTTGGGCGGAATACACATCAGGCCAACGATATTGAGGCCCAGTTCATTTGAGGCGTCAACGAGCGCGGGCAAATCTTTGGGCATGCAACCGCCTTTTTGCGCCTCTTTGCCGGTATTCACTTGCAGATAAACGGGTAAATGGCGGCCCTGTTTGTCCATCTCGGTTGCGAGAACCTTAGCGAGCTTGATGCGGTCCACTGTCTGGATCACGTCAAACAGGGCAACGGCTTTTGCGGCCTTGTTGGTTTGTAGCCCGCCGATTAGATGCAGCGTCACACCGGCGTAAGCTGATTTTAGCTCACCCCAGCGCCCTTCTGCTTCCTGCAGCCTGTTTTCACCAAATACTCGGTGTCCGGCTTCAAGTGCGGCGATCACGCGCTCTTCGGGCTGTACCTTGGATACAGCGATTAAAGTGGGTTCCGCCTTTGGCACACCCGCGTGCGCGCACATGGCATCTATATCCGATTGTATTGCTTTGAGGTTTAGCTGAATTTGGCCTTTGAGCGTATCGGTCATAGCGCTTTCCACCGTGTTTCACTTTATCATAGGAATGTCATTTGCTGCGTCCCTGCTATGTGATACGCATTCATTATGGTCAAGTCACTAGTTCAAAAACGCTCTATAAGTGCTGCTCTCAGGATGGGCCGTGCGGCGGGGGTTGCCAACCTTATTTTTATGACTGACGAAAACCGGGTGCGGGACCCGGCGGAGGTTTGCATGTGCTTGCCGTCCGGCAGCATTATCATTGCGCGGGATTATAATCACCCTGACAGGACGGGCCTCGTGTATAGTCTGCGCCGTATCACACGGGCGCGGCAGCAGTTTCTTTTGGTGGCGGGCGACCCGGTCTTGGCGCGCCGTGTGGACGCCGACGGACTGCACCTGCCGGAATATATGTTGAATGACCCGCCAAATCTTGCGGCTTTTGGGCTGGTGAGTGCAGCGTGTCATAGTCACCGGGCGCTCATTAAAGCTGAGAAGCTGGGCGTCGATTTTGCTATGGTATCGCCTGTGTTCATGACCAACAGTCACCCTGATGTGAAAGCGATCGGTGTACACCGGCTTGCGCGGCTTGCGGCTATTTCCAAGGTGCCTTTGGTGGCGCTTGGCGGCATTAATGTCCGCAACGCCGCGCAGCTTAGGCCTGTGAATTTGATCGGCATAGCGGCGATCGGTGTTTTTGCTACGCTTTAAGTATCTTTATAAAGACAAAATACGGAAATGCGGCTGCCGATCAGAATTTAAGCTGGCCACCAAGAAAGATCATCTGCGAGTTTTCGCCGCCATCAGGGTCAACAACAACCCACTGATCGCCGTAATCATAATAGCGCACACCGCCTTTGAAGCCGATGCTGTCAGTAAGGCGGTAGCTGGCACCGAGTTCCACGGAAACGATGCTGCGCACATCGTTTTCAATGCCGAACAGGTCTGCACCTTCCTGATACTCGCTCATTGAAAGGCGTGCGGCCCAGCTTGTTGAGCGATAAGAGAAACCAACACCAAAGCCGGATGTTTCAGGCTGGAATATGCTGGTTTGGCGCGTCAGCGACGCATCAACACCAAAACCTGAATACCCAAGTGTTACACCGACGTTATATTCGCGGTTCGCGGTTGCCAGGTCGGCAAAATCGGATGTGGTTGGCAGGCCGTCGGCGCTGTAGCGGAAGCCGCTTTGCAGTGAAATTTCAAAACCGCGATCCTCGACGTTGTTTTTATCGCCGCCAAACGAAAGGTCGAGCCGACTGCTGCCACTTGATGTACTTGGGCCGTAAGCGCCTTTTAACTGGCCTGTCGGTGCAAGCAGTGACGTGAAGTTTGGGTTCTCTGTTAATTGCCCGGCGCGGTAATTTTGCAAATTACGCGAATCACTTAAGCGGAAAAAGCCATCGTCACCGGGCTTTCTGTCACGCAAACTGAGCTCAAGTTCCTTCAAAGCAGTGTCACGGTCGATTTTATTGTCGGTGAGCTGCTTCGCCATCTGCTCGGCGATAAAGGCATCTAGGCTCTTGAGGAATCCTGAGCTTTCAAAGCGCGTCTTGTCGTCGTTTGCCACCAAAGGGGCAGACAAACCTATAGCAACAAGTGCTGTAACACCAATTTTCCAAGCGCGTTTCATTTTATGCTCTAGCTCGCTATCAAAGCTAATTCACTACCATGGTACGGGTTCCTATCATGGAATGACAAGACAGTGGGGTAAAAATGAGGTGAGTTGTGTCTTCTGTGCCACGATTTGCCATTGTTTGAACGTATTTCTGACTAGTAACTGTCTGCGCGGATGGTTATAACCCGCAAGAAGCTTTTTTGATCGGGGCTTTGCGGGGGGCGACTCACGGTAAAAAAGAAAGCCCGGATCTGTACAAAACAAAACTATTCTACGGGGTGTAGCATGCAAAGATTTACCCGGTCACTGATGGTCCTGTCACTAAGCCTGTCTCTTGGTGCCTGCAGTACTGTTTCCGGCCTTTTTGGTGGCGGTGACGACAGCGCGGATGAACATGGTCCACGCACAACAGCGATTGGCGTGAACGGCTATTTGTGGCAGGCGACGCTCGATACGCTGTCTTTCATGCCTTTTGACCAGATCGAACCATCGGGTGGGATTGTTGTGACCGACTGGCACAGTACGCCTGATGCCATTAACGAGCGTGTGAAGGTTTCTGTACGCTTTATGTCGGAAGTGCTGCGTTCGGATGGGTTTAAAGTGTCGGTGATCCGCCAGGAAAAACAGTCCGGTAACTGGGTCAGTGTGCCTGTTCAGGCCGCGACAGAATTGCAGATTGAGGAAGCGATCCTTACGCAGGCGCGCCGCCTGCGGCTCGCCAAAAGCGAAAAATAAGGCCCGCCGCGCCCCTTGGGTGCCCCGAATGACAAAATATCGGCCGGGCAGTGCAAAAGCAGTGTCTGGCTGAATTCAATTGATCACACGAGAAAATACCATGTCGCGCTATAACGCAAAGGCCACAGAAGCCAAATGGCAAAAGGTTTGGGCAGAGGCCAAAACCTTCAAAACCGACAATACTTCCGACAAGCCAAAATATTATGTGCTTGAGATGTTCCCTTACCCGTCGGGCCGCATCCATATGGGCCACGTGCGGAACTATACACTCGGCGATGTGGTGGCGCGGTTCCGCCGCGCAAACGGCTTTGAGGTGCTGCATCCAATGGGATGGGACGCGTTTGGCATGCCGGCAGAGAATGCAGCGATGGAACGCAAGGTACACCCTGCCGACTGGACCTATGACAATATTGCCAATATGCGCGCTCAGTTGAAGCAGGTTGGATTTGCGATCGACTGGGACCGTGAAATCGCAACTTGCGACCCGGACTATTACGGCAAAGAACAGCAAATCTTTATTGATTTCTACAAAGCGGGCCTCGTGTACCGTAAGGAAAGCTGGGTGAACTGGGACCCGGTTGATAATACGGTCCTTGCGAACGAGCAGGTCATTGATGGCAAAGGTTGGCGTTCTGGTGCTGAAGTGGAGCGCCGCAAGCTGTCACAGTGGTTCCTTAAGATCACCGATTTTGCGGATGATCTTTTGGACGGCCTCAAAACACTTGATCGCTGGCCCGATAAAGTGCGCCTGATGCAGGAAAACTGGATTGGCCGCTCGGAAGGTCTGAAGTTTGATTTCATTGTTGATCAAACGGGCGAGAAACTGCCGGTTTATACTACGCGTCCCGATACATTGTTTGGTGCGAGCTTTTGCGCGATCTCTGCGGATCATCCCATTGCGGCTAAATTAGCCGCGGAAAATGAGGAACTTGCCAAATTCTGTGAAGAATGCCGCGCGGGCGGCACCACCGAAGAGGCGATTGAAAAAGCAGAGAAGCGCGGGTTTGATACCGGCCTTACGGTTCAGCATCCATTTGATAAACAGTGGAAGCTGCCCGTTTATATCGCTAATTTTGTCTTGATGGATTACGGCACGGGCGCGATTTTCGCGTGCCCTGCAGGCGACCAGCGCGACCTTGATTTTGCGCGTAAATATGACCTGCCGGTAATTCCGGTGGTTCTGCCGGACGGCGAGGACGCCGCGACATTTAAGGTTGGCGAAGAAGCCTTCAGCGGCCATGGCAAAATGATCAACAGCCGCTTTCTGGACGGTATGGATTCAGCCGCTGCCAAGGCCGCTATGATAGGCCGCGCCGAAACAGAAGGTTGGGGCGAGCGCACCGTAAACTTCCGCCTGCGCGACTGGGGTGTATCGCGCCAGCGCTACTGGGGCACCCCAATCCCGTTTATCCACTGCGGTGACTGCGGTGTGGTGCCAGTACCAGGCGACCAACTGCCTGTCGAATTGCCGGAAGATGTTTCCTTTGACAAACCGGGTAACCCACTGGAGCATCATCCAACATGGAAAAACACTAAATGCCCCAACTGCGGTAAGGATGCGCGCCGCGAGACGGATACGATGGACACATTTGTCGATAGTAGCTGGTATTTCTCTCGCTTCTGTACGCCAGATGTGGAGGCACCGTTCGACGGCGATATCGTCGACCAGTGGTTGCCGGTAAAACAATATATCGGCGGTGTGGAACATGCGATTCTGCATCTTCTGTACGCGCGTTTTTTCACCCGCGCGCTCAACCATGTGGGCCGCACAAAGGTGAAAGAGCCGTTTGAGGGTTTGTTCACACAGGGCATGGTTAATCACGCGACCTACAAAGACACGGATGGCCAGTGGGTCTTGCCGGAGGTAGTGCGCCGCCGGGACGATAGTTCTTTGTTCCGCAGTGATAATGGCTTGGAGGTTACCGAAGGCCGCATTGAGAAAATGTCCAAGTCGAAGAAAAACGTTGTGGACCCTGACGATATTATCGACCAGTTCGGTGCTGATACAGCGCGTTGGTTTGTGCTCTCAGACAGCCCGCCGGAACGGGATCTTTTGTGGACCGAAGCAGGCATTGAAGGGGCTTGGCGCTTTACCCAGCGCGTGTATCGCATGGTAACAGACGCACCGCATCCGATTGCCAAATATGGCTCTGCGGTGCCGGAGGCCTTGTCCGATAGCGTGCGCCAGCTTAGGAAAGCGACGCATAAAACCATCAAAGGCATCACCGCTGACATCGAGCAGTTGCATTTTAATAAAGCAGTTGCGCGTATGTATGAGTTTGCCAATGCCATTGGTGCCAAACTAGAGGGCGACGGCGCGCCAGAAGCGATGCGCGAAGCCCTGGAGACAATGGTTCTGCTTGTCAGCCCGATGATGCCGCATCTTGCGGAAGAATTATGGTCTACGCTTGGGCACCGTACGCTGGTGTCTGACGCTGGTTGGCCAGAGGCAATCGAGGCCTTTACCGTCGATAATACGATCAAGATGGCGGTGCAAGTGAACGGCAAGGTCCGCGACACCATTGAAGTTGCCAAGGATCTCGCCAAAGAAGAGGTCGAGAAGGCCGCTTTCGCGAGCGAGAAGGTCACCAATTTCACCGACGGTAAAACGATCCGCAAGGTAATCGTGGTGCCAGGTCGCATCGTTAACATCGTGGCAAACTGATGCGTATTCTGGCGTTTATATTAGTGTTTCTGCTCGCGGCTTGCGGTTTCAAGCCCTTGTATGAAGCGGGCGGTTCGTCTGCAGCGATGCAGGCGAAATTATCGGCGATTGAGGTGGCCCCTATACCAGACAGGTTGGGCCAGATCATGCGCAATCGGCTTTTGGATCGCTTGAACGTTACGGCCTCTCGTGAATATCGCCTTGATATTGTGCTTATGCAGGCCACAGAGGGCTACGGTGTGCGCCCGGATGCGGCGACAACGCAAGAGCAGCTCACTGTGCGTGCGCAGGTGAAACTGGTATCGCTTGTGGATGAAACTGTGTTGTTTGAAGAGGAAATGCGCGTGCGCACTTCTTACGATATTGTGCTTTCCGACTTTGCGACGGTCACCCAGCGCGAAGACAGCGCGCGGCGGCTGGTTCTGGAACTGGCAGAACGCATCCACCGGCGACTTGCGCTGCAATTTTCGCAGAGCTGACCCGAGGCAGGCCATGAAAGTTAAACCACGCGATATACCGGGGCTCTTGAAATCAGTGGGCAGCGGTGTGCGTGCAGTCTTGGTTTTTGGCCGCGATGAGGGCCTGGCGCGCGAGCGTGCGGACACCATTGGTAAGCAGATCGCGCCTGATCTCTCTGACCCCTTCCAGGTTGCCAAACCCACGCTCGCAGATATTAAAGAACACCCCTCGATCCTTTTGGACGAGTTGGCGGCCATATCAATGATGGGCGGCAGGCGTTTGGTACGACTGGACGGCGCAGGCAATGAAAGTACCGAAGCCGTAAAGCTTGCACTGGCAGCCAACCAAGGTGACGGACTTTTGGTTATGACGGCTGGAGATTTGAAGCCGACTTCCAGCCTGAGAAAAGCAATGGAGGCTGCCAAAAATGCACTGGCCATCCCGTGCTACGAAGATAATAGCCGCGACCTGATGGGGCTGGTGCAGTCAGTTCTTGCCAACGCGGGCCTTACGGCCACGCAGGATGCCGTAGCGTATCTGGTGGATAACCTCGGCAGTGACCGCATGGTATCCAGAGGCGAGCTCGACAAGCTGGTGCTTTATAAAGGCAAAGAAGGCGGCCAGGTTACACTTGCGGATGCGGAAGCTTGCGTGGGCGATACAGCGGCGCTTGGTATAAACCAGATTGCTGAAGCCGTAACGGGCGGTGACCTGAAACGCCTTGAAAAACTGTTGGAACGCGCACGCACTTCGGGGGAAAATGCGATTGCGATCTTGAGGACCTTGCAAAACCGCATGATGCGCTTGCATCTGGCGCGTGGTTATGTGGATCAGGGTATGAGCGCGGGCGAGGCGATAGGGAAACTGCGGCCGCCAGTGTTTTTCGCCGAACGCGATAAGTTTCAGCTTGAGGTAAGCCGCTGGCCAACAAGGAAAGTTGAGCAGGCACTTGAGATTCTCATGGAAGCCGAACTTGACTGCAAAACCACAGGCAACCCGGCAGATGTTATTTGCGCACGCGCCTTGTTACGGCTCACCAAAGCCGCCCGCTAGCGATTTTTGAAAGGCCAGGGTACGCCCTGCAGGGTGGCATGTCACAGCAACTTATTCTTGAGTTTCACCATCCAAAATGGCGACAAGATTATGCGCAGGAAGCATATGCTTTGCGGCAGATTTTCGGGACTAACCTGGTAGATATTCATCATATTGGCAGTACAGCCATACCTGGCATTTACGCTAAGCCCATTATCGACATATTGGTTGAAGTCAGTGACATCAATGCGGTTGATACCTATAATGCAGGCCTAAGCCTGTTGGGGTATCAGCCTAAAGGGGAGTTTGGAATTGCAGGACGGCGTTATTTCCAAAAGGGCAGTGATAAAGTTCGGCGCACCCACCATATGCATGTCTTTGAATCAGGCACAGCAGAAGTTATGCACCATCTTGGTTTTCGGGATTTTTTGATTGCCCACCCCTGTTTGGCAAAGCAGTATTCTGAGCTTAAACAAGAATTGCTGGCAGCGCATGCTGGCAACAAAGATCATTACATTGATGGTAAAGGCCCATTTATAAAACTTATTAATCAGAAGGTTGCGCACTGGTTGAGGATAAAAGGTGAGAAGCAATGAAGATCTGCTTTTTTGGCGATAGCTTCACAAATGGCACCGGGGATGATGAATGCCTGGGTTGGGTGGGGCGTGTGTGCGCAGCGCGTTATAAGGCTGCCGTTGATCTCACGAGCTATAATCTTGGCATACGCGGCAATACCAGCGCTGATATTCTTGGTCGCTGGCAGCAGGAAGCACGGGCACGTATGCCGGATGCAAAAGAAGGCCGCTTAGTTTTTTCTTTCGGTGCCAACGACTGCGCCAAAGGCGATGATGGTCGCGCCCGCCTGTCGCAAACCGACCGATTGAAAAACGCCCGGGCGATCCTTGTGGCGGCACCTAAGCTGTATCCAACATTGTTTGTTGGCCCTGTGCCGGTCGCGAATGATGCGGTTGCCAACAAGCGTATCGCCGACCTATCGCGCCAGATTGGTGTTTTTGCGCGCGCGCACCGGGTGCCGTATCTGGATATTTTTTCAGGGCTTGAGGACAATGAAACCTGGAACAGTGAATGCCTGAAGGGGGATGGGGTCCATCCGGGGGCTGCAGGATATCAGATGATTGCGGGTATGGTCGAAAGCTGGGACGCCTGGCAGGCTTGGTTCAAATAAGTTTTCTGGCTGTGGTTATGGCGATGGTTTTTATTCTTTGGTTGTAAGATAGCCGTAGGCAAAATCAGCGATCTCGTGTGCGAATGCCTCAGCGTCAAGCGTAAGTCCGAAGGTTGCGCCTTCGTTACCGAATAAGCCCTTTTCCAGCATGATGTTATTGAGGTAATAGGCCAGCATGCGGGCGGTTTTGTCTTTATCTTCACGTTTTATCTCGTGGGCAAATAACTGAATCACCATGCGCATGGCATTCAGGGTTGCTTCTTCGTAAGCACCGTCCTTACCGTTCATTAGCCCCAGGTGGCTGCGACCATGTAAGTGCACGGCGCGCATGATGTGTGCTTGTGTCTGGATTTGGTGCCAGCCAGTGAGCGTTATTTGATAAAGCGCTTCACGTAGGGTGCAGTCTTCGCCCAGGTCGAGCCGTGCGTCGGTGGATTGGCTCCATTCTTCCAGCCGCTGCAGATACAAGTCAAAAAGCACGGGGATAAAGCCCTTTTTTCCATCGAATCGGCGGTATATCGAGGCAGGTGACACACCCGCTGTTGCCGCAATTTCTGCGACACTGATATCGGGGAAGTCTTTTTCCCGTAGCAAATTTTCTAGCGCATTCAACAGCTTGTCCCGGGTTTGCCGGGAACGTTTCTGATGGGTTTTTTTCGCGCCTTGACTCATGATTGAGTGTTCCTATATATGTAAATGTAAATTACATTCACAAAATAACAATAAGCTATTATAAAATCAATGTTTTTGTGATGTTTTCAAAGAAAAGGATAGCAAAATGACCGAACAGATACCCTTAAGCTCCCTTGATTATATGCTCGTGGTGCTCCTGGCCGTTGGCTTGCCGCTTTTTTCTTATTGGGATTACAAGCGCGACGAGCGGAAGCGAAAAGTCGGCCAGGGAGAAACCTTGCTGACGACCTATCTTAAAACCTTGGCCTTGCTTTGGATTCCAACGCTTATGGTGTTGTTTTATTGGGGCTCGTCGGGCCGTAGTTTTGATGCACTAGGCTTGTCGCTCGATTTTTCCACAGCGGGAGCAATAGGCGCGGGGATTGTTATTGTTCTTACGGCCATTTTGACCGCACAGGTGTTTCAGGCAAAAACCAACAAGGATACGGCTGAAAAATTCATACGGGAGCTTGAAAGTGCCCCATCTGTTGATCGTATCATGCCAAAAACACTCGTAGAATACCGGCTGTTTAAAGGCTTGTCGGTTACTGCTGGCATTACTGAAGAAATCATGTTTCGGGGGTATTTGATTTGGGCGTTTAGCTTTTGGATGGATATTTGGCTCGCAGCATTTTTATCGCTTGCCATTTTTGTATTGGCGCATCTGTATCAAGGCAGTAAAGAGGCACTTCTAAAAGTCGCGCTTGTTGGTGCTGCCCTTACCCTTTTGTATCTGTTGTCCGGTTCGCTTTGGCTCGCTGTACTGTTGCATGCCGTTATTGATCTAACGTCGGGTGCTACCTGCTGGCATTCGCGTCGGTTGATAGCTCAAGAAGCCCAAGAGGCCCAAACAGCCCAAGAAGCCCAAACAGCCCAAACAGCCCAAACAGCCCAAACAGCCCAAACAGCATAGTGAAGATGAAGGGTTAAGTCGGCCCATAAAGTCGGCCCAAAAAACCGATCTAGAAAACCTGCCTGGGCGGCCGGCCCGGATGACCGACAGCAAGCAAAAAGAAAACCGGCTCCCATTCGGGGCCGGTTTTCCGTTTGGGCCTAAGCCCGAATTTCAGATCAAAACCTTAATTCAGGTTGATCGGTGCTGGCTCGCCGTCGCCTGCTGGTGCAGCGCCTGCTGCGGCCTGCTGAGCTTCCTGCTCAAGCTGCGCACGGTACAGCGCTTCAAAGCTAATTGGCTCCAGCAAAAGTGGTGGGAAACCGCCGTCGCGTGATGCGTCTGCGACGATGCGGCGTGCAAACGGGAACATCAGGTTTGGTGCCTGGATAAGAAGAAATGGCTTCAGCGCCTCTTCTGGAACATTGCGGATACCAAACAGCGAGCCGTATGCAAGCTCAACAACGAAGGCTACCTGATCGTTGCCTTCTTGGTCTTTATTGGTCGCTTTGGCTGAAATTTTCAGCTCAACCTCAAAAACCTCGTCATTCACCTTGCGTGCGCCGACGTTTACATTGACGTCGATTGCAGGCTTAGCTGATGTCATAGACTGCAGGCTAGCCGGTGCATTTGGGTTTTCGAAAGAAAGGTCACGAACATATTGTGCCAGAACACCTGCCTGCGGTGCCACAGCACCTTCTGGGGCCGGACCACCTACTGGTGTCTGTGCATTATCAAAATCATTCTCAGCCATTGTATCACTCTTCAAAATTTGTCTGCCACCCCCCCGAGACAAACCGGATAGGCGTTGTAGGGGGCATGGGCTAGCATGGTTTTTAGTCTTGAACAATATGGAAATCGCCGGGAAACGGCGGATTTCCCAAATTAGTCCCTCTTAGTGTCTTTTTTGGGCGAAATTATCTGTATTTCGGGTTCATTCGTCTTGTTTTCTGTTTTTTTGGTGCTGGTATATTCACCGTCTATGGTCACGCCGTCGCTCTTGTTTTTGGAGTCCGTACCGCCAAATGAATCGTTGCGGAAACTGGCATTGTACATACTGGAACGCACCACCATATGGGCCATGCCGGCACGCCCCAGCATCAGTCGGACAAACGGCAACAACAGAAGTGCGCCGAAAAAGTCTGTAATGAAGCCAGGAATAAATAAAAACACACCTGCGATCAGAAGGAAAAAGCCGTGAATCAGATTATCGCCGACAGGTTCGCCAGCCCGTGCCTTAAGTTGCATGTCCTGAAAGATCCGCATCCCCTGCATGCGCACCAGCGAAAGCCCCACCGCCGCCGTCAGCAAACACAGCGCCACCGTTGATATAGCGCCAATCTCAGCGCCTACATCGATCAAAACCGATAGCTCCACCACCGGGATTGCTATAATTAATAGAAATATGATCACCGCCATTTCTTGTTCTTTCCTTCAAATGCACTTATCTATAAGGGGACGGTAGCGGCGTGCTTCAATAGCCGCGCTGTAAAACACGACAAAACCTATTAGATGAGCTAAAATAAAGCCATGCCTTTTGATATCATTTTAGTCGCCATGGTCGCAGCCTTTATCTTTTTGCGCTTGCGTTCAGAGCTTGGAAAGAAAACTGGTAACGAGCCACAGCCTCCTGCTGCAGGCCAGCGTGACCCCGAGCGCTTGCGCGGCCAGGATCAGGATCCGGATTATAACGACATTGCGCCGGTGGAAGCCGAAGTAATTGACCTGGAAGAAAACCCGTCCTTACGGCACGCTTATATGGATATTCGCCGTGCGGACCCCAGCTTCGATGTTGCCCAGTTTATGGAAGGCGCAAAGGCAGCTTACGGTATGATCCTTGAGGCTTTCTGGAAAGGCGACAAGCAAACGCTGAAGGATTTCCTCGACGAATCTGTTCTCACCAAGTTCGAAGGTGCGATCGACAGCCTCGAAGCCGATGAATTGAAGGTCGATAATCAGTTGCTTGATGTCACAAAGGCTGAAGTTGTGACGGCGGAACTTGTGGGCAAGATGGCGCAGCTTACCGTGCACTTCACGTCCGAGGTTGTTGCGGTGACGCGCAATAAAGACGGCAAAGTAGTGCAGGGCGATGCCAGCGACGCGGTTGAGATGAATGACAACTGGACGTTTGCGCGCGACACTAAATCTCGTGAGCCGGGTTGGACGCTCGTGGCAACAAGCGCTGGCTAAAGGCCATGCGCGGGGGATTTTGGAAAAACCTAGCCTTGCTGGCCCTCGTTTTGTTGCCCATTTGGGCGGCCTATTCCCTGTTGAAGCAAGAGGCTACAGGCCTCCGGTTTAAGGTTGTTGACTATACTGCTTTGCCGGGCTGGTCGGCGGAAAGTGCCTTTGCCGCTGCGCCAGCTCTTACAAAAAGCTGCGAAGCTGTCGCCCGAATGCGAGATAACAAACGCCTTCCGGGTGCCCGTATCGGTGGTCGTGCCAGTGACTGGAGGCCCGCGTGTAAAGTTTTGCTTGCGGCCACAGACGCTGCTGCTGTTGAAGCCGCGCTCAAAACTCAATTTCTGCCGCTGGAAGTGTCGATTGGTGGCAATACTCACGGCATTTTCACGGGTTATTATGAAACGCTTTTAAATGGCAGCTTAACCAAAGACGCACGCTATAATGTGCCTTTGTATTTGCGGCCCGATGATCTGGTGATGGTTGATTTGGGTGCCTTCCGGGCTGACCTTAAAGGCAGGCGCATTGCGGGCCGCGTGCGGGGCGGGCGCCTCACACCGTTTGAAGACCGTAAAGCGATTGAGGCGGGCGCTCTTGCAGGGCGTGGGCTAGAACTTTTGTATGTCGATAGTGCGGTTGATGCCTTTTTTCTTCATATTCAGGGGTCGGGCCGGGTGAGCATGCCGGATGGCTCGATGCTTAAGGTTGGCTATGCAGCCCAGAATGGTCATCCTTATCTGGCGATTGGTAGACCACTGGTGGCGGCAGGCGCAATTGCGCGCAAGGATCTATCGATGCAAAGCATACGTGCCTGGCTGGAAGCAAACCCGGAGCATGTTGAAGAGCTCCTGCAGAAAAATGCATCTTTTATCTTTTTCCGGGAACTTAAGGGAGCTGATGGGCCTTATGGCTCGGCGAATGTGGTGCTAACGGCCGCGCATTCACTGGCGGTGGACCGCAAGTATTTGCCGCTACACGCGCCAGTATGGCTATCGGCGAGCCATCCCGACCCCACAGACAGAAACGGCGCGCCCATCGATTTTAATCGCCTGATGGTGGCGCAGGATACAGGCGGCGCGATAGCGGGCGAAATCCGTGGCGATGTTTTTTGGGGTTTTGGCACTGAAGCTGAGGAAATTGCGGGTCGTATGGCAAATACGGGCCGTTACTGGCTTTTGCTGCCCACGAAGCTGGCGCATGCTGCAGAAGAGAAGTCCCGTGGCTAAAAAGCCGCGCAAACTTGGTGTTCAGCCACCCGGTCAGCGTTTGTTGACAGAGCGCGAGGAGGCACTGTGGCGCGAAGTTACCAAAACCGTGACACCGCTTGGAAACAGACCAGATGTACCCGAACTGAAACCTCGGCGTATGGACGGCGATCGCATCAGAAACCGGCCCCTACCGATGGAATGGCATATTGGTGACAGCCCAACCCCGACCCCGCGGGTGGACAGGAAAACCCGCCGCCGCCTCACGAAAGGCCATCAGGAAGTGGACCGTTCGGTTGACCTGCACGGCCTGACACAGGACCGGGCATTTAGCCAGTTGAAATCAGTGATTGAAGGCGCGGTCAGGCGCGGCGATAAAACACTTCTTGTCGTGACAGGTAAGGGTGGTCAGCGCTTTTCTCAGACCGGGCTTGATACGCCCGTTGCTTATAGGACACGCGCAGAGTTTGACCAATTTGGTGGTATTTTGAAGCGCATGGTGCCAATCTGGCTTTCGGGGCCGGAGTTGAAACCCTATATAGAATCTTACGGGGAAGCCGCCAAAGAGCACGGCGGCGAAGGGGCGCTTTATATATTGCTGCGCCGCCGGTTGCCTGGTAGCCGCAAAAAGAAAGGCGAACAGGCATGACCCCCTTTGGTGAAAAACTTAGGGAACTGCGCCAGAAAAAGGACGTGCGCCAAGCGGATATGGCTGTGGCTCTTGATGTGTCTGCGGCCTATTTGTCGGCGCTTGAGCACGGTAACCGCGGTACGCCGTCCTGGGCGTTCCTGCAGAAAATTATCCAGTATTTTGGTCTTATCTGGGATGATGCCGAAGAATTAAAAGAGCTCGCACACCTTTCCAAGCCCAAGGTAACTATCGACACAGCAGGGCTTGATCCGCGCGCCACCCGCGCCGCCAACATGTTGTCGCGCCGCATTGGCCGTATGACAGACCGCGAGCTTGATCAATTGCTTGCCTTCCTTAGCGGTCCGGCACGCGGCGAATAAAAAGCACAGCAAAGGCGCGTGGGGTAAAAAGGTTAATGATATTCGCGCGGTATATTTTTTATTGTTTCAGCGACCATCATTTTTTGCCGTAAAGCTAACCAAATTGACATTCAAACCAAGAGCAAAGCCTGTTAGCGGTTTGCCGAGTTTGAAGCGGCTTGAGCCATACTTTTGCTTTTGGTAATGGCGGCAAGCATGCCATTAGCATCAAGGGCATCAAGCTTCTCTTGAAATCGCCTGATAAAGGCCTCGTCAGTTTCTTTATTGAGCGCAATATACCGTGATTGCACTTCAAATGTATGCACCACTTGATACTCCTTGATATCGTAACCAAGGTCCTGCAAGGTCCAATGGGCAACAGAGAAGTCCCGTGCCCATGCGTCTATGCGGCCACGCGCCAGCATTTCCGCTGCACTTTTAGGGGAATGAAAATAAAGGAAATTTTCTTGGGTGGCACCGGCTTTCAGGAGGAACTTTTCTACTTGCGAGTTTTTGGTGAGTCCATATCGATACTGGCTCAGGCCCTTAGATTCCTTAAGGTCAAGTGCGCGGTCGCGGCGGGCATAAAGAACAGGGCGATACTCGCCGATCGGGCCCACCCACTTGAAACTGCTTTCGCGTTCCGGTGAACGGACCATTGAAAACAGCATGCTGTTTTTCCGCAATTTGGTTTCTTTGAAGGCGCGGGACCAAGGTGCCACGATAATGTCGCTACGCTTTTTCTGGATGCCTAGTTGGCTGAATAATTCCAGTATCAAATCAACATACAGCCCTTTGGCTTCGCCGTTTTCGACGTAGCTGAAGGGTGGATTTTCTTCCGTATAGACCGTGAGTTGGTCACTGATGGTACCAGTTGCCTTGAGCTCGGCCACAGGCAGCACACATAAAAGTGCGATCAAAGCAAAACGCAGCTTCATACGATTTCCAAACCCCCTTAATTGCACACACTTGTTTGGTGAATGCGTCATGATAGCAGGCACCGCCGATTGCGCGGAGTAAAAAATATAATTGGCCTCTTGCAAGCGAATGTCCAGAGGGTTGCCTGACATTCTGGTGTAGTAATAAATTTATGTTCATGTTTTGTTCATGTTTGTGTTCTTATATGAAAACATCGTCACACCGAGTCCGCAGGAAAGGCGGGCCATACACCTCTGGGGGGTCGTTTCATGGTCGCGAGTATTCAAACCGTTGCTTTTGAAGGCATCAAAGCGCTGCCGATTGAAGTGCAGGTACAGGTGACAAGCGGGTTGCCCGCTTTTACGATTGTTGGCCTTCCTGACAAAGCCGTGAATGAAGCGCGCGAACGGGTGCGCGCGGCGCTCTCGGCAATTGGCATGGCGCTGCCTGCTGAGCGAATCACCGTTAACCTCTCGCCTGCTGACCGGCCCAAAGAAGGCTCGCACTATGACCTGCCGATTACCCTTGGGCTTTTGACTGCGATGGGGGTTTTGGAATCAGACGCGACCGGCGCGGCGGTGGTAATGGGGGAATTGGGATTGGACGCCAGCATTCGCGCTGTAACGGGCATTCTGCCTGCAGCTTTTTATGCAAGTGGTTCGCAAGCGCCGTTCATCTGCCCGGCAGCCTCGGGCACGGAAGCTGCTTGGGCAGGCGGCGGTGACATAATCGCCGCGCCTCATTTGTTGGCGCTTATCAATCATTTGCGCGGTACGCAGATACTGAGTGCGCCTGAAGCAAAAGTCGCTGAAACCATGCAAACACGGCTTGATCTTGCAGATATCAAAGGCCAGGAAGCGGCTAAACGCGCGCTTGAGATTGCCGCAGCGGGTGGGCATACCATGCTAATGATGGGTCCGCCAGGGTCCGGCAAATCCATGCTCGCAAGCCGCTTACCGGGTATTCTACCGCCCTTGTCAGCCGCAGAGGCGTTGGAGACCAGTATGGTTGCCTCTATCGCAGGTTTGCTCTCGGACGGGGCCATCAGCCGTATGCGGCCTTTCAGAGCACCGCACCATTCTGCCAGCCAACCGGCGCTTATCGGTGGTGGCGCCAAAGCCAAACCAGGCGAAGCGTCGCTCGCGCACGCAGGTGTGCTGTTTCTCGACGAAATGCCTGAATTTTCGCGGTCGGCACTCGAAGCAATGCGTCAGCCGATTGAAAGCGGTGAGGCAGTGATTGCGCGGGCGCAGGCACATGTTACATATCCGGCGCGTTTCCAGCTTATTGCTGCCATGAACCCGTGTCGATGCGGCTATCTGGACGACGCGTCGCTTGCCTGTGGACGTGCGCCTAAATGCGCGCAGGATTATCAGTCGAAAATATCGGGTCCATTATATGACCGGATCGATCTGTTTATTGATGTACCGGCAGTTTCCGCCAGCGACCTGACGCTTAGGGTGCCTTGCGAAACCTCAGCCGCTGTAGCGGCGCGCGTTGTTGCTGCGCGGGATATTCAGGCCGCACGTTTCGACGGCAAAAGTGATGCAACTGCGCAGACCAACGCCCAGGTTGACGGCCAGCTTCTGGAAGCAGTGGCAGCACCGGACGCACGTGGACGTACCCTTCTGGAGACAGCGATCGAACGCTTCCGTTTATCGGCCCGTGCTTACCACAGGGTTCTTCGGGTTGCGCGCACCATTGCCGACCTTGCAGGAAGCGATGCGGTTACTTCGAACCATATCGCCGAGGCGCTCAGTTATCGCCGCAGCGCGCCGACTATGCTAAGGAAGGCAGCGGAATAACGAAGGGGCATTAGCTTTCGGGAAAGGACCATACTGTGGATTTAGGCGGTTTTTCACTGAGTTTATCGGTCAAAGACATTAGGGCCTCGCGCGCTTTTTATGAAACGCTCGGCTTTAAGGCGATTGATGGCACCGAAGAAAATAACTGGTTGATCATGCAAAACGGCGACAGCAAGGTTGGCCTGTTTGAAGGCATGTTCGAAGGCAACATGCTGACTTTCAACCCCAGTGATGTACGTGCTGTGCAGGGTGCGCTTAAAAAACAAGGGTATGCGCTCGAAAAAGAAGCCGATGACGGTGTGGGCGCGGCGCATGTTGCGGTGTCGGATCCAGACGGCAATATGATTTTGCTGGATCAATATTGACCACAGGCAATACTGCGATATTGCCTTTAGGGGCGTTGCCGCTAGCGGCGCTGCCCTTAGTAGGATTGAAACCAGTTTTGCCCTGAAGGGGCGCTTGGTCAGTCGGTGACGATTATTTCGGTTTCCTGTTCAAACCGTGTGACAGTACCGTCCTGGTGCTGGCGCAGTACCATCAGCCGTCCAGTCCAGGTGCCGGTCATAAAACCGCCTTTGGGCCGAAAAAGCCGGTTCGCATACCACTGCGACTGGCGACTTTCCTTGACGGTTAGGCTGCGCTCAGTAGCCTCCACACCATCTGGCCGGATGATATGGAACAACCAGTGGTCGCCTTCCAGGAGGTTCCAGGCGCGGCCGGTCAGGATCAGGGCAGGCGCGTTTTTCGGTATTTTTTTGGACTGTACATTCCAGCGTGACTGTCGTGTTAAGGGCTCGGTGCTGAAGGTAAGTGGCATCAAGTCCATCATCTGATAGGGGGGCAGTTTGGCCCAAAGCGTGCCGCCGGTGCCTGCGCCGCACTGGGTTGAGGCGCGCTTGCCGTCAAAGGGGTCAACGCGCTTGCCGTCCTTGCGTACATCAAAATGCATATGTGGATATTCGGTAAGCCCCGACAGCCCAACCGCACCGATCTGGTCGCCCACTTTGACTGTGTCGCCTACCTTCACGGTGAGACTGCCTTTTTTCATATGGCAATAGCTTGTCTGATACCCGCCCGCGTGGCTCAAGACCACTGCATTGCCGCAGCCGATCTTTCGTTTCTCTGCAGCGTTCGCTTTGGTGACGGGCGTGTCCTCAACGCCGTCCCTTAGCCGAAGAACAGTGCCGCCAAGCGCAGCCAAAACCGGCACACCGCGCTGCATCTGGCCGTAGTCGGTAACCACAAAATCGGTGCCCTTATGATTATGCTGAGTGCGCCGCCCGCACATATAATCGGCCTTGCCCTCGCCCTTTTGCCGGTCACTGTAGCGCGCGATCCAGCAGTCCTCGCCCAAACTGCACCGCAGTGGGAACCGGAGCTGGACATCAGCACTTTCGTTTTCTGCCATCAAGCCCCCGGTGGCAATGGTCGCGAGTAATGCGATTAGCGTAGTTTTTTGGGGAAGGCGGAATGTAAAACGCATAGACGATAAGCCTCTTATTCTTCGGTCCTTGCTTTGCAGCGTTCGGTTCCTCGTTTATGGAATGTTTGTCGGCCAAACGCCTTCAACAAAGGACGCCTCATTGTCACATGGCCAGGGCGGCATTGCGATACAGATAAACTTCAGGTCTGTTGAACCTGTATTGCGATACTGAAACTGGGTTCCTACAGGGATATCAATAGATGTTCCTGCTTTCAAAGGCACGATACGCTCGTTGTTTCCCTGCTTGCGCCAGATTTCACCGCTGCCTTCCAGAATGTGCCAGAACTCGCTTACCGTGGCATGAACCGTCGCCCGGTTTGTCTGGCCTGTAGGTACGGTTGAATGGATCATATTGCCTGTAGGGCCGTCCATGATGAAGCGAATGTCTGCGCCTGCCGGTGACTTGGCGTCGGGGCTGTTGCCTAAAAGGGTCTCGCGCACCTTGCATCTTCCTTTGAAACTGGTTTATTCAAACACAGTATCAAGCGCACCGCAGGATGAAAACCTTGATCCATAAAGTGCCCTTCAAAAAAGGAAAACGGTGCAATTATTACCGGAAACACTGACACTTTTTGACGGCATCTTTCTGGTGTTCACCAGCTTTTTTACATCAATGTTAACTGCGGCTGTTGGCATCGGCGGTGGTGTAACATTGTTGGCGGTTATGGCGCAGTTTATGCCTGCGGCGGCGATCGTGCCGGTGCATGGCATTGTGCAGATGGGCTCGAACGTAGGGCGTGCAGCGTTGATGCGCACCGATATTGACCGCACGCTGCTTGTGTATTTTCTGGGCGGGAGCCTTGTGGGCGCGCTCATTGGCGGACAGATTGCGGTTGTGTTGCCAGCCTATTATCTGCAGTTGCTTTTGGGTGGTTTTATTCTTTATGCGGTTTGGGGGCCAAAACCGATAGCAGCGGGCAGCGGCACAAAGGGTGTTGCGCTGGGCGGCGCCTTCTCGACGTTGCTTACAATGTTTGTGGGTGCAACGGGACCATTTGTGGCCGCGGTCCTCAAGCCGCTGCAGCTTGGCAGGGTGCGCCAGGTGGCAACCATGTCTGCCTGCATGGTGTTGCAGCATTTACTTAAAGTGATTGTCTTTGGTTTGCTCGGCTTTTCATTTGGCCCTTATGTGCCCTTGATGGCGGCGATGATTGCACTTGGTTTTCTGGGAACGATTGCTGGCCGCCACTTGTTGATGCGCCTGCCGGAGGCCTGGTTCCAGCGCGGGCTTAATCTCGTGCTGACCCTTCTGGCAGTTCGGCTGGTGTGGACCGCTGGCGCTGCCCTGCTTGCGGCGGCATAAGTATGCAGGTGCCGCTTTCCATCGCGGTTATACCGGCGGCACTCAGAATATTATCGGCCTATTTATACAGGCCCTGAAGGCTGTATCCCGGTAACGGACAAGCCTTCGTATTGTTGGCTTCAGGCATATAACACCAGCATCCCTGCCGTGTTTATTTCTCGCGCAGGGCCTTTTCGACCAAACCGGAAAGGCCTTCACGGCGCGCCAGTTCGGCGATCACATGTGTCAGATCCAAATCGCGGGACTTTAAGAGCACCATCAAGTGAAAAAGCAGGTCTGCGCCTTCCTTAATAAGCTCGTCGTTGTTATCAGCCGCAACGGCCATCGCTGTTTCAACGGCTTCTTCCCCCACCTTCTGGGCGATTTTCCGATCGCCCTTGGTGTAGAGTTTAGCCACATAGCTTGAGTTCGGGTCCGCATTTTTGCGCGCTTCCAGAAGCTCAGCAAGCTGTTCAAGTATTTCCCAGTCCTGGCGCATCAGATGGCCTCCCTTACAGCGATTCCGGCCTTGCGCATATACGCTTTGGCTTCTGCGATAGAATATTCCCCAAAGTGGAAAATACTAGCCGCCAAAACGGCAGAGGCATGGCCTTCCTGTACGCCCTCGACTAGATGTTCGAGCGTTCCGACGCCGCCAGAGGCGATTACCGGCACGTTAACGCTGTCGGCGATTGCACGCGTGAGTGCCAGGTCAAAGCCTTCTCTGGTTCCGTCCCGGTCCATGCTGGTTAACAATATTTCGCCAGCACCAAGCCGTGCGCATTCCTTCGAATATTCCACCGCATCGATGCCGGTTGCAGTGCGCCCGCCGTGAGTGAAAACCTCCCACTTCTCAGGCCCAACCCTTTTGGCGTCAACCGCCACCACGATGCACTGGCTGCCAAATTTGGTTGAAAGTTCACCGATGATGGCTGGGTTCTTAACGGCTGCCGTCATCAGCGACACTTTGTCTGCACCTGCCAGAAGAAGCTTCCGCACATCTTCTTCGGTGCGTACGCCGCCGCCAACGGTCAGCGGCATAAAGCATTGCTCGGCTGTATGCCGAACCACGTCCAAAAGGATGTCACGCTTGTCAGAGGATGCGGTGATGTCAAGGAACGTCAATTCGTCGGCACCGGCGGCGTCATATACGCGGGCCTGCGCTACCGGGTCCCCGGCGTCGATCAGGTCGACAAAATTCACGCCCTTGACGACACGACCATCTTTCACATCCAGGCAAGGAATAATGCGTGATTTGAGCATTTTATTCCCCCGCTACCTGAAGCGCTTCTTTAAGGTTCAAGCGCTTGTCGTATATCGCCCGGCCTGTGATTACGCCTTCCAAGTTGCCTGTGGCTGCCACAAGGCGAATATCATTGATATCCTTTACACCGCCAGAGGCGATCACCGGAATTGAAACAACGTTCGCGAGCGCTGAGGAAGCTTCGGCATTCACACCTTCAAGTGTGCCGTCGCGCGCAATATCGGTGTGGATAATCGCCGCCACACCCGCATCTTCAAATTTGCGCGCAAGATCATTAATATGCATGTCGCTCACTTCGGCCCAGCCTTCGACGGCAACCATGCCGTCTTTGGCGTCAATGCCAACAGCGATCTTGCCCGGAAACAGGCGGCAAGCCTCTTTGACAAGCTCTGGCTCCTTGACGGCAAGTGTGCCAAGGATCAGACGCGAGAGACCCCTGTCCAGCCAGCGCTCCATGGTGTCCAGATCGCGGATACCACCACCAAGCTGGGTTGGCACGTCAGTGGCCTTGAGGATCGCGTCAACAGCATCGCCGTTCATGGGTTCGCCCGCAAAAGCGCCGTTCAGGTCCACCAGATGTAGCCACCTGCAGCCTGCTTTGACGAATTCCAGCGCTTGCGCGGCCGGGTTGTCGTTAAAAACAGTCGCCTGATCCATTTCGCCTTTGTAAAGGCGTACGCAGTTGCCGTCCTTGAGGTCAATCGCAGGATAAAGGGTAATCATGGTCGCCACTCCAAAAAGGCTTGCAGGAACTTAAGGCCAATAGCCTGGCTTTTTTCAGGGTGAAACTGGGTGCCGATAATATTGTCGTGTCCGACAACCGCTGTGACTGTGCCGCCGTAATCGGTGGTTGCCAACAAAGCGTCGGTTGAAGCCAGTTCCATATGATAGCTGTGGACAAAATAGGCATGGTCGCCTGTGTCCAGCACGCCCGCAACCGGATGGGCTTTGCCTGCGTCTGTTAACGCCAGCGTATTCCAGCCCATATGAGGAATTTTGAGCGTTGGGTCAGATGGCCGTAGCGCTTCGATAGTGCCGTCAACCCAGCCCATGCCGCGATGCACACCGAACTCGTGGCCCTCAACGGCCAGAAGCTGCATGCCAACGCAGATGCCGAGGAAGGGTTTTCCGTCGCGGCGCACATGATCCTCGATCGCGTCTTTCATGCCGCCGATCGCAAGAAGCCCTGCGCGGCAATCGGCAAAAGCACCCACGCCCGGCAAAAGAATGCGATCAGCGGCGCGCACAGCTACGGGATCAGAAGTGACGATCACCCTGGTATTAAGCCCAGCGTCCCCTGCGGCGCGTGCCATGGCTTTCTCAGCCGAGCGCAAATTGCCCGAGCCATAATCGATAATGGCAACGGTTTCTATCATAGGAACTCTCCGTTACCTGAAGCTAAAGGCTGCCGCCAAGCGTTCCTTTGGTGGATGGAACCGCATCGGCTTTGCGCCCGTCGATGGTGGTGGCATCCCGCAGCGCGCGTGCCGTCGCTTTGAAGATACTTTCGATAATATGGTGGCTGTTGCTGCCGTAGAGGTTTTCAATGTGCAAGGTCATGCCCGCACCAAACGCGAAGGCGCGGAAAAATTCTTCGAATAGCTCGGTATCCATATCGCCGATCTTCTGGCGCGGGAAATCCACGTTGAAAACCAGGAATGGCCGGCCCGAAATATCCATTGCGGCGCGTGACAATGTTTCATCCATCGGGATATAGGCGTTTGCGTAGCGCGTAATGCCGGTCATGTCACCGAGTGCTTTTTTAATCGTCGTACCGATCACAATGCCCACATCTTCCGTGGTGTGGTGGCCGTCGATATGAAGGTCACCCTCTGCGCGTACCTTGAGGTCCACCAAAGAGTGGCGCGAAAGCTGTTCAAGCATATGATCCAAGAAACCAATGCCGGTATGAACGTCATACGTGCCCGTACCGTCCAGGTTCAGCTCAACGGAAATGTCCGTTTCTTTGGTTTTTCTATCCATGCTCGCAGTGCGCATGTTTATGCTCCTACAATATAATACCAGCGCCCGGCAGGCCGAAACCTGCTGGACGCCTAGCTTTTAAGCATATAATTGCCCAATCACGAACAATTTCTTTTGTGCCTTGCGTTAAGCGCCAGTGAATCCATGGCATTTATGCCATAATCCTCGGCATTACCTTGCAGGACGCGGACCTTCGCCTTATATGCAAGCCAAATGACACTAACACCAAGTGACACTAACAAAGGACAACTGTCTCCATGACACAGTTCACACATGAGCTCCCCACGTGGCACGCCACAACGATTTGCTCGGTCCGCAAGGACGGTAAGGTGGTAATTGCAGGCGATGGGCAGGTATCGGTCGGTGATACCGTGATGAAAGCCAATGCACGCAAGGTCCGCCACCTTGGCGGTGGCAAGGTGCTTGCGGGGTTTGCAGGTGCAACCGCAGATGCTTTCACCCTGTTCGAGCGGCTCGAAGCCAAGCTTGAGCGCCACCCCGGCCAATTGGCGCGCGCTTGCGTTGAACTCGCCAAAGACTGGCGCATGGATAAATACCTCAGGAACCTGCAGGCAATGATGATTGTTGTCGATAAGGAAACCAGTTTGGTAGTGACCGGGAACGGTGATGTTCTGGAACCCGAGCACGGCGTGGTAGCGATTGGGTCTGGCGGCAATTATGCGCTGTCGGCGGCGCGTGCCCTTTATGACATGGACCTGGACGCCGAAGCCATCGCCCGTAAGGCGATGAAGATCGCAGGCGACATCTGTGTTTACACCAATGATAATATCGTCCTGGAGACGATGGATGTTGATCAGCCTGACGCTGAATAAGCTGTTGCTGAACCATCTGAATAGTAAGGAATTTGTATGTCTAGTTTTTCCCCGCGTGAGATTGTCTCGGAGCTTGACCGCTTTATAATTGGCCAGAATGACGCCAAAAAGGCCGTGGCCGTGGCGCTCAGAAATCGCTGGCGTCGCCAGCAGCTTGAAGAAGGCCTGCGCGAAGAAGTTTTACCAAAAAACATTCTGATGGTAGGCCCCACGGGTGTTGGTAAAACCGAAATATCCCGCCGCCTGGCGAAGCTTGCCGAGGCCCCTTTTATCAAGGTTGAAGCCACCAAATTTACCGAAGTTGGCTATGTGGGGCGTGACGTTGAGCAGATTATCCGAGACCTGATCGAAAGTGCGATCCTGATGGTCAAGGAAAAGAAGCGTAAGGAAGTTGGCACCAAAGCTGAGGTTCATGCAGAAGACCGGGTGCTTGACGCGCTTGTCGGGGCTTCCGCTTCTGAGGCCACGCGCCAGAAGTTTCGCAAGATGCTTCGGGAAGGCGACTTGGCTGATAAAGAGATCGAGCTTGATGTGGCGGATACAACGAGCCCGTTCGGCGCGATGGATATCCCCGGCATGCCGGGTGCCAGCGTTGGCATGATGAACCTGGGTGATATGTTCGGCAAAGCCATGGGTGGCCGCACGGTTAAAAAGCGCCTCAGGGTTGCAGAAGCCTATGAAGTGCTGATGGCCGAGGAAGCCGACAAATTGGTGGATGATGAAGTAAGCGCCAAAGAGGCGATTAATCTTGTTGAACAGCACGGCATTGTTTTCCTCGATGAAGTCGACAAGATCTGCGCGCGCCAGGATGTGCGCGGCGGTGATGTATCCCGTGAGGGTGTGCAGCGCGACTTGCTGCCGCTTATTGAAGGCACCACGGTTTCCACCAAGCACGGCGCAATCAAAACGGACCATATCCTCTTTATCGCTTCGGGTGCTTTCCACCTGGCGAAACCGTCTGATCTGCTGCCTGAATTGCAGGGTCGTCTGCCGATCCGGGTAGAACTTCGTGACCTTACAGAAGCCGATTTCAAACGCATCCTCACCGAGCCTGATTATAGCTTGATCCGCCAATATACAGCGCTGATGGGCACCGAGAATGTTGAGCTTGAGTTTGCTGAGAGCGGCATCGACGAGATTGCGCGTATCTCAGCTCACTTTAATGAAACGGTCGAAAATATCGGTGCGCGACGCCTGCATACTGTTCTTGAAAAAGTGCTGGAGGAAGTCTCCTTTACGGCAAGCGATAACGGCGGCAGCAAAGTGATAGTCGATGCGGAGTTTGTGAAGAAAAACATGGGCGAGATTGTCGGCGAAAGCGACCTCTCCAAGTTTATCCTTTAAAGGCGCAAACCATGGAACGCAGGCCTTACGCCTTTTTCTATGGTGGTTATATGGATCCGGCGGTGCTTATGGCCGCGGGCGTTTCGCCTACGGACTGCACGGCCGGTTATATAGACAGGTTGGCGCTCACAATTGGGCCTATCGCTAACCTTGAAGACCATCCAGAAGGCCGAGCTTACGGCTTGCTCGCGCGCGTCAGCCACGATGATCTCGATGTGCTTTACGGCGGTGACCCATCGGCGCTGCAGGGTGCCCGGTATTTTCCCGAGGCGGTGCTGGTGCACACTGAAGAAGGGCGCCGCGTGCCCGCGGTAACCTATATCTGCCCCAACTTGCCCGGCGGCCCAGCAGATGCAGCCTATATCGCCAAATTGGTGTCGGCTGCCGAAGGCCTCAACCTGCCTGCCAATTATGTTGCGTACCTTCGCACTTTCGAAGTGCTTGGCTAAGGGAGAAACTGCTCGGTTGTTGCTGGTTTTTGTAAAGTCCTCTTGTCGCTCCCTGGCTTGGTCGGCAGTGCGGTCGATTACCCACACGATCCGCCTGCCAGAAGGCGGTACATTTGCAGAAGGTTTGGCGCTCTTGAACGTATGGAGGCTGAGAGGTCTCGGACAGTGAACATATGCTGATGGTCTTGTATGAATACGCGCCCGCCGGAGAAGCGCAAAAGCAAACGTCTTATTCCTCAAGCTGATGACACCCGGCTGGTCCGGTGAAGACGATTCGCAGAAGTTCGTAGGGAAGCTTTGGAAATATATTGATAGGCGCGAGAATGTATCGCATTTATAGGAAGCGGCGCGACAATCGAAGTCACTTTTGAAGGACTATCTTGAACAGGAAATTCTTTTACCGAACAGGCTATATTATTGGGGCTATAGTGTTGGCAGGTTACTGGGCCATGGCTCTTGGGTATGCTGCTGACGGGCGAATTTTTGCTTACAAGACCTTCAAGAACCTGACAGTAACTACTTCCGGCTTATTTATCATGTTGGTCGTCTTTACAGTCGCCTGGTTCTGGACCATACCTAAATACTGGAACGGTGATTCAAACGATCACGATTAACGGAGGGTGTTTTCCTGTGGTTTATGATCCGAGTAATATCTTTGCGAAAATTTTGCGCGGCGAGATTCCCTGCAACAAGGTTTATGAGGATGAATTTGCGCTGGCGTTCCATGATATTAATCCGCAGGCACCAGTGCATGTTCTGGTGATCCCCAAGGGTAACTATGTCTCGATGGCTGATTTCACGGCGGATGCACCTGCCGAGTTGATCGCGGGCTATATGCGTGCTGTGGGCAAGGTGGCGAACGAGCTTGGCCTGGTGGAACCGGGGTATAGAACACTAGCGAACGCAGGCACTAATGCGCATCAGGAAGTGCCGCATTTGCATATCCATATTTTCGGCGGGAAGCCCCTTGGCCCGATGCTTGACACAAGCTTTGGCGCAGGCCCGAGCGGCTAATATCACTAAAAACGGCAGTCTTTCTCGCAACAGTCTTTCTCGCAACAGGTTTTCTCCTTGTAATAGAGAAACAACCATAGGGTGATTTGGCCTATTCTCTCGTTTATTTGCAAGAGGGGGGCAGAATGAAAAACACCATTTCGGCGGTGTTCGCGGCGCTATCGTCAGCGGGCCTTTGGCAAGCGATATATTGGCAGGCTCAGCAGCATTTTTGGTTGGAACTCGTGCAGAATATAACGATAGCTATTTTAAAGAGCTATCAATTCAGATTGTCACCAAAGGTATCGACAGCAGACGGGACTTGTTGCTGGAACGTATTGATGAAAAGCGTGTGGATTCCAAAGTGCGCTATTCGCCCGCCCGTGTGATTGCGGACGCAATGGATTATCATATGAGTTGCAGCGTTGTGGCGGCTCTGGAAGAAGCCTCCGACAAGATTGAAGAGGCAAATAATCTGACACTTGAGAATGCCCGCAAAAATATCGCTGAGATCAATAAAATACTAGAAGAGGCTAGGCTTGGCAGCCTTAAGCAGCAAATTGATGGCGATGGCATATTGTAGCCTTTAATCCTCTGAAATCTCGCGGGCTTCATCGACAAGCAGGATCGGAATACCATCCCGGATCGGGAAAGCGAGGCCTGCTTTTTCGCTCATCAGTTCCTGTGTTTTTTCGTCGTATGACAACGTCGTCCGGGTGACAGGACATACAAGAACTTCCAGAAGTTTAGCGTTGGTTTTGATAGGTTTTGTCATGGCTTAACTCGGTTGGGTTGGTACATCCGCGAGAGTAGCGCTTGTCATCATAACAAGCAGGCTTTTGAGTACTTCAGCGCGTTCTGTCGTACCCATCGCTTCCAAAAGCGCCTGCTTCTCTGGTACGCCAAAAGGGATAATCATCGACAGTGTATTGATCAATACCTTGTCGGGCGCTGTGTTGATACCATCATAATCAGCATCAAGGCCTTTTTGTTCCAGGTAAGCCTGCAAGGCCGCCATCAGCTCGGGGCGGTTGATCGGCGGGCTTGCATCGCCTTCAGCCAGATCGGCGGCAAAAGGCACCCAGTCAGGCTGCACTTGCCGGTAAGGCGTCATGACTTGCAGTTCTTCCTTGACCGCGAAACGGCAAAGCCCTGTGAGCCGGATGATATTGCGGCCGTCCTGAGTTTCGGCATAGTCGGTAATGTGGCCGATTCCGCCGACGCCGTAAACTGGCGGCACCGCACTTGTATCCTCGCCGTCACGTGGCTGGATCATGCCGATCAACCCGTGGTTGGCGCGCACGTCTTTCACCATCTGCAGATACCGCGGCTCGAAGACATTCAAAGGAAGGTTGCTGCCTGGCAGCATAATCACGCCCGGCAGCGGAAATACCGGGATAGTGGACGGAAAATCCTGGATGTTGAAGGCTTCGTCCGTCATGCCCGCCCCTTAACTAAACAGGACCGACGAAAGCCGCCGCCGGTACTTGAGTGTAAAAGGGTCGGCTGGACCAGCGGCTTCAAATAGCTTTAAAAGCTGAGTGCGGGCGGCGTCTTCGTTCCAGTCGCGTTCCCGCATAATGATTGCGAGAAGCGCCTCAGCGGCCCCTGGCATATCGCCCGCGGCTTGCCGTGCAAGTGCCAGATCATAGCGCGCTTCATGGTTCATTGGATCGGCTTCAACTGCGGCTTCGAGCACAGATGCGTCACCCGCGTTTGCCGCTTGCTCGGCAAGCTCGATCGCTGTTTCAATTTTTGAAACCCGTTCCATCAGCTTGGCCTCTTTGGCGGCTTTGCTATCAATAGCGTCCAAAATCTCTTTGGCTTGGTCTGGGTTGCCGAGCGCAAGGCTTGCTTCTGCCAGACCAACGAGGGCTCTAAGGCTGGTATTGTCGTGGCCAAGAACCTGTTGGTAAATCTGTGCCGCGTCCATCGGCTGGCCAGCGCCGAGGAACTCGTCAGCCTGATCAAGTGCCGCTTCAATAGGGTTATTGCCTGTACTGCCCGAAATCTGCTTCAGTTTTTCGATAAAGGCGCTGATCTGGGATGCAGGCACAGCACCTTGGAAACCATCAACCGGCTGGCCCTGCCAGAATGCAAGTACTGTCGGCAGGCTCTGCACCTGAAGCTGGGCGCACAGTTGCTGGTTCTGGTCGGCGTTCACTTTCACCAGCGCTACGGCACCTGCCGCCTGGGTCACTGCGGCTTCCAAAGCGGGCATTAGCTGTTTGCAGGGGCCGCACCAGTCAGCCCAAAAATCCACGATCACCGGACGTTCGCGCGAAGCCTCCAGCACGTCAGCCGCAAAAGTTTGCATGCTGCTGTCTTTGATAAGGCCATCTGTTGCTGCAGCGCCGCCGCTGATCATTTGCTCGCCGGTCATAGGGTCCTCTTTACGCTTCACTGAAATATGGGCCGACAATAGGCGCTCCGACGCTCGTGCGCCAGTGACAATTCGGATTATTCTTGAGGTTCATCCAGATTCACGCGCAAGGGTTTATATCCACACGCTTCGATAAAGGCTATCAGGCCGGCTGGTGCAACCGATGTGGTGGCAGCGTTATGCAGCGGATGGAACCACAAGGGGTTTTCGACCATCAGCTTTTCGTCGAGCGCTACGATCATCGGTGGCTCGCCGTTCGCGCTGCTTGCCTGTGCATTCACAAGGGCAAAGGGTGTCACCGAACCCGGGATCACACCGAGCATTTCTCTGAGGCTGTCAGCACTGCCAAAGGAAACGCGACCAAGCCCGATTTTAGTGGCAAGCGCCTTAAGGTTAACGCGCCTGTCTTCGTGTACCATCACAAGCGCGTGGCGCTTTTTCTTGTCGCGGATAAAAAGGCTTTTGGCGTGCCCGCCGGGCATGCCGCCTGCACCCGCCCGTGCTGCCTGTGCTTCTTCAACGGTGAAGACGGGCGTATGCCGGTGTGTTTGTGTTTCGATATTGAGCGCTTCAAGAAAGGCAAAGAGTTTAGCTTCCGCATTCTCTTCCTCTATTTCTTCTTCTGCTGCTTTCTCTGTAGCTGATTCCATGTTTTCCCCCCTTTATCTGCCGTATAATATCCACGGTTAATGCCATAAAAGCATAAGAAAATCATCGGGTTAAGATGAAAATCAAAAAAATGTAAAATAGGGGTTGCAAAGGGGCCTTTGATGGCTATTATCCCGCCTCGCAGATGGCATTGCCACCTGTTACCCCCATGACCCCGAGATTAGACGAAGGGTCATATACGCGATTGAGCGGGCGTAGCTCAGGGGTAGAGCACAACCTTGCCAAGGTTGGGGTCGTGAGTTCGAATCTCATCGCCCGCTCCATCTTTCTCCTTGTTTACCAAGGAGTTACAATAAGCCTCCGGATCTCTGATGAGACGGGGGCTTTTTTGTTTTCAAGCTGGTAACGATTACACCCGAAAGCCTAATTCACCACAGCTTGCGCGAATTCAGGTTCACTAACGATGCGCACAGCAGGAAAGGTCAGCGTTACTTCAGTACCTTCGCCCTCGTAGCTTTTGATATCCAGTGTGCCGCCGTGTAACTGAATCATGCTCGATACCAAAGTCAGCCCAAGTCCCACACCGTGATAATTGCGGTTCATGGCTGATTCTACTTGCACAAAGGGTTGTCTGACCACTGATAATTTGTCGGCGGCGATGCCAATTCCTTTGTCTTTCACTGAAATTTTTAGATCCCCTTGCTGATCCACATCCACCGTCACCGTGATCGCGCTGCCATCGGACGAAAATTTACTGGCATTACCCAAGAGGTTCAAAAGCATCTGGCAGAAAAACTGCCTGTCCGCTTGCAGGAATGGTTGCTTATCGGGTGCCTCAAAAATCAGTTTCTGGTGCTTGTCGGTCGCAGTAGTGCTAAAAATATCGAGGCATTCATCGACGGCATTTGTTGAGCTGAAGGCACTTTCGCTCAGCTTCATCTTGCCGGTTTCGATGCGTGTCAGATCAAGAATTTCGTTGATGATCGACAATAGATGGTCGCCGCTGGTTTTAATCAGCCCCGCATATTCCGAATAGCGCTGGTCACCGATCTTGCCGTAAATTTCGTCCTTGAGCATGGACGAGAAGCCGATGATGGCATTCAGGGGCGTCCTCAGTTCGTGCGACATGTTTGAAAGGAAGTCGGATTTGGCTTGGCTCGCTTTGATCGCCTGCTCGGTTGCCATTTCAAGGTCAGAAGTTCGGGCCAGCACCCTTTCTTCAAGCTCGCTTTTAGCGCGGGAAAGGTCATCGTTCAGCATGTGCATCTTGCGGCTTATCTGGATGATACGCCCCAGCAACAGCGAGATGGCCACAATCGCGGCAGCCGCGATGATCAGCCAATTCTGCTGCGATGAAATCACTGTATCCTGCTGTTGCAGGCTGGCTTCCTGAGCTTTAAGCGTTTCGATCTGTTCAGCGATGCGTGCCCGGTTTTCTTCCATAAGCTGTTGATGGCGTGCGGCCTCGTCGCCGTCGGCAGCAAGCTGATTTTGCAAAGCCTGCAGTTTGCGTGTTTCGGCACCAAAAGCATCACGGGAGCGCTGTAATTTGTCCTGTAGTGCGGCAAGTTCTGCTTGTCCGGCCTTCAAGGATAGGCTCAGGGCATCCACGTCTGCCTGTGCCTGTTGCAACTCGCTGTTTTTCTGGTCGACTTGCTGCTCCAGTTCGCGCGTTTCCTGGCGCATATTGGCGATATTCAATTCAGCGCGTGTGGCTTGCTGGCGCATGAATGCAATTTCTTCATTCTGAAGCAGGAATTGACGGCGTGTAGTTTCCAGCCTTTCTTTGAGGCCTTCAAGTTCGCTTTCCATTTCCTTGTAAAGCTCCGCCACATCAAGCTCGCTGCCACCCAGCTTCAATATCGACGCATCCATTGTAAGATATTCATATATGATGTTGGTCCGGTTCATTTCAAACGAAACGGTAGGCGTGCCGGGTTTGAAATTGATCATGATATTGCGTCGGTCTGTGGCACCTGTGGAAACCAGAAGCGTACCGCTGCGTCGCGTCTGGCGCACGATATTGCCCAGTTCGTCGCTATGATTTTCGGGTACATAAACCATTTGGTAATTGGGAAGCTCACTGGGGTCGTTGACCAGGGTAATCCCGACAGGCCTGCCTTTTTCCATATGAGTCGTTTTTTGTGCCAGCAGGACCTGGCTGGCCCCGTCGCCGCCTTTGTAGATCGCCAGCTTGTACCGCGTGAGTGCAGCACCCTCAGGCCATTCAAAATAACCAAACAGGCGCAAGAGCATTGCTGCTTTTATTTCATCCTGGCTGAAGACCTGATTTTGTGCGCTTGCGACAACGCGCGCAGCAACTGGCTGCCCAATAGATATTAGGCAGGCGAGCAATAGAATCGGCAAATGTATCAGAGCAAAACGGATAAAATTCCCCACTTATCTACCTTGGTGCCCATTTCATACAAAGCCACGGAGTGCCAGATGATGAATACAAACTTAAAGTTAATTGCCCGAAGGATTGAAGGCAAATGATTTTGCCACCCTTTTTAAGACTATAGGTTGAACTTTCCTTTTTGAACAAGTTTTCTGTGCATCGAAACGGTTGCTGCGGCTGTGAAACGGTTTACGCATAAAAAGGCCCTTAGTTCAACCGGATCATGACGGCAATACCGCCAAAAACTTCAAAGTGCAGATGTATTTTCCATTCACCTCAGGTGTTAACCAGTTGAAGGCGTTTTATGGATACGACGTTTCCTTTTTTGGGCATGACTGTGAACCTGGGTGGGCCTTTATGCCCCTGCCTCTGCCCCTGTGTGATCTTGTGTGTGATCTTGTGTGTGATCTTGTGTGTGATCTTGTGTAACCATGCCAAGGTTATACGGGAAACGTAATAAATATTATAGCACGGGGACCAGCCCGGCATGCCTTATTCAGCCAACATTGATGCCGTCAACGGCGTTGAAAGCAGCACTTTATAGGCCTGCCAGCGTTTTTTGTGATTATTGCCACCATGATGGTCCACATAGGCTTTCGATAGGTCGCTACCCAGTGTATAATTGATCACATATCCTCGGTAGGCTTCGATAAAGCGTACGGACTTTTCCGCGCGTTCAACGGTTGTCAGCTCGTAGCGTACCAGCCAATTCACAAGCTCCTTTTTGCTGATCTTGCCGTCCAGATAACGACGCGCCCCTTCAATTCTGGCGTATCTGAGGCCATTCAGTGCTTTGAGCGTATCCGCATATTTTTGTGCGCGTGTCGGGTCAAGTCCCGCGAGCGGATAAAGAACGGCTGCTTCAAAGTCGGCCTGGCTGTTGCCTGGAAATGCCATGTGGCGCGCATAGCTTGCCGTGCCTTCGGCGAGCAGGCTCTGTGGGCTATAAAGCGGGTAAATGGAAAATTCTTGCCAGCCTTTATCGTTTACCAGGTTGCTCTCAAGCATGGTGTTGAACACGTGATGGCCTGGGTAGCCTTCGTGACAGCCAAGGTTCACGGCGCTGTCGATCAGGCTCGGCAGGTCGGTGTTTACCTGGATAAGGCTGACGGCACCGCCCTGATACCAGTTATATCCAGACCAGGGTTTGCCGGTGACAAATTCACTGGTGAATGTTTCGCCTTCGGGCAGGGCCATCTGGGCGGCAGTGCGGTTGCGGCAGGCATTGATGGCTGCTGCGAAAACGCTCTCCAGCTTGTCGGTCGGTACGGTGAATCCTTCGCGGTAGGCGATGATGCGGTCTTTAAGCTCACCCTCGCCTTCGATCAGGCCGTCAAGCGCTGCGAGCGACGCTTCGAGGGTGCTCTCTTCAACAGGCGGCACGACCGCATCAAACAATAGCTGGGTTTCTTGGTCGAAACTGAACTTTTCACCTTCCAGCATGCGCACACGGGCCTCGGCAGCGATCAATTGTTTCTCCAAAAAGCGGATGCGTTGCTTCGCTGCTTCGCTGCCGTCACGGCTATTCTGCACCTTGAGTGCCGTGAGGAGGCTAGCCGCTTCCCGCTTTAGCAGGCTGAGCGACGGCACATTGCCCTTCAGGGCTGATTGCCATTCTTTGGGGCCGTAATAGGCATCCACATATCCCGGTTCATGTTCCCCGATTGCCAGGATCAATTTCACATAGCGCTCTGAGATCTGGTCCATCGACGGTGTGCGAGGCGTTTCGTGCGCGGAAATAACAGTAGCGCTAACAAAAAGCAGGAGCGCGATAACTATTGATTTGAAGAAAGGCATATAGGGTCCCCGCAGAAGCAAAATTTGGTACGTGATTTTTCTTGAAGCATCTAGCCTCGATCCAGCGCGCTGGACAAGGCTTTTGCGGGCAGCATTAACTTAAGTGGCACAGGATATATATGGCTATGTCACAATTAAAATTTCAGAAAATCGTCAATTTTTGGTTATTTTATGCGGCTTTTGGGGTGATTTCATATCAACGTGTGTCTCAATGTATGTCACATTTACGGCGTGTCAGCCAAGCCCGAACGCACTTCGACAAGCCCGATGATTTGATTGATTACCTGATCACTTTTTGCAAGCGGGCAATACAGGACGGAGACCTTGAGGTGCTGCTCGGTACTTGATAATGCAGCGACCCTAACGGCAATGTTGCACCGTTCGGTAATCGCTTTTCTGGCGCAGGTTTCGATGCGATTAGTGGCCTCCTTATTTTCCATCGTATGGATACTTTTGCCGGAATGTTCGCCGTAAAAATGAGCGACATTAGTGCCCATCAGGCGCAGGATAAAATCTACCGGCTCGTTCTTTTCCCAAACAACATCAAGGATATAGAGATTAGGCAGCAGTTCCTTGAAGCGAGAGGGATGCACCTGCTTGCGATTTGGAAGGCTGCCCGGCTTGCTTATGGAAGCAAGATAGTCTGTCAATTTATTGAAGGTGGCTATCTGTGCAACATCGTTGTCGCTCAGGTAGGTCAGTTTGCTTGCTGACCTGCTCAGAAGGTCGTTATTTTCTGGCGTATTGAAGGAGGTTTTCATTTGGCACCAGTATGCCTGAAAATAACGAAAAACCTAAGGGCGCTGGGCTAATTCAGTGTCTGGTAGTGACACAGTGGGTGGCACGGCTGTGCCACCCTGTGTGCCAAAATGCTTTTGAATCCTAGCCATAGAGGCCAGAAAATGTATCGTCGTATATCTCGCCGACGATATGGCGCCTCAACTTCAGCGTGGGTGTCAGTTGCTCGTTTTCTATCGAGAAAGGTTCGTTTGCTATTTCGAATCGCCGCACTTTCTCCAGATTCGACAGCCGTCCGTTCACCCGGTTCACAGCCACCGTCAGCGCTTTTTTGAAGTCTGGGTCGTCTCTCAACACGTCAAATTTGCGCGGTTTTCCGTTGGCGCGCGCCCATTCGATCATCCATTCTCCGTCAGGCACAATCAGTCCCACCAGATAGGGGCGTTGATCTCCGTAAACCATGGCCTGCGCCACTTCATTCTCAAGAGCCAGCAAGCCTTCAATGCGCTGCGGCGAGACATTGTCGCCCTTGTCGTTGACGATCAGGTCCTTCTTGCGGTCGGTGATCTCCAGGTAACCTTCATCGTCGAGCACACCAATGTCACCCGTGTGCAGCCAGCCATCGATTAGCGCCTTCGAGGTTGCCTTTTCATCCTGCCAATAGCCTTTCATCACAAGCTCGCCCTGAATTAGGATTTCGCCGTCTTCTGCGATTTTGACTGCTACACCCTCAAAGGGTTTGCCCACGGTTGACATTTTCGGTGCGGCTGGCGGATTCACACTGATCACCGGCCCGGCTTCGGTTTGACCATAACCTTGCAACAGAGGTAACCCGAGAGAAGAGAAGAAAAAGCCAACATCGGGCGACAAAGGCGCGCCGCCCGACACCAGCGCTTTCATACGACCGCCAAACTGTTTGTTGACCTTGCGTTTGACTGTTAAAGACAGGAACAGGCTTTCGATTTTTTCTTTGAAACTCAGCTTTTCACCGTCCCGCTGGACCTTCATGCCAAGTTCAAGGCAGCGATTGAAAAGCTTGGCTTTAGTACCCCCTTCTTTTTCGATACCGCGTGTGATGCGGGTTCTCAGCATTTCAAATAGGCGCGGCACCACAACCATTACAGTTGGTTTGGCTTCAGCCATATTGGAAGCGAGCTTTTCAATGCTCTCGGCGTACCAGATTTCGGCACCAATCATGAGCGGCCAGCACTGGCCTGCGGTGTGCTCATAGGCATGCGAAAGCGGCAGGAACGACAGGAACGCGTTATTTTCAAGCCCCAGGCTTTGGATGACGCCCGAAGCACCGTCACCGTTATGCATGATTGAGCCGTGATGCAGCATCACGCCCTTCGGCAAGCCGCCGGTGCCGCTTGTGTATATCAGGCAGGCAATATCATCCCTGGTAACGCCTGCTGCGCGTTCGGCGAAGCGCTCAATGTCGGCATTTTCGTCGGCAAGCACCTTATCCCACTGATATACCTGTACATTCAGTCGTTGCTCGATCACATATTCTTCGATGATGACCGCATGCATCAGATCGTCTGACTGGTGTGCGGCTTTCAGGAACGTACGTGCAAGCGCTTTACTGGAAACGATCGCCGCTTTGGCACCGCTGTTTTCCAGAATATGCAGATGGTCGCGCGCTGTGTTGGTGGTGTAAGTTGGCACTGAAATGGCACCGAGCGACATGACGGCAAAATCTGCAATCATCCATTCGGGCCGGTTTTCACTCACAAGTACAACTCGGTCCCCTGCCTTGATGCCCATTTTCTCCAGGGCGGAGGCAAGCATGCTTACACGCTCTGCGGTTTCCCGCCATGTGAGCGCGGTCCAGGCACCGCCTTTTTTCGCAAATAAAAGTGGTTTGTTGGCAAGCGCGTTTGCTTGCTCATAAAACATAGCCGTCAGGCTTTGCCATTCGCTGGTTGACATAAATCCCTCTCCCCAGGTGCTCTTTTGAGCGATATGCCCATGGCACCATTATTGCCGGTACATCCCAATACTCAGTTTTCCGGCGCGGTATCCATATATGTTGCTCAAAAGTCTTGCTTCGGCAAGTTGCTTCTTGACACTTTGGTCAGGCTGCAATTTCTGCGCGCATTTTGCCCTTAAGAAACCTCCGTTCACACCTATAAAAAGTTGTCTCTTTTCCCGAACTTACTTGCGTACAAGCATAAGCGGTGACATAAATTACTAATTGTGTAATGATGGCGCTGTTTCGCAGACTGGTTTAACACCGTGAACGAACCAAACACTGATCTACAGACCCCTGAAGACGCCGCACTTGGCGTGCAAGACGACTTTTCCGATGATGGCGAGAAACGCTTCCAGGAAAGGCGTTTGCATATGCAGGCGTTTGATTATTGGCATAAGTTAAAAGCCAGTCGAGATTTTCCGTTGTTTGCTGAATTGCGAGCAGAGGACTTGGCACCCTTCAAAGCACACAGCCTGCTGATGGAGTTTAACCAGAACGGCACGGCAATCCGGTTCCTTGGTGAAGATATTAGCGCGATTGTTGACGCACCGCTGGAGGTTGGAAGTTATCTGGCCGACTTTCCTGCGTCGCAGTTTGCACAGGCGCTTTTGCAGCAGTTTGAGGATGTTCCCGCGCGTGCCCGTGCTGCAGAATTTGAATTTATCCAGGAAGATCTCAGTTGCCGTGGTATGATGCTACCCTTTTCGCGCGATGGTGGCGGTGCTCATTTTGTGATGGTGGTCGCGAGCTTCCGGCGCACTGACTCTGCAAAGCATTTGCTACCCGAAAGCACCGAAAGTACCGAAAGTCCCGACGGCAGTGACCCTTCCCCCAATATGGATGCGCTTAACGGCTTGTTGAACGTGGGGCAGCGCGCAGCAGATAGTATTGTCCACATGGACAACGGTAACCGCGCGAGCCTTTACGGCGCGCTGGCAAGTGCCCTTGCTCTCTATGAAGGCGCGCAGGAAAACCTGGATGCTTATGCAGAAATATTGGAAGAAACAGGGCTGAGGACACAAGTGCGTGCGCCTTTCACACCTGTGCTGAAGTTGGTTTTTGGCGCGGATTACGATAAGACGCGGCTGACTGAATATGCCGCCGCCATCGCGTTTGCTGTGCGCCGCGGGGAAACAAGTGCCAGCTTGACTGACTTTTTAATCGCCATGCCTGGCGGTATCAAAGGCTGCGTTCAGGAAGAGCGCGCCTATAAGCGCCGCGAGGCGGGCACCCCTGCCCATAACCGCCAACAAAAAGCGGAAGAAACACTAAGGCACACACCTCCTGTGCCACTAAAGGATATAGCCCCCAATGATGAATTCTGTTTGATTTTAGCGCGTCGCAGCCGCGACGGAGGCGTTGAAGCACTTGGTTGCCCCGACGTCTCAAAGGCCACTGTTGATGCTGCGGTGCGCCAGTTAGCCTCTCCAAGAAAAATAGAATAGGCGAAAAGCCGGGTTACGAAGGGATAAATCAGGTGACCACGGATAAAAAAATTAAAGAAGTTCTGGCTGAAATTAGCCGTATTGCTCTGGAAACAATGCCGGGCGACGAGTTGGCAAATTTCGATAGATTTATTGATGCCTTTTTTGCGGTGTCTTGTCCGGATGACCTGCTTGAGCGCGATCCGGCCGAATTGTATGCGATCGCACAGAGTATTTGGAAGGCGGGTGCTAAGCGTAAAGCGGGCGCACCAATTCTGAAGATACTTAATCCGCGTGGTAAAAAAGACGGCTGGGCCTCAAAAAATACCATCCTGCAAATTATCAATGATGATATGCCGTTTTTGGTGGACTCGATCACAGGCTGCCTTGCTGTAACGATGCATTATCGCATCCGCATGATGCACCACCCGATCCTGGAGGTACGCCGCGACGACAAAGGGGCCTACAGTGATGATGAGGCAATCAAACCGACCCGCGAAAGCTATATGTTTATCGAGATTGACGCCCAATCCGATAAAGAATCGCTCGAAGAAATTGAGGGCACGCTTCTAGCCACGCTTGCGGATGTGCGATCCGCGGTTAGTGATTGGCGCGGTATGTTGGCAAAAATCGACGAAACAGTTGCATCACTTACGGTAAACCCACCACCGATTGACAATGAAGACGTGGAAGAAGTGATCAAGCTGCTGCGTTGGCTTGGCTCTGATAATTTCACCTTCCTGGGTTTCCGCGAATATCGCTTTGACGGCGACCCAGCAACCTTTGACTTCAATCAGGTTGAGGGCTCCGGCCTTGGTATCCTGAGGGATGTAGGCCGTAATGTGCTGCGGGACAAAGATGGTTTTACCAAAATGTCTGCAGAAATTCGCCACTTTTTGACACAGCCTGAGCCGCTGATCATTACGAAAGCCAATGTGAAGTCCACTGTGCACCGCCATTCGCATATGGATTATATTGGCGTAAAAATCTTTGATCCTGACGGCAATGCGATTGGTGAACGCCGCTTTGTGGGCCTGTTTACATCGCTGTCCTACAGCCAGTTTGCCCATGACGTGCCTTTGCTGAGGAAAAAAGTGGCGCGGATTAAAGAGCGATCAGATTTTGGGACACGTAGTTATGCAGGCAAGGCGCTTTCCCATATCCTTGAGACCTTCCCGCGGGACGAACTGTTCCAGGTAGAAGAAGATTGGATGTATAACGCGTCGATTGGGGTGTTGCAGCTTTTGGAGCGCCCGCGGCCAAAGGCCTTTATCCGGGCCGACCAGTTTGAGCGTTTCCTGTCGGCGTTGGTTTATGTGCCGCGTGATAATTATCATTCTGGCCTGAGGGCTGCCGTCGCGGATATCCTCTGTGACGCCTATAACGGCGAGGTGTCGGTATATTATGCACAGCTCTCTGAGGAGCCGTTGGCACGTTGGCATTTCATTATCCGCACGAAACCGGGCGAAGTGCCGCATGTAGACGAGCATGAAATCAATGTGCGCATTGCCGAGGCCACACAAGGCTGGGGCGACCGCCTGCATGCTGCCCTTATTGAACATCATGGCGAGGAAAAAGCTAACCGGCTCAACCACTTGTATAAAGTGCGCTTCACAGCCGCGTACCGTGAAGCTTTCTCGCCAGCACAAGCAGCATACGATGTTAACAAGCTTGAGAAGTTTTCGGACTGCGACGATCTGCAGGTGGATTTTTACTCGCACTTGGGTGACGGCGAGAACCGCTTTCGGCTGAAAATCTATCATGGTTGCCGCTTGATTGCGCTTTCAGACTGTATGCCGGTTCTGGAGAATATGGGCTTCAAGGTCCTCTCTGAGCACAGCTACAGAATGGGCGGCGATGCGACGAGTTTCATCCATGATTTTGCGCTTGAGCGTGCGGGTGGCTGTGCTTTTGCGCAAGACCGCCTGAAGCCGTTGATCGAAGAACTGTTCATCCGTGTTTGGCACGGCGTAGCGGAAGATGACGGTTTTAACGAGTTGGTGCTCTCAAGCGCCATGCCGTGGGAGGAAATCGTTATTCTCAGGGCGTTTGGCAAATATCTGCGTCAGCTAGGTATGGGGTATACGCCAGATTATATCGCCGACAGTATGGTCGAGCACGCTGAGGTTTCAGCGCAGTTGGTAGCGCTCTTCAAAGTACGCTTTGACCCTGTGTATGCGAAAGGCAACCGCGAGGAGCTGGCCGCGAATATTGTTGCTGATATCAGGGCACTAATGGAAAAAGTGCAGTCACTTGACCATGACCGTATCATGCGCGCGTATCTTAACGTGATTGACGCTATGCTTAGGACAAACTTCTACCAGCCTGGTGTTGTTGAAGGCGTGGATGAGCGTGCGCTGGCGTTCAAAATCCGTTCGCGGCTTCTGGAAGAAGCGCCGCTGCCAAAACCATACGCCGAGATCTGGGTTTACAGTCCTGCTGTCGAGGGTGTGCACCTTAGAGGTGGGCCTATTGCGCGCGGTGGCCTCAGATGGTCTGACCGACGGGAAGATTTCCGTACCGAGGTGCTGGGCCTCGTGAAAGCGCAGCAGGTGAAAAATGCCGTGATCGTGCCACAGGGCGCGAAAGGCGGGTTTTATCCCAAGCAATTGCCGTCGATAAGCGACCGCGAAGCTTTCATGGCTGAGGGCGTGAAAAGCTACCGCAGTTTTATCTCCAGCCTCTTGTCGGTAACGGATAATCTTAAGGGCGGTAAAGTCGTGCCGCCGAAGGAAACCGTGCGCCACGACAACGATGATCCTTATCTGGTGGTAGCGGCCGACAAAGGCACAGCGACCTTCTCGGATATTTCGAACGGTATCTCAGAGGGCCAGGGTTTCTGGCTTGATGACGCCTTTGCGTCCGGCGGTTCGAACGGCTACGATCATAAAAAAATGGGCATTACCGCCAAGGGTGCCTGGGTGGGTGTTCAGCGTCATTTCCGTGAGATGGGCATTGATACCCAGAAAGACCAATTCAGTGTGATTGGTGTGGGCGACATGTCAGGTGATGTATTCGGGAACGGCATGCTGCTTTCTGATACGCTGCACCTGAAGGCGGCTTTCAACCATCTGCACATCTTTATTGATCCAACGCCAAAGGATACTCAGGCGGCCTGGAAAGAGCGGAAGCGCATGTTTGATCTGCCGCGCTCAACCTGGGCGGATTATAACAAGAAACTGATTTCAAATGGTGGTGGTATCTTCTCCCGCGGGGATAAATCCATTTCGCTTACCAAGGAAATCAAGGCATGGCTAAACATTGAAGCTGATGCGATGACGCCGAATGACTTAATCCATCAGATTTTGAAAGCTGAAGCAGACCTTTTGTGGTTTGGCGGCATAGGCACTTATGTACGCTCTACGATGGAAACCGACATTGAAGTGGGTGACCGAGCCAATGATTTGCTCCGTGTTACCGGGCCTGACCTTAATGTGAAGGTTGTCGGCGAGGGCGGCAACCTTGGTATGACACAGCGTTCCCGCATCGAGTTTGCGCGCGCAGGCGGCCGTTTGAATACCGACTTTATCGATAATTCTGCTGGTGTGGACTGTTCAGACAAAGAGGTGAACATCAAAATCCTGCTGCAAGCGTCGATCGCGAATGGCAAGTTGACGCGGGACAAGCGCGATGTGCTCCTTGAAAGCATGACAGATGAAGTTTCGGAGATCGTGCTCTCGGACAATTATCTGCAGACGCAGGCGATTTCACTTGCTGAGCAGACAGCGGTGTCTGCACGCGAGTATCATCTTGGCCTTGTGCGGGCGCTGGAGAGGGATGGCGGCCTCAACAGGGAGATTGAATATATCCCGTCTGACGAAGGTTTCGCGGAGCTGGCCGCCAACGAACGCGGCCTGACGCGGCCTGAAATCTCGACCGTGCTGGCTTACGCCAAAATGTCGCTGCTTGATATTCTGGTGAAAGGCGAGCTAATTGACGCCCCGATTTTGCAGGCCGAACTTGAGTGGGGTTTCCCATCTGTGCTCAGGGACACGTTTGCCGAAGAGCTGGCGGATCACCGCCTGCGCCGTGAAATCGTTGCCACGGTTCTGGCGAACGAGGTTGTAAACTGGGCCGGCCTGACATTTGTGTATGAGGTGAAAGAAGAAACCGGGCTTGGCGTTGAAGATATCGTCGCAGCCTTTGTGGTGGTGCGGGAAGTTTTTGGCCTGCAGATGCGGTGGGATGCGATCAATGATCTTGATTATAAAGTTGCTGCATCAACCCAGTATGATATGCATCAGTCGGTATCCGACAGCCTTAAAGTCCAGGTAATGTGGGTGCTGCGGAACGTGGACCGTCCGTTTGATGTGAGTGCGCTTGTTGAACGCTTTAAAGGGCCTTTCAAACGGCTGTTTGCAATCAAGCAGGAACTTTTGTCCGAGCCTGCGCAGGAAGCCTTTGTTAACCGACGCGATGCCCTTAAGGCAGCGGGTGTTGGCCATGACCTGGGGACCTTTGTGGCGGCATTTGAAGTGCTTTCAAGCGGTCCCGACATTATTGCCGTGGCCGAGGAAACTGGTAAAACCGTCGATTATGTAGCAACCGTGCATTTTGCGCTTGGTGATAGGCTTGGTTTCGATTGGCTCAAGCAGCGCGCGGACCGTATTCCGCCTGACGATCACTGGGAGGTGCTCGCGATCCGTTCGACCCTTGAGGATCTTGCCGACCAGCAACGCAGCCATGTGGAACGTGTTTGCAAACGTGCAGGTAACAAAACCGCGAAAAAAGCGACCGAAGCCTGGGCAACTGCGCAGGCAACGCGTATCTTCCGGGCAGAGCGCCTGATTGATGACCTGTCGGCAGCGGGTGCGTTGTCTGTTGCGAAACTTTCGTTCGCCGCGCGGCACTTGCGGTCAATTTTGCGCTGATCCGGCAGCGTATCAGGCGGTATGGTGGTTTAAGCCAGCCTCTAAAATATACGAAAAGAAGGGGCGGTGCCGGTTTGGCACCGCCCCTTTAGCTTGTGAACATCCTGGTAGTTTGTGAAAGCCCTGGTCGGGATTATAGGGCCTCTCTGGAGGGTGTGCGCTTTGGGATAAGGCGCGCGGGTAGAAGATAGTATGTTCAGATGCATACGCTTTGCATGACTGTTACGAAGCCAGGAGGAAACGGCCTTCGTTCCAATCGTCAAGCGTGGCAAGAATTTCTTCGCGGGTGTTCATCACAAACGGGCCGTAACGCGCTACGGGTTCGCCGATCGGCGCACCCGCAACCAATAGAAAACGCGTATCTTTTTCGCCAGTCACGGTAACACCGTCACCATCTGTAAGTACGGCCAATGTGCGGTTGGGGATTGGCACGCCTTCAATGCCAAACTCGCTGTCGATGCCGTAAAGAAACACCGTGTGGCCTTCAGGAACGGGGATCGTTATGTTGCCGTTTTTGGTGAGTGTTACATCAGCGTAAAGTGGCCCAACGGCCACATCGACGATTGGCCCGGTCTCGCCGAGCAGTGTGCCTGCGATAAGTGCTGCTTCAAAACCTTCGCCCTTAACGGTCGGAATTTGGTTTTTGGAAACATCCTGATATCGGGGTGCGATCATCTTTTTTTCAGCGGGCAGGTTAACCCATAGCTGGAAGCCGCGCAGGGCCTCGCCGTTTGTGACCGGCATTTCGCTGTGCACGATGCCGCGGCCAGCGGTCATCCACTGGGCGTCGCCTGGCCCGATTCGACCTGCATTGCCGAGTTTGTCGCCGTGGCGCATCTCACCCGAGAGCATATAGGTAACGGTTTCAAAACCGCGGTGTGGGTGATCTGGAAAACCGGCACCAATTGCATCGGCGGCAATGTCCATTTCATCAAGCAGCAGAAAAGGATCAAGGTTCATCAAGCCGCGACGGCCTATGCTTCTGTGTACTGTCACGCCTTCGCCTTCAGGCATGCTTGCTGCTGCAAATAGTTGCTTTATCACGCGCTTTGTCATTTTACGCTACCTTTCCGTCTATCAGGGCCTCGCGGCCATGGGGGCTTTCGAAGTCAAGTTCGGGGCCAACCGGCACGACTCCCGTTGGGTTGATCATGGTATGGCTGGCATAATAGTGGGTTTTGATATGGTCCATATGTACTGTCTCGCTGACCCCAAGAATCTGGTAGATATCCCGTACATAGGCCGAGAGATTTGCATAGTCCGCGAGCTGCCGGATATTGCATTTGAAGTGTCCAACATACACGGCGTCAAAGCGCACCAGCGTGGTGAACAGCCGGATATCGGCTTCAGTGAGCTGGTCACCCGTCAGATAGCGCCGGTCTGCAAGCAAATCTTCCAGCCAATCGAGGCTACCGAACAATGGGTAGACCGCTTCTTCATAAGCGTCTTGGCTTGTCGCGAATCCCGCCCGGTAAACGCCATTGTTGACCGACGCATAAATGCGTTCATTCAGAGCGTCAATATTGGTGCGCTGCATCTCTGGGTAATAATCGCCTGCTTTTGCGCCAATGTTATCGAAGGCCTGCCCGAACATACGGATGATGTCTGCGCTTTCATTGCTGACGATCGTGCCTTGTTTTTTGTCCCACAGGATAGGCACCGTTACCCGGCCCGTATATGCGGGATCGGCTTTGGTATAAACCTGATGGGCGTATGCCGCGGCAAATAATGGGTCGCCACTGCTGCCATCTGCTGTATCAAAGGTCCAGCCGCCAGTGCGCATTGTCATGCCGACAACCGATACTTCGATCATGCCTTCAAGGCCCTTGAGGCTGCGCATAATCAGCGTGCGGTGTGCCCAGGGGCAGGCATAGGATACATATAGATGATAGCGGCCTGCTTCTGCTTTAAAGCCATCACGGCCCGTGGGGCCAGCGCTGCCGTCCGCTGTAACCCAGTTTCTGAATTGGCTTGCACTACGCACGAACTTGCCGCCTTCTGATTTGGTGTCATACCAATCGTCTGACCATTTTCCATTTACGAGTAAACCCATTGCTGTCTCCTGTTTTTCTAATACCTACAAAATAGGCGTTCGCTGAACATGTGCGTAGGCCATAAAAAAGAAAAGCAGCGTTGCTTTCAAGCGAACACTGGGGGCGAGCGCTATATTGGCCTTCCTGAAAAGATTATTGTGACAGGCCGTCTTCAAGCCCTTTTGGCGCGCAAGGTAAAAGATGCAATTGTGCAGGGTGCCATTATAGTCATCCACATTTTTTTGCTATTGCACCTGGTGTGAATCAGTGTGGCTACAGACAACGGCTGTTGTTGGGATTGCTGTACCAATCTGCAAGAAAATCGATCAGTTTGCGCACTTTTAACGGTAAAAGCCGTCGTTCGGGGTAAAGTGCATACAGATAGCTTGTGGGCCGCGGAAAATCCTCAAGGATTTCTACCACTTCGCCGCTGGCGAGCGCATCATGCAAGAAAAACCGAGGCAGCGTTGCGATTGCAAGGCCCGCTTTGACGGGTGCAAGTTGCATGATGCCTGAGTTACTGGTTAATGGCCCACTCACCCGCACCGATTTGGTTGAACGCGCGCTCACAAAGCTCCACTGTTTAGCGGCTTCGATATTGGCGTAAAATACGCAGGGATGATCCTTGAGTTCCTCTGGTGTTTTTGGCGCTCCGTGCTCTTCCAGATATTTGGGCGCGGCGACTACATGGGAGTGCACCGCCGCGAGGCGTTTTGCGATCAGGCTGGTATCATCCAAGTTGGCGGTAATCCTGAGCCCCATATCATATCCGCCGCCAATGATATCGACGCGTTCATCAGTGAGATTAAGCTCCAGGGACAGATGCGGATAGTCTGCCATAAACTGAGTAAGCGGGGTTTTGAGGTTAAGGTCGGCAAAGCTTCTGGGTGCAGTAACCCTCAGCGTGCCTACCAGGTCGCTGCCCGCGCAGGCAACGGATTGTCTGGCGTCCTCGATATCCGCAAGGATATCAACGGCGCGTTCATACAGCATGGTGCCTGCATCCGTCGCCGAGACACCTCTCGTGGTGCGCACCAACAGTTTGGTTTGCAGTTCGTCCTCCAGGTTCTGGATGCGGCGGCTTGCCACTGATTTGGTAATATGCAGCGCTTTGGCGGCGGCAGTAAGATTACCTTCCTCTAAAGCGCGGCAAAAAGTTCTGAGGGCGATAATGTCCATTGGGGCAATCCAAATGTTGTCTAAATCAGATGAAACTCTTGATAATTATGGGCACAGCGTTGCAGAGAGCGCAACTTAAATTGCCACCAACAAACTTAATTTACCGTTTTGAATTTATCGCCAGCGGCGGGCGATATAGAAACAGCCGAGGCCGCCCAGGATAAACATAATACCAGGCGCAAAAAGCCAGCGCAGTGGGGATGGTTCGGATTCGATTGTATCGTTGAAAAGCGTGTATTTGCGGTAGCCGTTCTCTACCTGTTCGATAAATGAACCGCCGCGGAAATCAGGCGTGCGCACATAATCATAGTCAACGCGTTCCGAAAGGGTGCCACCATCTTTACCTTCCTGTCCGACAGCCAGAAACTGGTAGAGCATTGGCGATTCGCCAGATTTTATAACGCCTTCGGAGCGATAGTGGAACACCACCTGCTCCCAATCAGGCAGTACGGTGGTTAGCCCCAGAGCACCGCCGCCGATCATCAGCATTAAAAGGCCCGCCAGAAGCCATCCGCGCATAAAGCGAGCCTCAGTTTTTTGTCGGGTAAGGATGGTGGTCCGTACCTCCGATATTTCGCGTAATTTATCGAGTTCGTCGGAAGTGATTTCATTACTGAGTGTTTTCACATCCAGGCCAAACGCCTGCACCAGTTTTTGGAAAACTTCCTCAGACGGGTAGCTTTTTCCTGTCTCAAGCTTCGAGAGATAGGATTGCTCGATATTGGCCCTCGCTGCGGCCTCGGGCTGGGTCCAGCCGGCTTTTTCGCGCTTCTGTCGTATATAGTCACCAAACTTCATGTTGGATCTCCATTTTGGCGATTTATCTTGTGCCGCAACTTGTGAACCGCTGCTTGCAGGTACATACAGTACATGCTGCGTGTCGTTTCCTGGTTTCGGCACAAGCTAAAGTCCCGAAACCTTTTGGCTCAAAATAACCGCTCTAGGTTATTGATAACACGACAAATTCTTTTGTAGTCCTATGGGAAATACTAGCTGAATATGCTGGAATATTGCCATAAAAGCAGGAATATTTGTGCTACCGTACGGATTCGCGCCGTTTATTTCCATCAGGGTGACTTTGTGTAGCCACCAGAGAGCCCCGCTTATCGCCGATGCTTGCTGATAAAAAAACTGGCCATGTCGCCAATTATCAATGGGCCGTCCAGAGCAAGTAAGATCCTGTTGTGCTGACCACCGCGGCAGTTTTGTTGCTGGGAGCGCCTGTTGGCGTTCACCGTCTGGTACGGTTACTTTAAAACTGTCACCGTAATGATCATTATAAATGATCTGTGAAACTACGCACCGTGCCTGAATTGATTGGTACTCAAGCGCTTGGTGGCACAAAAAAACCGGCCAAAAGACCGGCTCTTTCAAGTCTTGGTAAATGGTAGCGCCTACTTGGGTGCGATCACCATAATCATCTGGCGGCCTTCAAGCTTGGGACGCGCTTCGATTTTTGCTGTTTCTTCCATCTCGTCCGCCACGCGGTTCAGCACATCCATGCCAAGCTCCTGGTGTGCCATCTCACGGCCACGGAAGCGAATTGTCAGCTTCACCTTGTCGCCGTTATCGATGAACTGATGCACCTTCTTAAGCTTGGTATTATAATCATGCACATCAATGCCCGGACGCATCTTAATCTCTTTTACATCCTGGGTTTTCTGCTTTTTACGAGCAAGGTTGGCTTTCTTCTGCTGTTCATATTTGAACTTGCCGAAGTCGAGAACCTTACATACGGGAGGCTCGGCATTAGGCGAGATTTCCACTAGATCAAGGCCGCTGTTGCGTGCGATATTCATCGCTTCATCAACGGTTACGACACCGTGGTTTTCTCCTTCTGCTCCGATAAGCCGCACTTGGTTGGAAGTGATGGCTCTGTTTACGCGCGGACCGCTCTGTTTAGGTGGTCCCGCAAAATTCCCTCTACGTATGTCAAGTCTCCTATATTTGTTGGCGGTGACGGATTTTGCCCGGCTACCTGAAAGATTTACTATAGCGATTAAGGCTACCAAAGCAAAGCCTTGATAGCCCTTAGTTTTTAGCTTTTATGCTTTGCCGTCCGGCATGGTGCCCTCTGCAGCCAGTGCCGCGATGGCTTCAGCCGTGTCTACAACGTTTTGGTCTTTTGATCCCAGGCGGCGAATGCTTACTGTACCATTTTCTGCCTCGCGTCCGCCAACCACCAGGATTGCAGGCACCTTTTTGTGGCTGTGCTCGCGCACTTTATATTTAATCGACTCGTTTCTTAGGTCGAGCTCTGCCCTGAGGCCAGAGGCCTTGAGCCGTGCAAAAACTTCTTCCGCGTAACCGTCAGCGTCTGACGTGATCGGTGTCACCACAGCCTGCGTCGGCGCAAGCCACAGTGGCATACGCCCGGCAAAATGCTCGATCATAATACCGAGGAAACGCTCAAGCGTGCCAAGAACCGCGCGGTGTAACATTACTGGCCGGTGCTTGGAACCATCTTCACCAATATAAGAGGCGTCGAGGCGTTCAGGCAGCACAAAATCAAGCTGCAGCGTGCCGCATTGCCATGTCCGGCCGATGGCGTCATTCAAGTGGAACTCAAGTTTCGGGCCATAGAAGGCACCTTCGCCGGACGCATAGCCATAATCCAGGCCGGTTTCCTTGAGCGCCGTTTCAAGCGCAGACTCGGCTTTGTCCCAGGTTTCATCGGTGCCTGCGCGTGTATCGGGGCGAGTGGCCAACAGAACGCGGAACTCGGGGAAGCCGAGATCCCTGTATACGCTAGATAAAAGTTGGCAAAAATTGATCGTTTCAGACGTGATCTGATCTTCGGTACAGAAGATATGCGCATCGTCCTGTGTCATTTGGCGCACCCGCATCAAGCCGTGCAGCGCGCCGTGCGGTTCGTTCCTGTGGCAGCAGCCAAACTCGGCGTAGCGGATTGGCAGGTCGCGGTAGCTTTTGATGCCCTGCTTGAAGATTTGTACATGCGCTGGACAGTTCATTGGCTTCAAGGCCATCAGCCTGCTGTCGCCCGATAAAACCGGCGCATCTTCGTCTGTGGACGGAATTTCGTCGGGCACCACAAACATATTCTCGCGGAACTTGGACCAGTGGCCTGATTGCTCCCAGAATTTGCTGTCCAGGAGCTGAGGCGTTTTCACTTCGTCGTAACCTGCATCGCCCAGACGGCTGCGGATATATTTTTCCATTTGCAGCCAGATAGTATAGCCCTGTGGGTGCCAAAATACACTGCCCTGCGCTTCTTCCTGCATATGGAACAGATCCATCTCGCGGCCTAACTTGCGGTGGTCGCGCTTTTCTGCTTCCTCTAGACGGTGCAGGTAGGCTTTCAGTTCTTTTTTGTCAGTCCAGCAAGTGCCGTAGATACGGGTCAACATCGCGTTTTTGCTGTCGCCGCGCCAATAAGCACCCGCCACTTTCATCAGTTTGAAGGCGTCGCCCAGCTTGCCGGTTGATGGCAGATGCGGTCCACGGCAAAGGTCAAGCCATTCGCCCTGGCGGTAAACCGTGATCGGTTCGCCTTCGGGCAGGTCGCTGATGATCTCGGCTTTGTAGGCCTCGCCGATCTTTTTGAAGTAAGCGATTGCTTCGTCGCGGTCCCACACTTCGCGGGTGATATCTTCGTTTCTTTTGATGATTTCGTGCATGCGTTTTTCGATCACCACGAGGTCGTCTTCGGTGAAAGGTTTGTCGCGGGCGAAATCATAGAAGAAACCGTCTTCGATGTTTGGGCCGATCGTTACCTGGGTGCCCGGGAATAATTCCTGTACGGCTTCGGCCATCACGTGTGCACAGTCGTGGCGCAGGATATCGAGCGCATCTTCTGTGTCACGCTTGGTGACGATAGAAACGTCAGAGTCAGCTTCGATCTCGCGTGTCAGGTCCCATACTTCGCCGTTCACTTTGATCGCAAGGGCGGCCTTCAATAGCCCCGGGCCAATATCTGCCGCGAGCATGGTGCCGGTAACCGGGCCATCAAACGTGCGTACGCTGCCGTCGGGCAGGCGCAGGTTGACCGGGTTGTTTGCACTCATGTTTGCACTCATGGCTTTCTTGTCCTCTTGCGGTTTGACGCATAAAAAAATATGAACTCGCGAGTTACCTGTCACCCGCACGGAAGTCAAGGAAAGCCTTGGATTTTTGGCGTAAAAGCGGGGGCAAAATCGATGCGTTCTCAAAATAGTTGATTTTGGGTATCGCTTTCTTCTTTTTCAGTCAGCAATCAGCGCGCCAGCCCTTGTCAGCAAGGCATATAATTTGGGCGTGCATACCATTCTTTGAAGCCGTACCGGAGGATATTGCCGTAGGAACGTTGTGCCTGATCCTCAACCGCTTCGCCGGTTTCGGTAAAAAGCATTTTCAGGCCCAATTCAGCACCCTTGTTGATGCACGCTGCGATTACAACACCCTGGGCGCCGCGGCAGCGAAAATCCCTGTGCGCGGCACCCATATCCAGAAGGCCTACGCCGCCCTGCACAACAAGGCATCCGCAGCCAACGGGTTGCTCGCCTTCGATCGCTTTTTCGGCGAGCTTGATCTGTTCATTCTCTGGTGCTGCGTCAAGCCCAAACGTGCGGTTGATCAGGATGCTGCTGTCATGTGCGGCGGTGCTGATTACCGTATTGCCGCATTCAGTAACGCTGTAGCCGATTTTTTGTACGGCTTCTTTAGGGGCATTTGCCTAAAGGTCCCGCACAACTTGTGCCTCGACAATCTCTGATAGGGCGATTTCCTGATTGTTCATAATCCTTCTTCTCCAACGAGAGCCTATCAAGTTTACAGGGATGGGAACGGAAAAACATGAGCGCGGTGAAATTGTTTGTTGTATCAACCGGAAGCTCAACTAACATGCGGCGTCAGGAGGAGCTTTTCATGAGCGAGCAGTCATTTTTTACAGCCGCCCACGGCACCAAAATTGCCTATAATAAGCTGGAAGGTAAAGGCCCTGGCGTGGTGTTTCTCGGTGGCTTTATGAGCGATAAAGAAGGCGGTAAGGCGCTGGCGCTTGAGGCTATGTGCCGCACCCAGGGCCGGGCGTTTATACGCTTTGATTATCAAGGCCACGGCAGGTCGTCGGGCATTTTTAAAGAGGGCACTATCGGTCTATGGGCCAAGGATGCAGTGGCCGTTTTGGATGCGCTTACTGAAGGCCCGCAGATTCTTGTTGGCTCGTCGATGGGGGGCTGGATTTCGCTGTTGGCGGCCAAGGTGCGCCCAGGCCGGGTAAAAGGATTTGTGGGTATCGCAGCGGCACCCGATTTTACGGTGCGCATGTGGAACGAAGAGTTCGATGAACCTACGCGCCGTGAAGTGCTGGCGCAGGGCTATATGGAACGCCCATGTGATTATGGTGACGCCCCCTATACAATCACCAAAGCCTTGATTGATGATGGGTGGGCTAACCGGGTGATTGCAGGACCGCTTAATCTCAATATGCCAGTGCGGCTTATTCAGGGCACTGCGGATCCCGATGTGCCCTGGCAGACAGCGCGGAAGATTGCAGATGCGATTACGGGCGGCGATGTGGAGGTTATTCTGGTGCCGGGCGGTGACCACAGGCTTTCGCGCGATATTGACTTGAAGCGCCTAACGCGCATCGTCACCAGCGTTGCGGAAGAGATTGATTAGATGGCGGGCAAATATTCAAAACTGAATCGCCAGCAGATTTTCGAGTTTTTTGATCGTCTTGCGGCAGATAATCCAAACCCTGAAGGGGAGCTTGATTATGTGAATGAGTTCACGTTGTTGGTGGCTGTAGTACTCAGTGCGCAGGCAACGGACGTGGGGGTGAACAAGGCTACTAAAAATCTGTGGCCGGTGGCGGATACGCCCGAAAAAATGTATGCGCTTGGTGTTGATGGGTTGAAGGAATATATAAAAACTATCGGGCTTTATAACTCGAAAGCAGAGAATGTGATCAAGCTGTGCCGCGATCTCATTGACAAGCACGATAGCAAAGTGCCGGAAACGCGCGAGGAGCTTGTGGCGCTTGCGGGTGTGGGCCGGAAAACCGCGAACGTTGTACTCAACATTGCCTTTGGCCAGCCAACCTGCGCCGTAGATACCCATATTTTCCGAGTCTCGAACAGAACAGGCCTTGCGCCTGGCAAAAATGTGGACCGGGTCGAGGACGCTTTGATGAAAGTGATCCCCGCGCCTTTCAAGCTGCACGCCCACCACTGGCTGATCTTGCTTGGCCGCTATATCTGCAAGGCCCGCAAGCCAGACTGCGCCAAGTGCAAGCTCATTGATCTCTGCCTCTTTAGGGAGAAAACCATGTGAGGTGAGCCGTTTGGTTCTGAAAAGTGAAGTTGGCTTGCCTTGCAGACTTTTAAATTACAGCCTCTGCGCTATCTGATGGATAGGGCAATCAAGGGAGAATCCGTATGCGTGTCTTGAAGTATCTGGTGCTCGGCGTTTTGGCGGTCGTCATCTTTATGGTGGCGCGTACGGCGATTGTCTTGCCGTCCGGTGAGCCTGTGATGCTACAGATGCCGGAGATGGCGGATGCGGATGTGGCGCGTATTGCTGACCACCTTTCAAAAGCGATAACCTATAAGACGATCAGTCACGGGCTGGATGTGGAGCCGGATGCAGACGCCTTCACTGGATTTCATGCTTTCCTTGAGACGACATATCCTGCCACGCACCGGGTGATGGAGCGCGAACTTGTGAGCGATTATTCGCTGATGTATCGCTGGCCTGCCGCTAAACTTTCAGACAAAAAGCCGATTGCTTTCCTTGCCCATATGGATGTGGTGCCGGTGCCAGTTCATGGTCGGGCTGACTGGCAGCATGACCCCTATGCTGGCGTGATCGACGATCAGGGCATACTTTGGGGCCGTGGTGCGATGGACGATAAGGGCATGTTGATCGCTTTGATGGAAGCAGTGGAGAGACTCGCTGTTGCAGGATTCGCGCCTGACCGGGATATTTATTTTCTCTTTGGGCACGATGAAGAACTTGGCGGAGACAAGGGCGCGGCTATGATGGCAGCGCGCTTGAAGGAACGCGGCGTGCAGCTCGAATGGGCGCTTGATGAAGGTTCGGCGATGGTTAAGGGCGCGGTGCCGGGGGTGCAATCACCAGTCGCGCTGATATCACTGGGTGAAAAAGGGTCGGTATCGCTGAAGTTTTCGGCCAAGGATGAAGGTGGGCACTCGTCAGCACCTAAGGGCTTTACTGCCGCGAGTCTGGTGGCCAAAGCGGGCTATCTGGTTACTGAAACCCCCTATCCTTTGGTGCTTGACGAGCACCTTGAGGCATTCCTGTCATCGGTTGCACCCGAGATGGATTTTGGAAAACGAATAGCGATTGCAAACCTGTGGGCCACGCGCCCCCTGATGGCGGATCAGCTTGCCAAAAATCCGACGATCGCGGCTTTTATGCATACGACAACAGCTTTCACCATGATGAAGGCTGGCACCAAGTCGAATATTTTGCCGCAGTACGGCGAGGCGATTGTGAATTACCGCATCCATCCACGCGATACAGTCGCGGGTGTTTTGGCGCGGGCCAAGGATATTATCAACGACGAGCGTGTGGCAGTGGAGCAACTTGGTGGGCGTGAAGCCACAAGCATGTCCTCTGTGAACAGCGAGGGTTATAAGTTGGTGGCAGCAATGATCGCTGAGACATTCGGGCCTATGCCCACAGCGCCTACGCTGACGGTGCAGGGAACCGACGCGCGGCATTACTACAGCGTCGCGGATGATGTGTACCGTTTTATGCCGTTTGTCTTCAAGCCTGACGATCTGAAACGCATCCACGGTACCAATGAAGCGATCAGCGTTGCGGCGCTGGCAGCGCAGGTGACGTTTTTTAAAAATCTAATTCAGAAAGCTGCGCAGTAATTACCCCGCAGGGTTTGCCATGTTTCGTGTCATGGCGTGATTGTAGGCACCCAGATAAATCAGGCGCCCGTCTTCTTTGTTTGTGCCAAAACTAATGCCGGCATCATGATATTGCTGTGGGCGGATAAACAGGCAGCGATTGAAGCGCATCGGCACGGTCATGATCTTTTCCCACTGGCTTTCGTCATTGGTATTCTTGTAGATCATATTCTCAAGGAACTCTTCTTGATCGGTATAGCCAAGGGCTGCAAGCTCCGCTGCGTTGATAGGTGCGCGGTCTGTATTTGTGGCTTTGTGCCGGAAGAAATGGGTGCCGTCCTGGCAGTGTTCTGGCAGTGTTAGGTATAAGATCATCGTCCAGTGCACATTGTCTATGTGCACACTGTGACGGCCCTTTTCACCTGCCAGGCTCAGGCGAAATTTACCGTGTGACGTGTTTTCAACCGGCACCAAAGGTTCGCCCGCAATCTCTGACATGCGTTGATCAAGTCCGTTCATGATCTGCCGGTGTTCGCTGTCCCAGCCAGGGTACAACTGTGGGCGATCAAGTTTAGGGAAATTCTGCTTGAGTGCCGCTTCGCGCAATTGATGCGGGTTTTCCAGAAAATTGTCGATAATGATCATCGAGCGCATCATCGCTTGTGTCCTCCTTGAGGTGCCGCTGGTTATCTTGCGGCTTGTTGCTCTTTCCTAGGCGAAACACTGGTGCTGTGCAAAGCTTTTCAGGTGCTATATTCCATGAAAACGAGTGTGGTACCTGGATGCTCAGCAGATGCTTCCCTGTGCGTTTCCCGAAAGCCCAGCCCTTCATAGACATGCCGGGCGCGGGCGTTATTCTCGTAAACATCTAGCCAAACGGTCGTTTTTCCTAAGTGCCGGAAGTGCCGGAGTACATCTGCCATAAAGGCTTTGCCGGTGCCTTTGCCGCGCGTAGCGACTACTATGCGCCGCCATTCAATGCGTGCGCCGGGGTTATCCAGTAGAATGGCATAACCAAGCCGTACGCCGCCCGTGTCCTCAGGGATCAGATAGTGATAGGCGCTGTCGGCGATGTTTGTTTGGTGGGTTTCCCGGTCCCAGCAGTGGATATAGCTGTTTGCCGGGTCTGCCTCACGTTCCAGAATGAAATCCAGATCATCTGCTGTTGCGACACGAAAACCTGCATAGGCGGTCATTTGCTATCCTTATTATCTTTCTGTTGGTTGAGCACCCTTGTTTCATGCCTTGCTATTGGCGTAAAATTGTTTTTAGTGACAGGAGGTGTATGCGCAAGAAAAGGGTAACGGTATGAGCGGCTTACATCCACAGTTGGCAGTGGACACTATACCTATCAGCAAGATGCAGCTCTGTGATGTTTTGTTGATGAAAGACGCCAATTATCCCTGGCTGGTGCTCGTGCCGCGCCGCGAAGGTGTGCGTGAAATCCATTTGCTTTCAGCAGCCGATCAGCAGCGCCTGATGCGTGAAATATCCCATGTAGCCACCCGGCTGGAGGCGCTGACAGGTGCCCACAAGATGAATGTCGCGGCGCTTGGCAATATAGTGCCGCAGCTTCATGTGCATATCATCGCGCGCTTCGAGGACGATGCTGCCTGGCCCGGCCCCGTGTGGGGCGTGGTGCCTGCCACACCCTATGAAGATGGGGCGCTTGAGGCAGTAGTCGAGAAACTAAAAAGGGCGCTGATTTAGTGCCGGTTGAGATTGGGGGGATACCAAATGGCAGAAGAAGATAGCGACACCGTCGCGCGCGTGCTGAAGAGCAATCAGGATTATTTTGAGCGCAAGGACGTGCAAGCGGCTGCATTTGTTGGATTTTTATTGGCGCTGGTTAGCTTTGTGAACTTTACGTCCTAGGTCTCTTCTGGGCACCGGATTGCGCACCGATGCCCAGATGGTAATTTCTTTAGTGCCTGAAGTGGCGCATGCCGGTAAAGACCATAGCGAGGCCTACTTCGTTGGCTGCGTCGATCACGTCTTGGTCGCGCATACTACCGCCCGGCTGGATCACGGCTGTTGCGCCCGCTTCTGCTGCTGCAAGCAAGCCGTCCGCAAACGGGAAAAAGGCGTCTGACGCTACCACTGAACCCTTGGCGAGTGTTTCGGCGTCACCTGCCATTTCGGCAGCTTCACCAGCGCGGATCGCAGCGATGCGGCTGCTGTCCCGTCGGTTCATCTGGCCAGCGCCGATGCCAACGGTCATGCCGTCGCGTACATACACAATTGCATTTGACTTTACATGCTTGCCAACCTGGAAGGCGAACAGCAGGTCCTTGAGCTCAGCCTCAGATGGCTCGCGCTTGGTCACAACCTTGAGGTCGTCCAAAGTCACGCGGCCCGTGTCGCGGTTTTGCACCAGCAGGCCGCCTGCCACAGCCTTAACCATCTTTGCGGATTGTGTTGGGGACGCGAGGCCGCCAGTTGTCAGAAGGCGCAGGTTTTTCTTGGCCGCAATGATCGCTTTGGCGTCATCTGTCACGCCCGGTGCGATAATCACTTCGGTGAAGACTTTTACGATCTGCTCGGCTGTTGCGGTATCAAGTGTGCCATTCAAGGCGACGATACCGCCAAAGGCAGAAACCGGATCGCACTTGAGGGCCTTGGCGTAAGCGTCCGTGAAGCTTTCGCCCGTTGCCACACCGCACGGGTTGGCGTGCTTGATGATCGCAACGGTTGGTGTTGCAGGATCAAACTCGCTCACCAGCTCAAAAGCGGCGTCTGTATCATTAAGATTGTTGTAAGAAAGCTCCTTGCCCTGGTGCTGTACGGCAGTGGCGATGCCAGGGCGGTCCTCAGCATTTTTGTAGAAAGCCGCAACCTGATGTGGGTTCTCGCCGTAGCGGCATTCCTGTACCTTCACGCCTGAGAAGGTCAGGCGATCCGGGAATGTCACGCCGTTTTGCTCGGTGTACCATTGGCTAATCGCTGTGTCGTATGCGGCGGTGCGGGCGTAAGCTTTGGCGGCGAGCTGTTTGCGCACCGCGTGCGTGGTGCCACCATCAGTTTTGATCTGCTCGATAATGGTGGAATAATCAGATGGGTCCGTCACGATGGTAACAAAACCGTGGTTCTTGGCGGCTGAGCGCACCATCGCCGGGCCGCCAATGTCAATGTTTTCGATGCAGGTATCAAAACCAGCACCGGAAGCTACCGTTGCTTCGAACGGGTAAAGGTTTACAGCCACAAGGTCGATCCCACCGATCTCATGATCTTCCATCGCGGCAACGTGATCGGGATTGTCGCGGAGCGCGAGGAAACCACCGTGGATCTTGGGGTGCAGTGTTTTCACGCGGCCATCCATCATTTCAGGGAAGCCTGTGTGGTCGGCAACCTCCTTGGCGGGGATACCTGCGTCCCGGAGGGCCTTGGCGGAGCCACCCGTTGAGAGGATTTCAACACCCGCATCCATGAGCGCCTGGCCCAGTTCCACAAGGCCGGTTTTATCCGACACAGAGATCAGGGCGCGTTTAATTGTGACTTTGTCCATTGGTTTAAAACCTATCCGTATTTCGAACATCCGGTCCCGCAACCCAATAGCAGGCCTAGATGTCCATCTCACTCAAAACCCAATTGCAAATGGGCGTTTCATTTCCCCCCACCGGAACCCGGACAACAATTTGCCGGGTCTTCGACGGGCTGTCGGGCTGCGCCAAATAAAGGCTGTCTTCGACCGCCAACTCGCCGTCATCTACGTCAAAAATCCATATTTTCCCGCTTCTGGTTTCCAGAGATACGCGGCCATCCGGTGCTAGCAAAGCTTCCACGTGGGGGTGCAGATGAAAGCGTAGCAGCACTGTTTCACCGTTTAGCTTTTTAAGCTTGGGGCCAAATAATTTGTCAGATCCTATAAGGCGTCTTCCGTCACAGCTTAGTTCGACTGTGCGTTCGTGCTTCACACCAAAACGCTTCACGTATCCGTCGTGCAGCAGCTTGATGCGAACACCGTCTTCGAGGCCTTCGCGGATCGTGAGTGTTTCGGATACACCCGTGCCGATATAGCCGTCTTCAAGGATACGGCTTGAGTTGCGGTCTCCGATCACCAGCGCACTGTGGGCAGCCGTTGCGCGAGACAGGTCAGCAAGCTGTGCCATCGGTCCGCGTGGGCTCGCCGGGCCAATATTGACAATGATACGATCCTGGCCGTTCGAAAACTCGAAGGATCCTGTGCTAGCATGTGCGCGGCGTGACATTTCGTGTGCGGGCGGCGTGCCACTGTCCATAATCACACAGCTAGTGCGCATTTGCAGGCGCTGGATGCCCACATGGGCTGCATTTTCAATAGCTTTGCCCTTGGCTTCAGAAGCCGCAAGGATTGCGTCCGTTCCAAAACCACCTTCAGCCGATACTCCCCCAATTTGGGCGAAACTGCCGTCCCCGTGACGCATGGTGCGTACAAAAGGTGCCAGCCGATCTAGCGTCACCTGCACCCATGGCGGCAAATCGCCGTTTGTTTCCACAAAAGCACTGCGCAGCAAAATTAGAAGTTGCATGGTGCGTATCGCGTCAGCCGCGTTCCTCGTGACCGGCCCGCCGTCCGGCAGGATAAAGCTCTTGACGGTTTTCTCTAGTGCTCTGGAGCCCCGTACAAGCCATGCATTACCGCCTGGTAGCAATAGCCCTGCGAGCATTAGGGCTGTGCCTGTATAAATTTCTGGCAAGCCACCCGGCACATCTTGGTGTGTGCGCATCAGGTGGCGCGTTTGGCGTGCCATCGCATGCAGGATTGCTGAGCGGTAAACAAGGTCTTGTGACGAGAGGATCAGCGGTGCGTGGGCCAGCCAGTTGATGAGCCGCCGTGCCAGTGTTTCTGCTTCCCAGATTTCTTTATCCCAGCTTTCACCGATTGGTAACCACCAGCCGATGATGGTTTCGGCTGCGTCGCGGGCTTTTTTCTGGTCGTTGGTCTGAGCCAGATCTTGCAGCCAGTGAAAACTGTGGGTGTAGCGTTGAAATTCGGGCGAAACTTTTTTAATGTCACGCCAAAAGGTTTCACTGATTTTTACTTGCTCATTGCTGTGCAGCATATCGCCGCCAAAAATCGCTGAGCCTAGAGTTGCGTTACCGGGCGCAGGGTCATCAGGACTGCCGAGGATCTGCACTGGATGGCGTCCTTTAAGGCGCTGGCTATAAAGTTTGGTGCTGTAGCCCCACTCCCGAAGTGAACGGCCTGCGCGCTTGAACAGATTGCCAACAAAATGACGGCTTTTGTCGCGTCGGTGTATTGTGCGCGACAGGGGGGCGCTAGCAGCAAATCCGGCGATTTGATCAAAGGCTGCGTTCACGGCCTGTAGCCCCCTGTTAAAGTGCGCTTAGCCCCGAAGCGCTTTGATGTTTTCAGCGTATTTTGTTGGTCCGCCTTTGAAGGTAGCGCTGCCAGCAACCAACAGATCGGCACCCGCCGAGATAACCTGCGGCGCGGTTTCTATATTTACGCCGCCGTCAACTTGCAGGTCGATATCGAGACCCAGCGTGTCGATGCGTTTGCGGATTGTTTCCAGTTTTTTCAATTGGCTGTATATAAAAGATTGTCCACCAAAGCCTGGGTTCACCGACATCACAAGGATCAGATCAACTTCTTCATAAAGATACTCAATTGATTTGGCCGATGTGCCGGGATTAAGAGAAACGCCTGCTTTTACGCCTTGTGCCCTGATAGCCTGCAGCGTGCGGTGGGTGTGTGCGCCTGCTTCAATGTGGGCGGTAATAATATCGGCACCCGCTTTGGCAAATGATTCGATATAAGGATCAACCGGCTCGATCATTAGATGCACGTCAAATACCTTGCCGCTGTGAGGCCTGAGCGCCTTCACAACATCAGGACCGATGGTGATATTAGGCACAAAATGACCATCCATCACATCAATATGGATATAGTCAGCGCCGGCTTCGTCAATGGCGCGGACTTCTTCACCCAATTTCGCAAAATCTGCGGACAGGATGGACGGGGCAATTCGAGTAGGTTTCTGCATGGGGCACCCATACCAGCAAAGGCCGCACCCTGCAAGGCGCGGGACCCTGTTTGGAACATAAAATTTCGTGCTTTATTGCTTTGTGAACCGGGCCGCAAAAAAGCCGTCCATGCCGCCCTTGTCAGCAAGCAGGAACGGCAGGCATAAAAGATCACCTTCCGCTGTGATCAGTTCGGTGAGGCCACCAACGTCATCGCCTTGAATTTCAAGGCGTTTCGCGGACGGAGTGCGCTCAAGGAAAGTTTTGATCTGATCAATGCCTTCAGCCGGTTCGAGCGAGCATACGCAGTAAATGAGCGTGCCGCCCACAGGCAGCAGATTGAATGCATGATCGAGGATACGTGCCTGCAGGCTCGCCAACTTCTGCACATCTTCAGCGCTTTTGGTCCAGATTACATCGGGGTTTCGCCTCAGCGTACCTGTGGCGCTGCAGGGTGCATCCAACAGAATGTGATCGATTGGCGCGGCATTGGCGATATAGCGTGCAGCATCGCCGTTTATTACATCGGCTGAAAGGCCCGTGCGTTCCAGATTCGCGACGAGTCGCTTGAGGCGGTTTTTGTTGCGATCAACGCTGGTTACGGCGGCACCAGCAGCGGCAAGTTGCATGGTTTTGCCACCGGGCGCGGCGCAAAGATCCAGAACATGCTTGCCTGTGATGTCTCCTAAAAGCGTGGCCGGGATCGCTGCGGCCATATCCTGTATCCACCAGTGGCCATCGTCGTAGCCCGTAAGCGCCGTTACGTCGCACACGGTACGCCTGAGTGTGCCAGTTTCTGTGACACTAGCCTCCAGTTTTTCGGCCCACTCTGCCTTGTCGAGCCCCGGTTTTAGCGAAATATCGAGTGGCGGTGTTTGTTGAAGCGACAGTGCCACAGCGGAAGCTGTCTCTTTGCCGTAAGCATTTGCCCAGCTATCATATATCCATTTGGGCAGGTCTTTGGCGGGCCATTTATTGAGCTTGGCGATGAGTTTGTCCTGCTCACGGCTCGCTCGCCTGAGTATCGCATTTACCAGCCCTGAAAAACCCTGCTCCTTGCCGGGCAGGTTCTTGATGAGTGTCACGGTCTCATTCACCGCTGCATAATCGGCGGTGCGCATCAAAAGGATCTGTGCAAGGCCGGTCAGAAGCGCCGCTTCTGTCCAGGTCGCATTTTTGGGCAGCCCCTGGTTAAGGAGTGTCGATAAAAGCGCCTTCAAACTGCCGTAGCGTCTGAGGCACAGCATCAACAGGTTAAGCACAAAGGCGCGGTCACGAGTACTAAGCCCCGCTTGGCCTGCCATATCGTCAAGCGCCACATCGAACGGGCGGTTCTTGAGGGTAACCGCCATCAGTGTACGCACTGCGGTTTCGCGGGCCTTGAGGCCGTTGGTGTTTTTTTCATTGCTCATGCGCGCTTCATACAGGGATTGGCTGGCGAAAGACAGATAAAATGAAGGATCATCTTGCGCGTGCGCTGGCATCACCCCTACAAAGGAAAAAAGGGAGGATAACAATGCATCAAAACGTCATGATTGAAGCGCGGTATAAAGGCCCGCCAAAAAGCGGTAACGGCGGTTATTCGTGCGGCCTGATGGCGCGAAAACTGACGGGTGCCGTGGAGGCCAGCCTGAAGTTGCCGCCGCCCCTTGATAAGGTACTGACGATTGCCGCGAGTGAAGACGGCGTGCAGATGCTGGACGGCGACACGCTGGTTGGTACGGCGAAGCCTGCTGCCCTTGATCTTGAGGTGCCCGCGCTTCCCGCGGTTATGCGCTTGATCGGCAGCCCTGTGGGTGCGCCGGGCCGCCCGGCCAAGTTTGAGCCTTTTGGCACTTGTTTTGTCTGCGGGCATGACCGCACCTACCCGGACGGGCTTTGTATTCACAGCGAAATGGTCGAAGGGCACGATGGTTTAGTTGCCTCAAAATGGGCGCTTTCACCGGATTATGGTGACACTGAAGGCTTGGTGCGGCCCGAGATCCTCTGGTCGGCGCTTGATTGCCCCGGCTATTTCGCCTGCGCGCCCGGTGAGGCTGCTCTCTTGGGTCGCCTGACTAGCGAAATACTCACGCCCTTGACGGCAGAAGGTGAGGCAACGGTGATCGGCTGGGACATGGGCGGATCAGGGCGTAAACGCACTTGCGGCACTGCAGTGTTCGCCGCAGACGGCACGCTTGTCGCCAAAGCCAAGGGCCTTTGGATCATTGTCGACCCCGAGAAGATCAAGGGATAGGGAAGTGGATTTTCTGACGCGCATGTGGGACGGTATACGCCCTTATACCAAAGGCAAGATCTTAGCGACCTTTGGACTCGGGATGGCGAGTGGTTTTCCACTTACACTCGTGATTTCCCTGATGGGGCTGTGGCTTTCCTATAATGGCGTTAAAAAAAGTGATGTTGGGCTTTTTGCGTTAATCACGACCTTTTACACGTGGAAATTCCTATGGTCGCCGGCGATTGACCGACTGCCACTTGGGCCAATTACCAAGATATTTGGTCAACGCCGCGGCTGGCTGTTTTTTATCATGGCCTTGATGACGGTGAGTATTGTCGCTTTGTCGCGTCTGGACCCGGCTACTCAGCTTTATGATGTTGCAGTGGTTGCCGCGATGGTGGCTTTTTTGTCTGCCAGCCTGGATATTGTGATCGACGCTTATCGTATCGAGATTATCCGCGAAGATGAGCAAGGCCATAGTGCAGCCTCGTATGTATATGGTTATCGCACAGCCAATTTTCTTGCGGCGATTATGGTTCTGGCCATTGCCGATCAGGCCGGTTGGTCTCTAGCGCTATTGGCGCTGCCCATTTTCTTCATTCCCGGTATTCTGGGTGCCTTATGGGTGGGTGAGCCCGAAGTGCGGCAGGTAGATGTTTATCTGAAGCAGGAAAATCAGGCAGGCCGTTACGGCGTGTTTCTTGGCCGTATTCGTGAAGCCGTGTATTTACCCTTCAAAGAATTCACTCGGCGCGAGAATTGGGCGCTTGTACTGCTTTTTGTATTTCTCTTCAAAGCGGGTGACGCAGTGACCGCCATCATGACCAGCCCCCTAATGGCGGAAATGAAATTCACACCCGGCGACCTTTTGTATGCGAACAAAACTGTTGGTTTTATCACTTTGATGGTGGGTGTTGGGCTGGGTGCGTGGCTCTATAAAGTAATTGGTACTTTCAAGGCACTTTTCCTAACGGGTTGCTTGATGATGCTGACAAACCTGGGCTTTGCGTGGCTCTGGATTGGTGAATCTGAGCTGTGGCGTCTTGCGGTGACCATCGGTTTGGAAAATTTTGCAACGGGTCTGGGCACCACGGTAACCATCGCCTATTTCGCCAGCCTCTGTAATTTGAACTTCACAGCGACCCAGTACGCACTGATTTCCTCGCTGGGTAATCAGGCGCGCACAATTTTGGGTGCACCGAGCGGGTTTGTGGCTGAATCCGTCGGCTGGGTGGAATTTTTCATCTATGCAACTTTGTTGGCAGTGCCGGGCTTAATTCTTTTGTTCATTCTGTGGAAAAAGGATATTGGCGCGAAGGAAGAAGATCGGCCCGAAGCCAGGGAGGCAGCTTCTTCCTGAAGGTTGATCTTTAAAAAGTGAAGATAGGCGTCGATATGTGATGTCATATTCCGATCATACCCGTGCAATAGATACGGGACCAATGGAAGCTCATATAGGAATAGGCTGATGAAAAGATACGCCCCGATACAGCCCGATATTGCTGCAGCGCAGTCGATCGTGGGCGCACCGACATATGTGCGTAAAGGCAATATTGAGGTTCGTCTCGCCCATACATTCGAAGAAATTTTGAATGCGCAAAAACTGCGGTATCAAATTTTCTATGAAGAAATGCACGCTGAGCCAAACGAACAAATGCGCGCCACCAAGCGCGATATCGACCCGTATGATGAGGTTTGTGACCACCTATTGGTGATTGACCATGACCGCGCGGACGGTGAACAGGTTGTGGGCACTTATCGCCTCCTTAGGCAGGAAGTGGCTGAGGTTAACAAGGGTTTTTATTCAGCCGGTGAGTTTGACCTGTCACCCCTGATGACGGAAAGATTCCGTGCCCAGATGGGCGAGGGCAAGCAATTGCTGGAACTTGGCCGTAGCTGCGTGCATGTGGAGTACCGTTCGTCTGCCACTATCAATCTTTTGTGGCAGGGCATTGCAGAGTATCTCAAGGAATTCAACATCGCTTATATGTTTGGTTGTGCCTCTTTTGAGGGCATTGACCCAAGCGAGTTTAGCGAAGCTTTTTCTTACCTCTACCATAATTATCTGGTGCCGGATGATTTCAAAGTGAAAGCGCTAGATGATCTGCATGTCGATATGAATGTGGTTGCAGAGGACAAGATCAATACTCGTATGGCGCGCCGCGCGCTGCCACCGTTGATTAAAGGCTACCTGCGCCTCGGTTGTTTCTTTGGGGACGGTGCTGTAGTGGACGCGCAGTTTGGTACAACGGATGTGTTTATCTTGCTGCCTGTTGAACGCATTGCCAAGCGGTACAGCAAGCATTATGACCTTAAGGATGAGGCAAACGACGGTGTCAAAACCGTGCAAACTGCGACTTAAAAGAAAGGTCTCATGCCCGTACAGATGGGTACCTGCCGTCAGCATACCAACACCGCCTGCTCACCAGATCAAGCCTCCCGCCTGTGCGGGAGTGACGATATATAATGCGGCTTAGGTTTCAGCATGATCGCATTTCACAGCGCGGTATCCCAGTAGAAAGCAAAGCCCTACAAGCAACCACACTGCTCCCGCAATCCAGTCGCGCAGTCCAAGCGGCGTACTGGGAAACCAGTGGCTGATAGGCACAATTGCAACGCCCCGCAGAACGCAAATCCCGGCGATTGTATAGATGCCGAGCGAAAGAAATGGCACCCGTCGGATTTTGCCTGCTGCAGACAAAGCATATAATGCGCATGTGAGGAACAAGCCAGAAACAATAGTGGTGGCGATAGGGGCATAGAGCGTACCGTCCCGCGCGGACTGCACAATCTCGGGCGGGGCCATTTGGGCCTCAAAACAGGTTGGCCCGAGCAGCAGGCATGACATATGTGCAGCAGCGGTCAGGCCAGCAATTGCAGCAGCCACCAACAAGAGAATGATACCTATTTTTCTGCTCATGTTGCCCCAAGACCTTCGTACAGCTTATTTGTAGAAGATGAGGGAGAAGTTATTGGCGGGCATGGCGGTAACCTCTGGCGTCTGGAACCCGGCCGTTTCTGCAAGCGCAATCACCTCTTCTATATTCCGCACTCCCCAGCTTTCATTGCGGGATTTAAGCGAGGTATCAAATTGCTCGTTCGAGGCCGAAGTGTGAACACCGTCTATTTTATAGGGGCCATACAGATACAAAAGCCCATCACCGTCGAGGGCGTCGCCTGCTTTTGCGATAAGTGTTTCTGTCACGCGCCACGGCGAAATATGGATCAGGTTTATCGACAGTATCGCGGCCAAGGGCGCGGGAAGTTGAGGCTCTGTAAAAACATGCTCCAGCGCATCAAATTTTCGGGCGGGCAAAATGTTTTCTGCAAGCACTTCGTCGCGCCATGCATTGATACTTGCCAGATGGCGATTGTCGATATCGCTTGGTTGCCAGATATGCGCGGGCAGTTTTGGTGCCATATATGCTGCGTGCTCGCCCGTACCGCTCGCAACTTCAAAGATGGTGCCGCTTGCGGGCAACGCTGGCGCAAGCACCTCGAAAATAACTTCGCGGTTGCGCGCGGTTGCAGGTGCGTGTAGTCGCTCGCCTTTGCCTTTGGGGTTGAAGAAGCGCACCACTGGTTAGCGTTTCTTGGTCAGGCGGGAAATGACAAACACTGGCACCACGATCGTGGCACCCAAAAGCATATATTTGAGGCCCGTGCCTGCAACCCATTCCCATGCGGTGGCAATTTTATCGAAGACCCAGCCAAATATCTCACCCGTGCTCCATTCAAGCCAGTAGAGTGTGGCACCGACGATCGTGCTCCAGAGTACCAGTTTGACAATGGTTCTGATATCAAGATCGAGCTTTGACATATGTGGGTCCCTTTGGTCCGTCTTTTAGTGTGCTAGCGATTATCTGCGAGCATGTCCAGCCACTGGCCGTTTGGCAGGACTTCGACAAGGCAGGCCTGAAGATCAATATCTGTGCCACCGGGCGAGCGTGCATTCAAGTGGTCTGCGTGAAAATGTGCGTCCAGGTTTGGTTCGTAAAAGACGATTTCAAAAACGCAGGCCTGTGTTTCAAAAAGCATGATCTGAACATTGGCATCCCGGCGTACAAGCGATGGTTCCCCCATTAAGGCTTGTACCTCCCTGGGGTTAAGTCCCGAAAGCCGCGCGGGTTCTGGCATGGGCAAGGCGGGCGCTTCCGAGGCAACAAGAGCTGTTTCTACGGGGGCGATTGCAGGTGCTTCCGCCTCTGGTTCAGGTGTCGTTGTGGGGATAGGTGCCGGTGCCCCTGCCCCCATGCAGGCGGCAAGAAGCAAAACAGGTGTTAGGCGAAGAAAGCGCATCAACCGCGGACCCTTCCTGCTGGACGTGCCATTAAATGTTGTACTACGTGGGTCATTACGGCGGCCCCGATAATAGGCGCGAGGATGTTGAGAAAGGGCACCATAAACATACCCGCAATAATCGCGCCTGCCATAAAAATGCTGCCGCCATTGCTTTTGCGAAACTGGCGCATTTCGCGGCGGTCCATATGACGGATCGCCACCATTTCATAATATTCTCGGCCCAGAAGCATGCCGTTTACGGCGACAAACAACAGGATAAAACCAAAGCCGCCCATAAAAAACAGGATGATATAGGGGATCAGGAATATAAGGTTTACAAGAAGCATGATCAGGGCAAGCTTGGCAGCGCTGATCACCAGATCGCTGTAAGGCACTTCCCGGCCCCCTTGCCGGTTAGGGTAATATTCTTCTTCAACGGCATCGGCGATCTTGTCTGTCAGCAGGCCCATCACCATTGTTACGATGCCTGGGAAAAACACGTAAGAGCCAACGGTGGCAACAAACCAAAAGCCAGCGGATGCAACGCCGTTACTATATTCATCCAACCAGCCCCAGCCTGAGATAAAGCTCTCTGGCCAGTAGGCGTTCAAAACAAATAAAAGCACCACGAGTGTGGCAGCGGCGGCCGCAATTGCGGATAAAAACACACTTCGAAATCGGGGGTGCAGCATTTGCTGCCAGGATCGGTTTAGGGCGGTGCCAAGCATTGATTAGTCCTCGCTGAGTCTTTTTATGTTTTTTGGCCGTACCCTAAAGATAGGTAGATCGATTGGCGCTTGCAATCCCGGAGTGCTTTTCTATGGTGCCCTTAGTGTCTTTTTTCAATTTTCCAAAGAGGTATTTCAATGGCGTCAGGTAAGCAAGTGCTGTGCATGGGCAACGCAATCGTGGACATTATCGCTCGTGTGGAAGATGCCTTTCTGGAAAAGCATGAGCGCATCAAAGGTTCGATGATGCTGGTGGATGCTGAAACGTCAGCGCGCATTTACGATGACATGCCGCCCGCAACCGAGCGCTCCGGCGGCTCGGCTGGAAATACAGCGGCGGGCATCGCCTCCTTTGGTGGTAATGCGGCTTATATAGGCAAGGTACATGATGACCAGTTGGGCACGGTTTTCCGCCATGATATCAATGCAATTGGTGTTTCTTTTGAAACAAGGCCCACCACGGAAGGTGCGCCGACCGCGACAAGTATGATCCTTGTTTCCCCGGATGCGCAACGCACGATGAATACTTTTTTGGGTGCCTGTACCCAACTGACACCCGATGATGTGTCTGAAGAAGCGGTTGCGGCGGCTGATGTTGTTTATGTGGAAGGCTATCTCTGGGATACACCGACGATGAAAGCGTCGGTTCTGAGGGCCTATGAGATTGCGGCGCGCTCTGACACCAAGATTTCTTTGACCTTATCCGACAGTTTCTGCGTTGATCGTTTCCGGGCTGAGTTCCAGGATCTTGTTGAAAATCAGGTTGATATTCTGTTCGCCAACGAAGCAGAGATTAAATCTCTGTATCAGGTTGAGACCTTCGAAGAAGCGCTCGCTGAGGTGCGGAAAAACGGCAAGCTTGCGGCGTTGACGCGCAGCGAAAAAGGCTCAGTTGTGGTTACCAAAGACGGCATTATTGAAGTGGGGGCATTCCCAACGACTGTTGAAGATACAACAGGCGCGGGGGATTTGTACGCGGCAGGGTTCCTATATGGCTATACCAACGGCCATGACCTTGAAACTTGCGCGAAGCTGGGAGGAATGGCGGCGGCAGAGGTGATCTCCCACTTGGGCGCGCGCCCTGAAGTTTCCCTTCAGGAGCTGGCTTCAGACAAACTTGGCCTTTAACTGGGTGTAACAGGCTGTTTGTTGGGGCAATTAGCCCCAAGGCCCCTTTGGTTTATGATGTTTGCCGCTATCTGGCACGCTGGTGCCGCCGCGTTTTGCCGCCTGGCTGCGGGGCTTGTTCTGTGTCCAGCTTCCAGCGGTATCCCTTGCAGACCGAGTACGCACCGCTGTAGATATCGGGCTGGATGCAGGCCGGGGCCGTATAGTGCCGACCATCGCTTTCAGACGCCGGATGCGGCCTTCCATTTTGGGATGCGTTGAAAATAGGCTGTCAAACGACCGACCATGTAGCGGGTTTACGATAAACATATGGGCGGTGGCAGGGCTTGCCTCTGCGCGGGGATTTTCTGTCGTTATTGCGCCTCGCTGCAGTTTGGTGAGCGCGCTGGCGAGCGCAAGCGGATTGCCTGATATTTCGGCACCCATCTTGTCAGCGGCATATTCCCGTGTGCGGGATATCGCCATCTGGACCAGCATCGCAGCTAGCGGTGCAAGGATCATCATCAGGATTGTACCAACAATCCCGAGCGGATTGTTGCGGTTACCGCCAAAAAACAGCGCAAAATTTGCGAGCATGGAAATGGCCCCCGCAATCGTTGCAGTGATCGTCATGATCAGCGTGTCACGGTTTTTTATGTGGGCAAGCTCGTGCGCCATCACGCCTTCGATCTCTTGCCGGTTAAGGCATTTCAAAAGCCCAGCCGAGGCTGCGACAGCGGCATTTTCTGGATTTCTGCCAGTCGCGAAAGCGTTGGGCTGTGCGCTATCGATGATATAGACGGCGGGCACCGGCAGTCCGGCTCGCGTTGCCAGATTTTCCACGATGCCAACAAGTTCCGGTGCCTGGCCGTGCTCTACACGGCGTGCGCCGTGCATCCTCAGAACCATCTGATCCGAGTTCCAATAAGCGAAGATATTCATGCCTGCGGCAACGACAAGCGCGAGCCCCATGCCTGTCTCTCCTGCGAGTAAAAAGCCGAAGAAAAGAAACAGCGCGGTCATTACCGCCATCAATAAAGCTGTGCGGGCAAAACTCATTACAACTCACTCACGTGTCGTTTTGTCGCGTTTATATTGCGCATGGCCTTATATTTGGGGAATTTTAGCTTTGGTTCAAGAGGTGAGGCTTTTGATTACATTCCGCTCTGGTTTCGGTTAAGAGGTTTGGCGGAACTATTAGTGAGCTTGAAGGAACGGTGCATGTCAGCCATCGGGCAAGACGAAATATTGCCAAAAGAAAAAATACTTCCCGGTATTGCTATTTTTATGGTGTTGCTCGCGGCTTTTGCCGCGGTGGGATATTATCTGACCATCAATATCGGCTTACGGCGCCACTATATGGCCATACTGATGTGGAGTCCCGGATTGGCGGCGTTTGCCACCTGCAAAATCCAAGGCATCAGCTTTCAGTCGCTTGGATGGAAATGGGGTGAAAACCGCTGGCAATATGCCGCATATGGTTTGCCAGTTCTGTACGGACTGGTTTCTTATGGCATTATCTGGGGTTTGGGCCTAGGCGGTGCGTTCAATCCAAAATATATACACGGCGTAGGCGAGTTCCTTGGCCTGGTAGGCTGGTCGGATATCCAGGTAATCGCCTTTGCGGTTGTCATGTTTGGTGTTGTTGGCATGATCTGGCGCGTCGGCGCGGCGCTTGGTGAAGAACTGGGTTGGCGCGGCTTCCTGACACCGCAGTTAATGCGCATCTTTCCTTTTCCTGTAACGTCGTTGATTGTTGGTCTTGTTTGGGCAGCCTGGCATGCACCGATCATCTATTGGACTGACTATAATGCAGGCCCTTATAACCTGCATATGCAGATGCTCAATTTTACGATTGTGACTGTAGGCTTATCTTTCATTATGACCTACCTTCTATTGAAGTCCGGTTCGGTGTGGACTGCAACTGTCTTGCATGCATCCCATAATGCTTATGTAATTTCCCTCTTTGGTGAAATGACGATTAAATATGAAAATACGCGCTTTTTCATGGGCGAGTTCGGCGTGATTTTGCCTGCTGTATTGGCTGTATTTGCCTGTTACTTCTGGTATAGGGCTAACAAAGAAGGCCTGAACGGGCCTTTGAATAAATAGCCTTGAGAGAACATGATGTCTAAACCCCCTGTAAAAGGCACCGTTGCAGAAAATGATGCGGTGGCTCCTGAACCAACTGAAAACGTGGCCTTAAAGGATCCGTCCAAAAAACCAAATGAAGTAGGCGGGCGTGACGGACCCGAACCTACACGCTATGGGGACTGGGAAAAGAACGGTATTATTTCTGACTTCTGACCATAGGCTGCGGTGATATGGTGCAAGGGGCTACTTAGCCCTTTGGTGCTGCGGGCGTCACAAGTTAAAATCGAAATCGTCTGCTTCAGTACCATCTGTGTCATCAGGGTCTTCCCCGTCTTCCCCGTCTTCCTCGACTTTTGCCCCGGCTTTTGCCTTATCGCTGATTTCACCGGCTTCATCATCATTAGCAGGATAGTCCTGGTCGGCGTATGATCGCTTGATTCCTGCACGGTCAAGTAGGTTTTTGAAGTCCAGAAGTGCTTGTTCCGCTTCAGGCCGGTTCATGGCATCAATCAGGCCGCTGGTGAAGCCATGTTGCTTCATATAGAGGCGTACCTGATGTTCTGCTCGCTCCCGGCAGACCCCTTCGGTAAAATAATGGTCTGCCATCATCTTCAGAATTTTGATCGCTTTTTCCTGTAGGCTCATATCCGTCGCATGCAGCTTTTTGAGGATCTGAGTATTGTCGAGAATCGTGCGACAAAATTCGTCAAGTTTCTCTGATATTTTACGACGATGCATCTCTGTAAGTTCGGCAGCCGCGACTTTTGTTTGCAGTTCAACAAGTTCGGTCATGCGGGCGATGGGCTGGTTATCAAGCCCCATAAAAATAGGTTCGTGCTCAGGCCGTGACAGGATCGGTAAGATAAAGTTGGCGACAATACGTTTGTTGGACACGCCGATTGTCACGGCCTCCAGGTCCAAAAGGGCATGCACTTGCTCCAGGGGGTTGGAAATGCTGAGGATCAGGTCGCCAATAGATTGGCTGTTGATCAGGCGTCCGGCACGAGCCGACAGATCTTCATTAATAGCATCAAGCGCATGAATGTCTTTTTGCAGCTTTTGAAAAATGGCCTGCATTTCATTAAGGCTTTGTAGTTGTGCTATCAGGCCATCATCCCGGATTGACTTCGGTGATTTGATCTCAACCTTCAGTCGCTCGAACAATATATGTGCCGTGAGGGGCAGGTGCCCGTCCGCGAGAAATCCATTCAGGCGCAGCGCCTCGTCAGTGAAGCTAAACTGCCAGTCCCCGTCAGATAGGTCGCTCAAACGTCCCGATTGCAGGTGGGCGATCTCGATCATAAAGGCCCCACGGTCCTCTTTTTCACCGAGCAGGCTATCGAGTACAGAAGTGTACTGGAGAAACTCTGACATAAATTGATCGAGAATTTCTATCACCCACTGTGGTCGATTATGGGTAAGAAATATTGCGATACGACCGAATTTATCGCTGAGCGTTGCTGCCGGTTTCAAATATTCGGTGATCGAAGATATCAACAGGAAACGTTTGTTAGATTTTTTTTCAAGGCCTTCGACAACAGGCTTCAGGCGTCCCATCTCAAGGGATGGCAACGATTCTTGATTGTTTTTCATGATCTGAACCGATGCGTCGATCACCTTATAGATCTTGCGCATGCGTTCCTGAATGGAACCAGGGTCGGTTGTGAAAGCAACAGCAGTGCGCTGTACGGCATTCTGCAGTTTGGTACCCATATTATAGAGCTTGTAATAATGCTCAAGGCTATGAAGAAGTTCCGTTGGTGTGATGCGCCACTCGGTTAAGGTATTGCTAAGCAGCTCCCAGATCGAACGGCGGCCATCGGGGCTATAGAGATCATCAGGGGTCAGGCATGGTGTTATCTCGCCTGATTGGTCATATTTTGATTTTTTCCCACTGGAACCGCGCGCAAAAATTTCGATCGATTTAAAATCATGATCTTGCTTGTTATAGGTTTCCTTGAGAACACGCACACCGTTATAGCGCTTGCTTTCCCATATCTGCTGCGCTTTTTTTGTTGCGCTTTCGCGGTCATCAATAACTTCAAGGATCGTCCAGCTTGTGCCGCGCCGCCCGAGGATTTCATAATGGACGTTGACCCCCAGACTCACACTGTTCTCCTTATCTTGCCCCGCGCCTCCAGTTATCAATGGTATCGTTTACTAAATCATTAAGGCAGTCAACATCCTGCCGCCACGCATGGCTAAATCGCGGGTCTTCACTTGCAGGGCGGCGGTGCTCATCAAGGAAATCCAGTTGCACGCGCATTGGGCAAGCAACCCCTTCGCCAGCCACGATGCACTCACGGTTCTGGAGTGTTGGCAGCGCAGAAAGAAAGTTTTCTGCGCCGTCTGGCATGGTGTCAGAGACAAATTGCCTGTCCTTGCCGTTATTCAGGCGCATCGATAAGATAGTACCGCATTGACTTAAGACGGCTTCTGACAGGTCGGAAGGTCGCTGAGAAACCAAGCCAAGCGAAACACCGTATTTTCTGCCCTCTTTGGCGATGCGTTCGAGCGACTTTCGGGCTGATTGGATGCGCGACTCAAGGCCTGCATGAGGCACATATCGGTGTGCTTCTTCGCAAATCAACAGGATCGGCGTAGCACCTGCGTGCCGTCTGCTCCACATGGCGAAGTCAAAAACCAGCCTGCTCAGAAGAGAAACAACAACATCTACAATATCGGATGGTACACCCGAGAGATCGAGCGTCGAGATCGGGCGCCCCTCGACAGGAAACCGCAAGAGCTTGGAAACCAGGTCAGTGAGCGTATCCTGAACCATCATGCCTGAAAACATAAAGGCAAAGCGCCTGTCGGCTCGCAGCTCGTCGATCTTGTTACGGAGTTTCAGGAAAGGGCGTGAGTGTTCGGCTTTGTCGAGGCGGCCCAGTTCGTCGTCTATGGCTTGTATAAGATCTGTAAGCTTATAGGGAATAGGTGTGTCCACCGTTAGCCGTGAGAGCGAATAGATAGGGCCAGCTTTCTTGCGCGCTGCAAAAAGGCAACGTTTCAAAATGTCGATCTCCGCTTCGCGCCCGGTTACATCCCTGCCGACAAAAATCTCCACATGTTCTTCGAAATTCATCAGCCAATATGGCAAAGCCAGATCATCTGTTGAGATATGTACGCCGTTTGTAGAGAAGGCACTAGCATACTCGTTATGTGGATCGAGTATAACAATGTGGGCATTGGAATGCTTTTCCACCAATCGGTGAATCATCAAAGCAACGGTGCTGGATTTCCCGGTGCCTGTACTGCCAAGGACGGCAAAATGCTTGGATAAGAGCGCTTCCGCCTTAATAGCGGCAGGCACGTCGTTTGAAGGAAAAACGGTGCCAATACGGACGGTATCATCGGCCTTTGGTGCAAAAACAACTTCCAGATCGGTGCCGCTTGCGCGAAGAACCGGGCTGCCGGGTAACGGGAAAAGTTTCACACCACGAGAGAAGCCGTTTGGACTTAGTTCACCAAGCAGGTCTAGCAATACCGAGAAATGGTGGCTTGCCCCTGTGCTTTGTTCAATGCTTCGTACCGAGCCAAAGATAAAGCTTTCTTCAACAGGTGCCTTCAGGAGGGTGCCCAGCCGGAACAGGTTTTTGCCGGTCTGGTTCTCTTGCGCGACGGACTTTTCAACGTCGAGCCGAAGCGTGGATGGGGTAACATCTGTGACGTGCCCAACAAGGGACGCACCTGTCGGCGTAGCGCTTTTGGGCGCTGAAAACCGCGTGGAGAGAGGCATGAAAACCTCCTTTGCCTGATTAAACTCGTTACTGTTTTTCTCAAGCGTGCGCTATGGAGCTTAACAAGCTCTTAAAGGAAAAATTCGTGTAAAATTGGCCCGGTTTGACGGCTTTGATGCCTAGACCTTCAGCAGGTTTTCTTCTTTCAGGAAAGCGATACATTCATCAATGGATTGTTCTAACGGCACAATTTCATAGCCCAGTTCCTGTTGGGCTTTGTCGGTACGCACGTCCTGTGTTTCGCAAGAGAAGTGGGCTTCTTCTGGGGTGATTGTCGGGCGTTTGCCCTGGAAAGAAGATACCAAACTCAATACACTCGCATATAGCTTCAATATAAAAGCCGGCATGGGTTTCTTGGGGGCGGGCTTTCCCAATTTTTTGGCGGTGATCTGAAGGAACTCATAGAAGCTTTTGTGCGGCCCGCCGAGGATATAATTTTCACCGTCTTTACCCTTATGGTAAGCCGCGAGAGTGCCTTTGGCTACGGCACGGCCATTGGCAAAATTTCCAGATCCGGGCGGCGTACCCGGCAGCGTTCCGTCGGCCAGCATTTGAATAAGCCGAGCCCAGTTGTGGCTATCATAGCGTCCAACAATATGGGTTGGGTTGACGATTGTGGCGGAAAGGCCGCGTTCGACGGCTTCTTTCACTTTGCGCTCCGCGTATGACTTGCTGCGCACATAGCCAATCCAGCTTTCCGCGCCCAATCGCGGCGTTTTCTCAGTGATGGGGGTCTTGTGCTCACCAAAAACGGCGATAGTTGAAACATGCACCAGGCGCTTGGCCTCGTTATCCATGATGATCTGTAACAGTACCGACGTACCATAAATGTTGATTTTTTCCTGGTAGCTCGCTTCTTTGGACCACGTGCTGGTATCGGCGGCCGTGTGAAAAACACAGTCAACACCCACCGGCATGGCCTTGCGGATTGTTTCCGGTTTGGTGAGATCGCCGGGTAGAATTTCTACATCGGCAGGCAGGATTTTTGCGGCGGCTTCCGGATTTCGAACCATTGCAGTCACGGTCCAGTTTGCTTCCAAGAGTACATCAACAAGATGGCGGCCTAAAAAGCCCGTTGCGCCGGTGACAAAAGCCGTAGGCATGTCAACTTCCCCTTAATCCGGTGCCTACTTGCTTTTCAGCTAGCACGGCGCTGGATCATTTAACATCTTTTTACTCTCAAGCCCCACAGGACTATGGTGTCCATAAATTCTTTTGGCAAACGAATAGCGTCGTCCCTTGTTAAACTTTTGTTTTAAGACTTCTTTTCAACACGTGTTGCTGCCGAGCCCAAAGCGCGTGGTTTTATTTATGGGGCAACCCTAGGTAAGGCAGAGTAAGGTGCTATTATGTGTATCACGAGGAAGCCACGATTAAGCCAGCATAAGCAGGATCGATTGATCAAAATATTAGAATAGTCTGGCAACCAAGTCACAGAGCGGTGCTGTAATTTCAAAGAAGCGGTCAGGCCTCTGTGTTTAGATTTCAAGGGTTGTTTGTCTTCGGCGTATACTGACGGGTCTTATCTGATTTTGATTTGACGGCTGATTTCTTGCGGTTCTGGGCGCTCCAAGTCCACATGCAGCAGGCCGTTTTCCATATGGGCATCTTTTACTTCCATACCGTCCGCGAGAACAAATTTTCGCACAAACTGCCGGGCTGCAATGCCTCGATACAAGTAGGTTTTATCGCTTGCATCATCCATTTGCTTGCCGCGGATGATCAGTTGATTGGCCTCAAGGGAAATATTTAAATCCTGTCGCGCAAAACCAGCGACAGCAACAGAAATACGGATCGTCGCTTCGTCAATTTGCTCAATATTATATGGAGGGTACCCCTCGCCAGCGTTTTTGGTGACATTGTCGAGCACTTGTTCAAGCTGATCAAAACCAAGCAAAAATGGGCTGTTAAATGCAGATATGCGAGACATTATTTTCCCCTCAAAGAGCGAGGAACGGCAGGCCCACATATGTGCGACTGGCCATTCAAACTATATCAAAGGCCCCTTTTGGGCACCTTTCTATAGTGTGGTGTGCTTGCGCCTGCGCTTCAAGCTTCTTTTTAAGGGTGATGGCATCTCTGCTATATCTCTGCTGTATCGCTGCCGTATCACTGCCAGGCCCCCGCCGGCAAAAGGAACGTCGCCTTAATTTTTGAGATTGGCTTTAGCGGTTAGGGTCTCAGTATCGCCCTGCTTAATCGCTTTTTGGGTGCTGGAGCGCTTGCCTTCCGTTTTTTCCGGTGGCCGGATCCAGCAACTGGTGCCGCGACTTTTAAGTTCGGAACATAGCTTTTTCGCATGGGCGAAGGTTTTAAGCGGCCCAGCATTCAATCGGTAATAAAAGCCGCTTGGCTTTTCTTCGCGCTTCCCAAAATCAACTTCTGAACGGCGTGGTGGAATGCTTTCAAGGATATCGCCGCTCTTGCGGTATAGAATGGTCCAGCCGCGCATCAGGTTTTTGATAGTACGGTAGGCACCGATCTGCAGTGCCCAGCCTTCCGGCTCGACAAGGGGGGGTATTTCGGTGAGCTCATAGTCCGCTCGTGGCACAGGTTTTGGTTTGGGCTTGGGCGGCGGCGCGGCGGCAAGCAGTTTTTTCTTAGGTGTGCGCGCCGCCATATTATTTTCAACAAGCCGTGTTGCGGCCTCTTCCCGGTCTTTGCTTTCCTGCAAGGCCAGGTTGGCCAGCTTGCCTCTTGTCCATTCAGGATTCACGGCCCCGGTTACAAGCGCCTGCATTCGGTGCGCCGGATTAAGGCTTGAAAGCGAACGATAGAAAGTGAAGGTTTCGCTGATTGTTCCAGGGTCAAGGTCGAGCCGCGCGACTCTGTGAGCCTCTTGTTCCTGGCCTGCAAGCAAGTATGCCATTGCCAGATTTTGCCGGTCCCTGCTTGTGCCGCCGTTTTGCCGCATCACGACTTCAAGCACCAGGATTGCCGCCTTAGCACGGCCCGTCGCCGCAAGCACCAGTGCCTTGTTTGAGAGTGTCAGCCGATCATTTGCAGTTTCGAAGGCTGCGATTGCCTCGCCTGTGCGCCCGAGGGCGGCTAGTGCAATTGCCCGGCCCGAACGCACTTTCGGGTCCTGTCCCATTTGTGCCGATGCTTTGTTGAAAGCCAGCAGTGCTTCATCAAACTGACCGTTCGCCAAATGCGCCTTGCCAAGATTGTACCATGTGGCACCGCTCGCCTGGCCGCGTGTAACCAATGTCGCGAGAATGCTGGCGGCTTCGCTGTGCGCCCCTTGTGCGATCAGGCTGCTTGCAAGAGAGGTTAGCGCTGCGGCGTCACCGCTTCTGGAACCCAGGTGCCGGTAAATCGGGATTGCGGCTTCATGGTCGCCGCTATCTGCCAATTGGTCGGCGATTCGTTTGAGTTCACTGGTTCCAGCCGCTGCCTGTGCAGTGCTGGATGTGATTGCGGGTGCGCTGTAGCCGCCATAAGAGCATGCCGAAAGCAAGAGCGCACTAGCGCCTAAGAGGGCTGGCCGGAAGTGCCGATTTATTTTCATGTCCCACTCACAAAGCGTTGGGTTGCCTGATTATCAATTTTGTCCGACACTAGTGTAGGAAAGTGAAAGAAGCTTTAAGCTGTGGCTAGGCTTTTAATGGAGTTTGAGTCAAATTTTAACCTTGTGAGACTTTTGCCGGAGACGAAATTATGCGCAGGATCATAGCGGCTTTTTTGATGACCATTGTCGTCGGTGTTCCGTTTTTGGCGGGGCCATCACCTGTGGCCGCTCAATCCGCAGATGAGGACACTATAGAGGCAGCGCTCGAATTCATTCGCGGCGGTGATGTTGACCGCGGCGTTTTTATCCTCCAGCGCCTGGCCGGACAAGGCAATGCTGACTCGTTGTTTCATCTCGGTGAACTTTTTCGCTTAGGGGTTGGCCGCGAGCAATCAGGCGGCGTAGCGACAATGTATTATCGGTTGGCTTCGGCACTTGGGCACAAAAGAGCGTCCTTGTCGCTTGCCAATATGCTTTTCTTTGAAGGGGACGGCAGTGAGAAGACCATCGGCGAAGCCTTGGGTGTTTGGCAGTCGCTGGCGCTCGAAGGCGATGTCGAGAGCGTCTATATGCTCGGTATGATCTACTGGAACGGCGAGGCTGGCCTTGAGGTGGACCCGGTGCGCGGGTACGGCCTTGTATGGCGAGCGGCTGAGGCAGGTTATAGTGACGCGGTGCAAAATGAATTGACGATGCGCTCAATGTTGCCAGCGGCAGCGCGCGATGTGGCAATGGAATATGGCAAGGAATATGAAATTACGGGCTTTGGCAGCGTGCCGCTTGCGCTTGATCTTCTGAAAAAAACAGTGGCAGAAGAGGCAGCAGCAATGGAAGGAACAGGTTTGTTGGCCGCAGTTGATGAGAATGCCCTATCGCAGCAGGATACAGCCCAAACGAAATCCGTTGAGAAGGTGCCGGAACCTGCGGAACTGCCACTGGAAAAGCCGGAAGACTGGTCGACGGTTTGGCGGCTTGAAGTTGGCTTTGCTATGTCAGAAATAGAAGTGCGGCGGTTACAAAGCATGATCGGGCAAAATCAGGAAGGGGCGATTGGCAAACTTTTTAGCGACATCCAACCTTCGATCACACGCCCAGGGTTGTTCCGGCTGGTCTATGGCCCGCTACGAGGTATGCATCAGGCGGTGAATACCTGTGTAATGCTCAAGCGGGCCGGGCATGATTGTTCAGCAAAAGCCCCTGAATAGAAATCTTCTAATAAAGGCCCTGAAATAAGAACATGCAGATAGTGGTCGCCGCACCTTTGCGATTTCGTCCAGGATTGAGCCACAATATTTTTATTGTATATCCCAGTGCAACATGTACTCAAAAGTGGGTAAGGGATGGTATTCCTGCTCGCTTCCAGGGGTTTTATCGCAATATTGGTTTGCCATTACGAGAATTGGGGCGTCCTTTCCCGGTAAGATTTCTCGCAAGGGCGTTCCTGATCGTCGAAGAACGAGCAAATGTATTAAGGCAAGCAGGCCTTACAAGTAGGGGCTGGCGAGCCACAACACGCGGCCGATAAAGCGCTTGCTGGTTGGCCGGGCGTCAATATCGGCAAGCGTAACCTGATTCGCAGTCTCGAATCGATCGAGCACCCAGGCTGACATACGGGCACCAAAACCTTCATGGTAAGCTTCGATGTTAAATTCGAAATTCAGTTTGAACGAGCGTGCGTCCCAGTTGGAGGAGCCGAAAAGTGTCCAACTGCCATCTACGATCATTAATTTTGAATGATCAAACGGCGGTTTCGAAAGATAAAGGTTGCAGCCGGCCTGCACGAGTTGCCGCACACCCGACATGGAGGTAAGCGCAAACAGAGGCAGGTTATTACGCTCAGGCATAAGAATATCCACCTGCACCCCCCTGAGTGCCGCCTGCTTGAGTGCAGACAGAAGCGCTTGTTCCGGCAGGAAATAAGGCGTGATGATCTGCACGCGTTCACGCGCTGCGGCTAGCGCGCTTTCAATGATCATGGCGGCCTTCTGGCGTGGTTCGTCGGGGCCGTCGGCAATGGCGCGTGCCGCAATGCCTGAGGTGATTGCTTCTGGCGTGGGCTTTACCGGGGGGATCCAGGTTTCTTCATCAAGCTCTTCGCCGCAGGAAAAAGCCCAATCATCGGCAAAAGCATCCATCATTTGACTGACGATAGGGCCTGCAAGTTGGAAATGGCAGTCCTGAACGCGCTGTTCGCCGTTTCTATCCTCCAGGTGATGCTTGCGGATATTCATGCCGCCTGCAAAGCCCTTCACGCCATCAACAATCAAAAGCTTCCTATGAGTGCGCAAGTTGAAAAACGCCAGACGCCAGGAGAAACGCGCCGGGTTGAACACTGCAACAGCAACGCCACGGCGGCGCAGCAGGTTCGAAACCGGCTTGAGGCCATAAAGATTGCCAACCGCATCCACCAAAACCCGCACCTGGACCCCCCTGTCATGCGCGCGGGCGAGTGCAGCGACAAAGCGCCTGCCCGCCTGATCCGCCTGAAAAATAAAGGTGGTGAGTGCGATGGTGTGTTTGGCGGCATTAATCGCCTGGATCATGGCATCATAGGCCTGACGACCACCCTTAAGTGGCTCAATATTATTGCCGACGGCAAGCGGGGTGGTGGATACACGACCGGCCAGGCGCGCGTGCGCCCGCCAGCGATTTTCCGCGTGAGGGACCGCATCTGTCAGCAAGGGTCCACCTGGATCAACCAATGTGCCCGAGCGCGGTGTAAGCCCGCGCTTTTTCCGCGACAGGCGCGCTCGCCTGCGAATACGGCTGACGCCGAACAGCATATAAGCCAGAAGGCCAAACACCGGCGCCAGCCAAACAAGGCCGATCCAGGATATGGCCGAACGAACCTCGTCCTTGGTGCGCATGATATGGATGCTGGCCAAGAGCTGAGCAATCAGCACCATACCAGCGATCAAAAAGCCGTCCGGCCATATCCAGGCTTCTAAATTCATTTGTGTTTCCTGCGTGCTTACCTTTCTTCATATAGGGCTAAAGGCCCATAAGTTGAAGGCATTAGGCACAAGGCATGCGACATTTCTTTCCTTGTGGTGAGGCTCCGCATTCGGTAGCGTGCAGCCATGAAAACAAGCTCGATAAACCAGATCTCTAAAAATCGCCTCGTGGCAGAAAACTTCGCATGCCGCCGTGGGGGGCGAATGGTGTTTGAGGGCCTCGGTTTTGACGTGGGGCCGGGTGAATATCTACTTTTGAAAGGGAGTAACGGCAGCGGAAAATCAACCCTACTGCGGTTACTTGCCGGGCTGCTGCCTGCATTTGTTGGCACGCTCACTTGGGGCGGTGAGCAGATTGGCGGCGCTGATACCGCGCGTACAGGTGCGATTTTATATTCCGGCCACCAGCATGCCCTGAAGCCCGTGCTGACACTCAGAGAAAATTGCATGAACCTGTATCAGTTGATGACAGGCGAACATGTGGATGCTGATTCGCTTGAGGCTGCAGCGGATGGTTTTGGTTTGCTGGACCTTGTTGACCAACCGCTCAAATATTTTTCAAGCGGGCAAACCCACCGATGTGCCTTGTTACGCTTTTTGCTTATAAAACGTCCGATTTGGCTTATGGATGAACCCACAGTTGGTCTCGATGCGGAAAACCGTCAGCGGCTTGAGACAATTATGGCGGCGCATCTTCAGGCTGGCGGTATGATTATTGCGGCATCCCATGATCCAATTGGCCTTGAAGGAAATACGCTGGACGTCGGCGACTTTAAAGCCAGCAACGGGCACCTGGAGGGCTGGTTATGAGTGCAGGCGCTATCTTCCGGGGTGTGGTGACGCGGGATATACGGCTTGCTTGGTCGCAGGGCGGTACTGGCACCATGGCCCTGTCCTTTTTTCTGATCGCGGTCACTTTGTTTCCTTTTGGTGTGGGGCCTGAACCGCAAACGCTGGCGCGCATAGCTGCGGGCGTGATCTGGGTTGTTGCGCTCCTGGCGTGCCTTCTTAGTCTCGACCGGCTGTTTCAGGCCGACTATGAAGATGGTAGTCTTGATGATCTTGCGCTCTCGCCTCTCGGGCTTACGGGCATCGTTTCGGCCAAAATTCTGGCGCACTGGCTGGCAACAATTACACCGTTGATTGTGGCGGCACCCGTGCTTGCTATGCTGTTGAATTTGCCCGAGGCAGGTTTCTATTATCTTGTATTATCCTTATTGATTGGCTCTCCGGCGCTCAGCCTGTTGGGCGCGATCGGCGCGGCACTCACTGTATCTATCCGGCGCGGTGGAGTGTTGATGTCACTTCTGGTTTTGCCTTTATATATCCCTACACTGATCTTTGGTGTTGGTGCGGTGGATGCCGCTGTGCTGGTGGGTGAACCTTTGCCACATCTGGCGCTCTTGGGTGCCGTTTCCCTGGTGTCGCTTGTGGTGTCGCCGTTTGCTACTGCCGCGGCACTCAGATTGGCGTTGGAGTAAGGCCCATGGGCACGTATAAAAAAGTGAACGATTTCTTGATAGGTGGGACACCAAGTCGCACTTGCTGCAGCGAGGCTTTGGCGTTAGGTAAAGCGCATGCATAGATTCGCCAACCCAGCAAAGTTCAACAAGCTCGCGGACAAAATCCAGCCGTGGGCCATTATCCTTGGTACGATCGCTTTTGTGAGCGGTACATATTACGCGCTGTTTGCCAGCCCGCCTGATTATCAGCAGGGCGAAAGCGTTCGCATGATGTATGTGCATGTACCGGCGGCCTGGGCTTCCATGTCGACATATGGTTTCATCGCGGTCGCAAGCTTCGTCGCACTTGTGTGGCGGCATCCGCTTGCTTTGATGGCAGGTAAGGCGGCTGCGCCGATCGGCGCAACCTTTACCGCGCTTGCGCTGATCACTGGTTCCTTATGGGGCAAACCCATGTGGGGCACCTTCTGGGAATGGGACGGGCGCATGACTTCGGTTTTGGTGATGTTCTTCCTGTATTTAGGGTATATTGCCCTCTGGGAAGCGATGGAGGACGATGAAAAAGCTGGCCGTGCTGCATCGATCCTTGCGCTTGTAGGCGTAGTGAATTTGCCGATTATCAAATTCTCGGTCGAGTGGTGGAATTCGCTGCATCAGCCTGCGAGTGTGCTGCGCGCTGATGGCCCGTCGATGCCCGCTGAAATGCTGATGCCGCTTTTTATCCTGGGTATTGCTTACCAGCTTTATTTCACGGTGGTAATACTGTGGCGAATGAAGCTTGAGATTAATAAAAAGAAGATTGATGTGATGCGTCAAATTGCTGCAGCGAGCGAGGGATAAGATGGACGATTATACGATATATATCGCGGCCTCTTATGCAGTTTCTGGCCTGGCGCTTTTGCTTTTGGGCTTGACGAGTTACCGTAAGATGAAATCCACAGAGCGCGAGGCTGTGAGTCTGCGTCGCCGCCGCAAAGGGCAAAAATAATGGCTGGCTTGAGGACACGAAAAAAACAGCGCTTGGTGATTGTCAGTACGGCGATGGTAGCGCTATTTGGTGCGGTGGCGCTTATTTATTTCGCGCTTGGCGGCGATAGCCTCAACCTGTTCCTGCAGCCCGCTGCCGTGATTGAGAAAAACATTGAAGCGGGCCAGCGCATTCGCCTTGGCGGGCTTGTAAAAGATGGCAGCTTCAACAAGCTTGAGGATGGTTTGACCTATACCTTCATAGTGACAGACTGCGTGGCCGACATTGACACGCGTTATAAGGGCCTGCTGCCGGACCTGTTTCGTGAAGGCCAAGGTGTGGTGATAGAAGGTGCACTGGATACAGGCGGCACCTTTGTCGCCGAAACGGTTCTGGCGAAACACGATGAAAATTACGCCGCGCCAGGCACCATGCCCAAAAACGCCGCAGCTTGCGAGCATCCTGACGGCGCGGGTGGATACACAGGATGATCCCTGAGCTTGGTCATTTTGCGCTGATTGTGGCGCTCTTTCTTTCTGTGATTGGCGCGATAGTTCCACATATGGGCGTCAGTCGGGGCGACAGCCGCCTGATGGCGATCGCGGAACCTATCGCATACAGCCAGTTTCTGATGGCGGTAACAGCGTTTGGTGCGCTGACATATGCTTATATTATTTCTGACTTTTCGGTCCTGAATGTGGCGACCAATTCGCACACTGCGAAGCCGCTCCTGTATAAAATATCAGGTGTATGGGGAAACCATGAAGGCAGCTTGATGCTGTGGGTATTGATCCTTAGTCTGTTCGCGGCGGCTGTTGCGTTGAGGGGGAAGGGCCTGCCGCTGAGGTTCCGGTCACGGGTGCTTGCGGTGCAAAGTGCGCTTCTTGTGGGTTTTCTCTTGTTCATTCTATTGACCAGTAACCCGTTCCTGCGGCTTGACCCGGCACCTTTAGAAGGCAATGGCCTCAATCCCCTATTGCAAGACCCTGGCCTCGCCTTTCATCCGCCCATGCTTTACATCGGGTATGTAGGCCTGAGTGTTGCTTTTTCTTTTGCGGTTGCCGCCTTGATTGAAGGCGAAGTGACGCCTTTGTGGGCGCGTTGGGTGCGGCCCTGGACGCTGGCGGCCTGGATATTCCTCACTGCAGGCATCGCTCTTGGCAGTTGGTGGGCTTACTATGAACTTGGTTGGGGCGGCTGGTGGTTCTGGGACCCGGTTGAAAACGCTAGCTTTATGCCTTGGCTCGCGGCGGCGGCCTTGTTGCATTCCTCGGTTGTTGTCGAAAAGCGTGACGCACTTAAAAGCTGGACGATTCTGTTGGCAATTGTCGCCTTTTCTTTCAGCCTGCTTGGCACTTTCCTGGTGCGTTCGGGTGTGCTTACGTCAGTGCATGCCTTTGCGGTTGATCCCCAGCGCGGCATTTTCATCCTGGCGTTCCTGGCCATCGTGATCGGGAGTTCGCTCGCTTTGTATGCTTGGCGCGCACCGCGGCTGGCACCAAGCGGCTTGTTTGGGCTTGTGAGCCGCGAAAGCGCTCTTGTTCTCAACAATATCCTGTTGTCGACGTTTGCAGCCGTAGTGCTGGTTGGCACCCTGTATCCGTTGGTTCTGGAGGCAGTGAACGGCACGCAAATCACCGTCGGCCCGCCTTTCTTTGAGTATGCCGCGGCGGTTTTGATGAGCCCCCTTGTGGTGGCGCTTGGGTTTGGTCCGCTATTGGCGTGGAAGCGTGGACGTATCAGCAAGGCGGTGCAGGTTCTGCTTCCAGCAGTGATTGTGGCGTCTGTTATTTTCTGGGTCATGATCTGGGATGATGCCTCTGGACTTGTCATGACAGGCGCAGGCCTGGGCCTTGGCGCGTGGTTGATTGCTTCCGTTGTTCTGGAAATTGGTGACCGTACCAAATTCAGGCAAAAGCCCTCACGCTTTTTGGCCCGCGCGAAGCGTATGCCACGTGCCGCTTGGGGTATGAGCTTAGCTCATATGGGGCTTGGGATTATCATTCTGGGTATCACTATCTCTGAGGCCTGGACCCACGAAGAACTACGCCTGATGACGGTGGGCGACACAGCGATGGTGGGTGGCTATGAGTTTACGCTCGAATCTGTCGAACCCACAGTCGGGCCAAACTATACAGCGGTACGCGGTAGTTTCCTTGTGAAGCAAGGTGCGCAGGAACTTGCTCGTTTGCACCCGGAAGACCGGGTTTATAGCGATCCACCCATGAACACGACGGAAGCAGGCATTCTTCCGCTTTTTCGCGGCGATTTGTATGCTGTGATCGGCGAACATGCAGGCGGGGACGCCTGGTCTGTCCGGCTTTATTTCAAACCCTTTATCTCGGGGCTTTGGGTTGGTTCCGGCTTTATGGTTTTGGGTGGGTTGATATCGCTTTCGGACAGGCGTCAGCGTATTGGTGCTCCGTCTGGTCGCCGTCGGCGCAAAGGCGCGCCAAAACCAGCAGTGCAGGAGGCTTGATATGGAAGGATATCGTCGCTTTATTCCCCTATTGATCATGCTGGTGATTTTTGCCGTCTTTTTCAAAATGATGGGGGAAGATCGGAATCCCAATGAAATCAAAAGCGTCTTGATTGATAAACCAGCACCGGCTTTCTCCTTGCCTGCCCTTACTGAAGGGGGGGCATCTATTACAGAAGCAGACCTCAAAACCGGCAAACCTATTCTCGTGAATTTTTTTGCAAGCTGGTGTGTTCCCTGCCGCGCAGAGCATGACAATTTAATGCGTATCGCGTTCGAAGAGGGTGTGCCGATCATTGGCATTGCCTATAAAGATAAACCTGCCCGCTCTCTTGCATTTCTTGAGGAACTGGGTAACCCGTTCGCCCAGACAGCCAAAGACGAGGATGGCCGCGCTGCGATTGACTGGGGTGTAACCGGCGTGCCTGAAACTTTCCTGATCGACGGTGACGGTGTGGTGCGCTACCGCCACTGGGGACCGATTGTTGGTGATAGCTTCGAGGCGCGTTTGTTGCCAAGACTACAGGAATTGCAGTGATGCGCGCGTTTCTGGTAGCTATCGTGATCCTGTTCAGTACGCCCGTTCTCGGTGTGGCGGTTGATGAAAAACCGCTTGAGGATCCAGCTAAAGAAGCGATTGCGCGGGCTTTAATGAAAGAAATCCGCTGCCTGGTTTGTCAAAATCAGTCGATTGAAGATTCAAACGCGGATCTTGCAAAGGATTTGCGCGCGCTGGTACGCGAGCGTGTCGCGCTGGGAGATGCCCCCGAGAATGTGCGCGCCTACCTGGTGGACCGTTACGGTGATTGGGTGCTTTTGGAGCCACCCGTTAACCAAATGACGCTTTTGTTGTGGGCGTCGCCCTTTTTGTTTCTGGTGCTTGTCGCCGCGGCGGTATTTTCTTCCCGCAAGAAAACCGCAGCCGAACCATTGAGCGCAGATGAGAAGGAAAAGCTTGCGAAGTTGATGGCAGAAGGGAACGACACATGATTTGGGCCCTGTTCGTGCTTTTCATACTACCGTGCCTGCTTTTATTATTTAAGGGAGGGCGAGAAAATGATGCTGAAGCCAATCCCGTCATGCATTACAAGCGTCAGCTTGCCGAGCTTGAGGAAGATGTTAAAAACCGTGTGCTGACAAAAGAAGCGGCTGCGGGCGCACGGCTTGAGATTGAACGCCGGATACTGAGCGTTGCAGGTGGCCAGGAAAAGCACAAACACGGTCTGCGCGGCGGTTTGCAAGTTCCTATGGTGATTAGCTTTGTTCTTTTGGCCGCCAGCTTTGCTGGCTACAGCCAACTTGGCAGTCCAAGTGTGCAGTCGAAGCCAGGCCAGGTCGCCAGCCTTCTGGACACACCTGTTACAAAAGATGGCCCCAGTTACCAGGAGGCGATTGATAAGCTGACGGCGCATCTGGTCGAAAACCCGGATGACAGGCAGGGCTGGGAGGTACTCGCCAAATCAGCGCGCTCGGTGCGGTCATTTTCTGTTGCAGCAGGGGCCTTTGGTGAACTGGTACGGTTGCAGCCTGAGGATAGAAGCTGGCGTGTACAGCAGCTTGAGGCCTATATCGCGATGGCGCGCGGGCAGATAACACCTGCGGCGATCATGCTGGTTGATGCGCTTCTTGACGTTGAACCCGATCACCCGGCAGGCCATTATTATCTGGGCTTGTCCCGCTTGCAGGCGGGTAACGAAGAAGCAGCCAAGGCCATATGGACTGCGCTTGCGGATCGGTCGGCGGCCAACGCGCCCTGGATGCCAACGGTAACGACGCAGCTTGAGCGACTGGGTGTCGTGCCGCCCAAGCTTAGCCAAAATCAGATAGATATGGTGGCTGGCATGTCAACAAAAGAGCAGGATACCTTTGTGCGTTCGATGATCGCGCGGCTTGAAGCGCGGCTCGATTCGGCTCCGGACGATGCAGAAGGCTGGATGATGTTGGCACGCTCCCAAGCGGCACTAGGGGAAACAGATACTGCAATTAAGACCCTCACTAGGGCTTTGGGCCTAGTTTCCACAGATAATAAGATGCAGATACAGGCCTTTCTTGACAATCTAAAGGAAAGTACCAATCCTTAAGGGACTGGTCACCATTGCGCGGTATACTTCAGCGCACAGACGAATGATCTGGGGATCAAGTATCTGATTGTTGGGCACGAAGAAATCGCGAGCCTGGGGCAAAGCCAAGAATTAGCTTAGCAGTATTTGATTAGGGTCAGTAGACCATGGTCGACATAAATCCGAACGCTTCTCCGCTGCAGGCGCAGCTTCAGGCACAACTGCAAGCAAGCAGGGCTGGTGTGCGTCCGAGCGGAAAAGATCTGGGCGCAACTCCGCGTCCGCAGGATGTGATCGAAGAGCGCATTAAAACACGCAGTGACGAGCGCCAGCAAGATCGTCAGCTTCCTGTCAAACAAAGCAATCGCTCAAACAATTTGTCATCGCCGCAAGAGTTGGACAAAGCTCAGGCCCGTGTGCGGCAAGAGGCAGCCAACAACCGCGAAGCGCCAACTGGTCGCACTTCCACGCGCCAGAATGAGCTCAGAAGCCAACCGCTTGGCCAGATTATTGATATCCGGGTTTAAGCGAGCTTGTTTCCCGATAGGATACCGACACTTTCCCCTTTGCAGTTATGGAAGGCCAGCCCTATGTGGGTGGTTATTCATAGGATTGCATTGAGAGAATGAATGTCTGCGGAGCTTATCTGGCAGATAGGCTGTAATCAGGAGACGAACCACGGGTACATCAAAGAATATTTGCCGGGTAATAATTATGAGGTCTCTGGTTATTGGAAAATCTTTAGGCTGAACGGAGGCAATCCGCCGACAATTGCTTTTGAACGTTTGGACGCTATAGCACCTTTGCCATTCGAGAAAGCCTATGGCTGCAGGGGCCTGGAATCCCCAAACATAAATCTTTATTTTTCTCGGGTCCGTAAGGCCTGGCCCAAACAATTAGCTAAATTTACTAAAGAGTTGAATGAACTGGCCTGATGGTAGCCTTTGTGTCATGGGTGCGAGCTCATAGCGGTAAAATTTCCAATTTAATTCTGGACCACGTGCCGTGCTCGCCCCAGATTAAAGGCATGAGCAGCGCAACCTTATTTCCAGAAAATTTCAGCCGCAAGGTGCCGCAAGGCGACGATCATGAGCGTGCGGTTTGTGAAGACTGTGGTTTTATCGCATATGAAAACCCGAAGATTATCGCTGGGGCCGTGATTACTGAGGGTGATAAATTTCTTCTGTGCAAGCGCGCTATCTATCCGCAAAAAGGCAAATGGACGATCCCGGCTGGGTTTTTGGAATTGGGCGAGGCACCTATTGAAGGCGCTGTGCGCGAGGCGATGGAAGAAGCCACGGCTCATATCAAGGTGATTGACCTGCTCGCCGTTTATACGGTGCGGCGCATCAGTCAGGTGCACCTGATGTACCGGGCCGCGCTTGCCAAACCAAACTTCGAACCCGGCTTTGAAAGTGAAGACGTTGCACTTTTTGCATGGGAAGATATCCCCTGGGATGAACTTGCTTTCCCGAGTGTGCACTGGGTGTTGAAACATTTCCGGGAAGTGGAAGGCAAAAGCGACTTTGCGCCTTTTACAAACCCTGAAGGCTGGGAACAGATTTAGCGACCGTCTTTGTCGGCCGCTTCTTCTGCGGGTAGATATTTCATCATCTGCAAAATCATCACAAACAGAAAAACAAAAGTAGCCCCCGTGAAGCCAAACACTTTCAGGCTGACCCAGGTTTCCTCTGACATGATACGCCATATCAATTCGTTGGCCGCCATCATGCCGATAAAAAAGACGATTGCCTGCTTGGAAATTCTGCGCCAAAAAGCATCAGGAACCTCGGCGTCCACCGCTTTTGACATTATATCCTTCAAAAAGAGCCGACCGCGCAGCATGCCGAAGCCAAGAATGCTTGCAAACAAGGCATAGACAATCGTGGGCTTCATATAAAAGAAGGTTTTGTTTTCCGTCGCGAACGTGAGCGTACCAGAGGCCATCACAATTATGAAGGTGAGTTTCTGCATGCCGGAAATATGACCAATTTTCAGTTTGGCCCAGATCATTGCCGCCGTTATCGCCACCATAAAGGCCGCGAGAGCGGTCTCAATATCATAGAATTTGTACGTGCCAAAAAAGATAACCAGCGGGCCAAAATCAATTAATAGCTGTTGTGACGGCGGTGCCGCAGGTGTTGTTGTATTTTTATCAGCCATATATACCTTCTCTTGTTCGCCTAGTTCTCTATGCCGCAGTTCAGCTTGCGGGCGTGAATAATCGGGCGCTAGATGGGCGACCGTTTTCGACTCGGTTGGACCCTTATGCTGCAGCTTTTTAAAGATCGCAACTTTCTAACGTTCTGGATCGGAGAGTTTATCTCGGTGATCGGCGATCATATCAGCCTGATCGCCTTTCCATTGCTGGTGCTGCAGATGACCGAAAATGTTGCGCTTACTGGCATTGTGTTTGCTGTGCAGGGGCTGCCGCGTGCGATTTTGATGTTATATGGCGGCGCGCTTGTTGATCGATATAGCCCGCGTCAGGTGATGATGATCTCGAACATACTTCGGTGTGTGCTTGTCATTATTATCGCATATTTGATTTATACTGACCAAGCCGCGATTGAACTGATCTTTGTTTTTGCGCTCGCGTTTGGTTTGGTGGACGCTTTTTTCTACCCAGCCAGTATTGCGATCGTACCGAGCCTTTTGTCGTCCGATATGTTGCAAAAGGGTAATGCGCTTGTGCAGGCCTCGATGTTTGTAGGCGTTATCATCGGCCCGGCACTCGCGGGGCTTATTATCGCGGGTGAACTCACCACAATGGGGCACGAAGCGGGCCAAGCAGCAGATTACCAAAGCAACAGGCTTGGTTTTGCACGGGCCTTTTTTGTTGATGCGCTTACATTTGCAGCTTCCTTCACGGCGCTTTATTTTGTGCGATCCAGGAAGCTTGGTGCAGATGAAACCTTGGGCGGTGATGAAGAACCACAAGCCTCAATGATCGGTGAGATCAAGACGGGCGTGAAATGGGTGTGGTCACAGCCAACGATTCGCCTGGCTTTTATTGGCATTGCTTTTCTTGAGTTTTTCTTCCAGACACCGATCTTTATCGGCCTGCCAGCGCTTGCCAAAGCCCGCTATCTGGAGCCTGCGTTTGTTTACGGGCTGATGATTTCCGCTTACGGCGGGGGCGCGCTGATTGGTTCGGTCGCGGGCGGCAGCCTCAAGCCTGTCGGCGAAAAATATCTGGTGCGTATCATGTTCCTGATTTTCATGGGTTCAGGTGCGTCGATTGGCTTGATTGTGCTTTACGAACCTTATTGGTGGGCAATGGTGTGCTTTTTCATCTCTGGTGCGGGTGACAGCTTTATCTGGGTTAATCTCACGACTTGGATCCAGAAAAAAACGCCAGAAAATCTTTTGGGGCGTGTGATGAGCATTTTCACTTTTCTGGCTGTTGGTTTGATCCCGGTCGCGGGTGTATTGCTGGGGCTGGCTTTCGAGTGGAACCTGGAAGCGTCGCTGTTGATTGTTTCTGGCATCCTTGTCGTAACTTGCCTGCTGGCAGCAGCGCACCGTGATGCTGTTTATAAAGCAGACAGAGAGTGCGCTCAGTGATGAGAAGGGGTCAGAGCCTTTCAGCCCTGACAGAAAAGCTAGCTGTTTTGGCCAAATACAGACAGTTGTTTAATGATGGCTGGTAAGGATAGTTTGAATTGACCAATCTACTTTTTATTTGCAGCCGCAACCAGTGGCGCAGCCCGACCGCCGAAACAATTTGGCACCGCCGCCCAGGCTATAAGGTGCGCTCTGCTGGTACCAGCCCGCGCGCACGTCGCACGGTGAACGCGTCTGATATCGAATGGGCTGATGTAGTATTTGTGATGGAGAATAAGCACCGTAGCCGGTTGAAAACAGAATTCCCCGGCTTGATGCAGCATAAAGCGGTTCATATACTTGATATTCCCGATGAGTACCGATACATGGACGAAGAGTTGGTTGACATGCTGACTACAAGTGTTGCTGCAATTTTGGGAACAGACTGATGCGCGGATATTTTGGTATTGGCATCGATAACGCCTCTAAGAAGGGCAATATGGGCAATCTGATCCGAACAGCCCATGCTTTTGGGGCGGCGTTTGCTTTTGCCGTTAAACCAAAAGTCATGGCCCATAACGGCGTGATGGTGACGCAGGATTTCACCGATACTAGCAAAAGCCACCAGAATATCCCCTTTTTCAATTATATGACTGTTGAGGAAGTTGAGGTGCCCCAGGGTTGCAAGCTGATTGGGGTCGAGATCACGGATGAAGCTATTGATCTGCCAAGCTTCCGGCATCCGTTGCAAGCAGTATATGTGCTGGGCGGCGAGCGCTCTTCCTTGAGCCCAGAGATGCTGGTGCGCTGTGATCAGGTTATCAAAATACCGTCAAAGTTCTGTCTTAATGTTGCGACTGCTGGTGCAATCGTTATGTATGATAGGCATCGGTGTATTGGTGGTTATCCGGAACGTCCGGTGGTATCGGGGCGGCGACCCGAAGCCAAGAAGCCACATGTGCATGGCGGTGCCAAAAAGCGCCGCGCTGAAAAGAAACCGCAAGACGGTGAAGCGTAAAACTGGGGAGCAGATTAGATGGCATTTAAAGGCACACTTGTGAAAAGCATGGTAATGGCGGCAGTGCTGGGGCTTTTGCCTGTTAGTGCGCCCGTAGATGCCCAGCAAGAAAGCCGCCGTCACTTGGGCTCTTACCGGGACTGGGACGCCTTTGTGTATGGTACGGGCGCAAAGCGTACCTGCCACATGATCTCGGTTCCTAAGTCTTCCTCAGCCAGCAGAAAAAATGTGCGCCGCGGTGATATTTATTTCATGGTTTCGCACCGGCCTGAATACGGCGTGGTGGGTGAAGTGAGTGCGGTGATGGGCTACCCGATCCGCCAAGGCAGCACGGCGGTTTTTAATGTGGATCGTGGGCGCAAACGCATGGAGTTTTTCACAGAAGGCTCTGGTGCCTGGGCTTACGACCCTAAGGACGATGCTGCTGCGGTTGCAGCGATGAAGCGCGGCAGCGGCCTGGTGATGACGGCTAAAAGTCAGCGCGGCACCAGCACAACTGACCGCTATAGCCTTTCTGGCTTTACAGCGGCCTATAATGCAATTTCAAAAGCGTGCAGGTAGACGGTGGCCGCAGCAGCGCCAATTCTAAGCTTTATCATCCCCTTTTATGCAAGCCACGATAATCTTGCTGCTTGTGTTCAGTCGGTGGCTGAACACTGCAGCCTTCCTTATGAAATCCTCGTTCTGGATGATGGCAACGAGGGCTATGATTATAGCCGCGTTGCTGACTGCCCGGCCATTCGCATAATAGCAGGCAGTGAAAATTGCGGCCCGTCTATCAGGCGCAATCAGGGCATCGAAGCGGCGCATGGTACTTATGTGCAATTTATAGATAGCGACGATACTATTATCGGTGACCCTGCTAATTATTTTGATCAGGCACGCCGCGCGGGCACCGAAAAGCCTGATGTTATCACAGGACTGCTGGAAGGCGGCGGCTTGTTCCCGCGCCTGGCGCAGGGGCTGCCGCGTAATACCAGCTTGGCGCAAGACCTGCCGCTGGTGAAGCTTGGTGTGTTCACGGCGCATCTGTATCGGCGGGATTTTCTGTCTGCACACAAGATTGAGTTTCCAGCCGATCTGCGCGGCGGCGAAGATACGGTGTTCTTGATGCGGGTTTGGGGCAAGGCCAAGAACGTGGTGTTGACTGATTTGGCCTATTACCGATACCGGCAGGTGGACAACAGCCTGACAAAACCGAACAGCCCGAAGCACCATTCGTTTTTGCCAGGAGGCTCCTTTGAACATCGTTTCAAAGTGGGGGTTGGTTATATGATGACCGCACTTGAGGGTTATCCCAGTGCGCAACTTGTACGCGGTTCCATATCAATTAAATATGGAATAAAGGGGCTTCAGCGCATTTTGTCCCAAAATGATAAAGTAGCTTTTTCCGCTGCGGTCCGTGTATTGGCGCAGCTAATTGAGCGAGCGGAAATACTGAAAGAAGAAGCCGACACAATCCGTCAACAGGCTGGCGTATATTGGGATGATGGATTGCAGGACATTGTAACGCAGTTAAGCGAAATGCAATTGAACACGCTTTCCGCACGTTTGTCTGACAAAGATATTCGTCTTTTTTAAGATTGCTCGGATTTTCCGTCTAACTTGTTTTTGTAACGCCGCGAGGCGCGCAGTGTCCCGCCGCCTCTCAGTTTCACTTTGAAATCACCGCCGGCGATGGGTATGGTTTCCATGATCGCCGCCCGGTTAACGATGTATGATCGGTGAATGCGTGCGGCGTCACAGCCTTGTTCCTGAAGTGCTTTTTCAAGTTTTGCCAGCGTGGTACGCGCCAGTTGTGTGCCCGAGACACTTGTGATTTCCGCATAATTGCCTGCGCTTTTGGCAAAAAGGAATTCAGTGGGGTGCAACAGGATAGTTGTCGCACCGCTTTTAAGTATGATCGGGGTGCCCCCTTGTCTGCGGGCAGCCTTTGCCAGGTGCATTTGTCGCTGTAGTTCGGCGATCAGCCCATACAGCAGAAAAGTGATGGTATCTTTACGGTATTCATAAATCAACGCACCAACACCATTGTCGAAAAAAGTATAATGCCCGCCAAAAAGAAAAGGCCAGGCGATTTGCCGCGCCGTCACCATCATGAAAACATGCAAAAGTGAAAACAGGATGCTTGCCGATACATAGGGCAATAGCAGCCGGTGCCACGCATTCAATGAAAACGGGTGTTTTTCAAAGAAAGCGAACAGAAAAGGCAGCAATAGGATCAGGGCGGTAGCGCTTGAATATTCTGTTGTTACCGGGTCCTGCCAAGGCAAGGCTGCACCGAAGTCTGCGGCGTCTGACAGCTTTGTACTGACATTCACTGCGGCGATCACCAGTGTCACTGCGGCAATCACATGTAACAGCGGATCGCGCAGGCGGGTGCAGGCTAAGTGCAGGTAACTTTTGAACGCTTCATGCATAACCACAGCATACGGTGGTACGGCCGGGCTGAAAAGCAACAAAATTTCAATTGCTTACCGTTTGTCACCTTGGGTTCACCGCTTATCCCTGATTGGGTTTTGGACCTTACCGTTTGCCCCTGAGCAGTGCTGTTTAACCCATACCAGGTGCGTTTGCGGTTCTTTTCACCAAGATAAGGTTTACCCATCACAACAGGTTTTGGGGCACGGAAAATTTTGAGGCATGACAGGTTTCAGGGTATGACAAATGCTCAGGAACGACAAATTCGGGGATTGAAAATAATGACCGCGACAACACGGCGCTATGATTTGGACTGGCTGAGAGTGCTCGCATTCGGACTTTTGATTTTTTACCACATAGGCATGTTCTACAATAGCGAAGGCTGGCATGCCAAAAGCCCTCATATGAACGATAGCGTCGATAATTTTATGTGGTTGTCAAGCCCCTGGCGCTTATCACTATTGTTCCTGATTTCAGGCATTGCGCTTCGTTTCGCGGTCGATAAAGCAGCTTCAGCATGGGCCTTTGCAGGCAGGCGCTTCATGCGGCTCTTCGTACCGCTTGTTTTTGGCATGGCGGTTATCGTCACGCCGCAGGCCTATTTTGAACTGTTGGGCAAAGGCGAAATCACGGTGGGCTATATGGATTTTTATGACCGCTACCTGACAGGCGACCAGAGCTTCTCAATCACAGTGCCGACGTGGAACCACCTTTGGTATCTGGTCTATATGCTGGCCTATACGCTTTTGGTTCTGCCGCTGATGCCGTTGGTGCGAGGGCTTGCTGATGCGATGGACAGGCCGTGGTTCGGGCAGGTAATGGCAAGCGGACGGTTATTTATTGTACCAGCACTGATCTTCATTGCTTACCGTTTCACGACCGATACCTGGTTTCCGCGGGAAACCCATGCCTTTTGGGGGGATTGGGGCGCCCATGCGCGTTATTTCAGCTATTTTTTGATCGGGCTTCTTGTCGCTAAAAACCAGGCATTTTGGCGTGTGCTTGCGCAGACATGGCGCATCGGTGTAGCAGGGACCTTGCTGCTCGCGGTTTCACTTTCGCTTTTGTGGGCAAATTGGGATGCCTGGTTTGGTGGTATCGCCTGGGCCGAGAATATCGTACGTGCCATGCGGCCGCTTTATGCCTGGGTGCTGATCGCGGCGCTTCTTGGTGTCGGGCAAGCCTATCTGAACCGGCCTGGCGCGCGGCTTCGCTATCTTACTGAAGCGGTTTTTCCTTATTACATATTGCACCAAAGCCTGATCGTTGTTGCGGGTGTTTATATCAGCGGTTTTGGCCTTTCCGCTTGGCCTGAGTTCCTGCTTGTGCTCACCGCGACGACGTTGGGCTGCATAGGTATTCACGAGTTTATCATTCGGCGCATTCCACTTTTGCGGCCTCTGTTTGGTGTGCCCATGAAGCCACGCAAAAACGCACCTGTGCCTAAACCACTGGCCGCTGAGTGAAGCTCTTTGCCTTGCGACTTGTCCCGGTATCGCGTAGCGTTGCCGGGGCAAATTTTGCGAAGGGAGTTGATATAATGCTTAGCTTTTTCAAAAGATTAACGATTATAACCGCATTTGCTTCGGCATCTGTTACTGCTTTTGCAGACGCAGTGCCAGACTATGCTGGAAAGCACAGAGCAACCGCCGAGGATATCACGGTGATTGAAGCGGCGATTGAAGAGTTTGCCCGGGCAATCCGGGAAAAAGACGGCGCTGCCCTACAGGCGCTATTTCTTTACGATGATATCTTCTTCCACCCGGCCCCGCGACAGGAAGCTATCGATCAGGTACGTCAGCAAGATCCAGACTTTTTCAAAAAGCACCCATCAGGACGCGCCCAGGGCTTTGTGAAATTCATCTCTGAAAGCAAAGAGCAGCTTGAGGAGCGGTTTTATAATGTGAAGGTCATCCAGGATACCGAGTTTGCGCTAGTGACCTTTGACTATGATTTTCGCATCAATGGCGTGGTGAGCAATTATGGCTTTGAGGTGTGGCAAATGTTCAAAGTGGATGGCAAATGGAAAATCGCTACGGTGGCCTGGTCATCCACAAATACAGGGAACTGACATCGCCCTGTGGCCCTGGAAGGCTGGTTGCGCTTTACAAATGAGTAGCCCAAGCGTATAAGGCGCGCCAATCAAGTAACCGCTTGAGGGTGGAACGCCCTTTAAGCCTGAAGCGACCTGGCGCAGCGACCATATGCTGCAAAAGGCAGGATGAAAAAGATGCAGATCACTCCAAACGGCCATGAGCCGATTGTGAAGCCACGCGTGGGCAACGACCTCGAAAATGGTAAAATCAACCTCCTTGGCCTGAGCCGGGATGAGCTTAAAAATGCGCTTGCCGATTTTGGCGTGGCTGAGAAGCAGCTCCGCATGCGCACTACCCAGTTATGGCACTGGATCTATCACAGGGGTGCCAGCGACTTTGATGTGATGACCACCATATCAAAGGATATGCGCGCCAAGTTTGAAAACCATTTTATCATCAAACGCCCCGAGGTGGTCGAAGCCCAGTATTCGGAAGATGGCACCCGTAAATATTTGATCCGTTTTGCGGACGGCAATGAAGCTGAAACGGTTTATATTCCTGAAGAAGATCGTGGCACACTGTGTATTTCAAGCCAGGTGGGCTGCACGCTTACCTGTAAGTTCTGTCACACTGGCACCATGCGTTTGGTGCGCAATCTAACGGCCGCCGAGATTGTAGCGCAGATGATGATCGCACGCGATGATCTCGACGAATGGCAAAATCCGATCCAGGGCCGTCAGGTCACCAACATCGTGATGATGGGCATGGGCGAACCGCTTTTCAATTTCGACAATGTTAAAAAAGCACTCGACATAGTGATGGATGAAGAAGGTATCCAGTTATCTAAGCGCCGCATCACATTATCCACTTCCGGCGTGGTGCCGCAAATGGAACGCTGCGGCGAGGAAATCGGCGTGAATCTCGCGGTTTCCCTGCATGCGGTGAATGATGCGACACGTACTAAGATCATGCCGATCAACAAAAAATATAATCTGGACCAAGTGCTGACCGCCTGCGCCAATTACCCTGGTGCCCATAATGCGCGCCGCATCACGTTCGAGTATGCGATGCTCAAGGGTATCAATGACAGCGACGAAGATGCACGCGAGCTGGTACGCCTGATGCGCAAATATAAGCTGCCCGCGAAAATAAACCTCATACCCTTCAACCCTTGGCCGGGTGTTGAGTATGAATGCTCGGATGATGCGCAGATCAAGCGTTTCTCGGATATCGTTTTCCAGGCAGGTATCTCGGCACCTGTACGCACGCCGCGCGGTCGCGATATTATGGCAGCCTGCGGCCAATTGAAGTCGGCGTCTGAAAAAAAATCAAAAGCGCAAATTTTGCGCGAAGAAAAAGCTGCAGCAGAGGCACTCGGCGCATAGCCAGTCTTCCCTACACTGACTAACGGTGTAGCGGGTTGCTATGCCCTTGGGTCTATACCTGTCCGCAACCAGCCGGTGACACTGTACCGCGCGCGGGCTGAAAAGCTTGCCACCTGGCTTACAGCATGTGCCTGCGGAACCGAAAAGATGTTCAGTGCATTGAAACGTGGCACAAAGCCTTGTTCCACATGACCATCTTCGCTGAAAAAGCTGAGGTGGCCTCCCCAGTCTGGTTTCCAGTCTGCGGTGAGGTTTAGAACAAATGCTGCTCTGCGATCTTTGCCGTCAATGTCGTCATTATGAACTGTAAGAAAATCGCCGGGGCTGAATTTGGTAAGCTGGGCGTCAGCGAAACCGATATCATCGTGGCCGGTAACGGTGCGCATGCAGCTAAGAAAGGATTCGCTGTTTATAAACTCAAACAGCCGGTTAAAGGGTGCAGCGCAAGCGCCCGCATGATAGGCGTCGTAGATCGGATAGCTTTCGAAAAAATATTGAAACCCTTCCTGAGCACCAGCATATGCAGCAGTGCGAAGTGCCTGAAGCTGTTCGGGGGCCATTGCACGCCGTTGTTCAGGGAAAATATCGAAATGCTTTTCGCCCTGATTAAGGTGCAGGTTCCATTCATTGAAGTTGGCCACTGCCTCCAATAATGTGCTGGCAGACGTTTGTGCAAGAATACCTTCGATATGAATACGCCTGTCACGTTGGTATTGCTCTGCCAGTGCTACGGGCTGAAGGGTGTTAGATAGGCTAAATTTGGCATCTGTCACGCTGGAAATCCCCTGATTACATTCAAGCGTCATAGCCTGAAACAAGCGGGGCGTCAAAGGCGGCCGCTGGCAGGGGCACAAGGGGGTTCCAATACAAGTGTACATTTGCCGTTTCAACTGAAAAAAGCACAGAAAACTTATCTTCACGCGCGAAAAGGACTTATTTGACGGGACGCCTATTCTACCTATACTCGCCACACCTTTTTTATCGCGAAGCCCCTCTCAGAAAGATGTGTCTTTTCTGAAGTCAGGCGAGCCGCAATAAAAGACCTTCTGGAGTTTACAAATGTCTGAGCAGATTAAAAAAGTTGTGCTTGCCTATTCGGGCGGCCTCGACACATCGATCATTCTTAAGTGGTTGCAGGTAGAATATGACTGTGAAGTGGTAACGTTCACAGCGGACCTGGGGCAAGGGGAAGAGCTCGAACCAGCACGACGAAAAGCGGAAATGCTCGGCATCAAAGATATTTTTATCGAAGATTTACGCGAAGAATTTGTACGGGATTATGTGTTCCCCATGTTCCGGGCAAATACAGTCTATGAGGGCCAGTATCTTCTGGGCACGTCGATCGCACGACCGCTGATTTCCAAGCGCCAGATCGAGATTGCCAAAGAAGTGGGTGCCGATGCTGTGTGTCATGGCGCTACTGGTAAGGGCAATGATCAGGTGCGTTTCGAGCTCGGCTATTATGCGCTCAATCCAAAAATCAAAGTGATTGCACCGTGGCGGGAATGGAATTTGAATTCGCGCACAGCGCTGATTGACTTTGCCGAAAAACACCAGATTCCAGTGCCGAGGGACAAGCGCGGCGAAAGCCCCTTCAGTGTGGACGCCAACCTGTTGCACACTTCTTCTGAAGGCAAAGCCCTTGAAGACCCATGGGCCGCAGCGGAAGAATATGTTTACAGCCGCACGGACAATCCTGCCACCGCCCCCGACGAGCCAGAATATGTCGAAGTCGAGTTTGAAAAAGGTGATCCGGTAGCTATCAACGGTGTTGCAATGAGCCCAGCAACTCTGCTGACAGAACTCAATGCGCTTGGTAAAAAGCATGGCATTGGGCGTTTGGACCTTCTTGAAAATCGCTTTGTTGGCATGAAGTCACGCGGTATTTATGAAACACCGGGCGGTACGATCCTGTTGCAGGCGCACCGCGGTATTGAGCAGATCACACTCGATAGCGGCGCGATGCACCTCAAAGACGAGATTATGCCAAAGTATGCCAAACTGTTGTACAATGGCTTTTGGTTCTCGCCAGAGCGTGAGATGATGCAGGCCCTTATTGACAAGAGCCAGGAATTTGTCGCTGGTACGGTTCGCCTTATGTTGTTTAAAGGCGGCGTGCATGTGGTTGGCCGCAAGAGCCCATACAGCCTTTATTCGATGGAGCATGTGACCTTCGAGGAAGACAGCGTATATGACCAACGTGACGCTGAGGGCTTTATTAAGCTGAACGCACTTCGCCTGCAGCTTTTGCAGCAGCGCGGCATGGTGCATGAGCCACCAAGTTACGAATAAAGGCAGGCGTCTGCCGTGTGAAAGGCCTGATGACACATGGCAGATACTTTTACCATTATCGCCCCGGTTTTCCTGATCATGATGCTGGGATTTGGGCTTGGCAAGACACGGCTTTTTCCTGAAGGCGCGTCTTCTGTTTTGATAACCTTTGTTTGGTATGTGGCGATCCCTGCCTTGATGTTTAGGGCGCTTGCACCCAAAGGGCTGCCGTCTGCTGACGAGTTGATTTTTATCGCCACCTATTATGGCAGTCTTTATTTTATCTATTTCCTTGCGGTGTTTTTGACGCGGAATTTCTTGAAGCTTTCGAACGCCGAGCAGGGTACTTTTGCGTTAACCGCCTGTTTTGCAAACGGTGGTTTTATTGGCATTCCCATCATGGAAGGTGCCTACGGCGCAGAGGGCGTGCGGCTTTTGCTTGTGCTCCTTAGTTTTCACACTTTAACGCTGATCCCGGTAACGACTTTTATCGTCGAGCGCGCACAAAACGATGACAGTTCTGAAGGGCCGGGTTTATTGGCTCGCACTTTTGCGAGTGTACGCCAGAACCCCATACTGATTGCACTTGTCTCTGGCCTTGTCTGGTCGGCTCTCTCGCTGCCGTTTCCTTATTGGCTCGACAAAGTACTGGAGCTTCCAGCCAACTCTGCAGCACCAACGGGGCTGTTTGCGGCTGGACTTGCGCTATCGAGCGTGCGCATCGCCGGAAACCTGCATCATTCGCTGCTTTCTGTGGCTTTGAAGCTGGTATTGTTGCCGCTTATTGTGTTTGGCGTCGCCCATAGTCTTTTGGATCTAAAGCCAGTTTGGGTCGGCGTAACGACCTTGATGGCCTCCTTGCCATCCGGCATGGTGGCCTATAGTTTTGCCACCCAGTACGGGATTGGTGCGCGCCGTGCTGCGACGGCTGTTTTGATTTCGACAGGTGTATCAGCGATCACTTTGTCAGTTGTTATTATGCTGCTTAAAAGCGGAGGTTTCCTATGAGCATGGTTTGGAAGGTTTATTTGTCTGGCGAGATCCACAGTGATTGGCGCGAGCAGATTGAAAACAGTGCAAAGGAGGCCGGGTTACCACTTGAGTTTTTTGCGCCGGTGACCGTGCACGAAGATAGTGACGACTGCGGCGCTGTGATTTTCGGGGAGGCTGAAAGCGCCTTTGTGCGCGATAATATGGGTGCCAAGGTGAATGCAATAAGAACCCGAAAACTGATTGCTGAAGCGGATATTGTCGTGGTGCGCTTTGGCGATAAATATCGCCAGTGGAACGCCGCTTTTGACGCAGGCTATGCCGCCGCGCTCGGCAAAAGTTTGATCGTTCAGCACGCACCTGCATTAACCCATGCTCTCAAGGAAGTCGACGGCGCGGCGCTTGCAACCGCAGAAACGCCCGCGCAGGTTGTTGAGCTGCTGCGCTATGTTGCGACGGGCGAACTGAAGCGTAGCTAAGACGCCAAGCCCCTGATTTTCGGGTATCAACCGGACTATCTATTTGGATCACGGCTGTGGTAGCGCCTGCGGTGGCTTTATGGCTGTTTGATACAATTTTGGTGACATCAAAATAACCTCAGCGCTCAAGGAATGTACGCCAAAGGCTGCTGCGCCAAGCACAATCACAGGCATAGCGTGGCACAGTCACTGGCATAAGGCACAGCCATGGGCACAAGGTGTGTCATGAGCACAGGCAAGTCATGAGCACAGGCAAGTCATGAGCACAGGCACCGGCGGTAACGGCAGCCTATCAAGCAACTGGTTAGCGCCGCCAAGGACACCAACCATTTCTCCATAGGGTTTATGGCAGCTCTTTCCCAATCCCCAGCTTTCAGGTGTTGTAGTTCCCGCCTCTGGTGCATATCACCTAGCGCCTCAAACACCCTACGGAAAGAGGCGGATGGTCGCCGGTTGCAGTTGGTAAGAAATTGTAATATATAGTATGTACATTATAAGGAAATGTTTGTGTCGAAACGTGAAAGCATTATTGATGCGGCCAAAATCCTGCTGTGGGAGCAAGGCTTTGAGGCCATGAGCCCGAAAAAAATAATGCGTTTATCGGGGGCGGGTCAGGGCAGTCTTTATCATCATTTTGAGGGCAAAGAGGATTTAGCACTGACGGCGCTCGCTGAGGTGGGTGATGATTTGCGTGCGGCGGTACGGGAAACCTTCGATAGCGCAAAAGATCCGATGGACCGGCTTTATGATTATCTGATGAACCCACGACCAGAGCTTAAAGGGTGTCGCTTTGGGCGCTTAGTTGGGGAAAAAACAGTAATAAAATCAAATATTTATAAAGTTGTCTCAAGTTACTTTTTGTTTGTTGGCGAGCATGTCAAAGCCGCACTTATGGATGCCCAGGCTGCAGGCGACCTGCCACCATATCTGGATGCGGGCACAGTAGCCCAGAGCCTGCAGGCGGTGATTCAGGGTGGCTATGTGCTGGCGCGCGGCACTGGTGACGCAAATGCGATGGTTAAAGCGCAAGAAGGTGCCTGGGCCATGATTGAGGGACTTAGTAGCGCCCGCTAGGCCATGAAGATTGAAATGTAATAGTTGGTAGGTACAGAAAGTGAAATTATATTATTCAGTGACGTCGCCATACTCTAGAAAAGTCTATTTACTCGCGAAATCGCTGGGTATGGGCAATGATATTGAGCTAATCATGGCCAATCCGCTTGAGAATGATCCGGCGCTTCTGAAGGCCAATCCGCTGGCGAAGGTGCCAGCTTTGGTGCAGGGCGGGAAAACTTATTTCGACAGTCCCTATATTGCCGAGCATTTGCTGCGGCTTGCAGAACAGGACCGTATGAGCGACGCCTATATGCAACGCCTTGAGATTCAGGCGCTTGCCGACGGTATTATGGATGCGGCTGTTGCGCTTAGGCTTGAGAGCGTGCGCCCGGATGCAGAGCAATCAGAGATGTGGCAAGGTCGCTGGTTCGCGGCGATTGAGCGCGGGCTGAATATGCTGGAAAACAGTGTGATAGACGGGCTAAGGGATTGGAAACTCGATAGTATTTCGGTGGCCTGTATGCTGGACTATCTGTGTTTCCGCCTGCCGGAATACAAGTGGCAGTCCGATCATCCGAAGGTTGCGGCCTGGTTTTCGGAAACCCTGAAACGCAAAGATATGATCGCAACCAATCCGCGCACCTAAAGCAGAGAGTGCCGCTGAAACCATAAAAATAGCTATACAGCACCTAAGAGAAAGGGACACTTGAAGGAGTGTCCCAATCGCCTCATTTTTGTGCCAGAAACTGTGACACGCTTTTTCTGGTTTTCAGGTTATTTTCCGCTGCGTTGCTTGTCGCGCATCGCCTTGAAAGCACTGCCTTCCACCCAGTTTGGCCAAAGGGGCGAATCCACCAGCATACGCCCTGTGGCATAATAGAGATTGAGATCCTCAACGGCACCCGTTAGGTCCCAGTCATCGCCCATCTCATCAGACGGTTTGTGATAGCGGTTCGCCAGATAGTCAGCGCGCTTGGCGTCAACATAGCCTTTGCCCAGCGTTTTATGCACATTGCCTGCATTGGGGTAGATGGTTGGCACACCAAGCTTCGAAAGCTCAAAATGATCTGAGCGGAAGAAATAGCCTTTCTCGGGTTCAGCATCGGGCACAAGGATGCGGCCTTGTGCGTCTGCCGCCATACGAAGATAATCATCGAGCTCAGAGTTGCCGAGGCCAGTGACAGTTACGTCGCTGGTGGGGCCAAAATAATTGAGGCCGTCCATATTCAGCCCGCCGATGGTGTTTTCCAGGGGCACCAAAGGATTAGCAGCATAGTAAGCAGACCCCAAAAGCCCCTGTTCCTCAGCGGTAACAGCAAGGAACATCACAGAGCGCTTGGGCGCGGGGCCTGAGGCAAACGCACGCGCCAGTTCAAGCAGGCCGCCCGTGCCGGTCGCGTTATCAAGCGCGCCGTTGTAAATGCCGTCGCCTTCCTGGCTGGGGTCGGTGCCGATATGGTCCCAGTGGGCCATATAGATGAAATATTCCCCTCTATTTTCGCTGCCTTCAACAACCGCCGCCACATTTTTGGAACGCACATGGTTCACCTCGCTTTTGAAGAAAGTACCCGCCTGCATGTCCATCGGTACGGCTTTGAAGCCCCGTGTCTCGGCTGCTTTACTGAGCGCGGCGCGGTCGAGGCCAGCGGCTGCGAACAATTTGTCGGCGGCGTTCGTTGTGATCCAGGCTTCGGCTTCCGCGAGGTCAGCGCCTTTGTTCGTACGCACCATGTCAAATTGTGGGCCGGTCCAACTGCTGTCGACCGTTGCCCACGGGTAAGCGGCTGGCAGCGTATCATGGATCATGATCGCGCCTGCCGCACCCTGGCGCGCTGCTTCGTCGAATTTATAATCCCAGCGGCCATAATAGGTCATGGCGTTGCCGTCAAACAGCGCCGGGTCCTGTGTGGCATAGCCTGGGTCGTTAATCAGCATCACCACGGTTTTGCCTTTAACGTCTATGCCCTCATAGTCGTTCCAGCCGCGTTCGGGCGCGTTGATGCCGTAGCCCACAAACACCAACTCGCTTTCATGCAGCTCGGTCACTGGCTGCTCGCGCCGCGTCCAGACAACCATGTCGCTGCGGTAGTTAAGCGTCAGTGCCTTGCCGTCCTTCATCAGATGCATCTTGGGCGCGCCCTGTGTTTCGATTGAAACCAGCGGCACATCCTGTGTGTAACTGTCGCCGTTCGCAGGCTTCAGGCCTGCGTCCTGAAATGCTTTGGTCAGGTAGGCAACTGTCAGCTCCTCGCCCTTGGTGCCCGGTGCGCGGCCCCCAAATTCGTCCGACGAAAGTGTCGCCACATGTGCCGCCAAAGCCTCAGGCGTGATCTGGTATGCGCTTGGTGCTGGCAGGCTAACGGCCGTAGGCGCGGCTTCTTTCTCGGTTGATGTTTCTCTGGTGTGCTCAGCTTCGCCGCACCCAGCGAGCAACCCGCAAGCTGCGGCTGCAAGGATCAATTTTTTCACAGTTACTTTCCCTCCCAAAATTTTTGACAGCGTGGTGAAAGTGCGCCGGGAAGTCAATGAATGTAGGGAAATATGTGTCGAATATAGGGAGTTGACACTTTGGAGAATAAAGGTGCCAACCCGTATTTTTGAGTAGAGAATAATTTCTTGTTAAAAATATCAATAAATTTGTAAAACACAAAGGGAACATAAGATAAACAAAAGATGTTTTTCTATACTACTTTCCTCTTTTTCTGCGTAACCATACTAATTCAGCTTGAGTGATGTTAGGTGATAACTTGCTCTGGTAACTGATCATGATGAAAGTTTGTTTAGATTTTATTTTATGTTATTTGGGGGGGCTAATTAAACAGAGGTCATTTCCAAAGTAGAAGAAATTTTCCATGCAACATCGCCACATTTTTAGGATGACATATTATGAAAATATTCAGACTTTTATCAGAGATGGCTTTGTTAGCTCTAAAAATCGTATGCCTCTTCAACGGTGCTTTCAAACTTCATATGCCAATATTGTTCAGCGGCGAAACTCAACACAATTTTTCACGCCCTGCGGAAATTCAGTGAATGACTTCGTTCCGTTCTATTTTTCTCCACTAACCAAAATGGCCTATACTATCCATATCGGCAATGTCCGGTTGGTAAACCCTTTTGGACAAGACCTAAGAATTGCAGAGATGCAGGATTTAGTATTTTTAGTCTGCGATGTTGAAAAAATAGCTGACCAAAATTTGCATTTTTGGTTTTCTGATGTTGCGTGCAATACGCTGTCGCAAATACCCAACTATAACAACGAGCTAAATGCTATTGATAAGCATGTTGACTGGACGGTTTTTGATGATAACCCAATGAAGGCAGCTATTCCTGAAATTGGGTACCGTGGAGTTTGCCGTTGGCAACACGACACGGATGCTCATCCAAATCGTGCATCAAAGCGGATGGCAGAATTCCTTGTTAAAGACTTTTTGCCACTGGGAGTCATTGAGTGTATCGTCACCAAACGTGAAGAAATAAAACAGCAATTGGAAAACTGGCTGGCCACCTCTGATCATAATATACCAGTTTACACCAACAACGGATGCTATTTTTAGATGCCTATTATATACAAAAAAGGAAACATGTTTGAAGATCACTCAGAAGCGATTGTGAATACCGTGAACTGTGTTGGCGTAATGGGCAAAGGTGTAGCATTGGAGTTTAAGCGTCGTTGGCCAGAAAACTTTAAAGCGTACAAAAAGTTATGTGACCAAGAACTACTCCAACCTGGAAGTATGTTTATACACGATAATGGCGGAATGCTGCTTGAAAGTGGGCCGAGATACTTAATTAACTTTCCAACAAAACAACACTGGCGCGCCAAATCGAAAATGTCGTTTGTTGAGGAAGGGCTCAATGACTTTGTTGAGCAAATTCAAAACTTAGGAATTAAGTCTGTGGCAATGCCACCGTTAGGTTGCGGAAATGGCGGCCTGCTGTGGGCAGATGTTAGAAAATTAATTGAAGACAAACTGGCCAGTATTCAAGATGTTGACTTCATTGTATATGCTCCAAAAGCCCACTTTGATTCACCTGAGTACGAAAATATTCCTCCTAAAATGACCTTGGCTCGTGCAGCCCTTGTGAAGGCAATTGGTGATTTTGAGGTATTCTTTGGTGGCCACTTAACACGTATTAGCCTTCAAAAAATTGTTTATTTTTTACAGGCGATGGGAATGCCCTTTAATCTCACCTTTGAGAGAAACACACATGGCCCATATTCGAGTAAATTGAACAGCATTCTTACAGAGTTTGAGAAAAAGAACTACATTACTGGTTTCTTAAAGCGTGATGCTGAAATACGCGCTACGCGCGCAGCCTATAGTCAAGCAGATGAGTTCTTATCTTTACAGGACAACTCCGATGCTCTAAAAACAATTGAAAAGCTTGGCCTTCTCATTGAAGGTTATGAAAGCCCATTTGGGATGGAACTTTTGGCCAGCATCCATTACCTACATGAAATTGAAGCTGCCCGAGATGAAACAGCAGTTATTGCTTCTTTAAAATTATGGAATGGCCATAAGAGTAAGCAATTTGATGAATTATCTATCTCCAGAGCTTTCGAAAGACTCTGTGAGGACAGCCTAGTAAAAGTACATTAAGCGTTTTTGCTGTACCTCACAGGCCCTTATCATGTCAGCTAGATAGTTTAGGGTATAGTGCCTAAATCTACTTTTCTTTCTACCGTCCAGCGTTGTAGCAATGTGGGGCACTAGTCTGCTTCAACCATGGTTACTCAAATTGGTGATCAATACCCTTTTTTCACCCCACAAAAGTGCTTTTCAGGCCATCAAGGATATACTGCGCGGCTAGGGCGGCTAGGATTACGCCGAGCAGGCGCGTTAGCACGGCGTTTACGGTGGGGCCGAGGAAATCCATTACTTTGCCCGCCATAAAAAACACGATCAGCGTGATCAGCATCACAAGGCCAAGGGCCGCGATGATGCCGCCTTGCGCCAGCATATCGCCTTCATAATCGGCGACCAAAAGCATAATGGTGGCGATGGCACCGGGGCCGGCCAGCAGCGGCAGTGCGACAGGGAAGACGGAGATATCTTCGAAATATTCGTCCATTTTCTCGGCGGCTTCCTGTTTGCGCTCGGTGCGTTTTTCGAAAACCATTTCAAGCGCGATGATAAACAGCATGATGCCGCCCGCCACCCTTAGGCCGTCAAGCGAAATGCCCAGCGCACCCAGAAAGGTTTCGCCGACAAGCGCGAAAAATACCAGAATGGCGGTGCCGATCACGGTGCCCTTAATGGCCATCTTGCGCTGGTGCGCGGCAGGTGTGCCTTGGGTAAGGCCCGCGAAAACAGGCGCGATGCCCACCGGGTCAACGATCACAAACAAGGCGATAAACGCCGCAATAAACGCTTCATACATCAAATAACCTCCTCACCCTTAGTGCGCGGCCCGGCTGGAGTTCCAGCAGGGCGATGCTCTATTTGCCAGAGAAATATGACAAATAAACTAAAGCCTTAAAGGCTTATAATTCAATGCCTTTTTGGCGACAGGCTGCAGTGACGGTGTTCCGGAGGAGGCAGGCAATCGTCATCGGGCCTACGCCGCCAGGCACTGGCGTGATGGCACCAGCGTGTTCAGATGCGCCCTTGAAGTCCACGTCGCCTACCAAGCGCATTTTGCCTTCGCCGCGCTCTGGCGCTGGAATGCGGTTGATGCCAACGTCAATCACGGCTGCGCCGTCTTTGATCCAGTCGCCTTTAACCATCTCTGGGCGGCCAACGGCGGCCACAACGATATCGGCGGCGCGCACTTCTTCGGCAAGGCCTTGGGTGCGGCTGTGGGCGATGGTGACGGTGCAGTTGGCGTCCAGAAGAAGCTGCGCCATCGGTTTGCCAACAATGTTCGAGCGGCCAACCACCACGGCTTTTTTGCCGCTCATGTCACCAAGTGTGTCCTGAAGCATCATCAGGCAGCCAAGCGGCGTGCAGGGCACCATGCCTTTGCCGCCGGTGGCAAGAAGGCCTGAGTTGACAACATGAAAACCGTCCACGTCTTTCTCGGGCGAGATGGCCTCGATTACTGCGGCTTCGTCGATATGCTTTGGAAGGGGCAACTGAACAAGAATACCGTTGATGGCCGGATCTTCATTAAGCGCATGTACTTTGGCGATCAGTTCGGCCTCTGGCGTATCGACGGGCAGCTTGTGGTGCACACCGTGCATGCCAACTTCGGCGGTTTGCTTCACTTTGTTGCGCACATACACTTCGCTCGCCGGGTCTTCGCCGACAATAACCACGGCAAGGCCGGGGGTGACATTATGTTTGTCCTTAAGGGTGGCAACATCAGTGGCAACGGCTTCGCGTACTGTGGCGGAAAAGGCTTTGCCGTCGATAATTTTGGGTGTGTTGGTGGCGGGCATGCGGGTGTCTCCACAGGTCTTGGCAAAATTGGGGCGCGGTGTGCCAAGGTTAATCCATCAACCCCAGCGCGCGGAACTTTGCTTTGAGCTCTTTTATCAAATCCTCCGGCGGCCCCTCAAAATGAACGGTTTTATACCGGGATTGGTCCCCCGCTATAAGGCTTATACGGGTTTTCGGCAAGCCGAGTTTTTTGGCGAGTAGCTTAATAAGCGCCGTGTTGGCTTTGCCTTTTTCAGGCACGGCGGTAACGGTGGCTTTCAGACGCTCTTTTCCGCCTGTGTTAGCCCTGCCTGTGCCAGTCCCGTCTGTGCCAGTCCCGTCTGTGCCAGTCCCGTCTGTGTTGACACCATCTGTGTCGGCTTCGAATTTCACCAGCGCATCTTTTGAGGATTTTGGTGCTAGTCTGAGCCTGAGCGTGACGCCGTTTTTATTCGTATTTAATAGCACCTAGATGAAGATTGGAGCAATTGATGTGTTGATAAAAATCTGTACGAATTTGACCAGCACATACAGCAAAAGAATCGAAAGGTCGATGCCGCCGAGGTTGGGAATCAAGCGGTGTACGGCGCGCCGAACCGGGCCAGCGAGGGGTTCGATAACAGAGCCCAGAAAGTGACTTACGCTTTGCACAAACGGCTGATGGCTGTTGATAATGCCGAAGGCTGTCAGCCAGCTAAGAATCACATAAGCGATGATAAAAAAGCCATAAATATCGAGTATAGTATTTACGAGCCAAAAAATTGCATACATCGCCTAAGTCTCCATCCCGATGAAAAGTGCCGAATTCGGGGCGTTTTAGCACGCTCCTTGCACATCATGTAATAAGATTTGAGCCCAATTGCAATTGGGCGGCAAATATTGCCTTATTTTTCGAGTCGATTGAAATGATTTGGGAATTTGGGCGGGCACTTATTGCCGAATAGGTAATTTTTGCCGCACGGAAGGAAGCAGAAAGCTGCTATAGTGACGTAAGACATGGCTTTTTTTGGACAATCAGCAGGGTTTGGTAGCCTCTTTGGGCCGCTAAATGCGCAGCAGAATAGGTTCCAGCCGCAGGTGATTGGGCTGGGCGGTAATCTGCTGGCTGCCTCGTTCAATGCCAAGCTCACAAACGCCAGCCTGTTGTCGCTTTCCGCCGCTGACCGTGCTTCGATTAATGCGCGCGGCACCGACGAGGCGGTTATTCCGCCGTGGCAGTTGCCCGAAGAAACCAAAACGCTTAACCAGCAAGTGCGGGAAGTTCGGGAACTAACCAAGTTTATCGACCTGAAAGATAATGACCTTAAGGCTGTTTCTGACGATCCGGATACGCAGGCTACTTTTGCCATTTTTAAGGCCTTGTCGAACCTGCGGGTGCTCGCGGAATATGCAGCAGAAGATGATACGTCGCTGTCTTCGCTTGAGCGCCTTGATGAGCAGTTCCAGTCAGGCCTGAGCGAGGCGCGTGATTTTATCTCGACCGCTGATTTGGAAAAGCTCGACCTGTTCCTCGGCGAAAAAGAATATAGAGCCGAGGCAACGACCCGGACTGGTAAAAATAAAACTGAGTTTGATAGCTCACTGATTACTAGTAATCCGGATGAAGCCATCGCTGGTCTGACAGGAACAGAGGTCTTTACGATTGCGATTACCAAAAGCGGCGCAACAGATAACATTTCTGTGGACTTAAGTGGTATCTCGGGAACACTCAGCCTCAATAATATCAAGGATTATATCAATACCCAGATTGAGGCGCTGACGATTATCCCAGAGGGCGGCGGCGACCCGACGCCTAAAAATTTGACACGCTTTGATGTGCAGCGGGACGGCGATAGTGGCCGCTACGGCCTGCAAATTGAAGGCACGATCACCGAGGAAGTAACCCTGTCGGCGGCGGTGGCAGAGCCCACGCTATATGTGGCGGCGGCGGTTTCCCAGCTTGATGATACCTTTGCGACCACAAGCCGCATCACCGAGCTCAATAACCTGAGCGGCACGATCACTGTGGATGATACGACTTCGTTCGCGGGCATTGATTATGAAGCGACCGAGATCAAAGAAAAGGTCGACGCAAGCAACCCGGATGATAATCTTGATCCAGAGCTTACGGCACTGAGAGACAAGTTCCGTTCAGATGCTATCAAGGACGTCACCAATAATGATGACGCCACTACCGTGGTTGAAGACACTAACGAGCTATCGCTGACTAATATCAATAGCGAATACCAGGTGAATGCCGATACATCGGCGAGCCGGGTTGTTGTGGATAGTGAAGGGGGCATCTATGTGGTTGGTACCTCTGCGGGCAGTTTTGGCCATCAGTTGAATACAGCGACTGGCGAAGATGTTTTCCTTACCAAGTTTGATACTGAGGGTAACGTGCTTTTCTCGCGGCTTCTTGGCGCGGCGGGCGATAGTGAAGCTTACGGCATCACTGTCGACAGTGAGGATAATGTAATTATTGTCGGTAAAACCGATAGTGAATTGTCGACCGCTGATGTGATCGATAATGACAACACAATCAATACCAGCGATGCCTTTGTGGCGAAAATCAGCAAGCGCGGCGATGAAGTTTTCCGCTACCAGTTAGATAAATTTGGTGAGTCAGCGGCTTACAGTGTGGCGGTGGATTCGAACAATGATATTTTTGTCGGTGGTTATACCAAATCAGCGATCAGTTCCACGTCGGCTTTCTCGGGCGGCAAAGACGCTTTGATCCTGAAGCTCTCTGGCGCAGATGGTTCGCTTTCAGATTCGAACGTATTTGGTACATCGAATGACGAGGTGATCAAGGGTATCGCGGTTGATGGCAACGATAACCTGGTGGTGGCAACCGAGTCTGCCGGCAACGCAATTGTTTACCGGATTGATGGTTCCGCTCTCACCAATCAAACCGATAGTGTTGATTTTGGCAGCTTGGGATCAAGTGGTTCTGTGGAAGGTGTCGCCATCGATAATGCCAACAATGCGGTTTATATCTCGGGTGTTACTACCAATGGCAGCCTTGATGCATCAGGCACGGCGACGGTGAATGAAAGTGCGCAAGGTGCGCAGGAGGGCTTTGTAAGCGGCCTCACGTTATCCGGCAGCACACTTTTGACCGCTGATTTCACCACCTATCTGTCAACAACGGGGACGGACCGTATTGAAGATGTTGTGGTCAATGACGGCACCGTTTACGTGGCCGGTTCCACGTCGGGTACGTTGTCTGGTGAGACAGCGCGCGGGTCGGTAGATGCGTTTGCTGCACGGGTGAATGGCACAACAGGTGCCCTTGAAGACATTGAACAGTTTGGCGAAGGTTTGGCCAAGAAAGCGACAGGTGGCTTGGCTTTTACAACGCAAGGTAACAGTGTTCTTGAAACGCTGGGCTTGCCAACTGGCACGATTGGCATCGACGAAACGCTCGATGTTCAAACGCAGACCAGCGCCAGGGTGGGGGACTTTTTCTATTTGACGATTGATGGCGGCACGAAGAAAAAAATTACACTTGAAGACAGCGATACCCTTGACGATATCAAGCGGAAGGTTCGCATCGCGGGTTTTGGTAAACTTAAGGCCGATGTGAGCTCGACTTCAGAGGGCGACAAGCTGACGATCAGTGCGCTTGATAATGGCTCTACGATTAACCTGTTGCCTGGCACAGGGGGGCGAGACCTGCTGGAACGTATCGGCCTGGAACCCGGAAAATTACTACCGAAGAATGAAGTATTTGATTTGGGTGATGAGGAAGACGACCCGAATTTCGATGCTTCGGCCCCAGAAAATTTAGGGGGTGCTTTTGCGCTCGGTATTGATGGTGCTTTGAACCTCAAGGATAAAGCGACCGCTAAATACGTGCTGGGGCTGCTCGATAATTCGATCTCCAGTATCCAGCGTGCATTCCGGTCTCTGACGTATGATCCGCTGAAAGAACTCTTGAAGAATGGGAATGGCCCACAGGGTGAAGTGCCGCCATATCTGCAAAATCAGTTAGCGAACTTCCAGACGGGTCTTGCGCGTCTTCAGTCGGGTGCTGGGTCGCCGACAGTTAGCCTGTTTGTATAACTACGGCCCTCTCTTACAATTGAAATCGAAATTAGAAGCTGTACACCGCTGAAGTTTTGGCATTGCTGATGCTTAGCGCGCATAAAAAAACCCGCTGGCGCGGGTTTGCTCTCGAAGAAGGGGTACGCGGGAACAGGTGCACGATTGGGGGTCGAGTAAATATTTTACCTATCCCCGCACCCCTGCTCGAGAGGTACTAAACTATAATACAAGCTCTGTGCCAAAAAAAATTAACTAATTTTTATCTATATATTACAGTGTGTTACGAAATTTTTTTGATATTTTTATTGGTCTAAATAAAAATATGTCGCAAAAATAGACATAACATTGTCGCAAATAGCAATAATAATTGTATTTTGCAACAATGTTAATTTAAAAGGCCTGAAATAGAAAGCCGTGATTTTGTCACGGGGGAATGGGCTTTTTTCTACGGCTTTTATCTGGTCAGTCAGACATATGCTGTGCAATCAATATTCATAATTGGTTCATTGCGCCCGTGTAGGCTAGATACGATAGGGTAGGCTAGATACGATAGATGGTGATTTTGTGCGGTGGAGCAGCGACCGTATTGTGAATGCGGTAGGTGCCAACAGGCCCCAAACAGGGGTGCCAGATGCGTGCGGGCAAAGTGTCGATACGGTGAAAATTCCCAAAAAGGGAAATCCCGAAGCGGAAAAAGGAAGTCAAACTTATGATGCGCTGGTTTTTGATTGGTATGATGGCGGTGTCTCTGGGATTTACAGCCCCTGACATTTTTGGCTTCTTTGGCTCAGCGGCGGCGGCGCAAGATGAAGGGGCTGAAGAAGGCGAAGTGCTTGATGAGGGCAAGCTGAAAATTACTTTCGACCCTTTCAGCCTGTCTCTGATGAAGCGCGGTCGGGTGCTGGGCACCGTTGATATCCAGCTTGTGCTGCAACTGCATGACAATAAAGATTATGAGGCACTGAACACACTAAAACCCCAGCTTCGCGCGGACATCACGTCCGCTTTGTCGACGTTGGCGCGGCAACGTTGGAGTGTGAACCGCCCGATAGACCCCGATATCGTTAGCGCTTATCTCAAACCTTTTGTCGATTATCGCATCGGGGCAGAAAAGCTTAAGATTTATGTGGTGCAGGCAATTATAAATCCTGTTTAGCCTTGCTACTTAATATGCACACTTTTTAGTAACTGTTGTAGTTTTGTAACAGGTGCGTGGCAGTATTCACGCGCTTACCCCCTAATTGCTTGACCGAAAAGCCTTTTGTCCTATCCAATTACAGTCGGGAAGGAATGGCTTAACCGCCAAGTTTTAATCGGCAAGTAATCCGCCGGCCAAGAGTATAGAGACGTGGCCAGGCAGGTATGGGGAGATAAGCAAGTGAAAGCACCTACATTATATAGAAACACCAGCGCCTTAGCAGTTATTGCTATGATGGGGCAGGCATGGGCAGGCAGCGTCGCAGCGCAGGACAGTCAAGCTGACGACAGCGATACGGGCAATGCCCTGTTTGAAGAAATTCTGGTAACGGCAACGAAAAAGTCGCAAGCACAGGCTGTGCAGGACGTGCCAATCGCTGTAACCGCTTTTGGCGAGCGTCAGTTGGACGCGATCCATTTCAAGGAAATCAGTGATCTGTCGTACAAGATCCCGAATGTCGCCCTGGACGGCATCGGCACCAGCCGTGGTACGGCGAACTTCTCTATCCGGGGGCTCGGCATCAACAGCTCGATCCCATCAATCGACCCTACGGTGGGTGTTTTTGTTGACGGCATGTATATGGGCGTGACGAGCGGCGTATTGTTCGATCAGTTCGACCTTCAAAGCGTTGAGGTTCTTCGTGGGCCACAAGGGCTTCTGTTTGGCCGAAACGTGACAGGCGGTGCAGTACTTTTGAATACCACACGCCCGAGCTTTGATGAAGGCCGAGGTCGGGCGAAGGTTTCCTACTCAAGTGGTGACAACATCGTCGCTGCGGGTGTTTACTCTGGACCAATATCTGACTCTGTAGCGTTTAAGTTGGGTGCCTATTACAATAATGATGGTGGATATTTCACCAACCTTGCAAACGGCAACGACAGCTTTGGCAAGGCCGAGACGGTGATTGCGCGCGGCGCTCTGGCGTTCCGCCCAACCGATACCAGCGAGATCCTTTTCCGCTATGAACACGGCGACAGTAGTGGTGATGGCCCGGCGTCACAGAACCACGGCATTTACAGTCGTGATAGTTTCGAGTTTGCAATCGATGAGGAAGGCTCGTACGACATTAAATGGGATATGGCCTCAGCAGAGATCAATGTTGACTTTGAAAATGGTACGCTGACCAACCTCGCTGCCTGGCGTAAATCTGATTCGTCTTCTCTGGGTGATATTGACGCCACACCAAGCTTCTTGTTCAGTGCACCTGCGGCAACACAAGCAGAGCAGTTCAGTAACGAGCTTCGTTATGCGGGCCGCTTTGGTGACATGGTGGATGTAACGGTTGGCGCCTTTTATTTCACGCAGGACCTCGACTATTATGAGCGTCGCCTGATCATTGGCGGTGCCATTGATATTGCTGGCGGCGGGCGTCAGGAGCAATCCACCAAGGCAATCTTTGGTAGTTTTGATTTTGACGTTTCGGATAATCTGACGCTAATGACGGGCCTGCGTTATACGAAGGAAGAAAAATCGGTTGAGATCGCAACGATCCGTCCTGACGGCTGTGACAATACCACGCTGATATGTACGGCAAATTTCTTTGACAAGAAGGATTGGTCAAACCTGACGCCGAAGCTTGGTCTGCGATATCAGCAGGATGAAGATACGCAGTTTTATGCCTTCTGGACTAAAGGATTCCGCTCTGGTGGTTACAATCTTCGGAACACATCCCCTGCAGCGGCGCCGGGGCCGTTTGACGAAGAAAAATCATCTGTGATCGAGGTTGGCCTGAAGCGGGATAACGAAGACAAGACCCTGCGGACGAACTTTGCATTCTTCTATAATACCATGACTGACATGCAACGTGAGGTGAATCTTCCTGACGCTGTAGCCGGTGTAGTGCAGATCATTGACAATACCGCAAATGCACGTATTTACGGCCTTGAGGCAGAATTCCAGGCGCAGCTTACGCCTGAGCTTACCTTTACAGGTAGCCTTGGTGTGATTGGCTCGGAATATACCGATGTGAAGTTCGACATCAGCGGCGACGGCCAGGTGAATGACGAAGACTTTGCGCTTGACTTACCGCGTCTTGCGCCGCTCACGTATGGCTTTGGGTTGTTCTATGACCATGAGTTGGACGACGGCAATAGTTTCCTGGCCAATGTAAGCTTTAATCGCCGTGCTGATTCTGCTTATACGGACAATAACATTGGCTTCCTCAATGACGCCAATATGCTGGATGCTAACATTTCTTATGAATTCATGGACGGCGCCATGAGGTTTTCTTTGTACGGCAAGAATATGCTCAATGAAGTGACCTATGGTGGTGATACCCAGTTGCCATTTGGCCCTGGCTTCACCTTTTCGCCGCTCAATAAAGGGCATGTCTATGGTGTCGAGTTGCTGTTCAGCTTCTAAACGACGGCAATTGTCAGATTAAATCTGAAAGGGCGAAGGCACTGCTTTCGCCCTTTTTGATTCGTCCGGTTCGCTTTAAGGCCGGAATGTCATCGCCGACGGGTCGTGACAGGCACATGTTTCACTGGTTTGGCCGAAGCTTTGCGAAAAAAATCCTTGTTTGTTCCACGCACCGGAACCGTGAGCATCTTGCAAGTGACGTTACGGAATCTTGTTTCTTTGGGCTGCGGGACAGGTGTTCGTATGCAACATGTGCAGCTTTTTTCCGTGAGATTACAAGAGTTTGAGCAAGAATAACTTGACCTTCCGGTGGACGCATTAGATCATTTTAATACGTTGCCTTAGTAGCCCTCGCTGCGGATGCCGTTTTGTTGCCAGAGCAAAGCGGATTTCACGGACCTCAGATGGGACGGGCAAGCAAACCAAATGGGGAGGAACTTTATGAATACTCTACGTACGCGCGGACTGCGCGCGAAGCTTCTTGCTTCTGCTGCCATTGGCGGCATTTGCATGGGTACTGCGGCCGCTACGGCGCAGGACACGGACAGCGATGATGATGATGGCTTCACGCTGGAAGAAATTATGGTGACAGCCCAGAAGCGGCCACAAACGCTTCAGGAAACACCAATCGCCGTATCGGTGACATCTGCTGATACGCTCGATAAAGCCCGCATTCTTGATATTTCCGACATGCAGTCTGTTGTGCCATCGCTACGGGTATGGACGCTGCAGACAGCTTCCAATACAAATTTTGCCATCAGGGGTTTTGGTAACGGCGCTAATAACGCTGGTATCGAACCTTCGGTTGGTGTGTTTATCGACGGCGTTTACCGCTCGCGCTCTGCTGCGCAAATCGGCGACCTGCCGCGCCTTGAGCGCGTAGAGGTTCTGCGCGGTCCACAAAGTACGCTGTTTGGTAAAAATGCTTCTGCTGGTGTAATCAGCGTCGTAACTGCGGCACCGTCTTACGAAACAGAGGGCGGCATTGAAGCAAGCTACGGTAATTACAATGCGCGCGTTATCAAAGGGTATTTCACTACAGGCCTCTCTGATACATTTGCGGTTAGCCTCTCGGGTGGTGTGAACAAGCGCGACGGCTATACAGAAACAACTGATCCGAATATCGACGACATCAATAACCGGAACCGTTGGAATATCCGTGGTCAGGCGCTGTGGGAGCCTTCTGAGGATGTGCGTTTCCGCTTTATTGCCGACTATAGCAAAATTGATGAACTTTGCTGCGGTGTAACCAATATCATCAACGGGCCGACTGTGGCGGCAATTCAGGCATTGGGAGGCTCTGTTCTGGATGATGCAGATCCGTTCGCCTATGTTTCGCCGATCAATGAAGAACCCATAAACGAAATTGACGACTTTGGCTTCTCCATGCAGGCTGATGTTGATTTTGATGGCTTTGCCCTAACGTCTATCTCGTCTTTCCGCAGTAATGACAGCCTCAATGATACAGAGCCTGATTACACGGGCCTTGAAATTCTCGACAGTGCTTTCAATGAAGCCAATATCGACACATGGACACAGGAAATTCGCCTGCAATCTACGGGTGACAATAAAGTCGACTGGATGGTTGGCGGTTATTATTTCAAGGAAAATATTACCCAGGTTCAGGGCCTTGAGTATGGTACTGCGGCCCGGAACTATGTGAGTTTGCTCGCGGGGGATTCATCCTTCACTTTGTTCCCGACAATCGAGGCGCTGACCACTTTGGAACCCGGTTCTATCTTCAACGCCGATACGGTCACCCGCGAGACATTTACTCAGGATGATAAAGCTTACTCACTGTTTGGTACAATTGACTTTCATTTCAATGATCGCCTGACCTTCACTGGTGGCCTCAATTATACCAATGACAAGAAGACAGTTACCGGAAGCACTGTGAACGGCGATGCTCTTTCTTCGATTGATCTGTTTACCAACAATGGCGGCATCTTACCGGCGGCCTTCTTTGCACAGGGCTTCACAGGTGCGACAGGCTTGCCTGCAACACCTGAGAATATCGCCTTTATCGAGTCGATAGCTCCAGGCACATCCGCAGCAATTCAGGCAGGGGTTACTTCCAGCATTCAGGGCTTGCAAAGCTTGCAGTTCCAGCCACAGTTCCTTGCGTTCCCGAACTCAGTTCAGCCCGGCAAGTCTGATGACGGCAAACTTACCTGGACCGCGCGTCTGTCTTACGAAGTAAGCGATAATGTGAATGTTTATTTCAGCGCGGGCACCGGGTACAAGTCGACATCTTGGAACCTTTCCCGTGACGCACGTCCGTTTGCAGCCAACCAGGCAGCCCTCGAAGCTGCTGGCCTCACGCAGGTGAACCAGTCTTACGGCACCTTGTATGCTGGCCCTGAGGAAGCGACGGTTTATGAGATTGGCCTGAAGGCGCGCTTCCAGCAAGGTGCGATCAATATCGCTGTGTTTGATCAGTCGATTGAAGGCTTCCAGTCCAACATCTTCCAGGGCACAGGCTTTGTGCTTGCAAATGCGGGCAAGCAGTCAACTAAGGGTGTTGAAGTCGAAGCAACCTGGGTGCCGACGGAAAGCTTTGAGTTCCGTTTCGCAGGTACATTCCTAAATCCTGTTTATGATGACTTCCAGGGTGCAGCGGGGCCGAACAATACTGTTATTGACCTCTCTGGCGAGAAACCGGCAGGTATCCACGAAGCGAGCATGTCGACTTCAGCAACATACTATTTCGAACCTGCGGAAGGTATGACAGGGTATCTGCGTGCTGACTGGCAATATGAAAGCGACGTACAGGTTGTTGACAATATTCCAGGTGTGAACCGTAAGGTTAGCACGTTCAATGCCGGTCTTGGCCTTGAATGGGAAAGCGGTATGTCGCTCAAGTTCTGGGGCCGCAACCTCTTTAATGATGAATATTACCTCAGCGCCTTCCCTGGTGTGATTCAGGCGGGTACGGTGAATGGCTATGCAAGCGTACCGCGCATGTACGGGGTGACTGCAGGCTATAAATTCTAGCCTGTTATTAAAACTATATGGAAAAGGGTGGCTTTGCCGCCCTTTTTTTGTGCCGCGTTGTTTGTCACGGCGCCACTGTGTCGATCAGTGCAGAAACTGCGGCAGCGGTGTAATAATATTTTGTCATTCCTGACGGCCCATGCACTAAAGCCGCAAGCGTGCGGGAAACCAGAGCCTGCACCGCCCGGTGAATCACCTTCCCTCTTTTGGGTGGCACTTTTCTCGCCGATGCGACGTCTGGATTTCGGGGCGATGAAAACAGGCCAAGGCGGTTTTCCTCCCGGGTAATTCCTCCCGGGTAATTCCTTTCGGGTAACAGGCTTTCAATTAAACTATTTGGCACCCACGTTATCTGGAACTGATCTTCGTAAGTATGGTGGCGGCAGGCAGCTTTTACGGGGCATATTCAGGCAACCCACGGGCTTACGGTGTGGCGGTGAACATGGAGCGCCCATCAGTAGGGAATTTCCGCTTTCTTGCCTGAGTGTTGAAAGGTGCCAGGAGCTTCTTTTTTATTGTGGGCGACCCAAGGTTTGCCACAGTAAAAAATGTTGCTTTTTAAGCGCATTTTTATTGCGAATTTATTGCAATTTTGTGACGGTGTGCGTATAGGGCGGTAAGTGGTCCCCCAACGGGGTGTGAAACGTCACAAAAGGGTAGGAAATGTCCGATCATAAGGTCGATGGCGACCTCAAAAAAATGCAAGGATTCATGATTGGTGCGCGCGAGCAAAACAAGACGCTCGCCAATTTGGGCATGTCAGTTGTCTTTCTGATCGCTGTTTTATTGTATGCAATATTCTCGTTCGGAAGTAGCGGCACGGGCGTGTTTATCGTTGCGGCTGCCGTGATCGGTGCCTATATGGCGATGAATATCGGTGCCAATGATGTAGCGAACAATATTGGCCCAGCCGTTGGCTCACGCGCACTTACAATGATTGGCGCACTGGTAATTGCGGCTATCTTCGAAGCTGCAGGCGCGCTAATCGCGGGCGGCGATGTTGTATCGACAATCCGAAAGGGCATTATAGACCCGTCGGGCATGGCCGATCAGATGGTCTTCATCTGGGCGATGATGTCGGCGCTTCTTGCCGCCGCACTTTGGCTTAACCTGGCAACTTGGGTTGGTGCGCCAGTTTCCACAACGCACTCTATTGTTGGCGGTGTGGTTGGCGCAGGTGTTGCGGCAGCGGGTGCCTCTAGTGTTGCCTGGGGTAAGCTCGGCATGATTGCAGCAAGCTGGGTTATATCGCCTGTTCTTGGTGGGGTGATTGCAGCCGGGTTCCTGCTTTTCATCAAAAGAAAGATTCTGGCCAAAGACGATATGTTAGAGGCAGCCCGTACCTGGGTGCCGGTACTTGTCGGCGTTATGGCGGGCGCGTTTGCTATGTATCTGGTGATGAAGGGCCTTAAAAAAATCTGGAAACCTGATACAGCGATGTTGTGGCTGATTGCTTTTGGTGGGTTTGTGCTCACTTGGATAATTACGCGCCCACTTGTTGCCAGGGCGTCCATAGGGCTTGAGAACCGCCGCAAAAGTGTAGCGCAGCTTTTTACTATTCCACTTATTTGTTCGGCCGCTCTGTTGTCGTTCGCGCACGGTGCTAACGATGTGGCCAATGCGGTTGGCCCCTTGGCGGCGATTGTTAGTGTGGCCGGCGACGCAAGCGTCGGCGGCGGCAAGATCGCGCTCCCGCTGTGGGTCATGGTTATCGGTGCGATTGGTATTTCGATCGGCCTTTTGTTGTTTGGTCCGAAGCTGATTCGAACGGTGGGAGAGAAGATTACACGCCTTAACCAGATGCGTGCTTTTTGTGTGGCACTGGCAGCAGCCATTACGGTGATCGCAGCCAGTTGGCTCGGACTGCCTGTTTCTTCTACCCACATTGCCGTGGGCGGTGTGTTCGGGGTTGGTTTCCTGCGGGAATATCTGGCAAACCGGAATGCCAATCAACGACGTAACGGCGCAGAAACATTGAAAGAACAGAAAAAGATCGAAAAGCGCAAGCTCGTACGCCGCCGGGAGATGCTCTCCATTGCGATGGCATGGGTTATCACCGTGCCTGTTGCGGGGCTTTTGTCTGCTACTTTGTTCTTCGTCCTGAACGGTGTGTTCGGCGACTAACGGCGTGTGTAATAAGGAAAAGGCGGTTTTGACCGCCTTTTTTCTTAGTGAGCTTCTTCCCAGTTGTGGCCGATGCCTGTGTCTACAACCAGTGGTACATCAAGTGTAACCGCGGGGGTGCTGGCGTCTTCCATCACATTCTTGATCACGGGGATTGCCTCGGCTTCGCGGCCTTCTGGGGCCTCAAACACCAATTCATCGTGCACTTGCAGCAACATGCGTACGTCCGCAAGGCCTGCATTCTTCAAGGCTTCGGGCATTCTAATCATCGCACGGCGGATCACGTCTGCTGCGGTGCCCTGGATCGGGGCATTGATGGCTGCGCGTTCACCAAAACCACGTTTCATTGGATTTTTGTCGGCGAGGCTTTTCACATGACACTTGCGGCCAAAAAGCGTTTCCACATACCCATGCTCACGACCGAACTCGATGGTTTTATCCATGTAGGCTCGAATGCCGGGGAACTTTTCAAAATAGGCGTCGATATATCCCGCGGCTTCCTTGCGGCCGATATCAAGTTGGCGCGCTAGGCCAAAGGCCGAAATGCCGTAGATAATGCCAAAGTTAATGGCTTTTGCCTGGCGGCGTACCATTGGGTCCATGCCCTCCATCGGCACACCGAACACTTCGGACGCTGTCATGGCATGAATGTCGGTGCCGTTCGCAAAGGCCTCCTTGAGAGCATCAATCCCCGCGATATGTGCGAGTATCCTGAGCTCAATCTGGCTATAGTCGGCCGCGATCAGGATATTGCCGCTTTCGGGTACAAAAGCGCGACGAATCTTGCGGCCTTCTTCAGTACGGATCGGGATATTCTGTAGATTCGGATCGTTTGACGACAGCCGGCCCGTCGTTGTGGACGCCATATGATAACTTGTATGAACGCGCTTGGTTGCCGGATTAACCTGTGACACAAGGGCGTCCGTATAGGTGCTTTTCAGCTTGGCGAACTGGCGGTATTCCATCACCTTTTTGGGGATTTCATGGCCTTCATCGGCAAGCTTTTCCAAGACATCCACATTGGTTTGCCACGCGCCGGTCTTGGCTGATTTTTTGCCGCCGGGCAGTTTTTGTTCATCAAACAGAATTTCGCCGAGTTGCTTCGGGGATGCCACATTAAACGGCCTACCTGCCAGTTCCTGAATTTCCCTGTCCAGGCGCTCGATCCCGATTGCAAACTCGTTCGAGAGCCGCTGCAATGTTGGCACATCAACCTTGATGCCCTCGCGCTCCATTTGCGACAGCACAGACGCAAGCGGACGCTCTAGTGTCTCGTATACAGTCGCCACCTTCTCTTTGGCGATCCGTGGCTTCAATAGCTTATAAAGCCGCATCGTGAGGTCTGCGTCCTCACTTGCATATTCGGTGGCCCTGCCGAGGTCGATCTGGTCAAAAGTAAGTTGTTTTTTGCCAGTTCCGGCAACTTCCTTGAAAGAGATCGGAGAAATATCCAGATGGATGCCTGAAAGCTCATCCATGCCGTGGTTATGAAGGCCAGCGTCCAAGGCATATGAGAGCAACATGGTGTCGTCGATCGGGCTGAGCTTAATGCCCACGCGCGCCAGGATCGACATGTCATATTTAAGGTTTTGGCCGATCTTCAGGACGGCAGGATCTTCAAACAATGGCTTCAGAGCGGTGATCACATCTGCTTTGGCAAGCTGGTGTGGTTTTTCCGCCAAAAGGTCTTCGACGTTACCGCCGTGGCCCACGGGAATATAACAGGCCTTGCCGGGTTCAATGCAAAGTGAAAGGCCAACAAGATCAGCCGAGGAGGCGTCAAGGCCGGTGGTCTCGGTGTCAACCGCCACCTGCCCCGCACTGTAGGCGTCTTTGATCCACTGATTGAGGGTACCCATATCTGTGACACAGCTATAATCTTTCTTGACCTCGATTACTTCCTCACTGGTTTTATCAGCGGGCAGGTCGCCGCCCCATTTATGCTGGGCCTTGACCTTAAGCGAGCGGAAATCCTGCGCGTCCATAAAGGCTAAGAGCGTCTTGGCGTCGGGGTCGGTAAGTTTGAACTCATCAAGCTGGGCTTCCACGGGCACATTGCGCTCAAGCGTTACCAGTTGACGGCTGATGCGAGCTTGTTCTGCGAACTCAATCAGGTTTTCGCGGCGCTTGTTTTGTTTGATCTCATGCGCGCGTTCCAGAAGGGTATCCAGGTCGCCGTACTCCTGTATGAGCTGAGCGGCGGTTTTAAGGCCAATGCCCGGAACACCTGGCACATTATCGGCGCTGTCACCTGCAAGGGACTGAACATCAATTACTTTGTCCGGACCAACACCGAATTTGTCGCAGACGGTGTCCGCGTATGTTCGAATATTTTTCATTGGGTCGAACATATCTGTACCGTCACCGAGAAGCTGCATCAGATCTTTGTCAGAGCTGACGATTGTCACGCCCCAACCCTTTTCCCGCGCCTCGCGCGTATAGGTGGCGATCAGGTCATCGGCCTCATAGCCGTGCATTTCGATTGACGGCAACCCAAAGGCTTTTGTTGCGTCCCGAATGATTGGAAATTGTGGTTTCAAATCTTCAGGTGCGGGGGGGCGGTGTGCTTTATACTCGGGGTAAATATCACTTCTGAAGGTTTTGCGGGCCGTGTCGAAGATAATCGCTAGGTGCGTTGGCTGCGCACCGTCTTCAAGGTCCTGTAGCAGCTTCATGATCATATTGGTGAAGCCGTAAACAGCACCGATTGGCGTACCATCAGAGCGCGTCATAGGTTTGCGGCTGTAGGCCATGGCATGATAGGCCCGAAAAATATAGCCGGAGCCATCAATCAGATATAAATGCTCGTTGCCTTGTGCCACGTTACGCTCCCCGCTTTATGACTGCAGGCCCTATGCAGGGCCTGTTTGAAAAAAGGAATAGAACGGGATTCGAACCCGTGCTCCCCTTGCGAGGAGAAGCAGCCCACCAAAAATGGGTCTGCCTACTTTCAACCACTCAGTCACCTATTCCATACATAAGGTATCTTATGACTTGTCCGATTTTCCGCCTTGCAAAACAAAGCGGCGGTCACAATATGGACATTCTATCTGGTCGCTTTCATCCATGGTCAGATAGACACGGGGATGGCCGAGGGCGCCTTCATCACCGTCACAGGCTACCTTTTTTGTGTCGACAATTTTAGTTTCTGGTGCATCAAGCGTCATAGCTCTATTCTCTCTAGGAATTGATCGGAGATCACTGGGAAAAAGATCACAGGGATTTAAATCTATAATACAATCGGCTGTGCGCCTACAAGCGATCAGCGATTGATGCTGACATAAAGTGTCGGTAGTGAGGCTGTCCAGCCATTTTGGGCCTTCTCAAGGCAATTAAATACGAAGGGTGTTTCTGTGAGCAGCAATGCGGTTGAAATCAAGGGTATGAAGAAGGTTTACAAAGGCAAGGCCGGGGCTGAGGACAAGCTTGCCTTGAAAGGCATTGACCTTGAAATCCCTCGTGGTTCCATGTTTGGCCTTTTGGGGCCTAACGGTGCGGGTAAATCGACCACAATTAACATCCTGGCAGGCCTTGTGAATAAAACCGAAGGCAGCGCCAAGGTTTGGGGTTTTGATATCGACGATAATCCCCGGAATGCGCGCAGCAATATTGGTATTGTGCCGCAGGAATTGATGTTTGACGCCTTTTTTACACCGCGCGAGATGCTTGAGGTGCAAGCAGGCATGTACGGCGTGCCAAAGGCCGAACGCCGCACAGACGAACTGCTGAGGGCTGTGCATCTGTATGATAAAGCGGACGCTTACTCGCGCACGCTTTCGGGCGGCATGAAGCGTCGGCTTCTGGTTGCCAAGGCTTTGGTGCATAATCCGCCGGTTTTGATCCTTGACGAGCCTACGGCGGGCGTGGATATCGAACTGAGGCAGCAGCTTTGGGATTATGTGCGCGAACTGCATGCGCGGGGCACCACGGTGGTCTTGACCACCCATTATCTTGAGGAAGCCGAGGAGCTCTGTGATACAATTGCCATTATCAATCACGGTGAAGTGGTATGCTCTGAACCTACGGAGCAGCTTTTGAAACGCATTGACGAAAAAGAGATTATCATTCAGGTGGCTGAAACGCTTGAAACTGTGCCTGTTGAGCTCGCGAGCTTTAAAGCCAGCATCAAGCCCGGCAATAAGCTTTCGGTGCAGATCAACCAGACTGACGCCAACGTAGGCATGGTTCTGGCGGCAGTACAGAAAGCGTGCCTTACGATCAATGATATCTCCACAAATGAAACTGACCTGGAGGATATATTCCTTCAGTTGACGAGCAATAAGGACGCTGCCTGATGAAGCGCATTTATGATGTGGTGATTGTTGGTTCTGGCGCAGCCGGTTTGACGGCTGCGCTGAAGCTTGCGCCCCATATGCGCGTAGCTGTTCTTTCGAAGGGTAAGATGGCTGCGGGCTCAACGCGACAGGCACAGGGCGGAATTGCGGCCGTGATGGAAGCGACGGACAGCATCCAGTCTCATATCGACGATACACTGGTCGCGGGTGCCGGGCTCTGCGGCGAAGAAGCCGCCCGCTTCATGGTTGAACGGGGCCGAGAGGCAATTGAGGGCCTGATTAATCTGGGTGTGGAGTTTGACCGCGCAAACGAACCCCGTGAAGACGGCTATGATTATCACTTGACGCGAGAGGGTGGCCACAGCCACCGGCGCATTTTGCACGCCGCCGACGCAACCGGCAAAGCGGTGCAAAAAACCATGAATGAACGTGTGCTTGATGAGCCCAATATCGATGTCTATGAGCATCATGCGGCGATTGATGTGATTACCAATCGGCACCTGGAGAAGCCGGGTGGGTACGATGACCAAGCGCACGGTGTGTATGTTTTGAATATGAAGAAAAACCGGGTCGAGACATTTTCTGCGCGCTCAACGATTATCGCGACGGGCGGCGCGTCGCGGGTTTATCTCTATAGCTCGAATCCTGATGCCTCCACGGGCGATGGGATTGCCATGGCGTGGCGGGCGGGTTGCCGTGTGACCAATATGGAATTTAACCAGTTCCACCCAACCTGTCTGTATCATGCTGATGCCAAGACCTTTCTGATCACAGAGGCGATGCGCGGCGAGGGGGCCGTTTTGCGCGGCAAGGATGGCAAGCGTTTTATGCCCAAATACGACGAGCGCGGTGAATTGGCCCCGCGGGACATCGTGGCGCGCGCGATCGATAGCGAAATGAAGCGCACAGGTGCCGAGAATATGTGGCTCGATATTACGCACAAAGACGAAGACTTTGTGATTTCCCATTTCCCGACTATCTACCGCCACTGTCTGAAACTTGGCATTGATATCACAGCAGACCAAATTCCCGTGGTGCCCGCAGCCCATTATACCTGTGGTGGCATCCATATTGATTTGAAAGCGCGGACTGACCTTGACCGCCTGTATGCGATCGGCGAGTGCGCCCACACGGGCCTGCACGGTGCCAACCGGATGGCCTCTAACAGCCTTTTGGAGTGCCTGGTGATGGGCAATGCTGCTGCTGAGGATATTCTGGCGCGCAAGGATGGTATGTCTGCGCCCGCCTTTGTGCGCGCCTGGGACGAAAGTAAAGTGACAGATAGTGACGAAGAAGTGGTGGTGAGCCACAACTGGAAAGAGCTACGTCGTTTTATGTGGGATTATGTGGGGATTGTGCGCACCGATAAGCGCTTGCAGCGCGCCAAGCGCCGGGTGGATTTGCTTGCAGCGGAGATTCAGGAATATTACGGCAACTTCCGGGTGACGGCGGACCTTTTGGAGCTTAGGAACCTTGTGAATGTTGCAGATCTGATCGTGCGCTCTGCCCAAATGCGCAAGGAAAGCCGCGGCCTGCACTTTACGGCGGATTATCCAGATCTGCTCGAAGAGGCCCGTGAAACAACGCTGATCCCCTTTGGACAGGCAGTTTCTGACCGGGTGGCCTGATGTTGTTGCAGAGTGTTTCTGTTGTAAGTTAGCTGCCAGAGATGTGGCAGGCGGGTTCCCGCATGCATCTCTACAAAAAAGGCCTCCGCGGGTGCGAAGGCCTTTCTACAGGGTTGATACTCAGAACATTTATCCGGGCGGTGTTAGTTCAGGTACCGTTTGTTCAGATACCGTTAGTTCAGGCGCCAATCCAGCGGTAGGCGCAGTTTTGTTTCTTCGGTACCTTCCGGCAGCGCGGGCAGGGGGTTGAGGCGTTTCACAAGCCGCGAAATTTCGCGGTCCAGCACATCGGCACCAGTACCTTCAATAATTTCATGCGATGTGATCGTGCCATCAGCGGTTACCGTCAGGCGCACAACCGCATGGCCCTCAATTTCATTCACCAGCGCGGAACGGGGATATTTTTGTTTTTTGGCTAGCTTTTTCACGACAGTTTTTTTCCAGCTATTCATATCCATGGCAGCAGCTACTGGTGCTGAGGCGATGCCAAGCGCCAAAATGATGACGGTGAAAAGCGCGGGGAGGGAGAATTTCTGCATACTTGTTACCTTTTACTGTCAGGCCTTCATGCTGGGGGGCAGCCTGGCTTTTTTTCATACCTGCGGGGTGTGTTTTATTAAGGCGCATTCCTGGGTGGGAGGAACCCACTGGTTTTGCATGAGGCGGTTATAGGGCAGAAAGTATGACCTAATTCTTAACGGGCTAAAAAATAAAAAGACTCGGTAAAGACTCGGCCTCTCACTGACCTGATAGTGCCCGTTCCACACAGATGCGGCATAAAATTTCATGCCGTGTTTGGGTTGGTTGGCAGCGCCTTCCTTGCCCACCACAATAACCGGCGCTGTAATTTACAATAAGATTTGGGAATGCCGGAGGAGGCCATTACCGCCAGCATGGCGACAGGGCGGTGCATGTGAAGCAAAAAAGGGCATAAAAATGGGATCATAAAAACGAGAAGCGGCCAAGGCATGCTTTTTGGGATAAGCCTGGCTCTCAAAAAAACAGCCCCCGGAATGCCGGAGGCTGTCTCATACTCAGTACGAATTTTTTGGTACTCGAAACGTAAACTCGAAACAAAAAACTTTACCCAGGGAGTGTCTAGTTCAGGCGCCAGTTAAGCGGCAGCACAAAAGACATTTCGGTTTTGCCATCCGGCAGCGCAGGCAGCGGACTCAGGCGCTTCATAAGTTTTGGGATCTCTTTATCGAGAACGTTCTGACCAGTTTCCTCTACAATTTCATGCGAGGCGATCGTGCCGTCGGCTGTTACATGCAGGCGTACTTTGGCGCGGCCTTCAATTTCACGAGCAAGCGCTGAGCGCGGGTATTTCTGTTTTTTTGCTACTTTCTTAGCGACAGCTTTTTTCCAGGAGGCCATATCCGCCTGTGCAGGTGCCGCGATAACACCAAAAGCAAATGTCAGAGCGACAGCCGCCAAAATCTTGTTAAACTTCTTCAACATTTTCCCATACCACCATTTAAATTGTATTTTAACCCCGCCGCCCGTCTCACTATTGGGCTCCCAGACAGGCCGGGTTCTTGCGTGTTTTATAAGATTTTGGCTGTTAAGCACTAGTAATCAAATGTTTAAAATTTTATCTAACAGCGATATTGTTCAGTAAGTATTTGTTATGGAACGATAAAAAAAATAAAAAATATTGCAAAAATTTTATTTAACCCTTCGATGGTGCAATTTTAAACGTAAAAAGTGAAACAAATCACCTTAAAAACGCCCGCTGATTTGACTGGATTTGAAGCGGGAAAGTAGCCTGAATATCAGGAATAGATTCACTAAAATGGGGCTTGCGGGAATAGACGCTGCCGTGTAGTGTCCGCGCCGATACCTGTTGACCGCGCACCCGTAGCTCAGCTGGATAGAGCGCTGCCCTCCGAAGGCAGAGGCCAGAGGTTCGAATCCTCTCGGGTGCGCCAATCTTTTCAATGACTTGGATGTTTTTTGGGCAGCGGCCTTCGGTACGCTCGTACCATTTTTTCACAAAGGCCAAGTTTGGGGCCACTGTCCAGGATACGGTTTGGGCCTATCAGCGATCGCTAATCCGGGCCGTTATGCCAGGCATAAAATGGCCGTTATCAACAAAAGAGGCGATGAGTGGATCGCGTATCGTCATATAGAACGATAGGATCCCGCATCGCCATAGTTGGGGAGGGAGGAACTGGGTTATTTGGTCGGGCTTTTCTCGCCAGTCTGATATTCACGGTCCAGCAATTTATCGAACTGCTTGCTTGAACGTGTGGCGAAATACCAACCAACGGCGGTTGATGTGAGGCCAGTCACAGACAAGATTACCACTTTGTAAAGACCAACAATCTCAATTGTTGGCAGGGTTTCAAGCCCGCCAGTGAGTCCCTCAAGGGATGAGAGGATTTTATAGGTCTGATACATCAACAGAGCCAGAATGACCGGGCGCACAAAGCTTTTGACTGTATCCGCAAATGGTGAGCTGGACGTTTGGCTTGCAGTGAAAGCTTGCGCCTCAATTTTCTCAACCATCAATTCACCGGCAACTTTGGCCTCTTCAATACTGATTTTTGCAACTGCAATAGCTGCATCGGTTTTGGCCTGTACCATACTGAGGGCATGGCTGTTCTTTTCAGAGAGGAGCTTGCGTTCTTCACGCTTGCCCATCCAACCAAAAACACCGCCAATAATGGAGCCAAAGCCTGCGGAACCTAAAATATCAAGTATCATGGTGCCTTGTCTCCCTTCCATGTTTTCAGGGCTGTGAGCATGTCATTAGGTTTAAACCGGGAAAGTGGCACCATCATCAGTACGACAATTGCCCAAGGGAGCGTGTCGGCCAGTTCCTTTGCTGTGTCTGGATCTAGATCGTCTGTGATACGCCACAAGAGCGCACACAGGAACACCTCCAGAATAACGAACATGACTTGCCGGAAGCTCATTATTTTAGCCTCGCGCCTTTGCGAACCTTTCCGCCTGCTTTACGGGCAGCGGCGGCAAACTTACGGCGAGCACGAAGCTGTGCAGGCGTAGCCTTTGCGCGTTGCGTACTTTTGCGCTTAGTCGTTGTTTTGCGGCGCTTTGGTGTGGTTTTCTTCTTAGCTGAGGGCATTTTCTTTCTCCTTAATCTTGCGAATTAGTGTTTCAGTGGTCCAGCCATTGCAGAACGCCGATACGACACGTTACAGCGCTTCAAGCTTCTTGATGATGGTTTCGCGATACCAGCTCTCAGGCACGCCTTTGATGCCCTTCTCGCGGGCCAGCGCCGCCAACTCAAGCTTGCTCATGCCAGCATAGTTCGCGGTTCCTGTTGGCTGCTCACGCAGCCGAATACGGCGTCTAGACATATTTTTTCCCCCTTGGTTCGTTAATCGCTATGATATTTGCTTCAACTGTCATTTTTTGAACACCTCCCGTTCAATGTTGGTCAATCGAATATCGTGGCGCTCAAGCTTCAGGTGATGCTTGAGAAGCACAAAGGCACCGCCAATGATGGCAACGTTTGCAGCCGGGTCGGTGATGGCCGTTAGTTGCATGAGAAGCTCAGTCATCACGTTACTTTCTTTTTCATCTGCCACAGGAAATACAGGGCAACGATAACAAGCAGGATTTGCAACACTGGCACCCCTGCTGTTGCGCGTTCGCCTGTCGCGGTTTCGATTGCGTCATCGGCTTGGGAAAGTCCCCAGCCGCCAAGGCCAGCACCGGCCAGAAAAACGAGAAATAAAGGCATTATGCTAATCCTTGCTCTATGGCCGCGTAATATTGCTGGCCGTTATGATCTTTCAGCCCTGCCCATGTTGCGACATAGCCGGGTGTCTCAGGTTTGCGCACATCAAGGTGCAACCCGGCACGGGGGTTCCAGTCGGGATAGATACCAATGCCGGTAAAGCCAACGGCCTTTGCAATAGCAACGGCGCGGCTGCGATCTGCCGCGGTGTTCATACCTTCGGGCATCACATCAACTGCTCTCACCTCACGCCAAAGACTGACATTGTGCTGACTATTGCTGTTGTCTTCGCGGCCAATCCCGCCCTGTGCTGGCGAGAGCGCCACAGGAGCGCCCCAAGCCTCGCGAAAGGCGTCCAGCTTCAAAAGCAAGTCCTTGCTCATCAACGGCCACCACAGGCCGAATTCCGAAGCCGTAAAATATTTCAAGGGTGGTCTGGTCATGGTTCTGGCCCCTCCGAGCATGAGCAACCCGCCGAGCACAGCCAGCGTGGCAAGTGCTAGTCTTTTATTCCGGGTTTGCATGGGATTCGAGCACTGCTGCAACAGCGTTTGAGCGAGTGTAAGCATCTGCTACGACCTGCGCCGAACCCTTGACGTGATGTGTAAGCTTGTAAGCGTTGCTGTCCACAGCAGCTACAAGGGGCGCAAGTGCGTTAGCAAGAGGCTGTGCAGCAGCGGCAATAACCGCGTCACTGCTATCAGTAGCAGCGCTCATAAACCGGCCAAGCTCCTCCAGTAACAGCCCCACATTATCGGCAATAGTGCCCTGAATACTTTGCACGTCACCCGCAAGCGGTGTGATTTCTGCTCGCACCTGTTCGCGGATTTGCAGCATCTGATATACTTCCAGATCATCAGATGAAATAGTAAGATCAGCTCCATTCAAGCCAAATTCCTGAGCCAGAGCAAACAGGTTTTCAGGTGCATCCGTTTTCGTAAAATATTCACCGTTCAAATAGACTTTAAGCATCATGATCTTGCTCCTTAAAACATGCTGATTGTTGGCACTGGCGCGGTGTGCATTGGAATCTTGGATTTTCCGAGAAGATAAACAGGCAACGCAAGTTGCACGACACTGCCAGCCTGAGCATGAATATGGGGTAGGCCACTAGGTTGATAACCATAGATATGAGTAATCTGGCTGCATACATGCGTCCAGCCATCTGCAACAGAAACAAGTGTATCGCTACCTTTTTCAACACCGTCCACGTACAATCCGTTACGCCGTGCGATAGCAACCGAGCCAGAGACACAGCGCACCCAATAAGCCATAGAAAGATAACCGTTAGGCGCAGCCATTGCTTGCAAGTTAGTTGACAACATCAGGTGATGATCGGTCAATTTTGGGTCAACCGTACCACTTCCCATCGTGTATTCTGCCACATAGAATTCAACACCATTAATGGCACCACCAGCAGAGCGGCCAGTGGCGGTTATCAAATCCTCAACGGTCTGGGACAGGGTGGGGCCGCTACCACCAAAATTCGTATTATTGGACTCGAATTTCCCTGCACTTACGGGAGCTGCGGTTCCATTCGTTTCAATAATTTGATTGGTAGGGACTGAAAACCCATAGTTTAGTGAGCGAGCCAAGGTATCAGTCAACATGCCACCAAAGCGGCCACCATCACGCAAAAGATTAATACTTGAAAGCGCGTCAGCAATTGCATCTGGCACACTTGCCGCTGCTGCAAGCACCGCAGTTTCTGCTGTGTCAACATTGGATTTAGATGTGGCCACAGCCGTTTCGTCAGCTTCCACATTCACCCGGCTTGCGGCTGTTGCTGTTTCGTCAGCAACGATGTTTGCCTTGGCTGTATTGAGGTTATCAACAGCGTCGTCGATTTCGTCGCGCTTGCCTTCAAATGTAACCTTGAGCGCGGTTCCTGCCGCAACAAGATCATTAATTTCCTGCGTTGTAGCCATGTTATGGCGCTCCTTCTAATGCGGTAATTCGGCCATCCTGCAACACTTGTTCAGATTGCAAATTCAAAATAGCCGCACCCTGCACTGCCCCTTGACTGGTGATTTGATCCTGCTGAAGTAATTGCTGGTTTTGCAGATTGGTAATGGCCGTACCATGTGTCACTGCCGTGCCATCAACCAGAGCCTGCAATTGGGCAATATCCTCCGCGTTCTTCTGCTGAGTAGTGATTTTAACCATCAATATTCTCCTCGCTGAACGAACAGAGGCCCGAAGTCAGTGGCGCACGAATGACCCAGATTTCGGCCAATTGATCTTTAATCTCGGCCATACCGCCTGCCGGAATTCGTTGCCCAAAACCAGCCCCGCGCACCCGGCGATTGCCGTAGTAAATATCGCTATCGCCCGCCCATATATTGATCACTTTCCTGAACGGGTTTTCATCGGCGATTTTGACGGCTCGGTCACCGTCGACAAAAGCGTCAATACTATCGGGCATCTGCATATTTAATTTCCTGTTCGTGTTGCAAAAATTATCAGAACAATTGCCGCCAGTATCACGCCCAAACCAATAAGGTCGGCCTGCTGCTCTTGGTCGGCCTGGCCACCTGGCGTCGCCGATGTAATTGCAAGCTGATTGGTTTCCTGCGCCTGAGCTGCAAATTGACCTGCGCCTGCAATTACGCCTTCATTGCTCGCCAAAGCTGCAAGCGCCACGTTCTCATTTGTGCCTAAGGCATTGGCTGCAACTTCGGTCACTGCGTCAGTTGCGGCTTCTGTTGATCGGCGCGCTTCTTCAACCGCAGCCTGGGCGGTTGCTTGAGCGTCACGCGCAATTAATACCGCTGCATCATTTGCTGATCGTGCCGCGCTTTCAATAGCGCTCGCTGCATACTCTGCGGCATCGGTTGCTGCCTGGGTCGCAGCCTCTGCGGTGCGACGTGCTTCTTCAAGCGCGACTTCCGTTGCGCGCGCATTCGCCTCGGCTTGCGCTGTTGCCGCTTCTGCAATCGCTTCCGCTGATTGGCGCGCTTCTTCAGCAACAGCAATCGCAGCTTCAGCCGCTGCCTCTGCCGCTGCAATCGCCGCTTCTGAAGCTGCCTCTGATGCCGCCTCTGCCGCCTCTGATGCCGCCACCGACGCCGTTTCACTTTCAATTATAACATTGCCGCCCGCACTAATATTGCCGGTCGCCTCAATTTCGTTGGTGGTATTATAGCTATCCTCGACGCTCTGCTCTAACTCGTAAGTCGTGTTGAGACTGTCCTCAATGCGCTGCTCATAGCTATAATCATACTCATTGAAGATGCGCGCATCGGTCTGCGTTGTCCGGTTATCGGTGCGCTGTGAAGTACGGCCCATTGTTTACAGGTCCCATTCAAGAACGGCTTCAGCATCAGGATTGCGCTTCAGCAGGTTTTTGATCAAACCTAAACGATCAGTATGCAGGCGAATGCTTGTGCAACCGTGAGCCTTTGCACGTCGTTCAATTTCCTTCATGCCCGGATCAAGCACGGTTGTTTCCGAGCGGACCTTGCCAGCGACAACAACACACTGTTTTTCTCCATTGCGTAAAATCTCTCGGCGGATCAGCACAGAGCCAACGCGCCTGCCATCCTTTAAAACAGCGAAAAGTGCACCAATGCCCCGCTGTTGCTCCTGCGTGTAAAAATCAATCGGGCCAACCTCTGAAAGATCAGCAATAGCCCGTGCATCAAATTGAATTAGCGGTTCAAGCGCAACATCAGCCATAAAAGGGCTCCGATCAAAGAAACGATAATGATTGTCGTGGTGATATTCGCGCCTTCATCGGATCCAAAAACTACGCTCCCGGTTCCGAAGCTCGCGATATTTTGGTCTTGGGAGCGGATAGGCCCGCCCCCAAGTCCTAGCGTGTTACCATCACCAAAAAGCGAAGGTATGCCCGGCATCTATTTCGACCGCGCAAACGTTGCGAACAGCAGGATTAGCATCACAACACCAAGGCCGATGAACATCAGGTTTTTTGGGTCGGACAATGAGGCTGCAAAACCAGAATTGCCCTGTGCTGCCGCTTGAGCTGCTGCCGCCTGTTGAGCGGCAATGGCAGGCCCGTTAATGCCGCCATTGACACCCGCCGCAGCATTCGCCGTCGCTTGATTTGCACGATTGAAAATATCCAATTGCAGCAGACTTGTGCCGAAGGAAGTTCCAACATCCAAAAGGTTATCCCAGAAGCCATTAACACCGCCGGGTGCGGGCGCAGCCGTTGTTGCTGGGACTGCTGTGGTTGCTATTTCTACTGCACCATGCATGTTAGCCCCCTATGCCTGCGTCCGGCTTTTTGGTTTGTCGTAAAGTTCGGACAAGAGGCGAACATTCGCCGTGCTGGATGCGAAGATTTCAATCTCAATATCATCCGGCGCAAAGCCGCCATACTGAGGCCGATAAACACCCTCAATTGAGCCACCTAGCAATTCAAAATTGATATGCCATGTGTCTGCCTGGGGCACAGCAACCGCCCGGCTTTGCTTCAGCATTTCATTGAGGCGCGCCAAGCTGTGATATGCATATTTTTCAACGCCGTTCACTTTAATGACAATGCCAGTGATATTAGCACCCTCAAAATTGAGCGAGCGAATGCCTTCAGTTCGGCCCTCATACTTCCAGACTGTTGCAACATTGCCGGTATCTGTCAGCGTGATGGTTTCGACTTCGTGCCGAATAAGCGGGCGAACCGCACTATCTGGCGCGCTGGCAATCGTCGTGCGGCCCGCATCCGTTACACCTTCGACAAGCAAGCGCTGCTTGAGGCTTGGATTGGACCGGCCGGGGTTGATATAGACCCGAAACTTTGGTGCCCGGTGCGCGCCTGGTACAAAAGCGGTGCGCTCGGCGTCAAAGGCGTTTTGACGGAAATCCTGAGTGAAAAACTGCGACAGGAAACCATCAACAAATGTATGACCGTAAAAGTCATTCATTTTAAGTAGATCAGACACCAAAAAATCGCTGTAAATACCACTCGCAATTTGCACTTCGAGCTTTTCAATTGCCGCTTCCATTACCAAACGCGTAGCAGGCGCAGGAACATCCCCTTCGCTATATTCCCATTCCAGAGCGTGCACGATGCCTGGAACAACGGGGCAATCAATTGTTGACGGAGAACCGGAGTTGACACCCGAAATAGTGTTGCGGTTCTCAATGTATAGACGTGTACCTTGTGGCATGATTAGCCCTCCATTTTCTTTCTTCAGGGTTAACCGCCAGCGCCTTCGTGGGCCTGTTTGAGCACCGGAATGTCATATTCATCACCGGCCTTGAGCAGCAAAAAGACCACAACCCCGCCAACAACGACGAGCATCAGTGTCTTAAAATCTGTTTTTGTGAACTTCACGTTTCTGTCCTTTCAAGAGCGTTATCAATGGCGCGTTTGAAAGGTGCCGTCATGGCATAGACAATCAGCGACAAAACCGTCGCTGCTATGATGTTCTGTAATGAAATCTCAATAGTCACTTTCTCGCGCTCCACAATTGAAGTCGCAAGAATTGGAACATTGGAGTTCGGGCTATCCCGGGCAGAAAAAAGACCGGGATAGCCCGGGAAAATTCCCGGTCCAGCCTAGCTTGGTCCGGGACCGCCCGGGTAATAAATTTAAGAAAAAGTGATTTTACCCTTGGTGAAGACGTTGCTGTGCATACGAATATATTCCAGCGGCTTTAGTTCTCGCACAATTTCAGCAAGCTCTTTACCGTGCTTTTTGCCACCCAATGCCTCAATAGCATCATAATCCCGGGGTTCTTGAAGATTAAAGATATAATAATCTTCCATTTGACCTCGAAATTTTGTTGTTATTTCAGCCGGGCGCTGTGTTGCGCCCACAAGATGAATGCCTTTATGTCTTCCTTCACTACACATAAAAGAAAACATATCCTCATCATCTTTTAACGCTCGGTTTGGGGCTGATGCTTTTAATTCATCCACGGCTAACATTAAGCTTGGCCGATTTTTAATGCTCTTCCCGGCCTCCTTTAAGGTCTTGCCATATTCTTCCTGAATATGAAGCAGTAAATCCGAAAGCTCGGAAAGTCTTTTAACAAGGCCCTCCCTAAAGTTTGGATGATACCAATATCTAAAACCTTTTCGGTAATTCTTCTCTATTAAGTCTTGAAGTTCCTTAAGGCATGTTACCTCTTGAAAACCTTCTTTTTGGGCTTCTGTAGAACGCTCCTCAATATGGTCAAAAAGAATAACCCGTCTGTGGCTTCTAACTAACCTGTTCATTAAGCATGATTTACCCATGCCAGAACGACCATAAATACATATTTTAGCTGGGTTAGCTTGCATGTTGGGCCTCTCCTTTTATGTCCGGTCTTGCCCGGCCTTTCCCAGGGAGAAAGGGAGTAGTGGTGTCTTCAATTTGCCTTGCTTTCTTCTTTTCCATGCGGCGGAGTTTAACGCCTGCGTAAACCGCAGCCGCCTTGCCACCAAAAAAAGCCACACAAGCCATCCAATCCCCCCCTTCAACAGTGTTTTCGGAGATCATCCAGCCAAACCATTTAGGGCGGCGCAATGCCATGCGGTACAACACCTTTGCCGCCTTCCGGGCTGCTTCCTCATCGTCTTCACCCGTTTCAATTTCGGAAATATCCAGCCTGAACAATAAACAGGCTGCCGAAAGCGCATCCCACACATCAAAAGCCCAGAATTCAATAAAATCTTCTTCACTCATATTACTAACGGTTGCCACAGGCTCACCGTCATGTGTCGCAAGTTTGATATATCTATTCCCGGTATCAATAGATGTTTTTTCAAGGTTCAGTTTGCGAAACAGGGTCTCCCCTTCCTGCCCAGGATAGTCCGGGAAGTCTGGTTCTGGTTCCGGTGCAATTTCGATTGTTGGGTCTGGTGCTACCCCCGATATTAACCCTATAAAGGGTTCGTTAGCCGGGGCAATCCCGGGCAATCCCGGTTTTAAATCATGATTAGGGGTAATCTTTCCCGGTTTATCCGGGGCATCCCGGGTTTCCCGGACCATCCCGGGTGCAGAGGATGGATTAGATACCGTCTTGAGTGCGTGCGCTTTCATGCTCAACCTCCTCTGGCTTGTGTTGCGACCATGCTTGCTCAAGAAACATTAAATATGTGTCCGGGATAACCTTTAGGTCAGAAACATATTCAAGCGCCTGCTGGTACGCCTCATAGGTTTGTGGCGGTATATCTTCTGGTAAGCCATGAACTTTGCGTTTTCGGCATCCTTTAATATTTACCTCATGGGGGGAGCAAACCCCGTAAGGGTTGCCGCTGTTGTCCAGCTTAATTAAAATATACTCGGCACATTTGTTTTTGTTAATACAAGGATACAGGCCGACAGCTTGTTTTGTTCCCCCTTTAGAGGCGCTAGCCCCTGTTTCGGGTGGTAGAGGGATTACCCAGTCCTCATGCATTACTGGTGCTTTCAGGGGTAGGCTCGTCAGCCCAAAATGATAGCTGCCCGCCCCATTCGCGTACCAGAGAGCGCTTGACCTTAACCTCACGCGGTTTCAGGCGTTCCCGCCGCGGCAGAACCTTGGCAATGGATGGGAGAACTTCAGGGGTGATGATAACCAATATATGGTCATCGTCGTATGGCCTGTGCTCAACCTGCGCCTTAAGGGGGCCAAGGTTCAGCGGGAGCACTAAATCGATAGAATGAGTATGCACTGGTGTTTCCTTTCAAGTTTCAGCTATCCCCACAGAAAATCGAAAAGAAGTGGCACTATTTTACGGTATTCGTAAGTCTATAACAACCAAATATTAATTGTGACACAATCGAACGCACCGCCTTAAGCCTTCATCATCCATCAAATGAATTGCGGCTAAGACCATCCCACATATTGCAATAATACCAAATTTATCAGGGCATGACATTTCGGTGGTTTTCAGGGTTTCAAGGCATGTTTCCACATACTCAAGCGCCTCTTTTTCTATCCCCTGCCTTTCGGCAACTAATCGCTTATGCTCAATTTCCAGCTTCTTTATCTGGGCTTGTATATCTGCAATTTCTGTCATTTAGCTGCGTCTACCAATGAGTATTTCTCTAATGCCCGGCGGATTTTCTCAACGTGGTCAGGGTCGGTTTCCAACAGCGTCAAAACCTGCATAAGGATTTTGTCGATTGTCTTCTTGTTGAATTTGCCGGTTTCTCTGTCGCGCAACATGGCAAGGCTTCGCAAGCTGCCTGTGATGTTACGGACGATAATTTCGTCCAGTATTTCGGCCTTCCCTTCGGCCCTGCGGTCTATGGGTAAAAATGCCCTTGGGTTCTCAATTTCTTCAAGGATAATGCTAAAAAGCGGGTGAACCGGCCAGCGGCCCCGGTTGGTATCCTTTGTTTTTGAGCAGAGCCGCCGATTATACAGCCCCTCTGCAATAAGCACCCACATATTATCAAAAAACGCCGCTGGCTTGTTTACCTTTTTCGGCTTTAGCCACTTGCTGCGCATTCTGATTTCCACCCGCCAAACGTCTGCCCATTCGTCAGGTATATTTTCCCGCACTTCGCCGGTACTGGCATCTATTTCCCAATGATCATAAAGCCATGTTTTGCCGCTGGCCTCGGTGATCTCTTTTGTCTTGTTATAGATTTGCAACTGACAGGGCGAGCCAAGCGCAACTGTGAGTGTCTCAACGCTGTCAGCCTGAACAATAAAATCACCCTTCGCCTTTACCTCGCTTGGGCAAACAACCTGCCGGATAATCTCAGGCACCATTTCCCGCGTGAATGCCTTTGAGTGAATATCAAAGCAATAATCAACACGGGTAATACGGATATAGTCATATTCTGAATTTTCATGGGGTTTAAAGCCCGCTTTCTCAAACACGCCGTAAATGCGCGCTCTTAGCTCTTGCAGGTCGCTTGCCCATATCGCAGCAGACCTCGCCCGCCACGATACAGACCATTGCCGGTTCAGCGCCCCTAGCTCAACGCGGTATTCTTCATTTTCCAGAATGAACTCTTTGCCGCCTGTCGCCCCTGTCGGCATTAATTGAAACTGCATATCCCCAAACTGATAAGCAATTGGCGTTTTCCTTCTGCTATCCAGATCAACCGCCCTCGCCTTTTCAGTTTTAAGGCTTTCCCAAAGCAATTCAGGGATTACAAAATCAAGGCATTCCTGATACCAGTCAAAGCCATGCACCAGCAATTCGCCGTACCCTTCGGGAATAGGTGAAAGCTCTATATCAGGTGCATTTCTTTCTTTGGGTTCCGTCATAAATTTAGGGTCTATGTATTTCAGACACCCCCTGTTAGGGGGGTGGGGGTGTCTATGCGCCTGTAGTTAAATTTTGCGATAAATGGCTCAACAGGAACCAAGTACTCTGAACCAAATGCCCGTTTTTCAATTTGCCACTTTTGGAAGAATGAGCCGCGATAGGCTTTGTAATCCCACATTGAACCCATATCCCGCTGGCCAGTGCCGACACAGTTAGGTGCATGACGGAAAAAGCCCGGGCCGCGTACTATGCGGCCAGAGGCAGGGCATTCATGATCAATACAACACTGAGGCACGGTATCAGTCATATCTCGCCTTTCAGGGCTTGGTGGTGCTCTATGGCTTGCCCAAGGTCAGTCCATATGCGGTCTGCCTCTATACGGGAAAGCTGCGTCCCACGGGCAGGAAACGGCGCTACACGGGCATTTATATGAACGCCGTTACTGTCACTGGAAAAGGAAAGCGCCACATCCCACGCTTTCCCGCCCATCGGCACCTTTAGTTCAATTGGTCTGGTTTCCATCACTCAGCCCCTCAAAATGGAATTTCATCGTCAAGATCAGCCGGGGCCGTGCCGCTTGTGCTTTGGTCTACGGTCTTGGTGTTGCCGTAAGCCTCTGGGTTGTCAGAGAAACCGGGGCCACCCTTGCCGGAAGAACTCAGCATGGTCATTTCACCGCGATAGCGCTGCAACACCACCTCGGTTGTGTATTTTTCTACACCGGCCTGATCTGTCCATTTACGGGTTTGAAGCTGGCCTTCCAGATAAACGGTAGAGCCTTTTTTGAGATAGTTCTGGGCAACTTTGGCAAGGCTCTCATTGAAGATAACAACCCGGTGCCATTCGGTGCGTTCTTTCTTTTCACCGCTGGCCTTGTCTTTCCACTGTTCACTTGTGGCAATAGAGAGGTTCACCACCGGCGAACCATCCTGCATAGTACGGACTTCCGGGTCACGCCCCAGATTTCCTATTAAAATGACCTTATTTACACTTCCAGACATGGTTATTCCTTTCTTTGACGAAGAAGCTCCGCACCCGCTAACGCGGGCTTGGGAGAACAAGGAGGCTCAAAAGCAAGACGAAATTTTCGAGAAGAACGGCTACCGGCGAGAATACCAGTAGCCGCCCTTGCTTCGTCGCCCCGCATGGGGTTCTCACATCCCATACGGTCACAACACACCCGGTTAGGTGTGCTCTGAGCGTTTGGGTAAACCTCATTGAAGTCGTGGGTAATTCTAATGCGGCTCGGCGTGGTGGCATCGCAAGCGAGGCACTTACCAAAGTGGCGAACGCGCCAAATCCACCCGTAACGCGTTTCTGCAATGATTTCGCGCTTGGTTTGAGGGTGCCACCAGTGCAGGCCAAGGATGCAAGAAAGGCGTTTCATTCGGCTGCTCCCTGAAAATATATTTGCTCAAGAGCACAACGGCCTATGGCCTCTGAATATGCAGGCGGCACGGCCTCAACCAGTTCGCGGCGTACCATCCAATCAATACCCATTGCCGCTTTCCACTCATCAAGAGTGCCTTTGTCAGGGCCTCCGCCGCCTGTTACAGATATGGCATTTGGCAAACCAAGTTGCGGCGAGCTCGCTGGCCCATTTTGTGGCTGGCCAGATGGCCCAGATTGTGGCTCGATGAGCTGACCAGATACAGGCCGGATCTTCGGACCAGAAGAACGGCCGACGACCAGGCCGGAACCTGGGCCATCTGGCGGCCGCACATTTGGCCTGGTCCGGGGGCCGGCTGTCAGGTTGTCGGTGCTAAAGTTCACCTCAAAGATGCGCCGCCGTTCAAGGGGCAGGCCAAAATGCACACCATCAAGGATAATGTCAGGCCGCAAAGGTGCCTTTGGAACATTTTCAATACAGGTGAGAGCGCCTTTTCTGGCCGCAAGGTCCAGCAAATCGCGTGTTGGTTCTATCAGGTCAGGGTGATTGTCCCGGCACCGTTTCGGGGTTGCCTTACTGTACCGCTGGCAAGGCGGCGAAGCCCACACAAAATCAAAATCGGCAAGGTTTATAATACCGTCAATTTCGATGGCATCGGCAATAATCACCGGGAACGGGTAATTCTTGTGATATTTGATATCCACGCCGACAACATCAAACCCGGCACGGTACAAACCCATAGAGGCACCGCCAGCACAACAGAACAGATCGAGAGCGCGGCGCTTCATTCTATGGCCTCGTTATATGGAAGCATGGCCTTTATCGCATCTTCAATAAGTTCGCTTTTGATTGGCTTATCAGAGCGAGAGAGCAAAAATACAAAGCCCATAACCAAAGTCGCTGACAAAGCGGCATCAACAATATCTCTGTTCACTGTAATCGTGATTGCGTCTGATTTCTTTGCCGCGCTCATGATGATTTACCATGCTCGCGCTCGGCGGCGGCGCGTAATTCTTCAAGCTCTAGCGCAGAGTTAAAATAAGAAGGTTCGGAAGGTATGCTTAAAGTTATATCCCACAACGCGAGGATGAATGGCGTGAAGAACGTAGAAAAGAGACACACCACAACAGCAAGACTTCGAACCTCTGGGTTCCACTCAAGCGGGTTTGGAATAAATGTCATGAAAGCAAGCCCAGCCCATACAATAGCTAAATTTGCTAAAATGATTGACAAAATGCGGATCATGACAGCCCTTTCTGTGATTTGTAGCTAGCCGATTTGCGCTCCATGTAGGCGCGCAAATCGGCTAGCTCTTGTGCGCGTTCAATTATTTTGCTTTCTGACCAATGCAGCAACTGGCATAGGCGGTGAAACCGGGTTACATACAGTTCGGATTTACCGTTCTCGATACGCGACAAATAAGGTTGTTTGACACCTAAACGCTCTGCAATTTCACCCTGCTCTTGCCCGTTGCCTGTTCGCGCTTCTTTGAGTGCAGCACCAATGTCTGCCTTTGTGATTTCGGTCCTCATTTAAGAAACCACTTCAAGGAGCCGAATCCCAACACAGCAACCAGTTTCATGATTTCACGCCGCCTCCTGAATTAGGGATTGGCCGGGGCCACGATTGGGGGTCAAAACCCCGGCCAACGGCGGCGCGTCAGGCTCATTGCTGACGCCGCCAGGAAAAAAGCCAGAGAAAGCGCATGGATGCCAATCACCTGTTAAGGTCGCATTATTGCGTAGCGCTCTCTCTGAAATGGTTGCAGGGGCGGGATTTGAACCCGCGACCTCTTGGGTATGAACCAAGCGAGCTGACCTGGCTGCTCCACCCTGCTTCAAAAAAAGGGATTGGCCGGGCGTAATGTGAGAGTGCCCGGCCAGATGCACCGCGACAGGCGTGTTGATAGGCGCGTGTGCAAAACTGTGTAGGGCGGTGCTCATGATGCACCGCCATTCGAACGGCTATTTAGAAAGCGGCGAGCAGGGCATCTGTCACAGCCTGGGTTCCTGTGATGAATTTGAAGAAAGCGGCTATGTTCAGCCCGAAGAAGGCTAATCGCAAAAGGAGATGCGACCACAAGAATTTGCCCCAATTTGCCGAGTGGGACAGAAGCCCTGCTATCATCCCAAATCCAAGCAGTACTATTGCAGTCAGATAAGAATCTACACCCACTGCTATTTCCAGCAACTCCGGTTTCGTAATGTTCTCTTTCACCTGACCAATCAGCGCCAATGTTGCTATCGCTGCTCCGGCGTTGATGGTTGCCAGGAACTTTACGAAATCGCCTTCGGCTTGTTTCGCATCGGCCTGAATTATCTGTGTTTGGGCCTCCGGAGAGGGCTTTATTCTTTCGTTGTGTGTTTTTATTGCTCGGTTCCAGGCTTCTATTAGGACTTTCGGAAACCAGCGACCGACTTCGATTTCTTTCTGTGACATAGCCACCCCACGCTAAAATTATGCCAACCAGCATTGTGAAGATCAGATAGCCACCAACTACCATCAGTGTGTTCATGGCCCAATCCAGCGAGATCACAGCTTGTTTCCTGGTGCCTGAACGTCCAATGAATTCTTGTCTAAGGGGGTATTCATGGCGAGCATCCTATCTTTCAGCCTGTTTCCTTTTCCCCATCAGGGCCAGATATCCACCTCTCACAGCATCTTTCTGGCCCCGTCAATTTCCAGTGGGGAGGCCTTAATTGTAGGGCTGCGATTTTCGTTGTGTCAAGAAAAATAGAACCAATGAGTGATATTACATCATCTATAGGGCAATTTCAGAAGGCTTTTTTGTGATCCATTGTTCCTTTATGGAAAACGGACTTAAAAAGATGCGCGAACGTGCTGAGTTAACTCAGGCACAGCTCGCAGAAGCGGCTGATGTTTCTCAGCATTACATTTCAATCTTAGAGGCTGGTAAAAAGAACCTAAATCTAAAGCGGGTAAAGCAATTTGCTAATATTTTGGATTGTTCCGAAGCGGAAATTTGGGGTTATCCAGTTACAGGGCAGGTCATCCCATTATTGCCTTGGGATCAGTTAAAGCCTTTTACAGAAGATGAGTCGTATGACGCTAAAAACCTTGTAATTCAAGGTTCTTCTGAGGGTAAGCTGGCGTTAGAGGTTGAAGGGAACTCTATGTATAACATAGCTCCAGCAGGTTCCGTTATTGTAGTTGATACTTTCGACAGAGAGTTAAAAGATGGTGGGTTATATGTGTTTCTAACTCAGGACAAGGCGTGGGCCACATTCAGGAGATTTAGAAATGAACCGCCAAGACTAGAACCAGAAAGTACAATTTCAGATTATGGGATAATGCATATTGATAATACAAAGCCAGATAGAGATTGGAAGTCGGTTGGTAGGGTTGTTGAAATCCGTATATTCCCTACTAGGAAGTATGTTGAATTTTTCTTATAGCCTATTTTAATTGAATATCACCAATAGAATATATATAATTCTCCGTTCAAATTCAGCTATGACGGGAATTGATTATGAGCGCTCTTTCAGAAAGACCATTCAATGTTAGCCGCCTTGCGGAACGTTGGGAATGCGATAACCGATATATCGTGAACCTTCTGAAAGGTGGTAAATTGCAAGGTTTTAAACTGGGGCAGCGCAACAATACGTGGCGCATCCCTGTTGACGCAGTGGCGGAATTTGAATGTCAGACACAGCACGACTTGTTAACCACCGGGGAAAATGGACAATCCGCCATAACGGAAGCCGCTATTCGCTCGGCCTCAATTACGGTAAAAGCACAGAAGCAGAAGCCAAAAGGCTAAAGGCCGTATGGTTACAAAGCCTTGAGGCACCAATAGAGAAAGATATTGGTAGTTTTGTTGCCGCCTACATTGCGGAACTGAAAGAAGACGGTAAAGATTACAAACGCCCAGGCTATTCATGGAAGCACCTTGAAGCCACATTCTCCCACCTGACGCCCGAACTTATAAACAAGCAAATACAACGCGAGCATATCAAAAAGCGCCGCGATGTTGAGGGCTGTGCTCAGGACACCATACGCACTGAAATGAACCTGTTGCGGCGGGTTGTAAATTGGGCTGTGAAAGAGCGGTTATTATCTGCTGATAACAAGCCACATATCATTGTTCCGACATCCGGCCCACCACGCGAGGCATGGCTTACCAGAGAACAATTTGGCACTGTGTTAGAGGCTGCGAAAGCGCCCCATGTGAAATTATTCATTGTGCTTGCACTAACAACAGCCGCCCGGCGCGAAGCCCTTTTACAATTGCAGTGGAAAAATGTTGACCTTGAGAAGCGCGAAATTGATTTACGTAACCATGATGATGATAAACGGCGCAAGGGCCGGGCAATTGTTCCCATAAATGACAGGCTGTATGCGGCCTTGGAAGAAGCACAAGAACACGCGCAGACGGATTATGTGGTTGAGTGGGCTGGTAGGCCACTTTCAAAGCTCAGGCATCCACTAGAGCGCATTAAGGTTGATACAGGCATTCATGTAACGGCCCATATGTTTCGGCATAGTGCGGCGGTGTGGATGGCACAGGACAATATACCCATTCAAAAGATTGCTGAGTTTTTGGGCCACTCGGATATTTCCGTTACCTACAAACACTATGCCCGTTATTTCCCCGACCATTTAAGAGATGCTGCCGAAGTGCTCACATGGTAACTGCCTAATATTTTCAATTGGACAGTGCTCTTTGGTACGAGTGTACTGATTTATGAGAACAAAAAGAGAACAAACATATTTATCAGTATGCTATAGTCATTTGAAGAATATAGGGAAACAGGCACTTTGCCGCATAAAGGACTATGCTCCGAAGGCAGAGGCCAGAGGTTCGAATCCTCTCGGGTGCGCCACTTTTCCCTAGTATTTTCAATGGCTTTACGGCACACTCAAAATGTTCAGAGTGTGGTTTTATAGTTTTTGGGACAAATTTGGGACACTGGGGGCGCAATTGGCTATTTGGCGCGAAGACGTAGTTGAAGCATTGCGTAGGTTGGGAGGGGTTGCCCACCTATCACAAATCTACGAGGTGATTAGGGAGGTTCGGGCGGAGCCTTTGCCGCGGACAACAAACGCTATAGTAAGGCGCGAACTCGAGTATAATTCCTCCGATGCTGGAGCTTATCAGGGTAGGCATGACCTCTTCTATAGCGTGGAGGGTATTGGAAGTGGCGTTTGGGGCCTTAGGTCGACGGCACAGCTGTCTCCTAAACCGTTTGATTTCAACGGCCCCTCAGATGAAGGCAGAAGGAACCCAAAGAGATCTCATACGGAAACTTATAGAGTCCTGAGAGATACTCGTTTGGCACGTGCGTTAAAGGATTTGAACCGAAACGAGTGTCAGCTCTGCGGAGAAAGCGTATCTCTGAAAAGTGGCGCAACTTATTCAGAAGCGCATCACATCAAGCCTTTAGGTTCACCACATCACGGTCCAGACATTTCGACCAACATAATTGTGCTTTGCCCCAATCATCATGTTCAGTGTGATTACGCGTCGATTTCACTTTCTATTGGTAGCCTTCGAATAGTTGAAGGGCATCAAATAGATCAAGAATTTGTCGACTATCACAACGAGCTCTTCAGCGTAGTGTCGCCAAAAAATTCTACGGGAGTGAAAGTATGACTAAGCAAGAAGGTTCTAGTGCGCATGTAGTTGACAAGCAAGCGAAGCAACAAGATGAAAAAAAAGAACCCTCTTCCCAAGCAAAGTTTGCTTTCTGGCTCTCGATTTTTAGCGCATTTGTAGCGACAGCCTCACTGTATGTTTCTTGGGAATCTAGCGAATACCAAAAAAGCCTTGGTGCACCAACCGTTGAGCTGACCAGTTTGAAGGTGCTTGAATCTAATATCTCGTTTGGGTTTCTTAACAAAGGGCCTAGGCCTATTGGAGAGGTTTCTATTGGGTTTAGAGTGTTCCCAAAGCTGGATGATACGAGCAAGTATGCGGCGGCAAGTTATCTTGAAAACCCAAAATCGCTGTTTCAGGAAAAAATGGGTCCAGACGAAGAGGTGTCTTTTGAGAGCAAATTGCATGAAGGTCCTGATGGAGTCTTTTCGCCACCATTTCAGCTGGCTGTTCATGTGTGTTTTTCTGACCTGCTTGAGAATAGCCGGAGTAGAAAAGTATTTGTCTACGAAATTGAACAGAGTGGAGAGGTGCGCCAGGTTAGCAGAGTAGATGGACTAGAGTATTTTGCCATGATGCCTGCTTGTTTCGTGGAGAGAAAATAAATGGCGACGATTCAAAAACGCGGCGCATGGCAGTGGCAGGCCAAGGTACGCAAAAAAGGTGTGAACGTCACCAAAACCTTTGAGACCAAAGGCGAGGCCGAAGACTGGACGGCAGTGATTGAATCTGAAATTGTGCGCGGTGTTTATGTCGATCGCACTATGGCTGAGCGCACCAGCCTCAAGGAAGTGATTGAGCGCTTTATCAAAGAAGAGGCGCCTCGCCACAAAGGTCATAAAAGCGAAAAAATTCGCCTTCAGAGTTTCATGCGCGAGGAATCTGACCTTGCTAACCGTTCGATGGCGACACTAAGAGTAAGTGACTTCGAGCAATATAGAGATAAGCGCCTCAAAGAGATAAAGCCAGGCTCCATTAAGCGCGAACTTGGCTTGATTCAAATCGCTATCGAATATTCGCGCCGTAATCTCGGTTTGCTTGAGAACCCTGTAAAAGACGTAAAGCGCCCCCGCGTGAATGACGCTCGCGATGTGCGTTTGCAGCCCGGCGAAGAAGAAAGACTCCTGGCCGCTCTTGATGAAGGCAGGAACCCATGGGCGAAAGCGGCGGCCATTTTGGCGATTGAGACCGCAATGCGCCGTGGAGAGCTATTGGAGCTGCGCTGGGAGCATGTAGACTTCGAAAAGTCAGTTGCTCATTTGCCGGACACAAAAAATGGATTCAGCCGCAATGTCCCTCTGTCGCCCCGTGCCAAAGAGCTATTGCAATCAATCGCACGGCACTTAGCTGGTCGTGTCTTGCCAATGTCGCCTAACGCGCTGAAAAAGTGTTTCGAGCGCGCTCGCAAAAAGGCAGAGCTCGAACACCTCACATTTCACGACCTTCGCCATGAGGCAACTAGTCGTCTTTTTGAAGCAGGCTGGAACATCATGGAGGTTTCGGCAGTAACGGGTCACAGAGATCTGCAAAGCTTGAAGCGTTACACTCAGCTACGTGCTGAGGATTTGGCGAAAAAGATGACTACCAATTCTTGAAAATTAGCCCCCCCAGGGTTGCGTACTTGCACTTATTTGTGGATGTTGTTGAAGCTGCTGAACTTGAGGCCGGTGGGAAAAAGTATGAAACCAGAGACCATTCTTGATCGGAGGTGGCCAAGTGAGAAATTGGAAACGGTATTCAACCGTATTCTAAAGTACTTGCCGCGCGATGTTGCAGCTTGCGAGTTCAGCGAAAATCCTGTTGAAATATTGCAGAAGAGCGCTAGCAGCCGAGACATTGATCTGCGAGAAATGTTGCAGCATTTTATGGCGGAAGATGACATTTCTCAGATATCAGACTTTCAGCCTAGTATACTGGGGATGTTGCTTCATCTTGAACTGGGATCGGTTTCTAACAATAAAGTAGAAATTTTTAATCCTCGACGCCCCAATAAGCGAATTTCGACGTACCCCACACCACCGGACGTGGCGGCCACGATGTCCAACTACATTTTGAAGAAATGGAGTGACAGTGGGCGACAGATGACGGAGTGGAGAATATTAGATCCATCTTGTGAATGTGGAAACCTTCTCTTGCCGTTCACAAAATTGGTTCTGAAGAAAATTGAAGCGGGTGAACTACCCAGTAGCTTATGTAGTAGCTTCTTTGCTCGAAGAATGAGTGGCATTGATGTGAACCCTCTCGCGATTGCTTTGACAACCTCCCAAATTCAACAGGAGCTCAAAAACGCTGGATTGGGAAATTTAGAGCTTGAGAGCTTTCATGTCGCCGATTCTGTGAATTGGCTCGGTAGGAAAAGTGCCGGAAAGTTCAGTGCTGTAATCAGTAATCCCCCATGGGGAACCGTAAAGCTGGATCCTAAAGCACGCTATTCTAACGAAGATATTCTGTTTTCTGCTCATGAGAATAGCTACATTGTTTTTTTACAGCGCTGCCTAAATGCCCTAGAGCCGGGCGGTGTTTTTGCTTTCGTTGTACCATTTCACTTTCTTCATTCGAGAAATGCTGGAAAGCTCAGGCAGCTTTTTATTGAGAGCAGTCAACTGGATTATATCAAAATCCTACCTCGCAAGTCCTTTTGGCACGCGTCTTTTCGGGCATGTATGTTGTTAGGTGTAAAGACGAGTAGCGCAGAGAGGTGTTCAGATGATTTTGAATTTGTAGAGTTTTCTCCTGTTCATACGCTATCGCTCGACTCTAACAAAATCCATCGGAAGAGGAGCTTGAAGCAACTTGATGAACTCCAGAGTGATAGTTGGCTGGGGTATTTGAGGGGCGTTGACGAATTTTTGGATCCTACCAAATATACCCTGCTTGGCGACTTGTGCACCATTAAGGCAGGTTTGACGCCATATAGAGTTGGTAAGGGCGTTCCGCCTCAATCGCGTGAACAAATCAACGACAGGATGTACCATTCTGAACACCCAGCAGAAGGCTTCTTGCCTATCGTGGCTGGCCGAGATGTATTGCAATATGAATGTCGGGACCCGAGCAGCTATGTTCTGTTTGGTAAAAATCTGGCTTCGAGCGGGAACCAAGAGAAGCACTTACTTGAGGTAAGAATTTTCGTGCGCGAACTTATTCGGAGAGACGGAATGCTGTACGCTTGTATGGCTCCAAGCGGCGTCTTGTACAATGAAGGTATTTTTGCCTTGCAAACCTTTAAGCAGGATACGGGTTTAGGAACCAGCCTGCCCTTTGGGCTAGTTTGTATCCTAAATTCTCTAGCTGCCGCAGATGCAGCTTCCAGGCTGACCGCAGCGATTTTTAACGTAAGCCATACAAAAATTAAGGTCTCTGAACTGAGAAGGTTTCCGATTCCGAACAGCCTTTTGCGTGAAGATAGCGAGTTTAGCCAGTTCTTCCTCGATGGCCACTTCTCGAATTCGGCAAAAATATCGGCTCAGGTCTCTTGTTTCCCCGATGAACTGCCAAAAGATAAACTCGAACGATGGATTGCAGATGCGTACATTTCTTAGATGGGGACGAGTCACAATTGTCGTTGCGCTGAGCAGTCTTTTTGTGTTTCAGCAATTTGGTGCAATGGGCTCTAGTAATACTTGCGTAGAGAAGTTTCCTTCTTTTCAGCGAGCTACTTTTCTGTGGCGGGAAGGGATGTCAGAAGACGCTATCAAGCTGCTAGCTAAGGACCCGAAGGTTGATGAGTTTCCTGGTCTCCTAGAAAACTGTGCCAATGAACTTCGTGACCAGTTCGAATGGTCTAACCTTGAGATTCTCTCGATAGCTCTCATGGTGTTTTCTTGGATGCTTGTGGTTAGAGAATATCGACGTAGATCGTCAAATTGGCACTTTAGATATGGAAGTAAAGACTTTCCATTGGATCTAGGCCTCGAACTCAATCAGCAGTTCCGGATAGTTTCCAGTGCGTTCAAGGCAACTGCATCCGCCGGCCTTTTGAATATCAATAAATTAGATTTCTCATCAGTGGCTATTGTGGAAAATAATGATAATCCCATCATCGCGAAGACTAGTAATTTAGATCAAACCGTTTTCGGCATCCCCTTAAGTACTTTGTTCACGTTTTATTCTATGTTGTTGATGTGGATTGACGGAAGTGGCAGAATGTTGACGGCGACCTCAACAAGACTTGAAAACCACTTAGTAGTGCAGTTTGTTGCGAGGTTCTCGAACGGTAAAAAATACTCATTTTTAGTAAGTGCAGAGTTGATCAACCACGAGCAGATTACTCAACTTGCTAGAAGGGCAGCTTTTAAGATGACATACATTTTGTCCACCAGTGGAAGCGAACTTGATGTGAGCCATAAAGCCCGGCTTGCAGACGGCATCATTTCGCTCGATCGCTTTTTAAAGTTCGGTGATCAGCAAGAGCTCCAGGAATCGTATCGGTTTTTCAGAACCGCGAGCGCTGAGAATCCAAGTGACTTCGAACCAACTTTATATGAAGCGGTAGCATTGGAACTGTTAGAAAGGCATGGTGAGGCAGAAGATCGTTTCAAAAGAGTAATTGATAGTTCTACTGATGAACATGTGGTCGCCAAAAGCCAATACAATCTAGGTGTTTCTCAGTTGCGCCAATACTCGCTGGCAAAGCTAGATGAAGCGTACGATACGTTCTCGCGTATGACACAGGAAACAGGCTCTGGATATTCTCGGGAACTAAAGGCCTTTGCTTACGTCGCGATGGCTAACGTTAATGCGCATCGTATAATTTTTTGGGGGGAAGAACTGGCCAAGTCTGGTAGCGACCAGCTGACACGTTCTCAACATTCCGTTGCCGCAGACCGAATAATTCAGGAATGGACTACCGACGCCGAGGAAAGTATTGCGGCGGCCTTGAGCGAAGTTGGCAAGATAAGGGACGGTTGTTGTGCTGAGGATGAGTTACATTTGGAATGGGCAATCGCGAATTCGCGAGGTAATATTGCACTTAATATGGCGTCAAACTTTTGCATGGCTCCTGAAGTACTTGAGAATACGAGTGACCAGTTTAGAGAGGAGACAAGTGAGCGAGCACGGAAGTGTTTGGTTGCGGCTGAGAAGTACTTTAAAAAGTGTTCTGAGCTTCTTGTCCCGGGTGTCGAAGCCCTGTCAAATTTAGCGACGACATACCTAAAAATGGGAAAATTTGAAAAAGGGCTTCGATATGCTGAAAAGGCTATCGAAGTAAACCCGTTCTACGAGTACGCATATTATAGGAAGCTTGGGTGCTTTTTGAGTATGCAAGATATGGCAAGCGCACAGGCACTTAAGAAAAACTTCGGTGAAGTAGTGGGCGCACCGCATATTCCTAAAATGAAGATTTTGCTGGATCAGGTGGATGACTGAGGACAAAGCGTGGGCGCCAAGGCGCAAGCACAAACGGCAAATTTACTATAAAGTTCAGACTTACGATGAAGTAAGTCTTACTTGGAAGGATGAGCGCGGCGCATACGACGACATAGAGGGCGCACGATCTGCAGCGACGACGAAGCCGTCGGGTAAGACTGTTCGAATTATGCAAATTTCGGGAACAGATCGAAAGCCGATAGCGATCTGAATGTGCTGTGATTTCATTTGCTTAATCGCAAGGTCAAACATTGCCTCTACGTATTTGGTGGAGCCGAACCAGATGCATAATCTCAGCACCAATGTACTCGCCCATGTTTAAACCAAAAATGGCTCTTGCAGCCTACTTTGCGCCAAACGGAAGGGTGCAACGATACAGTGTTGTTGGCGTGAACCTCCGCTGACCATTTGGGCTTGTCGTCCGGTAGTAGGCTCAGCTGAATTTTGGCTCTGCAGCCGCATGGGCATTGCATGGCAGCGAACCAGAACATTTCGTCTTCGCCGATGAGGTACAGGGCCTCGCGCTCGACGGAGCCGGGCATATCCTCCACCTGTATTGTTTTAAACGGTCTTGGCTTCCCAACAAGGTGAGCAAGCTTGCGCCAGAGGGTCTCAATCCAATTCATGCTGCTGCTCCTAACAAAGGAAGTGCGAGTAGCGGATAGGCATCACCCCGTGCTACAAGCGGATTGAACACTGGGCACACGAAGTCGTCTTCTGGCTCATTGTGCAGTTCCCCGACACTGAAGATCAGGCGCCGCACCATAAATTCGGAGTTGTCGACCATTCGGTACCCATGCAGACGTGCCATAATTTCTTCGACCACAAGATTGGAAAGTGTACCGTTAATAGAGGCTACAGCTGGGCGTTCGATTGTGACGCCTTTCACATAGCCTTCTTTCTTTTGCCGCTCATACTCTTCCGGATCAGTGGCTAGCATCGCTTCAGCGTTGACCTGGCCCATAGTATAGACGTTCCGGCTGAGGAGGCTTGAGCCGCCAGGCTTGATGAAGTGCATGCTGGCATTAATCCCGTAAATTTCACCATTGCCGTTTGCATCGATACGAACACCGAGGTCGAAATAGGGGATGAGAAAACAAGACGATATCTTGTTCATGAAATGCCTGCCCGTGGCGGAATCGACGCAGCCTATCAAAATGTCACAACTTGCCAGTGCCATGATCGCTTCCGGATCGCAGATATCTAGCTGGAAGGTTGTCACTTTCGTGCCTAGGCCACGCTTTTCGACGGCCACCTTCTGGTTGATAACCTTGGGCGTCGCTTCAGTGATATCGCGCCTGGTCAAAGTCGGTATACGGTTTCTGTTTTCATCTTTAGCTACACCGGGGTCCACCATAAACAGCTCGCCGATATGGTTTAGGTTTAGTGTCGTGATGATTGGAGCGCCCGTGCCGGAACAGCCAATAACCCCAATACGCAGCTTGCGCATCATATTGTAGGTGTCGTCGCCAAAAGTTTGAGTAATCCGTTTGGCGCTTAGCGGGATATTGTCATTTGTGTCTTCATGGAACCAGAACTGAAGGTCGTTGCCCGCAACGTTGATTGCGTTTAGTGACTTGAACCGCCTCGCAGCATCGACAGTCCTTCCGATCATCGAGCCGTCCGGTACCATAATGGCGCTGGCATGTGGAATAGCGTGTCCGACCCAGCTATCAATACTGGGGAAGAGAGCTTTATCTGCTTTGTCATCCGCTTTTGAAAACTGTCTGGTACCCGAAGGGTGACTATGAATTTTCACAACTGACAAGCCGTCTTCCGCAGCAATGTTTAGGGCGTCTTCTATGCACTGTGTCGGCCATCGGACTGTGTTTTGTGTCCGTTCATGGCAAGCATCATAAGGGATAAAAAATATCCGCTGTGACAAAAGTCGTAGGCGGCCATGGCTTAAGATCTTACTGCACAAAAGAATCGCGACTGCCTCTTTCCCGTCTCCCGGAAACAGGTGAGCTTGCAGCTCTTCGTGGTGATTTTCCTGAAGCGTCAGGGAAATTGCAATATTCAACATCTTCTTATCCTAGCTCGCGTTCAAGCCAGTGTTGAACCTGGGCAATATGTGTTTCAACGCAGTCGATACCAACACGCCACGGGTTTTGAGTGGTGCGGTGCCGGGACCACCTTTGCCACACCTGACCCAGGTGCCTCGCAGAGGCCAGCTGCCCAATTTGACAATTGTTTGTAAGAGCGAGTGAATTTGCAAAATACACCATATCGATCTGAGTATCCGGGTAACTGCGCTCAAGCCTCAGGGATAATGTGGATGTCGCCACGTTATATCCGTCTGGGATGGGGTAGTGGTGTATCACCAACCAATGCACGCCACCGTCAGCCTTTACCTCCCAACCTAAGCCGAGTGAATTCAAAAAATCTTCGTCGTAATCGGGTAGGCAAGATACTCTTTGGGGTGCTTCTCCCTCCTGCTGTTCAAGAGGGAGAGTAACAAAGCGTTCGATGCCCTTTTTTGAAAGGTCAATGGCCGCAGTGAGGTCTTCGATCCTTTCCATGGGCTTGCCTTTAAGCTTTTGATATAGCCCAAATTTAGAGACGTCATCGACGCCCGCTTTTTGCAGAATCTCGAGGCCTGTGATGCATTTTTCGTCAGACTCGAATTTTTCTTTGTCTACTTTGAATTTATAGCCCTCCGGCTTTTCGTTGTTAGGCATTGCAATAGCTCCTGCTGCAATAGTTAAAAAAAAGGGACTCGATTGAGTCCCTCATGTCTTGTCTCGGGGTGGCATCGGATCGTTGCCATAGGAGTCACGCTCCCGAATGCGGCCGTTACGACCATGTACTAAAAGCTCGCTTTCTTGGTTTCGGGCAATGTCTCTGGCCCGGTCGACAGCTTTGGCTTGAGTGTCGTGCACAGAGCTAGGTTTTGAAGCCCCTGCTCCTTGGACAGCCCAACCATTAGGGTGTGGGGTTACATGTTGGTTGCGTTTAGGCATCTAGGCCTCCCTGGGTTACGCATGCATTAAGCATGCTTGATATATCTAGCATTAAGCGAGCATGCTTGACAGGTCAAGCAAAAAGTGCAAGAAAATTGTCGGGGGAATATCAAAGATTGGAAATTCTTATGGATGACGAGCAAAGAAAATCGTTCGGAGGACATTTAAAGAATCTGCGATTAGGACAGAAAATGTCTCTTCGTGCCGTAGAGCAGTTAACAGATAAGCAGGTATCCAATGGATATTTGAGCCAGCTTGAAAGTGGTCAAATTACCAGCCCTTCACCGAATATCCTATTTGCGCTGGCGCAAGCATACGATGTAGAATATCAATCATTAATGGTTAAAGCTGGATATATATCGAGTGAAAACAGGACGGATAGCCAGGCAAAACATGGACGGGCTGCAACCTTTGCAGTGGAAAATCTGACGGCGGATGAAGAACAGGAATTGTTAGATTACCTGCAGTTTATAAGATCGAAAAAAGGAAAATAATTGCTGAAACCCAATGACTCTATTTTGGATGAAATTGCTTATAGAAACGTTTGCAAAGAAGCGGACAAAATATTAGCTGAGTCGGATTCATTGGGGATTTTCCCGACGCCTATTGATCAGATTCTCCATGTTGCAAAAGTCGAAGAAGTGCCAGACAAGGTGCTTGATGCTTCGTTTTTAGATAGCATGAAGGACAAGGCCCAGGGTGCGCTAAAAAGTGCTTTAAAGAAGGTCCTAGGTTTATATGACGCGGTTTCCAGGTTGATTTTCATCGACCGAAACGTCATGCGAGTAAAGCAAGATTTCATCCGCCTGCATGAGGCAGGCCACGCATATATGCCCTGGCAGGATCAGGCTTATTTAATAGTGGAAGAATGCAGCGGCACTTTGTCTTCGGACGTTGCTGACCAATTTGATGTGGAGGCGAACGTTTTCGCCTCTCAGGTGCTGTTTCAAAATGACGCTTTTATCAATGAGGCGAGTGATCATGCTTTTTCAATCTCAGTGCCAAGGGACTTAAGTAAAAAATTTGGAGCTTCAATATATGCATCGATTAGGCAGTATGTAGCTAAGAGCTATCACTGTTGCACGGTGTTAGTTCTGAATTCTCCAGAATACATTCCTGGGGACGGTTTTAGAGCCTCTAAGCGGCGAATTATATGCTCGGAGCGATTTCTTAGCCAGTTTCCTGCCGATGCTTGGCCCGCCTATTTCACCTCACGAGACGAAATAGGCAAACTTGTTCCACATAACGGGCGGAAAATGTCTGGCAAGAGAACACTTGGGCTGACTGACAACAATGGTGAGCTGCATGAATTTGTCGGTGAAGCCTTTACCAATTCGTATCAGGTGTTTGTACTTCTGCATAAGGCCAAGGCTTTGACTGCTAGTAGAATCATATTTTAGTTGGTGCTGCGCAAAACCCAATGTCTAGCTGTAAACATAGTAGCAGATCGTAGAGCCATCGTTTTGCGCGTGGTGCCTACCTCCCAACGCCTCACAGCCCCAATTACGAAATGAAGGACGGCCGGGCAAATACATCGCCCCTAAATATGCGCTCACAAGCATCAAAAGTGCCACGCACGTAGCAAGGAAAACGCCCCATTGTCGGATAAAGCGTTTGCGCACAAAATATGTATTCGAGAGTGTTGTCTCAAGCTTTTCGAGTGTTTCTGTACTCGAACGAGAAAGCCCCTGTACTCGTGTTGAAGCGCTATTAAGGTTTTGATAGTCGAACTGACCAATCAGTTGCGCTGACTGCTGCAACCGCTCTACCCATTCGCTATTGCTACTAAGTTCAAGCATGGTTTTGTTGATATGTAGTACCTGCATATTTACGTCCGACAGGAAATCAACAAGGTCGGGTTCTTTGTCTTCTTCTTTGGTCATAATAAACTCCATTTAGCGTGTGAGTTCTAGAACGTGCCCATGTTGGTGGCGTTCCTGATCTTGTTCTTTTGAGTTGTCTTTGAATGACTCTCTGCCGATTTTTCTGGCCAAAGAAATCGCGCCCCGTTTGTTGGTAATAGGGTTTGGGATTTGCCCTTGAGAAAGCTGGCGGTTGTAGAAAGCGAGTTGCCTCGAAACTGATCTTAGCGCTGGCGTTCGCCCGGCCCATTGAAGACCAATACCCTTAGACGGCGTGTTTCTCTTTCGGCCGATTTGTTGTGCTCGCTCCAATAATTTCCCCGCCCTTGGGTGTCTTCGCGTTTTGTGCGGAGAAACCCGTTCAGGTAACTTTTGGCGTTCAAATTCTTTGTTGAGCGTGTTGGCCCATTGTTCACGGATATCCCGTATGCCGTTGGCTCGATCCAGGCCGCGGAGTTTTCTCTTAGCAAAACCATTTTTATCGATGGGCCGCATACTGACGAGAATATGCGCGTGTGGATTCTGGCTGCCGTCAGCTGATCTTGGGTTGTGGATAGCCAACGTAGCGCCGAGCCCATTACGGGTGAACTCCTGGTGTATAAACTCTTGCGCTAGCCGCTTGGAGTCCTTCAGCTCTATTTCTCGGGGAAATGATAGTACAAACTCTTTGGCTATGCGGGCGTCTTGACGGTTGCTCACCTTTTCGGCGTGACCCCAAAATTCTGTTTCGCTCCTGGCCCACTCTGGGACCTCTTTAGGCATGATGACTTCTTTGTGCAGCACGTCCCCTTTGGAGCGATAGTCGAAGTGCCGTTGGTGGTGTTGGTCAAAAGTTTTGCTTCCAAATCGGTAGGCTTGCTTGCTAGCCATGCCGCGACCATGGTTCTTAATTTCTATCCTAAAGAATGCCATTTTTGTCACCCCTTTGCAGCGGTTCGAAGCCGGTGCTGTAAGCGCACCGTAAGCGGTGTCGCTGTGCAGAATGCGTAACCGTGCCTTCACAAAAATAATTCTTAGGTCGGACAATTGTCTGACCTCGAAAACAGAAACTTATCCACAAGGGGATTCCGTATAGAATCTGTTTAAGTATGTATTTCAGTATGCGACGAGAAACCGCCGCTCTTAGCCCTTGAAAGCAGCCATTATTTAGGAGTCGATCTGGACCGAAAGCACGACAAACAGGACTTGAGACACGAAGATACTGGAGGCGATAACACGTTTGACGGCGAAACGATGGCACGAGCGTTTTCACAGCTTCCCTCCCCCGATGATCCTTGGTTCGCGGTTGTGGTGGTATACGCCCCGAATTGGGGAGAGTTTGACGTGAGGCCTCTCTCTAAATGTAATTGAGGATTGGAGGCCGTCAGATAGTACGTCAATCGTATATTCAGGTAAGTGGTCTTGATCCGCAATTTCGCATACCTTGCGGAGGAACCTAGATAGGGGCGATCTGAGCGCATATCGTTTATGAAGTGTGTCGGCTCGGTAGGTCCACCTTTTCCGCTGGGGATTCACGCTTTTCCGAGCGGTTCGGTACAAGGCCCGTGCGATAGCTGACTTGAGCGTGAAATAATCTGGATGGACCCGTAGTATATCGCGCTGTGTTTCAAATATCGAACATACCCAATCGGGGAGTTCCACGACCCAAGGCATGCCTCTTTGCACAATCGTGCTATCGGGTCGCAGTACGTGCTTCGGTATTTCGTAGCTTTGAAGCCAGGAAAAGGGGATTTCGACACCAAACTTCTTGGTGAGCATGAAGTTCGTCGTAATTGTCGTGGTTCTCAACCGCCGTATACCCTGAGCCAACCGCTGGTAGTCTCGACTGGAGTTCCCTCGTCCAATGCATCTCAGAAGTGGCGCGGGTTGGAAAGTGACTCTGTTGTTCAGCTGCGCCCCTCGATTTTTGCCATCGTTCAAAAAGCTATACAGACCAATCATAATGTCACAGTCCCAAATAGAGGCGATATGGCTGTCAGCTGTCGGTACGATAGATACATACCCGTTTCGACCTAGATACTCGATTGGTTGAGAGCGTTTCTTCTCGAGTGCATAAAATGGTGCGTCCATTGTCATGCGTAAATCGCGAAGTGGTGGTTCAATCCCATTGATCAAAAAATCAGTCATGGAATTATGCCTTTGACCGTGTCTTGCGCGGCCTTCCCTGATTAGAATTTGCCTTCCTGCGAATTTTTACTGCTGTTGTTTCCAGCCACTCTTCGATGTCAGACGGCTTGTATTGGGCCTTATTTGCCACAATGTGGTACCGAGGCCCCATTCCTCTCGATGCCAGACGAGCAAGATAGCTGAAGGAAACAGGGTAATGACTAGGGACGTCTTTTCGGGATAAGAATTTTTTCTGCATTTCTGATGCCTTCCTGATGAAGTTGAATGAGCTTCAGAGGGTAGAAATGAGTTTTGAATTCGTCTACTGGGTGGAACCGGAACAATAGATTAAAATATTGCAATTAAAGGTGTTTTTAGAGTCCTGGCGCTAGATGGCCAGACCAAAGTTCTTCATCATATGCGGAAAATAGAGTGAATTCCTGAATGTGAACACCTGGGCCTTCGTTGCTGATCTCTTGGTGTCGAAGTGCAATAGCTTTTTCTAAATTTTGACCCAAGGGATGTTGCGATCGGAAAAGGCGGATCGATTCAAATAGCCGTTCTTTCAATCGTTCGAGCCGGGACTCCTGGCGCATGCTATGCTTCGTATGTTGAGTGTCTCTGCATGAGCTAACAAGTTCGAGGTGAGATGGTTTGCTCAATCCGCCTCGACCGATCACCGCTTCACATACTTTTGCCGCATGCTTATGGCTTGGCGAAAGTTCGATGAGCAACATGAGGACTTCGTAACAAAACGCGTTAAAGTATTGGGTGCCAATAACTTCTCGATGCAAGTCAGAGCCTAACCTGGCAGCGCGCTCGGTGGCATTATACCAATAGATTGCCATTTGTTCTAAGAACCATAAATTCCCGAATTTGTTTGGAGCTCCTAGTCTGGTCAAATCGGCTTGACCCAAAAATTGTGCAGACAGCTTGAAGTCTTCGGCCATGAATTCACTCCAAATATTCGCGGCGCTAACTTTCTGATCAATTAAGTCTTGGTTAGTTTTGGTAAACAGTAGATTTGCTCTTTGTGCCGAACCGTCGGGCACTTTCGTACCATTGATGCGGTCGAGTGCCTTGGCATAAGTGGCTAAATACCGAAAAAGCAATCGGTATCGAGTGTTGAGCATTTCGATTGCAAACCAAGCAGTGTTAGGTCTGTCTAGCGCAGCCTCATAAGCAAACAATGCGGTCTTTTTGAAGTCTGAAACAGGTAAAGGAGAAACGAAATTGTCTGGAAACAGCACAAGTCTTGATAGGCAATTTGAAATTCTATTTAGTCCACGTGTGCCAATAAAATGGCCATAGGTACCATTGGGGTTCCCAGCCAAAGCCTGGTTGAAATTGCCCAACAAATCTTCCAGCCTAGTGATTAATTTATTCGTATATTGTTTTTTAATTGGCGCGCTGATTTTGGGGCAAACTCCAACAGATTGCCGCAAGCCATTTTCAATCAGTCCCCATTTGTAGCCGTGGTAGGTATCCAGTATTTCAGAGGAGTATTCAGCGTCCTTTAGGTCAGAGCCCTTGTGGTCAATGCATTCGATATATTTGCTAAGGGCACAATTGCCGCAACATGGTTCTAATGCCCCGCGGCTATATACCTTCTTAGGAAACATATCTGAGCCCTATCAATTGCATTGCTTTCGAATGCTAATAATTGTAGGTGCCAGCGGCAATTATTTTGTTTGCCGAGATCGCAATATTGCAGCTTCTTGACACTAAGGCGTTATAAGTTCGCGGAACAACGCGTTTGCCCCATCCATAAGGCTATCCTGTTTGGGGTAGCCTTTTTTGCATTCTTCCTCTGCCAGCTCGAATTCCTTAAGGATCAGCTCGTCCGGGACCTGAAGCCGTGGTCCGGCACCCAGTTCGCGGGTTTCCTTTTTCTTCGCCAAAAGTTCATCTAGGAAGCTGTTTACCGCAGCTGGCAGGTCGGTGCCGTCGCGCAGGTCTTGGAAGTTCATAGGTGGGCGGCTGTCATGCATCCTGAGCCACCTGAGCGTGAGCGCGGGCCTGAGGCAGTAGAAATATTTTTTCAGCTTCACCGCATCTTTGCCGTCGATGTAGCTGCGCCACTGGCCAGTGCCTAAATTGATGTAATGGTGCAGGAACGGCTTCTTGTGCAGCGTCTTGTCTACGAGCGCCTGTAGCTTGCTGCAGGCATCCGTGTCCCAGCGGTAGCGGATCGGGCTGTCGAGCCACTCGGATAACACCGGGTTGGGCTTCATCAGCAACTGGAGCGCCTTTTTGATATCCCAGCCGTTGATATCCTCGTCGCCAATGAGCGGCAGCTCGATCACATCGCGCCCGGGCGACAGCGTGAGGTACCAATCGCGCTCGCGCGCATAAACAAAGCGCACATCAAAATCGCTGTCGGGGGAGGGGAAGCCCCAGGCGCGGCTGCCGCTTTCGATCGCAAACAGGATCTTCACATTTTCGCGTTCTTCGATAGCATCCAGGTGCGCATTGATACGGCCAAGTGGCTCGTCAGGGATCAGGTGTAGGTTCATTGTGTGCTTCATAGGATTGATGTTCGTTTTGGATCTGTGATAGTGGCTCGTCCTTGCGCTGATAGCTTCTCCAGAAGTTCGTCTGAGCCATGTTCTTTAGCCCACTCATTTTCACGCTCGGTGGTCCCAACAAAATGTATAAACTCAAACTCGCCGCTTTCGAGCTGGTGCGAGCAGCCGAAATGTTGCGGTTCGCTCAATAATAAATGCCGGATTTCGCTATTCTCGGAACCGTCGATTGCTTCCTTGAGGGGTACTCTGTCACCGGGTGTAAGCCAAGGTTTGTCGTCGAAGAATCCAGATGCAATAAGAAGGTTATAAGCCAACATGGATGCAAGGCGCTTGATCGCCCAGTCATTGCGTTCGGACGTTTCCATGACGAACTCATATCCCATGCCGGAGAATTCTTCATGCTCCCCATCCGTGGGGTTTGACATTCCGGACGTTACGTACAACCAGCTATCGCGATCTGGGGTTGGTTCATAAACATGCACACCGTAGGTGAGCCAGTGTGGATCAATGTCGTCGCATTGGAAGTGGGTCTTAAACATGTCCAGGGTCAAGACAAATATGCCTTCGCTTTTGTCCCCGAAAAGAGAAGGGTATAGTTCTTCTTCTCGGTACGTCCACACTCGTTCTATCATTTTTTCTTCAATAGCGGATACGACGTCTTCGAAGTCTTGTTCTGCTAGCTCCGTGGCGCCTTTGATATTTTTCTCGCAGAGCGTGATTAGCAACTCGGAAAACCCGCGGCGATATTTGGATATCCAGAGCCGCCCTATGTCACTCTTCAAATATGTGCCCAGTCCAGAATGGTCGACAACCCCGTCGACTTGATTCCAAGGAACAAGGCGCCACCGAAGGAAGCGGCGATAGAGAATCCCCTCTTCACCAAATTTCGCAGCTACAAATGTAGAATACACACCGAACGACATCAGTGCGGTTATCGGTAGCCCTAGCAACAAAAGTGCCCAGTCAGGGCCTTCACTTATGTTTACGAGTGCCCTTACTGATACGACTAAGAAAACCAGAGCGAAAGGAATGTAGAAGACGCCCAAGACTATTAATCCAGGCGTGTTAGCGAGAAGAGTCCAGCCTTTACTATCTGTTAGAGGTTCTTTTTTTCCACTGCGCAGCAGAGCGCCTAGCAAGAAAAACGCAATAACTGCCCCAACGAGACCCGACCCAATCGGTGAAAAATCCATGATGCCCCCAATCTAAATTTAGCTGACTTTATCCCAGCTTAGATCAAATTTGGCTAGGTATTTCCGCAGGCGGTCGCCGTCGTTGGCTTGTTTTTTCATGGTGCGCGATACGGCGAACAATTGCCGCCCGGCGTCGCTCATCGATTTAGCGCTTTGGCATACACGGATCACCTCAGAAAGCTGCACGCGGTCGAATAAGTCTATTTCTTCTACACGCGCGCCGAGGATATCAGCGAGCAAGCTGTAGTCGCCGTCTGCGGTGGCGGTGCGCCAGGTTTTTTTAAGGCGGGTGATCTCGGCTTCTACTTCGCCAACGCGGATGCGGCCGCCCTGCGCGAAGGTTGCCATGCGGGTAACTGCTGCGGACAGATCCCGGAAGTTTGCTGACCACAGTGCCTCTGGTGCCATAGCGAACTTGAGGAAGGCGTCGCGCGCTTCTTTGTTGAAGGTGATGCGGTCGCCGTTTTCGCGGGTGAAGCGTGCGAGCTCATAATCCAGGTTCGGTTCGATATCTTCGCGCCGATCCTTGAGGCTGGGTAGGCTGAAGGTCCAGAGATTAAGGCGTGCGAGCAAGTCCTCGCGGAAGGTGCCTTCCTGCACATCCTCAGACAGATCTTTATTGGTGCCCGCGATCAGCTGAAAGTCTGATGAAGTTTCTTTATCAGATCCGACTGGCAGAAAGCGTTTCTCTTCCACCGCGCGCAGGATCATCGCTTGCTCGTCAAGGCCCAGCTCGCCGATCTCATCGAGGAACAATACGCCGCCGTCCGCGCTTTTGAGGAGGCCGGCCCGGTCGCTCGCGGCGCCAGTGAAGGCGCCTTTCTTATGGCCAAACAAAGCTGACATGGCGCTATCGCCCCTGAGGGTGGCGCAGTTCACTTCCACGAACGGCCCTGCGACCTGATGGCGGTTCTTCTTTAGCGCATAAATGCGCTCTGCCAGGTGCGACTTGCCTGCACCTGTTGGCCCCATCAGCAAGACAGGCGCGCGCGTGCGGATCGTTACTTGTTCAATCTCGTCGATCATCTGGTTGAAGGCGGGGCTTAGTGTTTCAATACCCGACTTCAGGAAACTGGTGCCTTCAATGCGCTCAGCAGCAAAGCGGGAGGCCAGCCGGTCGTAGCGCGAGAGGTCGAGGTCGATGATCTTATAGGTGCCCACCGCATCATTGCGCCCGGGCGACGCCTGCATCAGCTTCGCAGGGAAGTGATGGCTCTCGGTCAGCAGAAACATGCAGATCTGGGCGACGTGCGTACCCGTGGTGATATTGATCAGATAGTCCTCAATGCCGTGCTTGAAGCTATAGCCGCCCGCAAAATCATGCAGGGCGCTGAAGACCTCTTCGAAATCCCACGGGTCATCAAGCGTAACTTCATTGAGGACAACCTTGGTCTCGGTTGAGGCCATCTCAATATCGTCCTTAACGCGTTCCGCAAGCGCGGTGTGGCGGCGATCATAGAGAAGCTCGTACCGATCGATGATCAGGTCTTCATGTTGGCACACAGCAACCGTGGGCCGCCATTTGTTCCAGCGCTTGTTGCCCTTGCCTGCATCGAGCGTGGTGCCGAGGAAGCCAATCATGACGGTTGGGTTAGACATTGCGATACGATCCAAATTTATAAAATACGATATTATTATCGCCTATATTATAGGTTTTTGAGTAATCGTCAAATGCCAATATTCGCCATGCCAACTTTTATTATTTAATAAAAACAATGGCTTATAAAATAATTTCACCTTCATTTTTAAAACTGGCACGCCGCCCGCAATAGAAGGGGTGTGATTAGACGAGAAGGAAAATGAAAATGGCAAACAAATCCGTGTTTGCGTCAGTAGTAGGAAGATTGCTTCCGCGCCCTGATGCGGTGAACAGCGAAGGCGCCCCGGCGTACAAGCTTACACCAAAACAGAAGCTAGCCCAGCTTGCGGCAACGGGATGTGTGAACCGTACGTTTTATGCTGAGGCGCGGGAGCAGGTAGCAGATGTGCTGCCGCTCGTTGAAGAATTAGATCCCGCATATGTGGCGCAGGTCGCCGTGTATGCCAGGGAAAAAGGGTACATGAAAGATATGCCAGCGCTTCTTGCTGCTGCGCTAACGGTGAAAGACCCAGCCCTTGCGGCGAAGGTATTTAACCGGGTTATTGATAACGGCCGCATGCTCAGAAACTTTGTGCAGATCATGCGGTCGGGAGCGGTGGGGCGCAAATCCCTCGGCTCAGGGCCAAAGCGCATGGTGCAAAAGTGGCTGAATGAAGCTTCGGACACACAGCTGATCCGGGCGGCGGTGGGCAAGGACCCATCCATCAAAGATGTGATCAAGATGGTTCACCCGAAGCCAGCCAGCAAGCGCCGCGAAGCCTTGTTCGCGTATCTGATTGGTAAAGAACATGACGCAGCGTTGCTGCCTGATGAATTGAAAGAGTTTGAAGCATTTAAGGAGGACCAAAACAACACAGTACCAAACGTCCCGTTCCAGATGCTGACAGCCCTTGATCTGAAGACAGAACACTGGCGCCAAATTGCTGACGATGCCGGATGGCATATGACGCGGATGAACCTGAATACCTTTGCGCGCCACGGTGTGCTGAAGGGGTTCCGCACGGTGCGCAAGATCGCAGCACGTTTGAGGGACGAAGAAGCAATCGCGAAAGCGAAGGTCTTCCCGTACCAGCTGATGGTCGCTTACTTGATGGCGGCGGACACAGTGCCGCGTGCAATCAAGAATGCGCTGCAGGACGCGATGGAGCTGGCCACGAAGAACGTGCCAGCGCTGTCTGGGAATGTAGCGGTGTGCCCTGATATCTCAGGGTCTATGCACTGGCCGATCACAGGTTACCGCCCGGGCGCAAGCTCTGCGGTGCGCTGTGTGGATGTTGCGGCTTTGATTACGGCAACAGTGATCCGGAAAAACCCGGACGCGACGGTGCTGCCCTTCCACTACCGAGTGGAAAAGGCACGCTTTAATAGCCGTGATAGCGTGATGACAAACGCCGAGAAGCTGGCGAAACTGCCATCTGGCGGCACAGACTGTGCAGCACCCTTAAAGGTGCTGAACAAAAAACGGGCCATCGTGGACCTAGTGATCCTTGTCTCTGACAATGAAAGCTGGGTCGGGGTTAACCGCTACAACGGCACAGGTGTGCTGGCGGAGTGGGCAGCTTTGAAGGCTCGTAACCCGAACGCAAAACTTGTGTGTATCGACCTGGTGCCAAACGGCACAACGCAGGCCGCGACGCGGGATGATATTTTAAACATAGGCGGTTTTTCCGACGCGGTGTTTGATGTGATCGCTTCTTTTGCCAAAGAAGGTTTTGCCGGTGGTGAGACGGGGGTCGACCACTGGGTTGGTGAGATCGAGCGGGTAACCGTTTGATTTCCCTTCCCCGGGGTGGACTGCGAACAAGAATTTAAGCGCGGGGCGGATGCCGTGTGTGACTACATGACTGCAAATCATCGACAATGTCACCCACATCCTTTGCCGCCCCGCGCTGAGACGGCGAAAGCCAAAACGGGTGAATGCCTGTGGGACTACATTGGGTTAATGCCGGGTTCAAATCCCGCCATCCTTCGGGATGTTTCTCACTGCCACTTGTCACCCAACTGAAATTGAAACCGGGCGAATGCCTGTGGGATTACATTGGTGTTATGCGGAGTTCGAAACCCGCCTCCCTTCGGGGTGAATCTCACAACTTTTTGTCGCCCAACTGAGAAGAACACTTTGCGGTGAAAAACCAGGGCAAATGCCTGCAGGACTACAGGGTAGAGCGCCTCATTAAGTTTGAGGAGGTCGGGGGTTCAAATCCTCCCTTAGTAGCTCAGTTAATATACGTCTTGTACACACTTGTTGCCCGCCCTTTTCATCGTAGAATTGGAGATTTGAAATACGGCGAATGCCGGTGAAACTACACTTGTCGCGGGTTCGAATCCTGCCAGAGTTCAGGCTCTGTAGCGCAGCTGGTAGAGCGGGACCGTTTCACCAACCCTTGTCGCCGTGTTTTGAGATTAAGAAAGGAAAAGCAATGTTGAAAACTGAATTAGAACAACGCATTGCTGACATATTGGTGCGTGGAACCCTAGATGGAAACCAGCGCCAGGACATGATGACCTGCTTGGCTAGGTTGCTGCCGCTGCCGAAAGATCAGACCAGCGGCGCTGAATGGTGCATCGACGATTTGTATCTGGACGATATGGTTTTTGATGGCAACAGCTACAGGGCAACCGGCAGCGTTTGGTGGCTTTCAGGTGGCGGCGAATATGGCCGCTATTCAGCTGATTTTGATCTGGTGAAAGGTGAGCTTGAATATTGCTTTGTCTTTTACAAAGAAACGAAAAACAGGAACCGTGTGCGCCTAATGTCAGGCCGCAAGGGCGGGGAGAGTTTTGTGGAATTCTTTGAAGTCGAAGGCGGCACAAATTGGTGGGAAAGCACCAGTCGTAATCTGACTTTTGCATAAGTGAATTAAATGAAGAAAGGAACGATCGGGGCGAATGCCCGTGGGACTACATCCACCAGAAGTGAAGGGCACCGGCGCAAGCTGGCAGGGAACAGGAAATTCCCTTTAAGGTCCAAAACGTCTCACGACTTTTGTCGCCCTGGAAGCACACGATAATCGGCGAATGCCGGTGGAACTACATTCACTCCGGAGGTCGCGGGTTCGAATCCCGCCGAGGCAGCCATAAGCCCTCGTAGTTCAGCGGATAGAACACCGGAAACTGTTTCACCAAACCCTTGTCGCCGATGTGCTTTTAATATGCTGGAGCGTAGCCAAATTGGTAAGGCAGTGGACTGTTAATCCACGCATCGTAGGTTCGATCCCTACCACTCCAGCCAATTGATGACAGAGTGTGGGAAAGTTTGGTTAATCCGCCTCACTTGGAATGAGGAAATCGAAGGTTCAAATCCTTCCGCTCTGACCAACTAAGAAAGTAAGAACGATGACACAGAATTTTGACGTACATATGGTTGAGGGCGCGGCGCCGATTAAAATGTGGACCCGCGGTGTACCTGTCGACGAAAAAGCAAAAGTGCAGCTCGCGAAAACCGCTGAGATGCCTTTCATCCACAAGCACGTGGCGGTGATGCCCGATGTGCACGTAGGGCTCGGCGCAACAATTGGTTCCGTGATCCCAACACACAAGGCGATTATCCCGGCGGCGGTGGGTGTTGATATCGGTTGCGGCATGATGGCGGCACGCACAAACCTGACGGCGAGCGATTTGCCAGACAACTTGTTTGGCTTGCGCACTGCGATTGAAAAGGCTGTGCCGCACGGCATGACTCCTTCACGGTCGCGCCGCGGTGGTGCACGCCGGGACAAAGGCTCTTGGGGTGATATCCCGGACCGTTCGCTGGCAGCGTGGGGTGATTTGAGCGATGGGTTTGATCGGATTACCGAGAAGTACCCACGCTTCAAGAACACCAACAACCTGAACCAACTGGGCACGCTGGGCACAGGCAACCACTTTGTGGAGGTCTGCCTGGATGAGCACGATGTTGTTTGGTTTATGTTGCACTCAGGCTCACGTGGGGTAGGCAATGCCATTGGGCGCACCTTCATCGAAATGGCGAAGGAAGATATGCGCACGTGGATGATCAACTTGCCGGATACAAACCTTGCGTACTTCCCTGAAGGCACAGAGCACTTTGATGACTATGTGCTTGCGGTGGAGTGGGCGCAGGCTTTTGCGGCCAAGAACCGTGAAGTGATGATGGCGAACACGATCGAGGCTGCCCGCAGCGTGATCGACAAGCCTTTCATGGCTGATATTGAAGCGGTGAACTGTCACCACAACTATGTCGCGCGTGAGCATCACTACGGTGAAAATGTTTTTGTTACTCGGAAGGGCGCTGTGCGTGCCCGTAAGGGTGACATGGGCATTATCCCGGGTTCGATGGGGGCGAAATCCTTCATCGTGCGCGGCTTGGGCAACGAAGAGAGCTTCTGCTCTTGCTCACACGGCGCAGGCCGGGTGATGAGCCGCACGCAGGCCAAAAAAGAAGTGAGCCTTGAGGAACACATTGAGGCAACCGCGGGCGTTGAGTGCCGCAAAGACAAAAGCGTGATCGATGAAACGCCATCTGCCTACAAGCCCATCGAAGCAGTGATGGAAGCGCAGAAGGACTTGGTCGAGATCGTCTACACCCTGAAGCAGGTTGTCTGCGTAAAGGGATAGTGATTAGAGTGAAGATGCTGCGGGGCTGAGGCCCTGCGGCAACCGATTGGGGGAACTTATGTCCAACGAATATTTGTTAGTAGTTGTTTTAACGGCATTGATAGCGCGGCTGATTTTTATCGGCTTCGGGACGCGTGCGCCGCGCGTGACAGAAGCCGACAAGCGTCAGGGTGAGCCGGCTCACACAGGCAATGTACCGGTGGGCCAAGAATTAAGGTCTTATGGCTATGCAGCCGAGGAAGACTGGCGCTATTTGCAGGACTATGTTGGGTCTCTTTTTTATCACGACTGGAAGTTCGGCGATTTTTATCATGCAGCATCAGTGATGCGGGCCATACCATCGAAACAAAAATGGGCTGCATACGACTACATGTCAAAACGCCGAATGACCACTAGCTTTGGTACCTCTCCGCGACCGGGAAAGCCTTCGCTAAAAAACCTGGATGAATTTCCGCGAGAAGTCGGTTTACTTTTGACTACTGCAAACTCTGGCTATGTACGTGAAGAAGCAATGAAAATTTGGGGTCCCTCCATGGAAAAGGAGGAGTTGGCCTTTGTCTTTGCGCGTTTAAACGATTGGGTACAGGTGGTGCGTAAGGAAGCACACCGGATACTGGAAGCAAAACTTGCAACTTTGAGCCCATCAGAGGTGGCTAAAATTATGCCGAGCCTCATAAAAGTTCAACGCGGTGGCAGGCAACAGTCTAAGTCCCTTTTTGACAGAGCCGTGGAAATTGTCACAAGGGATGAAGCTAGCTCGCTGGCAATAATAAAAGGCAATGACCGCCTGGCTTCACGTATGTTTTTCGGGTTGCTCTGGAGAGGGCAATCGTTGGACCGGAAGGCGATTTTGGAGGCTGTTGCAGGCGCCAATGATCCAGTGTTGCGCCGATCAGTATTTAGGCTGGCGGTGGATTTGCCGGAGGCAGTTTCTATAAGCGCATTTGCCTTGTTCGCTGCTGATAAAGACCCATCGGTAAGGAGCGCTAGGTTGCGCTTTGCTGAGCAGTTGGATGAGGAAGTTTTCGAAGCAGCTATCGAAGCCAGTCTTTGGGATAAACATAGGGGTGTTCGTGATTTAGCGCAGTTCTATTTCCGCAAACGGCATGGTGCAGAAGCCTTGGCGTCGGTCTACCGGGACTTTCTGCGACGTCCAGGGGAAGGTCAGTCAAAGGTAGTTGTTGCGATTAATGGCTGTGCAGAAACTGGTAGTAAGCTGGATGTCGGTGAATTGGAGACGTGTTTAGAAAATGCTGACAATGCATCAGCGGTAGCGGTGTTTTCACACAGTAATGTCCCGGCTGAATGGATCTGGGATTGTCTGGCCGGACGTCGCGAATATTCACTGAAGGTTTGCAGGGCAGCAGTGGAATGCCTAGCGAACTTCCATTCAAGTTGCACGGCGGATCAATTGCTTGATGCTTTTGCCAAAAGCACTTCGAAAGAAGGTAGGGCTGCAATGCTCCGGTTGGTTTCGAAGCTATCCTTTTGGGACCGCTTCTATGCCTGCCTCGTGCTTTGGACACAGGTGCCGGCGGATAGAAAGAATGAGCTTCAGTCTGTTCTGAGAAATTGGCTTTGGCGAACGGATGTTGGAGCTAAACCAAGCGCGGTCTTGCTGGAAAAAATAAAAGATCAGCTGACGCAACTTGAGAAATTGGCGGACGAAGATCTGCCCCTGAAATCAATAGAAGTCGCCCTCAAAGGATGGCGATTGGAATAAGAAAAATGAAAAGTCCTATAGATAGATTGATGGCGCTGGCTGATGAGGCCGGTATGTTGGCAGATATTCAAGAGTTTCTCGAAAAGGAACAGGGAGGCCTGCAAACATTAGGTGAGCTGACGTCGTTCCAATTTGAAGCCTCGACCATAATTCCACCCTTCTCGGAACCGGCCCCGTGCGCAGAAATTGTAGCGGATGAAGGCAAGTTGACACTGTTCTACTATATGCCGTTGGAGAAGGGGGAACGTTGTGCGGTTCTGGACTTCAGTGGATACCAGGGCTTTCACATGAGCCAAGTTGGTTCTGATGATTTACCTGCCCACTATTTTGATTTGGTCGGAGACATTGCATTTGGCGCGGATGCCTCGACTGGCTTTGCTTTAGTTACCAATCTCGGTAACTGGGTACTTGATTCTCTCGGGTCTGGAAACAAGCTAAGATCGCTCCAAGCCCCCGACATGCAGCACTTCATCTTTCATTTCCGGGATCGCACTTTTGAAATCATTGCGAGTGAAGTGGGCGTCATGACTGTTGATGGTGATATGGCAACAGCTTTCGAAGTTTGGGAGAGTCATCAAGGGGATCAACAGTGACAGGCATGGTTACTATTGATCTCAGTGCTGTTTACGACAGGGATTCCTTCCACGACCTTATGATGGCGAGTTTCGGTTTTCCTGATTTCTACGGCAGGAATGGCAATGCCTTTATCGATTGCCTGTCAGATATCGATGATCCCGGTACCGGTATGTGTGGTGTTTCTGTGAAACGCGGAGAGGTCTTTACTGTGCACCTCCAAGGGTGGCGCAACTTTGCGGCAAATCACAATGAAATCGCTACTGCTCTGATAGAGGAAATAGGCTTCGTCAACGAGTACCTTGAGGACCAAGGTGCAGGTACAAAAATAAAAGTTCTGAAAGAATAAGAATGAAAACGACAGACATGATTAAAATTGATGGCAGCCTCGGGGAAGGCGGCGGGCAAGTGCTCCGTACCTCCTTGTCGCTTGCGGTGGTGACAGGCCAGGCCTTCACGATTGAAAATATCCGCGCCGGGCGTCAGCGTCCCGGATTGATGCGTCAGCATCTGACCTGCGTGAAAGCCGCGGCTGAAATTTGCGGTGGTGAGGCTGACGGCGCAGAGCTTGGCTCTAGCGCGCTGACCTTTACGCCTGGCCGGGTGAAAGCGGGCACCTATAAATTTGCGATCGGCACAGCAGACAGCACGACGCTTGTTGCGCAAACAATTCTGCCTGCCTTGATGCTCGCGGACGGGCCTTCGCACATCGAATTTGAGGGCGGTACTCACAATATGCAAAGTCCGCCTTTTGAGTTCTTTGAGAAAGCGTTTATGCCCCATATCCGCGCTATGGGCGTAGGCATTGACGTGCGCCTCGATCGTCGAGGGTTTTTCCCGGCTGGCGGTGGCCAGTGGGTGATGGATATTACGCCAGTGGACCGGTTAACGCCTATCCAGATTATCAACCGTGGCGCCCTCAAAAATCTGACAGCAGAAGCGATCATTTCGCAACTGCCCAAATCAATCGCCTCACGCGAACTTAAAGTGATCGGCAGCAACCTCGATCTGCCGTATGACGCGCTTTCCGTGGTTGAAGACAAAAGCACGCTCGGCCCCGGCAATATCGCGCAGGTAACGGCAGAGTATGAGCATGTGACCGAAATCTTCAGCGGCTTTGGCAAGATGGGTGTGTCTGCCGAAAATATCGGAAAAAACACTGCTAAAATGACCAAGCGCTTTATTAACAGCGAAGCCGCGGTGGGCCCTTATCTCGCTGATCAGCTGTTGCTGCCCATGGCGCTCGCTGGCGGTGGCCGCTTCACCGCTATGCGGCCTAGCCGGCATACAACGACCAACATCGATACCATCAAGGCGTTTCTGCCTGTAAGCATCGAGTTGGGCGAAGGCGATCAGGGTGTCTGGACGATTGAGGTGCGGGCATAGGAAACGACAGGGCTCATAAGAGCAATCTATGTTGGGCCTCGGATCGTAACTGACTAATAGCAAATTCAGTGTCGAATGATGGCAAGATTTTTGGGACAAATTTGGGACAATTAGTGTCCCACTGCAGTTACATCGAAGCGCATTGAGACTCATTCAAATTCATCATAAATTATTGATATAGAACGATAATATATATATTTTGCAATTATGGTAACATGTTAAAAACGCCCTCCGAAGGCAGAGGCCAGAGGTTCGAATCCTCTCGGGTGCGCCATCAAATAACCGCCGCCAAAATATTGGGGCGGTTTTTTTATGGCTGCCTCAATTCCCTGATAGTTTGCTGGTTTTCCTGTCACCCCGGACATTATCGGAGCGATCTGGGCAAAAGGTTTGGATAAAGCCCCCCGTACCTGCTGGACGCTTTGTTGAACCGGCCTTGCAATATGGGGCAGGACTGCAGGAATAAAACAGGACTGCATGTGGTATTTTTAGCAGGGTCATACTATGTGGGGTGAAGGACCTAAATTTTCTGGATTTATGCGGCAGTGCTCTGGCGGAGGCTGTCACTAGGCCTAAGCACGGAACTGAACACGAGCTACGGCGCGGCGGCTCAGTTTTCCCCGCGCGTTATATCTTCCATTATTTTGCGAGTATTACGGTCCCTGACCACAAACACAGCGTGGGCAGCCAGAATCAACCACATAATGAAGCCTGCGCCAAAAATGAAAGATGTGACCCACGCCAAAATCCAGAAAACAAGGCTGAGTATCGCTTGAAATGGTTTACCGCACAGCAACAGGCCCAAGGGCGGAATAAGAATCGCAATCAAATAAAGCATGGCAGGCCTCCGGTGGGATTTAAAGTTGAGCAGTTTATGTCTCAGGCAGGTCTTCTTCGAGAACGCAGATGCTCAGAGAGAAAGACACTTCGCCTTCATCTTCGTCGCGGTAAGCCACCCCGATAAATTCGTCGTCAATCATCATTTCCACAGAATCAGTGGCCTTGGGGCGTTGCATCAGTTTGATGGCATCATTGTCGAATTTCTGCTGCAGGTATGTCTGCAGGCGCGTAATATCAGAAATTTTCACGCTGTAGCTCCTCGGTCCCGTTGGGAGGCCCTGGGGGCCTCGTATTGTATGTTTGCATTTTGTATGTTTGCATTAGTGATGTATCTAAATCACCCAATAAGATGCAAGTAAAACAATTGACGAATTGTTAGCCCTCTTTCAATTAAGGTGGTTTAGGGCGTTATTAAAGCAATTTCCGGTAGCGTTGCCGGGGCAAATCACGATGGAACACAATGAAAGTAAGTGGCGACAGTAATATTTCCTATTCTGAGGACGATGAACTGGGGATTCAGTTCGTTGAATGGACCAGTGAGGCCGCGGCTGAGTTGCGTCAGATCGTCGATGAATTTTCAGAGCCCATACCGCGTGGCAGCGAGGCTGTGAACCGGCTGTACGATTTGACCCACAATATCAAGGGCATGGGCTCCAGCTTTAATTTTGATCTGATGACGGCGGTCGGTACGTCGCTTTGTGGGTATCTTAAGGGGCTGGATGGTGAGGCACCCGTCAGCCGCCGCGTGCTTGCGGCCCATATCCGAACCTTTGAGGTTGTGCTTGAGCACCGCATAACTGGCAACGGCGGAAGCCAGGGCGAGGCGCTTAGGCTGCGCCTCGATGCCATCGTGCAGGAAGAATCCTAGCATCAAATGTTTGTTATTTGTTCTTTTTCTTGATTCTCAGGTAAAGGCGCGAGCACATTCGTTTTTTCGGTGTGCGAGTCGCTTTTGCGGATAGTCCTGAGGCAACTGCAGGAAGGAAAGAGATGACATCAACCGACAGAATAACAACAGGTGCAGAGCGATTGCTCATAGAGCTTGGGTATGCGCCGCTCAGGGAAGTGCCTCTCACCAACGGACGGCGGGTCGACCTCATTGGGCTCAATAGAAAAGGCAAACTGGTTGTTGTTGAAGTAAAATCGGGCCTTGCTGATTTCAGGAGTGACGGCAAATGGCAACAGTATCTGGATTACTGTCACCAGTTTTATTTTGCGGTCGATACCGATTTTCCGCGCACCTTATTGGATGAGCCCACAAGCTTGCCAGACATTACCGGCATTATCGTTGCAGACAAATACGGCGGTGATATTATCCGCGCTGCCACCACCCGAAAAGTGAATGCGGCGCGTGCCAAAACACTGGTACACAAAATGGCGCGCACCGGCGCAATGCGCCTTGCCCAGAGTTTGTCGAGCGAGACATAAAGTGAACCAATCAGACAGGTCTCTATTTGCCGCCTTGTTACTATTTCAAGCTTAATTTCAATAGGCTGCTTCTCGCCATTAGTTTACCGTGACTGCGAAGTTGTTAGTTTTTTTTGATCTCTTTCTCGTGGGCAATTACCCGGTTTCTGCCCATATGCTTGGCTTTATACAGGGCGTCGTCTGCCTGTTTGATAATTTCTTCAAGCGGCAAATACGGCGGGGCGCTGACCACCCCGGCGCTAAAGGTGACATTGAATTCAGTGCCGCTGTGATAATATATGATGCTTTTGAATGATCGGCGTAACTCATCTAAAAGGTTCCAGGCTGCGAAAACATCGCAATCAGGTATGACAACCGCGAATTCCTCACCGCCGTACCGCCCAACTACATCATATTGCCGCAACCTATTTTTGAGCAGCCGACTGAGAGATTGAATAATGTGGTCTCCCGACTGGTGACCATAAGTATCGTTTACGGACTTGAAATGGTCGATATCGATCATAGCAAAAGCCAGCTTGGCGTTTCGTTTGTGCGCTGAATCCAATTCGTTTTGGAGGCACTCCTTAATTTTGCTGTGTTTTAGAAGGCCTGTCAGACTATCAAGCATTAGTGCGTTTGAGAGAACGCGCGCCCTCGCGGCGCGGATGGAAATTGCTCTGACAAGGCTTTGGCCGTCAATTGGCTTCTGCAGAAAATCATCGCCGCCCAATTGTAAGGCATAAAATTGCCGTTCGGTATTTTCTTCGGTGGAAAGAAAAATGATCGGGACGCTGACAAAGCGGTCTTGTTGACGGATTATTTGTGCGAACTCCAACCCGGAGCACTCCGGCATATACAAATCCGTTATAATAAGGTCCGGCTGTAAATGATCGAGCTGGCCAATGGCCTCTTTCGGCGTATTCGCTGTGGCAACCAGCATTCCCGCTTTTTTGAGCACCAAACTATAATATTTCGAGAGCGCTTCATCGTCGTCAACAATAAGGATTTGGTAAGGTTTTTCTGGCCGACGACTGGTCAATTCATCCAAATGGGCTGCAAGCGTGGCGCTATCAACAGGTTTGGTAATATAGGCGTTTGCGCCGGCCTTAACTGAGGCTAGCCGCGCTTCATAATCGTCTCGCCTGGAGCAAACAATTGCCGCTAATGAAGCGGAATACTTGTCTCTGATAATCTGCAGCATTTGATTACCAGCATTCAAATTGTCTGCAATGACAAGATCACATACAACAGCATCGGGCAATTTTTGTTGTAGTGCAGCTTCAAAGTCTTTCTGGTTGCTGAAAACCTTAACATCGTAATCGAATTGGGTTAGCTGATGCGCGGTAAGTTTTGCAAGCCGGGAATCATCTTCCATAAAATACACAAGCAATCGCTGCTTGTTGTTGGGCTCGCTCTCAAAGGTTGTCAGGGTAATCGGCCCTGCCAACTCGCGGTTTATGCACGATTCGAGTTGTGCGAGAAAAGGTGCGATTTGCCGCAGATTTTCTGGGTTCGGGGGTGTGCCTGAGTGCCGCCAATTTGCAATTTGCAGCAGGATACTCCGACATATATCGCTGACTTCTTCGCAGCCAAAATTTGCTCCTGAGCCGGCCAGGTTGTGGATTTCCCTGTAAAATAATTCGAACGTTTGTTCGTTGTCGGGATCATGATCAAGTTTTTCCCATAGGTTATTCAGGGTTTGCAGCCTTGACGGTAGCTGAGTTAAATACTCAGTAATAAGTTCATTAATTTGTTGCTCAATAGTCTCTTCAGTCATTTTCAAATTACTCCTTGGAACGGCGGAGATCTGTTCGCTCAATGCCAACAATCAGCCGCCCCGCAGCAGTGTTTCAATTTGATCTTCGAAGTCAGCACCAATTGGCTTTGGAATGAATTTATTGCAACCGGCTTGTATGGCTTTATGGGTGTCATGATCCAAAACAGAAGCGGTGACGGCTATGATCAAGCCCGAGTATCCTTTGCGGCGAAGTGCCATCGTTGCCTCATGGCCGTCCATTTCAGGCATATGCATGTCCATCAAGATCAGATCAAAGCTGCCGCCAAGTGCTTTTTCAACGGCAATGCGCCCATTTTCACATTCCTCAAGGGTATGGCCCCGTGCTTTCAGCCTGAGATATAACATGCGCCGGATCATTGCTTCGTCTTCGACTATCAGTATATGTGCCATCACTCATCTTCCATATGTTTTGGAATAGTGAAAATAAATCTACTACCACTATCACACTGGCTTTCCACTTTAATATGCCCGCCGTGTGCCTCCACGAGCTTTTTAACAATAGCGAGGCCAAGGCCCGTGCCTTGCGCAGCACGCGTACTGGAAGCGTCGGCCTGCCGGAAGTGGTCGAATATATGATTAATATCATTTGCATTAATGCCGCAGCCCGTATCGCGGACGCTGATTTCCACAAAATCCTTGCCGTCACATGCCGATAATTCAACATATCCCTTTGATGTGAACTTCAGGGCGTTGTTCACAAGGTTAATCAATATTTGTTCAAGTCTGATTGGGTCGGCTACTAGCGTAAGGTCCTGTACATTATCTCGAATCTCAATGCCTTTGCCTTCGGCTAGCATATCAAAGGTTCCGCAGACTTTTTTGACACAGTCCTTGAGCTCTACAGTCTGGACGTTCAGCTTCAGGCTTCCGGCCTCAATCTTTGAAAAATCCAGAAGGTCGTTGATCATGTGCAGCAAGTGGGTGCCTGCTCGGTCAATGTCCTGCCCAATTTCCTTGATTATATCCGGCGACAAGTTGGAAGAAGAATTAGATAGAAGTGGCGGGTATCCAAGAATTACTGTCAGGGGCGTTCGAAGTTCATGGCTAACAGTGCTAAGAAATTCCGACTTTAAGCGATTGCTTTCTTCGGCTCTCTTTTTCGCAAATATCAGCGACTTTTCGATATTTTTCTGGATGGTTATGTCAACGATAATGCCAACAAACATTCGTTGGTCTTCAATTTTTGCTTCCCCGACAGAAAGCTGTATTGGAAAGGTCTCACCAGATTTATTGACACCTATAACTTCCCGCCCTTTTCCAATTATCTGTGCCTTACCTGTCGTGATATAATTTTTTAGATAAGTGTTGTGTTGTGCCCGATCTGGTTCCGGCATCAGCATGCGCACATTTTCTCCCTTAACCTCTGCTGTGGTATAACCGAACATGCGCTCTGCAGCCGGGTTGAACAGTATAATTTCAGCTTTTTCGTTTATGGCGATAATAGCACTCAGGCTGGTATCCAAAATCGCGCGCGTGCGCTTTTCCACGGTGGTAAGTTTTTTTGTTCTCTCGGCAACAATTTTGCGGATCCCTCTTTCTCTGCTTGAAAATACAAGGACAAGAATAGAAAAAAGCAGTGTGAAGGAAATTCCGATACCCGCAATAGCCCTTGGGTGCCAACTTTGGTGACTTTCTATAAATCGATTTGTTGGAGCGGCGGTTAAAGTCCAACGTCGTGCGGCGAATAAAACATCCCGCTTGATAGTGTGAAAAGTATCTGCCTGGGCGGTGAGCACCCTTTCTTTCCCGTAGACAGGAAGAGCTTGTTCGCTGTTTGTTGAATCGAGCACAAAAACATGAGCAGATGCTGTTCGATTTTGTATTGCTATTTGGATGATCTGTTCAATGCGAAATACGCCTAATACAAAGCCTGCCAATCCACGTATTTCTTGCCCGGCACTGATAGCAGTTTTTTTGAAAACAGGGAAAACCACCAAGGCCCCCTTTTGTGCTCCGGTCCCTTGCACCAGCGTGACGGGTGGGGATGCCAGTGCCTGACCAGTTTTGGCTGATGCTATCAAGGTCGAGTACCGTGCTTCGTTGGAGGCCAAATCAAACCCTAATGCTGGTTCATTCCCCTTCAAAGGTTCTACATAATATACAGGATAATATTCGGTACGCTCATTGGCGCGCACCAGCCTGCCATCAGCCGTTCTTTCCATGAATTGAAAGCCTTCATACCCTTCGGCCTGGGCTTCTTGTTCATAGCTTTTTCGCAATTGGCCTGGTACGCGGGGGACCCACTCAAGCGCCTGAATAGTGGGATGGCGTTCTAGCAGGGGGGCCGCGAAAACAGCAAACTCATTTCTGTCTACACGTTTTGAGGCAAAATATAGGCCCTGCACCCCCTCCAGTATGGCCAGATTAACATTGACCTCTTTTTCAAGAGAAGCCGTTACCTGTTCTATTTCGCGCTCAAACGCAATGTTGATGCGATTATTTTCCCACTCAACGACGGCAAGATAGCCAATGAATGAAAGCCCCAGGCCTGCTGTCGCAACGATAGCCAAGGATAAATAGGCCAGCTTTGAGTATTTGATAATATTCATCATTAACCTGGTAACGAAAGGCATTGAGATCGGCCACCAAAGGATGGAGTAAGCGGCTAAAACTGAAACGATGGCCAATCCACTTCAACCTGTTCGGCTTTTCCACCTCTCCGTGTTCATCGAAATACATTCGCTTCAAGCTTTATCTAAACAGGTATCGATAAAAATTAGATTAATAGTTTTAGGTGATTGTTTTGGCCTTGGATGGCGGCTGTATATTGACCTTGATACAAAGGTAGCAGGGCCTGTTTAGGGGCGCTCGCGAGTTGGAGAAGCCTTACGCGCCGAGCACACTTTAAGAAGTTTAGTTTTTAGCGGCTTGGCTTCTATCGGTTTAAGTATGTGTTTGCCAGCGTTCACTTTTGGTCAAAATTGAGCCGAAAATAAGGGCCTGCGAACGCTACACCATCTCAAAAAAAATATTTTGAGATGGTGCCTTGCGCCGCCGGGCATCTCACACCAAGCGATGAATTTCTGGGGCGGAAGCCTTGGGTTTAACCCTGACTAAGCGCGGATGGTATAGTGGCGCGGCCTGTTCGCTCAGGCGTCGTCTTCGGCGGGTTTGTCCATATAATGTTGCCAGCGCTCACGCCCGCCCTTGTTCTCAAGTACGTTCTGCAGCGCGGCAATCGAACGGCGCTCATATTTGCTGCCTGCATCTGCCTGCAGAATATCAGCAGCTTTGTCGAAACCGAGGCCGTCACGGTGCGCCCGCGCGGATACCATGCCAACAAAGGCGTTAGCAATCGCAAGGATGCGCGCACCCGGCTCGATCGCCTCGCCTTCGTAGCCTTCAGGGCTGCCCGAGCCGTTCCAGTTCTCGTGCATCTGGCCAAGGATAGGCGCCACCGGCCCTTTAAATTCAAGCCCCGAAACCAGCGCTGCGCCCTTATGTATGCTGGCGCGAACCAGCAGGAACTCATCGTCTGTCAACGGTGTCTGTTTGGTCAGGATTTCAATCGGTACAAAAATCTTGCCGAGGTTCACAAGTTGACCGGCGATGGTGATGCTCTCAATTGCATCCTCTTCCCAGCCCATCTCTTTCGCCATTTCGGCGGCTACATCTGCTACCCGCGCACTATGATGTTTGCTCCAGGGGTCGCGGGCGTCAATAATCTCGGTGAGCGTGCCCACCAATTGGCGGAACAACGTCTCGGATCGGTCTTGTGCTGCGACCAGGTCAGAAATATCCTGCATTACCAGAAGCGCCTGCGCCGAATTATTGCCCCCCGCGTGCAGCGGCAGCGTTTCAAGCTGATAGGTGGCTTCTTTGCCGTCCTTGCCGTAGCGGATTTTGGCAAGGCTTGGTGTGCCGTCCGCTGCTTTTTTAACGTTGTTGCGCATCAAATCCGCGAGGTCGCCGGTGAAAGCGGTATCCAGGCGCCGGTTCATCAGCTCAGCGCAACCGATATTAGTAATTGCCGCCAGTTTTTGATTAGTGAAGCGCACTGTCATGTCGTCATCCAATGCTGCGATCGCATTGCGCTGGCCATCGCAAACCGATTGAACGAATCGGTAGAGCGATTCTTTCTGCTGTGAAAGTGCGGCTTGCTCTTTATAGGAAAGCTCAAGCTTTCTGGATACTCCGTGACGCCAAACCAGGACAAGTGCCGCAATTACAAACAGGACGGCAAGAGATAGGGTGACAATGAGATTGTTGCGCCGCTCGGACACGGCCTCCATCGCTTCTTTTTCAGCGATTGTGCGTACCAAAACCCAGTTTACCGGCGCGCTTAGTTCCTTGCCAACCACCAATACTGGTGTCCCGGCATAATTTTTATAGATGCCAAAGCCGTTCGGGTTACTGGTTGCAAATGCCCCCGCTGGATCCTGGCGTGCTATGGCGGTGCGACCGCCTCCTGCAAGCGGTGTGACAGGTGTGACGATGTCGCCGTCGCCCGGTACTACGATATAAGTTTCTGCTGTTTCACTGTCGTCACCCGGTTGCACCAGTGCCTCCAGGAAATCGCCGTCGAGGGGCCGGGCACCAATAACCCAGGTGGCGTGGGTTATCACGCCGTCTGTTTCAGTTTGCGGCGTAATCTGGGCTCCAAACAGGATCAGAGGGGTTTTGTCGGCAAGAATTGGCCCCAGTGCTACAAAGCTGTTGCTATTGGAAAAGGCCCAGTCCTCAGCGCGCAACATTGGCATGCCTGCCGACATAACCATGGCATTGCCGTTGCCGCTTACTACCGCCAGCCCGGCCCGTTGTGGGCGTTTTACGTTGGCTGCGATAGTGTCAATGGCACGTTGTTCGTGAAAGCCCGAGCGCTCTGCTTCGGCAGACAGCAGGTTAAAAATATAGCCACGCTGTGCATCGATGGTGTCTGGATCTTCACCAAGGGTGGCGTGCGTTGCATAAAGCTGGATTGAGGCATCAGCGGCTAGCTGTTCAACAGAAAGCAAATGCCGATTCAGCCATGCGGATACATTTGCTGCGCGGCTGTCGGCGATCAGGTTCAGGCGAGCCTGCCAATTTTGCATGTCTTGTTCGGCTTGGTTTGCTGCAAAGCGCATGATAAACCAGAGGCCAATGAGTAGAATTACGATGATTCCAACACCAAACTTCAAGAAAGCTGATCCTGACTGGGTTTCGTCTGTTTCAGGACTGGTTTGAGCGGGCATCAGAATTTCCTTTAGTTGCCTTTGAGGCATAATCGTGTGGTTAACGGGTTGCCAGTGTACGCACTTGTGATCGAAGAATACTTGGTTCAAATGCGTTTGAAGATTATGTTGGTACAGAATTCGCTTCGGCTCAAATAAAATCTCACCGAGGAAAGATGTTGCAGAATAAAGGCTTGCCACTGATGCTTGGAATGTGCGTGTTGCTGTTGCCTTTGGCAGTGACAGGGCGCGCGCAGTCGGAAATGGTTGTCACACAAGACCTTTCGGCCTTGACCGTGCGCCCCGATAAGCTGAAACTTTTTGGTAGTCGGGAGATGAAATCCCGAAAAGTGAAGTCTTTTAACAAATGGACCTCAATGTGGCGGCGGCACAATTTGCCGAAAGCAACCGAGGAACAATTGGCCCAGCGAGAGCAAACCCGCAAACGTAATTGCACAGGGATTGCCCGCGTTGAGTGCAGTAAAGAAGCGTGGGACAAATTTATTACCGAGCAAAAAAATGTGCCGCTTGGTGACCTTTTGACGGCCGTGAATCAATATATGAACCGCTCAACTTATATTGTAGATCCGGTGAATTGGGGCATTCCGGATTATTGGGCAACGCCGGATGAGTTTTTTCTCAAAGATGGTGACTGCGAAGATTATGCGATCAGTAAATATGTAACGCTGAAGCGGTTAGGCGTGGACCCTGCGGATATGCGGATCGTGATCCTGCAGGATGAAAACCTGCGCGCTGCACATGCTGTGTTGGCGGTGCGTTATAATGGTAAATATATGATCCTCGACAATCAGGTAAATTCGGTGTTGCCGGACACACAAATCCTTCATTATCGCCCTGTATATTCAATTAATGAAACAGGTTGGTGGTTGCATCACAGAAGGCGTTTTGCAGTTAAATAAATTGGAATCAATGTTGCATCGAATTTGAACACATTAGATATTGTGTGGAATAAAGTTTCGAGATCAAAACAGGTGTTTTTGCGCTTATGTCAAAGGATAAGAAATCCGTTACTGAGATGGTGGATTATGTACGGCAGCTACGTTTGCATGCGGCGGGCCGCCGGGCCATTCATGTGCACCTTTCTTGCCTGGAAAAACATCACCGGGATGAGCATGGCCGCCGCTTTGTAGCAGTAACACTGCGCCAGTTGATCACAAATTTCGGTGCAACGATGTTTGCTTTGCCCAACAGTGATGTGGTGTTGATTGTAAAGGGTGCCAAAGTTGAAAACATTGATCCGCTCATTAATCATATTCGGCGAAAATACCGCGATTCGGAACTTATCAAGAGTTTGGACCCTGTTCAGGGGCAGGATGATGCATTTGTCAGGTGGTTCAATCTGGAAGCCGATTATACCGGCTTTAGAGAGTATATCGAAAAGTTTGCAGAAAAAATATCGGGGGCGACTGATCCTGAAAAAACAAATAAGGAATCACTAGAGGAAGTTAGGACAAGTGGTCCTGGTGCTATGGAAATAGCAGCCCGGCCGGCGGAACGTGTTGCTCCCCCAAAAAATACGCGGATGGTGCCAATCGAAGCGCCAGCAAAGAAAGTGGAACAACGGGACCTTGACCCGGAACTGATCGTTGCTCTTACCAAGGCACTGATCGTTGCGGATGTGAGTGGTATGCTGCGCAAGCAGGAAGTGATGGCTGTCCTCGGAATTCACCAGCCGCAACCTGTAATGGTCCACAAATTTGCGCCGGCGCATGTCGTGTATGAAAAGCTTTTGGAAACACGCGTGCTGGGTAAAAACCTTTGGCTGGAAGGCTACTTGGCAGATCTGCTTGCTGGTAGGGTCCTGTTCTCGGAACCTAATTTGCGGAATAAAAATTCGATCGCCTCAAGCCTTAGGGTAACCTGCAGTTCTGTAATGGAGCCTGTTTTTGATCAGTTCAACCTGTCGCTTGGTAGCCAACCGCGCTCAACCGTGATCTTGGAGTTTAGTGTTACCGATATTATTACCAATTTTGATATTTACCGGAAAGTGCTTCGGAAGGTCGGCCCGCTGGGTTACCGGGTGATGGTAGCAGATATTGATATACGCGCGCTCTTGTGGCTCGACTACGAAAAATTCGACGCCGATTTTGTGAAGCTAGGGATGCCGACGGGCGCGGTGGCCGACTGGCTTGATCCAAAAACTGAAGATCTGCTCCATCACCAGGTCAGCGCCATTGGTATCGCACGCGTAATCCTTGCCGGTTGTGACAATCAGGAAGCGATTGAAACGGGGCAACGGCTCGGTATCACCTTGTTTCAGGGCGAAGCCATTGCACCGATAACGGCTTAAGCAACATATCGCTTATTGCGGGGAGCGTTTGGCCAGGATGCGCTGCAGCGTGCGCCGATGCATGTTAAGGCGCCTTGCTGTCTCGGATACATTCCGGTCGCATAGCTCATACACCCGCTGGATATGTTCCCATTTCACCCGGTCAGCAGACATGGGGTTCTCGGGCGGGGGTGGTGTCGAGCCTCCGAGTGCCAAAAGTGTATTGGCAATTTCGTCCGGATCGGCAGGTTTTGCAAGATAATCCACTGCCCCTGCTTTCACTGCTGCAACCGCGCTTGCGATATTGCCGTATCCCGTGAGGATTACGATACGCATATCGTGCCGGAGTTGCCTGAGCGTTGGTACTAGCTCAAGGCCGTTGCCGTCTTCGAGCCGCATGTCTAGAATAGCATACTGAGGCATATTATCGGCGGCTATGATGCCACCCTCCTCGATGCCTTCGGCGGCAAATACGGTAAAGCCCTTGCGCTCCATTGATAAGGCCAGGCGATTGCGGAAGGCCTTGTCGTCCTCGACAATTAACAGGCGTTTTTCGCCGTTTGATCCGGGCTGTTGGGTCATGACTGAGCCTCCGTTCGCTCACTTGCTAATACTTCACTGTCGAGGTTGTTACGGTCCCAGGCCAAGGCAATGCGTGCCCCGCGGGTGCTGGCCTCTTCAAATTTTACTTTGGCACCACTGCGTTCTAACAGAGTTTTTGCTATGAACAAACCTAGGCCCAAGCCACCGTCTTTGCCAGGTGTTGGCTGCCGGGTTGTAACATAGGGTTCGCCAAGCCGCTTCAGGATTTGTGGATCGAAACCTGGCCCATCATCCTCAAAGGTTATTTTGAGCTCATGTGTGGTCCATTCAACTTGAATGGCAACTGCGCTGCGTGCAAAGCCGACGGCATTTTCGGTTATATTACGGAATGCGTGTATCAGTTCGGGTGCGCGCCGGATGTTTCCACCGCTATCAATAGTTCTATAGCTGACGGCGATACCGCGTTGTTCGTGCGGGCCTGCGGCTTCCCTCAGCAGAGCTTCAGCGCTCATATAAGTGAAATGGTCACTGTCACCTGTGCGTCTTTTTTGACGTAGTTCCGACAGAATGTCCCGGCAGCGACTGGTTTGCTCGACAATCAATGTTAGATCATCGCGTGTATGGTTATCGCCTTGCCATGTCTCTAATAGTTCTTTCGCAGCCAAAAGAATGGTGCCGAGGGGTGTGCCAAGCTCGTGTGCTGCTGCTGCGGCAAGCGTGCCCAGCGCGGCGAGGCGTTGTTCTTGTTCCAGCGCGGCCTGTGTGGCGGCAAGCGCGCGTGCGCGTTCCCGCCCTTCACGGCCAATGCGCGCCATGTAAAGTGTGAGGAATATCAGCGTGAAACACAGGCTGATCCAGGTGCTGAGGCGGATAAGGCCATTCATCTCCGGCGGGGGGCCGTCCCATGGCAGCGGGAAGGGTGTGAACGCAAGGGCGGTAACAAGCGATAATGAAAGCGCCAGAAGAAATTTGGTGCTGCGCCGTCCAAGGATGGTGGCGGATACGCTTGCGGGTGCCAGCATCAGTACCGAAAAGGGGTTGGTGATACCGCCGGTGAAAAACAACAGCAGTGTCAGGTGCACCAAATCGAATGTCAGGTGCGCAGCCGACTGAGGCTCGGTGAGGCGTGTATTGCTGTCCAGCCTGAGCGCGAACCACAGATTGAGCAGCGCCGACGCCATCACTGTTGGTAAAGTGATCTCTAGTCGCGCATCAAAACCGAGGAATTGCTGCACAATCATCAGTGCTATTAGCTGCCCGCCAACCGCAAGCCAGCGGATAAGCACAAGCGTGCCTAGCCTCACGCCGCCGCCGTGCGACAACGCGGGGTCGATCAAATAAAGATCATCATGTTTATCTGCAGCAGAAACCATGCTCTCATTCCGCAGCTATATTAAGGAGTAGCAGTGAAAAAATCATCGCAGCAACAACAAGATAAAAAGCAAAGGCTATTAACGATATATGCCAGATCTTTTTAAGGTCGGCATTCGTGAATTTTGCGCGCCCGTCTTCAGGCCCGATCCAGAGGATATCTTTATCTGATAATTTCCGGCTGCCAGTCCTTTCACCAATCTCCGCTTCCACTGACAGACCTAACCCTACTGCGATCACATTTAAAGGGAAAAAACGGCTGACAGGGCCATATATCATATCTGGGTGAAAAGCTTTGAACACACCGAGATTGGTTCCCGGTAAGAAAAAATGCGCGAGCGCCAGTAGAAGCGCCGCGAGAAAAGAAAGCGGCGCGACCGCGAATTCATTAAGGAAGGCAGCGGTGATAAAAAACGGACTTTCAGCGTAACCAGATCGCCGCTTCTCGGCTTCTGCCATAAGGGTGTTGAGCAGAAGTAGTGGCAACAGGAGCGCAAATCCGCCGAGGCTCCACCAGAGCGTGCGCGGCACCAATTTGAGGGAGAAATCCAATACGGCGGTAGCGCCTGCTTTCCTAACATCATGGTGGGGATCGCCGCTTTGGCCTTTTTTATCCGTGAGCAGTTGTCCTGCTTCGATCACCTGCTCCAGCCCTGTTTTTTGGCCGATGATGGGCATCAGAGCGGCGATTGCCACAAGAAAGGCGACAGGGTGCAGTAGCATCAGGTTATTAATAAAGAGGCCTGCAAAAAAAGCGCCTGGCAGCAAAAGGGCAACTACAAGAAAGCCGCGCAAGCGCAGCGCACCCAACGTTCGCGACGGCCGATCAAGCTTTTTAATGGTAACGGCGGCAAGGCGCTGAAAAATGCGTTCAAGCGACGGGATGTGCCGGGTTGTGTAGTGTGCGCTTGCCAAATCCACCAAAAGTGCAGCCGCAACCAGCGCCAGCCACAGCGCCGCGCTTTCAGTGGAAAACAGTGTAACGGAAAGTTCGTTAATAGGTAGCCCCAGCTTCTTGTAGGAGGCGAACGAATCGGCGATTGCGGCTGAGCTTGGCATACTCAAGCGCGGTTTTGCCGGTTAGGTCCTGTACGTTTGGGTCAGCGCCGGCTTCCAAAAGCGCCTGTGCAGCTTTAAATTTACGACCACGCACCGCTTTCATCAAGGCAGTCTCTTGTCCGATGTCGGCACGATTCGGGTCAGCACCGTGTGCAAGTAACAGCTTGATCATATTGGTGTCGCCCGCAACAGACCGGCGCATCAGTGCACTTTCACCTCGGGCGCGGTCACTGATATTGGCGTTAGCACCGCTCTCAAGCAGGATTTTCACAACCTTTAGGCTACCCATGTCGGCAGCAATCAACAAAGCGGGTTCGCCGCTGCTGCGTCGGCGCGTGTCCGGGGATACACCGCGCTTCAGGTGTTTTTCAATCTCTTGCATATCTTGATTGTCGACTGCCTTTAACAGTTCGAACTGCGGTGTTGCGTTAGCGGGTGTCGGCTCCCCTGCGATCAGAAGGAAAAAGGCTGCGACAATAAGGCTACTAAACAGTTTCATGGGAACTCCGCTATCAAATATATGTCATCTTTGGGCTTTTGCCGAGCAAGGCCCGTGACATGAGCCGTCCATATTTCTATAAGTGCCGGAAGATCACAAGCCCAAAGCGCAAGGTATGCGCACGTTTGGTGATCAAATTTTGGAGATGTTGCATGAAAGCAGTGAGGCTTTTCGCCTGGATCTTTGTTTTTGCCCTCTTGATTTTGATGGGCTTTCGCTATCTTAACCAGGAAGGTGGCCCAAACAACGAACCGGGCGGCCCTTTTACGCTGACGGCGCATACGGGTGCAAAACTGTCTGACAGCGACTTCCGCGGCAAATTCATGCTGGTTTATTTTGGCTATAGTTATTGTCCTGATGTATGCCGGATCGAGCTGCATAAACTGTCCACGGCTTTGAAGTTGTTGGAGGATGAGGGCTTTGACCTTGCGCCAGTACAACCCTTGTTCATTTCCGTGGACCCTGAACGCGATACGGTGGCGGAACTTGCGGATTATGTGCTTGATTATCACAAGAGCCTGATCGCGCTTACGGGCACACCGCAGGAAATTGCCGACGTAGCAAAGAAATATAAGGTTTATTACGCCAAGCGTGAATTGGAAGGCGTGGATGGGTATCTGATGGATCATCAGTCGTATATTTTTGTGATGGATCAGGACGGTGTTTATAATCGTTTGTTCACCCAGCGCGATACCCCACAGGATATAGCGGATGTGTTTAAAACTGTTCTCGACAAAAAAAACTGAAATACCAGCGTATCAAATAAAACGGGCAGACTAATAAAATGGCCTTCTGGAAAGAAAAAGAGCTAAGCGAAATGAATCGCCAAGAGTGGGAATCGCTCTGTGATGGGTGCGGGAAATGCTGCTTGCACAAGCTCGAAGATGAAGACACAGGGGAAATTCACCACACCGATATATCCTGCCGATTTCTCGACCCGGAAACGATCCTGTGCGGCAAATATCTTACGCGCCAGCGCTATGTGGGCAATTGTGTTGTGATGTCTGCCGACCTGTTGGACCAGTTGCCCTGGATGCCAAGCACTTGCGCCTACCGACTTCTTTATGAAGGCAAAGACCTGTATGATTGGCATCCGCTTAAAAGCGGTGACCCAATAAGTGTGATCAAGGCGGGCATGAGCATACAGGGCCGTAGCGTTGATGAGCGGGAAGCGGGTGAGTTTGAGGATCATTTGGTGGACTGGCCTGCCTGATCGGCGGCACACGTGGGGAGTATAGCATTTGGGGGAGCATTTTAGCGTCGATCTGGGCGGGGATATTGTTCCCGTCACTGTACGCCGCAATCGTCAGGCCAAACGACTTATTCTTCGGGTTGATCGTGCGACAGGTGAGGTGAAACTGACCATACCGCATTATGTTGGTAACCGTACCGCCACCAAGTTTATTGAAAAGCAGCGTGACTGGCTCGTCCAGGAGCGAGCTGCGCTTGACCTTGCCAAAACACTTGGGTCAGGTGGCTTATTGCTTTATCTCGGCGATGAGCATGAACTGGTGTTCACTGATGCCAGGCCGCGCACCATTGTCCGCGCTGATGGTCAAATTCGCATAGGGGGGCCTGCTGATTTGGCGCCCAAGCGGCTTGAGAATTGGCTGCGGCGCAAGGCAAAAGAAATGCTTACCGAACGGGCGACAGTGCACGCTGATACGCTCGGTGTGGGTTTCAGCAGGGTGAGTATCGGTGATATGAAAAGTCGCTGGGGCAGCTGCTCATCAAGGGGCACGCTGCGCTTCAGTTGGCGGCTATTGATGGCACCTTACGATGTGATGGATTATGTGGCCGCGCACGAAGTGGCACACCTTAGAGAAATGAACCATTCCGACCGTTTTTGGGCCGAGGTTGCCAAATGCGTGCCTGAGCACAAGAGCCTCAGGCGTTGGCTCAAGACAGAAGGCAACGCGCTTTTCAAAATACGCTTCTAGTTCGTTTTGAAAAACAGTCCCTGGCGCAGGCTGTCGGCGATGCGCCCTGCCTTTTCGATGGCCAGGGCCGACAAATCTTCTTTCAGGGTGCGGTTGGCGCACACTTCAAAAATCTCAAGCCATGTACCAAACTGATCTACTTCAATGCCGGGAGTTTTTTTGTGAGCAAGAAAGGGGTTGCCCTTATAGGCATACACTCCAAACAGTATTGTTACCCAAAAATCGGTCAGTGTTTCAAAGTGGCTTTCCCAGTGGTCACCAATCTTGTTGTTGAACACAGGGCCAAGAACTGGGTGTGTGCGGATTTCGCTGTAGAAATCCACGACGAATTCCCTGATCTCGCCGCGCCGTGGATGCGGCTCAGGTGGGATGATCGTATGTATACGTGTTTCCATAAGGTGCACTTCAATTATTTCTTATTAGGTTTCAATAAACGCATCTGTGCTGCGACTATATTGCGCAACGTTTTCTGCAATGCCGTGCCTTAGCTTCCGCCGAACAGGCGTTTGAAGAACCCTTTTTTCTTCTTCTTTTGGGGCTTAGGGAGAATTTCCGGTGTCTTTGATTGCTGGACATCAGCGGCTGCACTGTAGATACCCGCATCCGCAAGCAGTGGCCTGACACGTTGGCCAACATGTGCTTCAAGCATAAAGTCAGCCCAAATGCGCGCAGGCAGGCCGCCCCCGGTCACATGCTGCATTGGTGTGCCGTCATCGTTGCCGACCCAAACGGCCGTGGTCATGTCGCTGGTAAAGCCTGCGAACACAGCATCGCGGCTATCTTGCGAGGTACCCGATTTCCCGGCAGCAGGACGGTCGATCTCAGCGTTTCTACCAGACCCCCATGTCACCACTGATTTTAACATTTCGGTCATGTTCTTGACGGTGGGGTAAGCAAGAACCGGCACGGGCCGCGAAGGAGCGCGGCGATAAATCACCTCGCCCTCAAGTGTCGTGATCTCGACAATGCCGTAGGCGGGTGCCAGATGCCCGCCGTTGGCAATGGCCGCGTAGGCGCTCGTGAGGTCTATCAGTTTCACCTCCTCGGTGCCAAGCGGAAGGCTGGCAAGCGGTTCAACGCGTGTACTGATGCCCATGCGACGGGCCATCGCAGCAACCCTGTCACGTCCTACATCCTCGGCGATCTGCACGGCAATGGTGTTGATCGAGCGCGCGAAAGCCTCATGTGCGGTCATTTCGCCGTTGAATTTGCCGGTATAGTTCTTGGGAGACCAGTCATCAACGGTGGTTTTCTCGTCTACATAGCGGTCGCTGGGTTTGATGCCTGCCTCAAGGGCGGCAAGGTAGCTGAACAGTTTGAAAGCCGAGCCGGGTTGACGGCGGGCCTGTACCGCGCGGTTATATTGGCTTTTGGCATAATCGCCGCCGCCAACCATTGCGCGCACGGCGCCGTCATGATCGATGGAAACGATCGCACCCTGGCTTGCACTGTGCTTTTTGCCTTCACCAGCCAACCCGCGTTCAAGCGCCATAGCAGCGGCGCGCTGGATACTCGGGTCAATCGTCGAATGGATAATCAGCGACTGACCTTTCGCCTCAGGGACAAGAGTGCGCGCCTTACTTTCAACCCAATCGGTGAAATAGCGCACGTCACGGCCCGCTGCCGCCCGTTTCAAGGGTGGGCGCTGCTGTTTGATTTTTTCGGCGGCCGGTTCAGTGAGTGCGCCGTGTGCTGCCATAGCACCCAGTACCACCTTGGCCCGCTCCCATGATCCTTCGGGATTGATATGGGGGGCATAGCGGGATGGTGCTTTCACAAGGCCTGCAATGAGCGCTGCTTCGGAAACCGAAAGTGTGCGCGCGCTATGGCCAAAATATTTGCGCGATGCGGCGTCTATGCCATAAGCGCCACCACCAAAATAAACCCGGTTAAGATACAGGGTCATGATTTGTTTTTTGGTGAATTTCTGTTCAAGCCAGACAGCGAGCAGTAGCTCCTGTACTTTGCGTTTGATCGTGCGCTGGTTGGTCAGGAACAGGTTTTTGGCTAGCTGCTGAGTGAGTGTGCTGCCGCCTGCGCGCCCGCCGCCCGCTTTGATGTTTGCGATAACCGCGCGTGCCAGGCCGCGCGCATCCACACCTGAATGGCTGAAAAAATGCCTGTCTTCTACAGAAAGGAACGCCTGAATAAGTGCGTCCGGTGTTTCACCGTAGCTTATCCAGTCCCCGTAGGTTGGGCCGCGTCGCACCAGGGTGGCACCGTTCGCAGCTTTGACAATCACAGCAGTATCTGTTGCACCCGGCTGCGGCGGGTTGTCAAGGTCAGGCATGTCAAGCGAGAGAAAGCCGGCCGCGATAATGCCAAGGATTATCAGCCAAACTCCGACGGCAGTAATATAATAAAGGATGCGGCCAAAAAGCGGACGTTTTAGTTTTGTGCCTTCATCTATGGCGGCCTGTGCATTCTGGCTGGCTTTTTTTGGCGTAGGCTTTTGGGCCTGTTTTGCTTTAGCCGTGCCGCGCGCGGGTTTTCGTTTGCCAGTTTGTTTACCTGTATTCAAGCCCGATCCCTCATTGCTTCGATTGCCTCATAACATGCCGCGCAAATGGGGCAAAGTTGCGATCTTAAAAAACTGCATGTTTATGATTATCCATTTTAATTGACCGAACGTTTGGTTATTATTATCATGCTTTGCTCCAATATGGAAAGAAACCTATGCCGCGCATTGCCAAATTGTCCAAAACCGCTATCGCTGAACGCTTGATCAGTGTTTTTGAAGGCTATGGTTATGAAGGTGCAAGTCTAAAGATGCTTTCGGACGCGGCAGGTCTGTCGAAAGCCAGTCTTTACCATCATTTTCCGAATGGCAAAGAGGATATGGCAGCGCATGTTCTTGGTCAGGCGGGTGTCAGACTCCAGGGGCTCGTGCTTGCGCCGCTCGCGGATTCTGGCACCGCTGCTGAGCGATTGATCGCGAGCCTGGAAGGTACGGCGGCTTATTACGGCGGTTCCGTTCCCGTATGTTTGATGAATAGCCTGTTGATTGGCGGCGGCACGCGCCTGTTTGGTGAACAGGTGAAAGTGGCGGTTGATATCTGGCGGCAAGGCCTCAAGGAAGCGTACCGTGAGGTAGGTGTCGATGCTACGGAGGCCGGCGCCTGGGCAACTTATGCGGTAGAACGTATCCAGGGTGCGCTGGTATTATGCCGTGTGCAGGCTAATCGTGTGCCACTTGAAAGTTGCCTGGCGGAACTGCGGGCCGACGTTGAGTTCACCTAAACGCTTTAAAATTTAAAAGGCGGTAGAATGGAGGCGGTGATGACAGAAGGGGGATTTCTCCCAAATGTCCCCAGAATTTTTCCAAAATTTCTTCTGTGAAAACCCAAAAACTACAGGTTTCCTCTTGACCTTTTTGAGCGGAAGGCCCAAATGTGCCTCAAATCAAGAAGGATTTAGTCATGTTTATCGAAACCGAAGTCACACCGAACCCGGATACACTCAAGTTTTTGCCGGGCCGCGCTGTTCTTGAGGTGGGTACGGCGAACTTTACCGACCCAGACGGCGCAGAGGCTTCGCCGCTCGCGGTGGCTATGTTTGCGCTAACGGGTGTTGGGGGTGTTTTCCTGGGCCATGACTTTGTAACGATCACTAAAACTCACGATACTGAGTGGGGTGAGCTGAAGCCGAATGTGCTGGCGGGATTGATGCAGTTCTTTGCTTCGGGCGAGATAGTGTTGAACCAGGGTGCAGAGGCGGATGCGGGAGGCTTCGATGACGATGAAGCTGATGCCGATATCATCGAACAGATCAAAACTCTGCTGGATGAGAAAATCCGCCCGGCGGTAGCTGGGGATGGCGGCGATATTGTTTACCGCGGTTTCAAGGAAGGTATCGTTTATCTGCAGATGCAGGGTGCCTGCGCAGGATGCCCAAGCTCTACGATTACCCTGAAGCACGGCATCGAAAATCTCTTGAAATATTATGTGCCGGAAGTACTGGATGTGCGCGCTGTCGACTAAGATATTTCAGTGAACCAGTTGAAGGCGGTACTTAATCAAGCCGCCCGCCCGGCACCAAGTAAAATTGCCCCAGCCAATACCAACGCCCGCCCCCTGCGGGCATTGTACAATTGATCCGGTTACGCCCCTTTGGAAAAGGCTTTTCGAACCGTACTTCCACGCGCCGAGCGGCGATGAAATTTAGGTCGGCGGCCTTGCCCAGATGGCTCGGGTAACATGCCATTGCCCTGAGGCCACCGATCTCCGCTTCAACTGTGAAACCCAAGAGCGGTGGGTTGGTCTTATCAGTTAAAAGTGGATCCGTTGGGATCAGATCCCCGATTGGCAGTGCGAGTGTTTGGCTGATCAGCTTGAAGCGAGCCTCGTCACCGTAGCGTTCGTTCACAGGGAAGCGTGGCAAGGCAAACAGGTTTTGCCAGGGGGCGATAGGGCCGGAATACTGGGCAAAAGCAGCTTCAAAACCCTCTTCCATGATCGCGGCTGCAGTTGCGCTGTCGTGTTCGCCGTAAGGGTACGCGAAGATTTTTGGGACGCTGCCGAGTTCGGCTTTAAAGCGTTCGCTCGCTTTCCTGACGTCTGCAAGCGAGCTTTCAAGGCCCGAAGCAACCATATGTAAATGGGACGCAGTATGATGGCCAATATCCAGGCCATCAGCTTGCAACCGCCGCACATCGTCCCATGACATATAGTTGCTGTGGTTAGCGTCGAGCGGGTCGGTTGAAATAAACAGTGTTGCGGGGATGCCTGCCGCCTTAAACCGAGGCCAACCTTCGGTGGCAAAAGATTTATAGGCATCGTCTATGGTGATGATGATGGTTTTTGCAGGAAAGGGGGCATCGTTTTTGAGCGCCGCGACCGCGTTGCTGAGGCTCATAAAGTGATAGCCACCTGCCTTGAGCTGTTCGATTTGGTGATCCAGTTGCTCAAGCCGGATATTGGTGCTGGGGTAATTGTCTTCACCGAAGCGATGATAAAGAAGAACAACCGCAGAATTGTCGGCCTGTACAGATTGCCAGGGGATCATGCCAATGCTGGCCGTGCAGATGATCAATAGCCACAAACTGGACAGGGCTTTATGCATTGCTTTCTTCATAATCATGCCTCCGTTCTATCCATAGTCTTGCCTTGTTCTGAGCAAACTGGCAAGACGGACCTGAACAGCCCGGATGCCGGGCGACGAATAGCGAATGAAAGGGAAGAAAATGGCACGAAGTCTGGATGATGTGGCGCTTGACCAATTGTTTCGCGAAGCGCGTACAATCAATGTGTGGAAAGATGCCCCGGTTGAAGATGCACAAATACATGATTTGTATGACCTTTTAAAAATGGCACCGACAAGCGCCAATTGTAGTCCGGCCCGATTCCATTTTGTGAAAAGCGATACTGCGAAAGCGCGTTTGAAGCCACTGGTGATGGAAGGCAATGACGTAAAGGTGATGCAGGCACCAGTGACGGTGATTATCGCTAACGATATGGACTTTGCCGAAAAGCTGCCAGAGCTTTTCCCTCATAACAAGGATGCGAAAAACTGGTTTGCAGACCCAGAAGTAGCTTCAATTACCGCAATGCGAAACGGCACGCTGCAAGGCGCCTATCTGATGATGGCGGCGCGCAGCCTTGGCCTTGACTGCGGTCCGATGAGCGGTTTTGATAACGATGCTGTAGATAAAGAATTTTTTGCGGGCACCAGCCTTAAATCCAACTTTATCTGTTCGCTTGGATACGGTTCCTCTGAGGGCATTTTTCCAAGGAGTCCGCGTCTTGCGTTTGATGAAGCAGCGGCAATCCTGTAAGGGCGGAACAAACTGTGACTATCCTTGCCATTGATACATGTGAAGCAAACTGCAGTGCCGCTTTGTTGCTGGAGGGCGGCGAATCGTTCGCATGCACAGAAAGTCTTGGCAGGGGGCACGCAGAACGCCTAATCCCCATGATTGAAGAATTGCTCAGGAAAGCAGGAGTTGCATACGGGGATATCAGGCGTATCGCAGTCGCAACCGGCCCTGGCTCTTTCACGGGCCTAAGAATTGGGCTGTCGGTTGCCCGAGGCCTTTCGCTTTCGCTTGATGTGCCCTGTATTGGTCTTTCTTCATTGATGGTGCTTGCTGCGCATGCGCCCGTGGTTTCTGGCCCGGTGCATGCGGTGATCAAAGGTCGAGGCGGTCAGGTATTTTATCAGGGATTCGAGGGCATTGATCCGGGTGGCTTGCCTAAGCCCCTTGGTATGCCTGCAAATTTGGACGCCGATGATGCCCATCAGGCGATTGAAAGCCTGTCTGGTTATGTGCTTGGTTCGGGTGTGCCACTCATTATGGGCCGTGAGGCAGGCCCTGCCGATGACTTGAATCCGGTTACACTTGCTCGTATGGCATATAGCCTGGAAGCGGATGATTTTCCGCCCGAGCCTTTTTATCTGCGCGCTGCAGACGCTGTGAAAGCAAAACCGCTAATCCGGATTAGCAAGGCATGACAGAGGCTCCGCTCACAGCAATTTTTGTTGAGAGCAGTAATAAAGCGGCGCTGGCGCTTATTGCGCAGCTACACCGCCGCGCCTTTGCGGCACAGGATGAGAAGCCTTGGTCTTTGAGTGCTATCGAAAAATTGATGGCCTCTCCCGGCTTTGAGGCCTTGGTCTATTTTGCAGACGACGCGCCCGTTGGTTTTGTGCTGGTACGCATGGTTGCAGACGAGGCCGAACTGATATCTGTTGCAGTGGACCCGGCCTGCCAGGGCAAAGGTTATGCAAAACAGGCGATGTCTTTTTTGTTTGAGCAATTGAAAAAACGAGAAATATGCAACCTGTTTCTTGAGGTTCGCCAAGACAATCAAAAGGCCATACAACTATATCGTTCATGTGGATTTAAGAAGATTGGTGAGCGACGTGATTATTATAAAACGATCAGTGGTAAAAAACTTGATGCCCATGTTTTTTCTTTCACCGTTGAATAATATAGTGGGTAGTTAAAATTGTAATAGATAGTTTTCTTTACTTCTTTACTTGAATAGATATCCGTTTTAACTGTAGCGTGTCTGAACGAGAGCGGTCCGGTGTATGGGATGCGGTCGTAGTGAGCTTTTTGTTTTCCTGATCTATTTGCTCGCGCACGAGTATGTGCCCGAGAGATTGGATTGAACGAACAAGCGGCTCGTTTGCGGGGGTGTCTTCATACAGTATCTGTATGATTTCGGCGTTCTTGCGCTGATCCAGGTAAATCCTGGCTTTAACAAAAGCCATGGGGCAACTGGTGTTAGTTAAATCGAGCTCGGGCCGTGATTTGGGGGTCGAGGACATAGGGTTCTTTACCAGAGAATCTGAGATTTGGGACTTTGTACTGTAAGTAACGTTCGTTTGTAAAATGAAGCGTCAATTAAACTGATACCTATATTGTGCAAAGTAGATGGAGCACTATGGATAACAATCCTTTTTTGAAGGAAGAACTGCTGGCCCTTACAGCAGATATTGTTTCTTCGCATGTAGCCAATAATTCGGTAGCAGTTGCTGAATTGCCGGCGCTAATTGAAAGTGTATTTCAAACTCTGTGTGGTCTTGATCGGGCACCATTAGCGCAGGCCGACAGGCCCAAGCCAGCAGTGCCTATTAAAAAATCGATCACGCCGGAGTTTATCATCTGCCTGGAAGACGGGAAGAAACTGAAGATGCTCAAGCGGCACCTGAAGTCTCAGTATGATATGACACCGGATGAGTACCGCGAGCGCTGGGGACTTGGCCCAGACTATCCGATGGTTGCGCCCGACTATGCCGAGCAACGCAGAGAACTTGCCAAGCAAATTGGCCTGGGCCGTGGCCGCAAAAAATAGCTGATGTGGGCGCGGTACTCCCAAGCAATTCGATCAAATATCGCTGATCTTATCTTGCGGTAATGCGCGCTCTGTGCCATCTTCCAGTAACAAATCTCCACTATCTGCCTGGCTTTATGGGAGCGCCTCTAACTATGACCGAAACAACTTCTTCGATAGAAGGCCTGTGCCTGAAAAAGGGTATGCGGATGACAGATCAGAGGCGGGTTATCGCGCGGGTGTTATCGGACGCGGAAGACCATCCGGATGTGGAAGAAGTGTATCGCCGTTCAATAGCAATAGACAATGGTATCAGTATCGCGACTGTTTATCGGACTGTACGTCTTTTCGAGGACGCAGGTATCCTTGAACGGCATGATTTCCGCGACGGGCGTTCACGCTATGAAACCGTCAGTGAAGAACATCATGACCACCTGATCAATTTAGAAACCGGCGAAGTACTTGAATTTCATAGCGACGAGGTCGAAGAACTGCAGGAAAAAATCGCAGAGAAACTTGGTTTTCGTTTGGTGGACCACCGTATGGAATTATACGGCGTGCCCTTGAAGCGGGACTAATATGGAACGTGACTTACACTGCGCCTGACGGAGACTATGCATGGCTGAAGAGTATGGGGGGCTAAGGTCAAACTTTAAGGCCGATGGCTGGACCGTACTTGGCATAATCCGCGTCAGTACTATTGTCCTTGCCTCTATCCCACTTTTAAGCCTGCAAGTCCTGATGGTGCGGTTTTCGCATCGCCGCTGGTGGCTGGTGGCTGGGTTTTGGCACCGCACCATGTGCCGAATTTTGGGCCTTGATGTGCGCATTAAAGGCGAGGTCTGTCACAGTGGCCCCGTTTTATATGCCTCTAATCATATCAGTTGGCTGGATATTATTGTGCTTGGCGGACGGCTTGAAAATGCGAGCTTCATAGCAAAATCCGAAATGGCGAACTGGGGCATGATTGGGCTGATGTGTCATCTGCACAAAACGGTTTTTGTCAATCGCATGCGCCGAACCGATTCTAAAAACCAGGCGGATCGGTTGACTTCACGGGTAAAAGAAGGCCACAGCCTGATCCTGTTCCCTGAAGGTACGTCAACAGATGGCATCAGCGTGGTGAAATTTAAGTCCTCGCTATTCTCGGTTGCGGAACGGGCGGATGACGCCAGCGACCATACACTTTTGATCCAACCAGTGACACTTGCTTTCACTGAAATGAACGGTATGCCGATTGTGCGAAGCCAGCGTCCTCTGGTGGCCTGGCTTGGTGATGTGGAGCTGTTTGAGCATTTACGTCAGTTCCTTGGTTTGGCACGCACGGTTGCCACCATTGAATTCCATGAGCCGATCACTTTTGCAGAGGCCGGGTGCCGCAAGGATTTAGCGCAATACTGCGAGGAAAAAGTCCGCGCCGGACTTGAGCGCGCACACCGCCTTGAAATGCGCATGGGGCCCAGGCCGCTCCTTGATATTGAACCCTTCGCCGAGACCGTTTAACAGAACTATAGCTTCGGCTTTTTCAACCCATCTTGACTCTCGAAAGTCCGGTGGTAGTCTCCGGCACCTTTTTGTGGGTCTATAAGGCCTGAGCAGAGAGCGTTTTGAGCCGAATTTGAGCTGGCAGGAGCAGACACTTGAGTAAAAAAGTCTTCATTAAAACATACGGTTGCCAGATGAACGTCTATGATAGCAATCGTATGATGAGTGCGTTGAAGCCGCACGGCTATGAAGTATCAGAGTCGTCAGATGACGCAGACCTTGTGATTCTCAATACCTGCCACATCCGCGAAAAAGCCGCCGAGAAAGTTTATTCCGAGATCGGTCGCCTGAAGCAAACCAAAAATGCCAAAGCCGAAGAAGGCAAGGACATGTTCATTGCTGTTGCAGGCTGTGTTGCGCAGGCCGAGGGTGCCGAGATGATGAAGCGCGCGCCTGCTGTTGATTTGGTCCTTGGTCCGCAGACCTACCACCGCCTGCCGGATATGCTGGAGGATGCGAAAGCCCAGCGCGCTGCTGGCCGTAGCAGTAGCCGTGTGATGGATACCGAGTTTCCAGTTGATACCAAGTTTGATTTTCTGCCTGAAGAATCACAGTTCGATAGCCCGGCGCAGTTTCTGACGATCCAGGAAGGCTGCGATAAATTCTGTGCTTTCTGTGTGGTGCCTTATACAAGGGGCGCGGAATATAGCAGATCAGTTGCAGAAGTGGCTGCGGAAGCAGAGCGTATGGCTGCGAACGGCGTTGTTGAGATCACGCTCCTTGGGCAGAATGTAAACGCCTATCACGGTGAAAACGGCGAAGAGGGCACCGCGAATCTGGGATCGCTGATCCGCGCTATCGATGCCGTAAAGGGTATCAGCCGCATTCGGTATACCACATCGCACCCGCGTGATATGGACCAGAGTCTGATCGACGCGCACCGCGATGTTGCGGCTTGTATGCCTTACCTGCACCTGCCGGTTCAAAGCGGCTCGGACAATATCCTTGAGGCCATGAATAGGAAACATACACGCGAAGAGTATTTTGAAACGATTGAGCGTTTGCGTGCGGCGCGCCCTGATTTGGCGCTTTCCAGTGACTTTATTGTCGGCTTCCCAGGTGAAACCGACGAAGATTTCGAAGACACCCTCGATCTCGTGCGTCGTGTAAAATATGCCCAGGCTTACAGTTTTAAATATAGCCCGCGCCCCGGCACACCGGCGTCCGTGATCGAAGATCAGGTGCCTGAAGATGTGAAGTCCGAACGCCTTGCCCGGTTGCAGGCGCTTCTGAACGAGCACCAGCTTGAATTCAATGAAGCTATGGTCGGCAAAGAAATGGATATACTCCTGGAGCGGGAAGGCAAGCTAGAGGGTCAGCTTCTGGGGCGCAGCCCTTACCTGCAAGCCGTGCATGTGGACCTTTCAGAGGCACATAATGCGCTGGACGCCGGCACGGATACGACATACAGTGATTATATGGGCAAATTGGTGCGGGTTAAGATCGTGGAAGCCGGCCCAAATAGCCTGAAAGGGGAACTTGTCGGTACCCTTCAGTAAACGAGAATACCTGAAGGCGATGCTGACATATAAGGAGCCAAAAACCGTATAATATGTATGCCAAAAGCAGCTCACCGAGCGCCGCGAGGCTAGGGCCTCAAGGCGAAAACTCAAACGAACACCGCCGTATGGTGGTGGAGTTTGAAGATAATCGACTAGCAGCAATCATCTTTGGTCAGCATGATGAAAACTTAGCCCGTATCGAACAGCGGCTTGGTGTTGTGCTTATCAACCGGGGTAACCGGGTAGCGATTGAAGGCGGTGCAGACCGCTCGGAACTGGCAAAACGGGTTTTAGGCGATCTTTACGATCTCGCAAAAAAAGGCCATGAAATTGATATTGGTGATGTGGACGGCGTGCTACGCATGAACGAGGGTACGAAGTTGTCTGGCGATGGCAAACCGTCGGCTAAATCCTCGGGAAAAGCCGGTAGTGAGAAAAAGGCGTCTGATAAAAACGAACGCCTTAAAATCACAACGCGCAATCGGGTGATCATGCCGCGTTCGCCAGGCCAGGCCGATTATATAGAAAAACTTAAAAGCAATGAAATGGTGTTTGGTGTTGGCCCTGCTGGAACCGGCAAAACCTATCTCGCGGTGGCGATGGCTGTATCCAGAATGCTGGCAGGTGAAGTGGACCGGATTGTGCTGTCGCGCCCTGCAGTGGAAGCGGGTGAAAGCCTTGGTTTTCTGCCCGGCGACTTAAAAGACAAGGTCGATCCGTACCTGCGGCCCCTGTATGATGCCCTTTATGACATGATGCCTGCCGAGCAGGTGGAAAAGCGCATTGCCAGCGGCCAAATCGAGATTGCACCGCTTGCGTATATGCGTGGGCGTACGTTGGCGCATGCCTATGTTATTCTTGATGAGGCGCAAAACACCACACCAATGCAAATGAAAATGTTCCTCACCCGTTTTGGTGAAAATGCTCATATGGTGGTTTGTGGGGACCCAAGCCAGGTTGATTTGCCACGCGGCACACGCTCGGGCTTGAGGCACGCGCTTGATATCCTGCGCGGTGTTGAAAGCATTGCAGTGACACGCTTTAACCAGGGTGATGTTGTGCGCCACCCGCTGGTTGCGCGTATTGTGGATGCTTATGGCGATGATGATGGACGCTAGAGAATGACGGTTAAAGAATGACTATGCCTGACGAACCTCCATCAAGTATGCCCGACCAGTTGGTGCCCACTGTGCCTGCTGGTCTTTCCCTGGATATTGAAATTGTCGAGACATGCCTTGGCAATGCTGACTGGCACGCGGTTATCAGGGCTGCTGTTGCTGCAGCGCTTAAATCCGGACTTACCGGACCTCTGCCTGCGGTTGAGATATATGTGGAACTGGTGGATAATGCCCAGAGCCAGGAACTTAACAACGATTACCGCGGGAAAGACAAGCCAACCAATGTCCTTTCCTTTCCCGGCACTGAGCCTGATAATCTGCCAGATGCCCTGAAGGTTGCGGCCAAAGGTGGGCCGCCTGTGATGTTGGGTGATTTGATCATCGCAGACGATGTTGTGGCTGCTGAAGCTACCGAACAAAAAAAGAGCAATCAGGCTCATTTAAGCCATCTTGTGGTGCACGGGGTTTTACATTTGCTTGGGTATGACCATATCAATGATGATGAAGCAGAAGAAATGGAAGCCTTGGAGCGGGAAATCCTCGCGGGGCTTGGCATAGCGGATCCGTATGAGGCGGATGAAACATGACTGATCAACAAGTAAAAGCGCAAACTGGATTTTGGCGCGGCCTCAAGGCACTTTTGGGTTTCAAGCAAGGCGAAGTGAGCCTGCGTGAAAGCTTGGAAGAAGCGCTTGAGGAACATGAAGAAGAAACGCGGGGACAGGCGCTTGGTGCTGACGAGCGCGAAATGCTCTTCAATGTGCTTGAGTATGGGGCGCTTAAGGTGAATGACGTGATGGTGCCGCGCGGCGATATCGTGGCTGTTCCGTCCGATGTTTCTTACGAAGACCTGGTGAAGGTTTTTGCGGATGCAGCCCATTCGAGGATGCCTGTTTACCGTGGGTCGCTAGATGACGCGCAGGGTATGGTGCATGTGAAAGATGTGCTTAAGGTAGCCGCTGCGGGCGATGATACCACCGCTTTCAAAATTGCCGCTATTCAGCGATCGGTTCTTTATGTGCCCGCTTCGATGAAGGTTGTCGACCTGATGGCCAAGATGCGCCAGGGCCGGACGCATATGGCGATTGTGGTTGATGAATATGGTGGCACGGACGGGCTTGTGACGGTCGAGGATATCGTTGAAGAAGTGATCGGAGAGATCGACGACGAACATGATGAGGTCGAAGCACCTGACATTGTCTCGCTTGCGGGTGGCGGCTATGACGCCGATGCGCGCGCCGAGATTGAAGAACTGGAAGACCTGCTTGGTGTTGACTTGTTGCCTGATGACCAGGATGAAGATGTTGACACGCTCGGCGGGCTGGTATTTTCACTTGCTGGTTGCGTGCCCGAGATCGGCGAGGTAATTCTGCACGATAGTGGATATAAGTTCGAGGTCGTGGATGCAGATCCGCGCCGTATTCATAAGGTCAGAATTCACCTGTCAGCGAGGGAGCAGACCGCCGACAATGGCTAACGAGCAAGAGGATTGGCCACCGCGCACTTATGTGGCGCGCTTTTTCGATTGGCTTGATGCCAGGAACGTAGCTGCTGTGCCTGCTTTTTGCTTCTTGGTGGGAAGCATTCTTTCAAGCGCTTTTGCGCCGACTAACTTTTTCCCTGCCCTTTTTATCGCACTGCCCATTTTTGTGCTGCTGATAGCACACGCCAAGAATGGCCGAGATGCTTTTGGGCGCGGTTGGTGGGCTGGTTTTGGCTTTTTCTCGTTCGGCCTTTACTGGATGGGCTACAGCTTCACCCAACAGGATCATGTGCCGGTATTTTTGGCACCTTTCGCCCTTTTTGCACTTACGGGTGTGATGTCGCTTTATATCGGCGCGACCTTTTGGGTAACATGGCGCTTGAGGGTGACGGGTTTTGCACGCGTACTTGTTTTTGCGGCAAGCTGGACCTTGATGGAAGTGGCGCGCGGAACCTGGTTCACGGGCTTCCCCTGGCATTTGCTTGGCTCGGCCTGGGCTGAGTGGAACTATATGGCCCAGAGTGTTTATTGGCTTAGTGTTTATGGCCTTTCGTTCCTGACGCTTTTAGGTACTGGAGCGCTTGCCTTAATAGCTGACACGCGTTCCCGGATAAAAGCAAGCGTCGGGGCAGCTTTATGTTTTGTGCTTTTTGCGGGGCTTTGGACGGCGGGCTATAACCGCGTGTCTGGCGAGGAAACGGCCTTTCACCTGGGCACCAACCTCAAGCTGGTGCAGGCAAATGTGAAGCAACGCGAGAAATGGCTCGCGCATTTGGTGGATGATCATTTTGACAACCATCTCAAATTGTCGCGCGGCGAAGCGGGCAAAGCCGAAGGCATCAAGCTTCTGATTTGGCCCGAAACGGCGGTTCAGCGCCAAACGTTTGACAGAAGAGATTCCCTGCTGCGGTGGCGGATGTCGCGGTTGTTGGAATATAACAGCTATGCCATCACCGGCGCGCCGCGCTATGCGTTTGAGGGGGATGAAGTCAACTATTTTAACAGTGTTTTTGCGGTTAATTCCAAGGGTGACTTGTTTGCTCGCTACGACAAGACCCACTTGGTGCCCTTCGGGGAATATCTGCCCTTTGAGCGTTTTCTGAGATCGCTTGGTCTCAGTCAACTGACGGGCGGTGTTTCTTTCTCGTCGGGAACAGACCGGCAGATGATTCGGCTGCCAGGGGTGCCTGGTTTTGTGCCGCTTATTTGCTATGAAACCATTTTCCCGGGTGAAGTGCTCGGCGGTGGTCCGCGGCCCGAATGGATGCTGAACCTCAGTAACGATGCCTGGTTTGGCTCGTCCCATGGGCCTTATCAGCACTTGGCGCTTGCCCGGCTTCGGGCGATAGAAGAGGGGTTGCCGATGGTGCGCTCCACCAGTACAGGCATCAGCGCGGTGATTGATGGATATGGCCGCACGATCGTATCGCTGGGGCTTAATAAACAAGCGACGTTAGAGAGCCCGCTGCCGCGTGCGCTCGTGGCTCCCAAGCTGCCAACAGGTGTTCGCATATTGGCAGCTTTGTTCTTGTCGGCAGGCATTATCCTCATTGCGCTGCTGCGACTGATCCGTAGGGAACGTCGCTCAAGCATATGACACAAACAGTGTCACAGGTGTCTGGAAACTGTGCCATATTGTGGGACACGGGTTCGCATTATATGGCGGGGCTACTGCGAAAGGCTTGAGCAATCGGCTCGACTGCGATATAGGGGCGCTCATGACTGACAATGACCACAAAAAAGAAGGCTACCAGCCGCCAGAACGCCGCTTTTTCGGACGCCGCAAGGGCAAGGCTTTTTCGCCGCGCCAACAAGGCCTGATGGATACACTTTTGCCCCGTATTTCGGTGAAAATACCGGAAGAGGAAGGCAGCCAGATTGTGTCATCGGAAATTTTCGGCTGTGACAAACGCGAAATTTGGCTTGAGATAGGCTTTGGTAAAGGCGAGCATCTCGCCTGGCAAGCACAGGCGAACCCCGATATCGGCCTTATCGGATGCGAGCCTTATCTGAATGGTGTTGTTGGACTGCTGAACCATATCAACGAGAATGATATCGATAATATCCGGATTTACGGTGATGATGCGCGCCATGTGATCTGGGCACTGCCGGATGCCTCCGTGGACCGCATTTTCCTGATCCACCCCGATCCCTGGCCCAAGAAAAAACACGCCCGGCGACGTTTCGTTAATCCGTGGAACCTCGATGACCTCGCGCGTGTCCTCAAGGACGGCGGCGAGTTCAGGGTTGGTACCGACCACCCGGTTTACCGCGAATGGACAGCCCTGCAAATGAGCCAGCGCACTGATTTCGAATGGATGGCCGAAGGCCCCGAAGATTGGCTGGTGCGCCCAGGCGATTGGCCCGAAACCCGCTATGAGGTGAAAGCCATCGAAGGCAAGGCCACCTATTTCCGTTTCCGCCGCCTGCCGCGCAGTTAAGGTGGTTTTGCCCCCCCATTGTCTTTCCCATTGAAGCCACTATTGTACCCTCATGCATGAAGCAGGAGCAGTGAGCAGATGACAATCGAAGCTTATCCGTGGGGTATGATGCAGTGGATCGAGCGCGGGCATAGCAGCCTTGGTATCAGCGTTGCCAAAATGAGTTTGCGCGCTGGCTGCGAAACCGATTTGCACATGCATGATAACGCGCACGAATTTATCTATGTGGAAGAAGGCGCAGTGACCATCGAGATGGCGGGCACGTCAAAAGACAATAGCGAGCTTTGGCAAAAGAAGGCGCTGGCGAGCGGTGAGAAAATCGCCCTCCAGCAACGCCGCGCCCACAAAATCATCAATGACGGCACAGCGACCGCCGACCTGACGATTGTTTACACCCACCACGACCGAGAGTTTACAAAGGTGTAATGTTGCCATGACCGGAGAAGATTTTTACTAGGGTGTGAACCCAATTCAAAGTGTTGCATTTTTTGATCATTTTGTGATTCAAAGCTCCCGAACAGGGAGTTTTACATGGCACGTTTTGATTTGAGCGATAAAGAATGGACAACGATTGAGCCTT